>Ga0272441_10004633_pt1 | contig 24650 bp, 30 predicted proteins | sample SSMProp6N_FD_193582 | JGI IMG/M metagenome (GOLD analysis project Ga0272441, IMG submission 193582) | Marine sediment archaeal communities from Little Sippewissett salt marsh, Falmouth, MA, United States - SSM-Prop-6N | ecosystem: Environmental > Aquatic > Marine > Wetlands > Sediment ...
TTGCCTGTTTCTGATGTATCAATATAATATTCAACGTCCTCACCTCTGTAAGACCCGTCCTCCATAAGTTCTTTTTTAAACCGCGCTATTGTTTCTCCCCGTACAGCAGCCGCTTCCTCGGCCTCCATCTGAGCCGCTTCTTCTGCGGTAGGTTCTGCCATTACCGGGACGGCAGCCTCTATCTCCTCCTGAGTAACTCCAACAGGCTTTTCTTTTATGTTCCAAAACTCAACAAAGCGCTTCTGCATTGCCGGGAGCGTAAGTCCCTTCATAGGTTTCATGCCGAATTTCTTGGCTAACCGCCTGAGATTGCTTTTATTCTGCTTGGTTGACTTTTCGGGATCGGGTTCAAGCCCCATCTCCTGCCTGATCTTCGGCAGCGCGTCAAGTATCTTTTGAGTATCTTTGTTCTCTATATCCTCGCTCGTAACGTATTTCGTAACGATCCGGCCTAGAACTTCCTCCATCCCCTCGGGGGCGTTATCCGCGAGATCATATAAAGGCTGTATGTCCTTATCAAACTGTGCGCCTTCTTCAATAGCCTGCTTATCCTCAATAACAGGAGCTTCTTCCTCTTGCAGCCTGGCAATAATTTCATCCTCCATCACCTGGGCCTCAGCCTCAAGCTCCAATTCTCTCAGGAGCTCCTGTCTTTTCCTCTCCTGTATAATAAGCTCACGAACCTTTTTATTGTATTCTTCAACTTTCGGCCTTATATAACGGACGAACTGCGCCCTTTCAGCTTTATTTAGCTCGGGTAGTCCGACCTTTTTGAAATCAGATCTTGACGGCTGGGGATTTGAGATAAGCCATTGAGCCTGCCCCATATGGTCTGCAAGCCACCCCAGGGCGCCTTGCCTTGTTTTCATTTCCTCTATCTCTATCTGCCTACCAGCAGCCATAGTAAAATCATTCCCTTTTTGAGATGCTTTGAACCCAGCCTGCATGACGCGCTTCGCAGCCTCTTCGTCAAGGTTGTGATTTTCCATAAGGTTTTTCTTGAGGTCTATATTGTTGGCAACTGTGCCGCCTATATTCATTGATTCTGCTATACCTACAGATCCGACAGTTTGAAGCGTAGTGTCCTTAATCGTCTGAATAAACATCTCAGTAGTGAACTGCTCCGTCCCGATAAGATTTGCGTATCGCTGATTCCATAAATGAGCTATTTCCGTCATATTTTCTTCTATGACTTCTTCAATCACGTTCTTGCCGGTTAGCCTGAGTATCTGTTTTAGAGATGCGCCTGTAAGTCCTGTTCCCCTTCCAAGATTGCCTATTACTTTTTCTATACCCCCTCTATTGGCAGCAGAAAACGCACTTGCAACGACAGCCTCAATAGCAGCAGATCTTGTGACGTATGCCCACTTATCAACAGGCTTAAGTCCAGCTTTATCAGCCTCATACCGAGCCTGGCTCCCCTGGTCCGCAGCGAACCCGGCAATAATGCCAGCCTCCCCCATTCCCAGGGCCCGCAGGGTATACATTTTAAATAGCGAATTAGTAATACCCCTGACATGCCTCGCAACACTATCGCCGGACTCAAACCTCTTTTCGTTGAAGGCAGTAATAGCGGCGCTCCTGAGATCACGCTGTTCATACAGAGCATCAGCCAATTCTGTATCGCCAATAAAGTCAAGACCAAGAGCATCAAAAATAGTTGCCCCTTTAGCAGCTATCTCTGAAGTAGCATTCCTTACAGCCATCAGAAAGTCAAGAGAGTAATAAGCGCCTTTGGTATTCTGCTCAAGCGATTTGACATATTCTTTTATTATCGCCTGTTCCTCAATCTGTTTCCGAGTGTCTTCGTTGTCCAGCAGCTGCGCCCTAGTGCTGTAGAATATCATCTCGTCTTCAGGGAGCCATTCGCCCGATTCAACCTTTTCTTTGGCTATTTTGCTGTAATCAAGATCCTCTACAATAACTTCCGCAGCAAGATCATTTATACCCTGGTACTTATTATACAGGTCTGTCAGATATTCGTATCTCTCTTGAAATGCGGCATAATCGTCCTCGGTCCAATCGCCGAGCATATCCTGTATCTCAAGGAAATCATTTACGTCCTCACCTTCAGAGATAAGATCAGACGCCTGCTGCTGCATATTATAATGACGCACTATCCTCTCCTGGGCAGGAGATAGCTTCAGCTGCTGTTCATCCTCAGGAATAGTGACACCCGTTGTGTGATTCACAAACTCTTTATCTGAAGCATCGGGGCGTGATGGCGGGGTTTCATCATCCTCGCCAGGCTTATATTCATAGCCGGGGTATGGATCGTAGTCATCCAAATCACCATTTTTATCTGACTTAGCAGGGAAGCGCCCCTCATATCTCTTAATTTTCTCTTCAGTTTTATCCTTCATAGAGGTAAAACCTTCAGCTGATTTCAGTAGTTCTTCAAGTTTATTGCGACCAAGCGTTTCTGTCATTTGATCTAACCTTTCCTATCTTAAATAAAATGGCTGCCCATGCAATACACCATATTTTTCTTTTGCTCGCTTCCTGGTTTTCCAATAATCAGCAAGTTCCTCGTTTAGCTCAGAATCTCTTCTGTCAATCTCACGAGCCTTTTCCTTTGACAAAGAGCCAACATCACGCCCTGTTTTGCCTTTTGACTCCTTCGGAAGCAATTTCGCGATCTTCTCAAGGGTTGTAAACAGCTCAAGATCAGCAACTTTTACCTCTTTGCCTTCCGCAATGTCGCTAACGCCTTTGAGCCACTTCTTAAGATCGCGCATTGCTTTCGTAGAATCTGCTGCTCTATTGTCTTTTATGCCCTTGACAAAGTTCATCACCGCCCTCTGAGCGTCATTCACGCTGCTCCCATGAAGTTTGACTTTCTTTGCAAGCTCGTTCACCTGAGCCAGCAGATCATGCCCTAATCTGTCAATATTACTGAGATCAGGAGCTGGCATCCCCTTAACAAACTCCTCGCCTGTTTCTTCGTTCCTCATAACAAGTTCGTCACCTCTCCTGCCAGGAGCGAACGTTCTAGGATCGCCAGGACGCCTCGGCTCCCCCTGCCTTCGCATAACTGATGGCCCGTCACGCTTGATTGGTTTAGGACCCGGCTGGTCTTCACCCTCAGGATCAGCCTGTTCTTCCTCTTCGGGGAAGTCGGGGTACATCTCCGCTGCCATCCTCCTTGCAGTTTCCATGTCAATAATTTTAGGCTCTCCTGTTTCTTGGTCAATCTCACCTGACGGCTTTCCGATTATACTTTTAATAAAATCCGCCCTCAACTGAGGTATATCAATTTTGAGCTCAGGAATTCCGTCTTTGCCGATCACATACTGCCTGTTTCCTTCGTTATAGACCTCTCCAATCTCACGACCATGAGCAAAAGATGGTTTCTTTTTCTCTTTTTTCTTTGGTACACCTCCCGCAATGCCAGCATATTTTTCAAAGAGCCTTTGCCTTAATTCCTGCTTTGTTTCATCGTCATATGAATCATCTTCCTCAAGCATAGCCATAGAATTTCTATATTTCTCGGCCTCTGCCTGCTGCTGTGTAGTCATTTCGTAATCAAAAGCATCACGATTAAGCTGAAACCTGTCAAGCATACCCTGGCGAGCCTGGCTGAACTGCAAGTCCATCTTTCCGAGATCCTGCTGGTGACGTAAACGTTCCATTTCATATTGATAGGCTCTCTGCTGTGCAAGCTCTGCTTCCCGCTGTTCAGCCGATGCAATACCTTTTACTACTTCGCGATCCCTTTTATTCTGTGACCCGGCATAACCAGCAACTGCTGCCACCCCAGGCTGAACGCCGTGCTGTACTCCGATTACCATATATATCTCCTTAAATTATCTTGTAGCATTAAACCATTGAACCCAACGCCCCTGATCTGTACTTCCAAGTCCGGTTGTGTACAATGTTTCATTATAAGTAATGCCATCAACAGCAGTAAGCTGTGATTCTGCATAGTTCAGCAAAGCAGCAATCGTTGCCCTACTCATTTCCGTTGAATTCTCAATATGAAACTCTATGTGATTCGGTACGTCTTTATTTATAGATTGGAACGTTTTTACGGGATTTGCTTGAGGACCGGACGGGTGATACCATGTATTATTGTTCTGCTGTCCTTCTATAACATAATGTGCCCATGAATCAGTAAGCCAAAGATTCCTTATCGTGTCATATAGTTTGGTAACAGGCTGATTCCCGTAAAGCGTTGGAGTGAAACCCACCCTGTTAATTTCGTTGTTTCCAAGCACATACTCTGTAAACCATGTTGGACTAGTGAATTGAGGGTTGCACCATTCCCGAAAAGATTCATTCCATGAGAATAACGGGTTCACATCAAGAGGAAGAACAAACAGCTGAAGAATTGCATAATATTTATTAGCTCCATTAACTGTTGGATTGCCTTTTGACGCATTATGTGCGTCCCATATTGTCTTATCTGAAGCCCACCTGGCATACCCTGCTGCTGATGGAATTGATCTGTATGAATTTCTTGTCAAAGAACTTCTCCAGGGAGAAGCGCCTTCGGTCCAGGGCATAGAAACAATAGCAATATGATACGTTGTTCCAACAGGAACTGCTTCCTCCCTATCCATAACCCCAAGAGGAGAACGAACAAACGCACCTAGCGGCGATCTGTGAGGATTATTGCTAAGTGTCATCATTGCTCAACCGCCCAACATCTTCCGCCTACGTTTATGTCTATCCATTCAATAGGGCTGTTTCCAAACTTTAAATCAGCATGATAGAAAGATCCGCATAGCAGTTTCTCGCCTACATAATAGTCAGGCGTGATTATCTGCGTTTCATCATCCTCAGAACCAACTGCGTCCTCTGCAAGGCGTTCCCCAACGTCCTGGTATGTATATGTAACTCCGCCGATGGTTAGCCCGTCATAGCTTTCGCGCCTCAGAAGATACGGCTTTGCTATGTAATAGGTTCTATTGTATTCTTCTCCCCAGCGCCCTGCAATGTAATTGTCATATATAGCAATTATCGTGAATTCACGCAGCCGTACATTAGCGAACCGATCAAAGGCAGCATATCGCCCTGAGAATTCATCATACGGAATCCTCTTTGCGAAAGGATTGGTTTCTCTTTCAGGAAAAGGCATAAAATCTCCCTTAGTTGCTGGCCCATTCGCCTGATCTCATACCCATAGGACGAGCGCCGAGTTCAGTTGTAAGCCGGCCAATATCGGCGAGTGAAGGAGCGGTGTCATTTCTTCGTTCCGCAAAGTTAGCGATAGCCTCAACAACGCGATCCCGCAGCTGTGTCCTGGAAAGGCCCTGAGAATGGAGTATAGTCATAAGGCGATCCCTGGCTGCAAGAACCTGACTTCTAACCTGTACCTGTTGCGCATATGTGGTCTGTTTAAGCTCAAGCTGGCGCTGAGTGATCTGATCTTCAAGGTTTGTAAGGGCATCTGCACGTTCCCGTTCAATCCCCGTTTCAACAGCGTCCCAAGTCGTAGAATTATATAATCCCCTGGCAATCATTTCAGATTGCTTTGAAGAGATAAGATTATCAAACTGATCGTTAATTCTCTCGCGCTCAGAATCGCCCCAATCATCAAGAAACCCATCAACATCGGTTGCATGCGATGATTGCTCACCAGGCAATGCAGTTATTATAGCTGTAACGAGAGTTTCAAAGTTATTTTCGTCACTTATCAGGGATATAAGTTCATCTTCTGTTTCGTCAAGAGTGGCTGTATATAAAGATATAATATCATCATACCGCTGATCGTTGATTGACCGGCTCTCATTATATGAATTTGTATATGATTCAATAAGATCATTGAGAACAAGCTCAGGATTGATAGCTCTTCGCCTGTACGCTATGCTTATATGAGGATTTCCGAGTCCATCATAATAAACATATGTAGTTGTTATCGCCCAGCCTTCGGCTCTCAGCCAATTCATTGTCGCTTCTGACGGGTCATTCATAGCGAATTCATATGTTGAATACCAATCAGAGGCAAGAAGTATCGGCTCTACTGAAAGCGTAAAATCGCTTAAGTGATCGCCTATTGCAATTTTATCCATTTTTTACCCTTTATGAAGCGGCGGTTATATTTGTGGCGGCCTGAGTTGCATTGATCGCATCTACTGCCGTCTTAAGATTATCAACAGCAGTTTTAAGTGCGGCAAGGTCAACTACAGCTGCGTCTATTTGAGCGTTGTTGGCGTCAACAGCGGTTTTAAGAGCATCAAGGTCTGCGCGGGCAAGGTTGTATTCTGCTCCGCTTGGGGTTGTCGCATCTGCCCCTGTGCCTGCGGTATGCGTCATTGCAGCAGCAGCAGCTGGATTTGTTGCTGTCATTGCAGCACAAGCAGCAGGGTCAGGATTATGTGAATCCTGAACGAAATTTCCGAGCCAATCCCATTGCGTATTGCTGATTGTAACAGAACCGATATTTTGTATCTGTTGCGCTTCTGATGCAGTGATCGCGCCGAGTTCGTCACTCATAGCATCAAGTTTCGTTTTGTCCAGCTTCGGCATTAGACCATGAGCAGATCCTGTTGCGTCCAGGTCAGTATTATCCTCAGGAGCGGCAAAATCATCAAGTTTGATTGCTTCTGCCTTTGCTTCGTAATAGTTATCCCACGAATTAACAAAGGTCAGTTCTTTCTGATTATCGCTGTCAGCAGAGTCCTTCATCACGATTTTGTCAGCATCTATAGGAGTTGTCTTTGCGCCAACACCGCCGATTTTACTGTTTATATACGTCCATATAGCCGTCATTGCAACGCTGTATATAGCGCCCTGGGAATCGTTGTGAATCAGCATTTCATCCGCATCATCAACAGCCTCACCTATATCTGAAAGGTCAGATATAATTTCATTCATCTCTTTCCTGACGCCCTGAGTGCTTGGCACAGCGCCTGTAGAGCCTGTTGCGAAAGAGTCAACAAGACTTGGGCCGTCTGCAAGAGCGGACGCTCCCGACCATACAGCAAGAAGTCCCGGGGTTGCTCCGCCCCCTGGCGCGGTTGCCTGAATCCCTAAGTGGGTTATCAGGTCTACGAGAGTTATCTTTTTCTCCACGCCCGCCTGTATGATATACAGTTCATCCGCGTCATTAGTTGTTACCACAGGAGTAAGAGCACCAACATACGTCTTGAGAGTTGCATACAGAGCGTTTGAGAAGTTGGTAAATGTGGTATACTTTGGCGTTGATCCCTCAACGACAAGTATCTTATCCGTGCCAGCCGGAGTTACCTTCGGCGTTTTATCAGATATATCAAGAATCTGCGGATCAAGTTTCGCAAGGAAATAGGTTGCAAGATCATCAGCGGTAGTGGTTTTCTCTGTTGACCCGTCTTTGAGCGGGATCACATCTGCATCATCTACTGAAGGTTCATTCGCTTTTCCCCACATTTGATTCAGGAAATACTGCTTAACCAGGTCAGTATCAACCGGCTTAAGGTCTGATCCGTTCTCAAGGACCATTATACTATCCGACCCGTCATGGGTTACAATCGGGGTTATGGCCTCAAGCGCAGCCTGGACAAAGGCTAAAATCTGATTAACAGATATACTTACCGGATTTGACCCATCAGAAGCAGGGAATATCTCAGTTCCTGAAAGGCTTGCATCGGGAGTCATTTCTGAAGGTTTTATATTTGCCATTATCTATCCTTTTCCTTTTGTACTGTATAGAGCAAAAGTAATAGAGCGAGAATAATAATCGCTCCGGTAACTAGAAATCTTTCTAAATCTGACGTCATACGCGCAATTTCCCATGTTGATAAATTTTCATAGTGACAGATTCATATGCCCACTTGCTAACAGAAGACATCACGAGTACGCCCCATGCGCCGCGAGATCTCGGTATAACCCTTCTGTTATGACCCTGCCCCCAAATCCCTGACTTGCTGATTCCAGCTGCCCAGGACGCCGCATACGCTGCGTCTGCGTTATCTGCCGCATCTTCAGCCGTATCGCCAACAATCGTCCTCCAGGTTACCCCTGAGGCGTTATCAGCTAAATCTGAGTACATTGAGTGAATCATACCATCCATGCCATATGCCGATCCCAGGTGAAAAGGACCAAGATACAGGTCACTATTCAGATCTTCCCCGTCATCGTTATCAGCGTCAGGATCATATTGTCTGATATACCCGTCTTTACAGCCTATGAGGACGTCAGAATAGCCTCCCTGAGGCAGCTTTGTAGTTGCGACTGCCTGGTGGTCCTCATGGTACTCCTCAGGCCACAGAGCGCGATATTCAAGGTCTATCCACCAATGTGTACCCGTTCCGCTGTCAGGAGTGATATACAGGTTAATTCCTCTGTTATTTTGATCATATTCCATCCGAATTTCATTTGCGCTTGTATCTACGTTCTGCAACTCCTCAGGGATAACCAGCGGCGAAAACGGCTCAGGCCTGCTATTTGAGCCAACTCCCCAGGTATACAATCCGTCTTTTGATAAGAATACGAGTAGCCCGCTATTCGTTACAACAGCAGCTTTAGGAGCTATAATGCCGAATTCATAGCTTATATTCTCTTTTCTGCCTCCACCAACATTAGTTGGATTCCCGTATATAACCCATAAATCGCGGTCAGTACCTAAAATAAGAGCCTGATCTCGCCAGGGGATCATACACTTGATTACAGCGCCAATTATACCATTATCACCGACAAACCCGGCATGAGCCATTCCCGAATCATCTTTATCGTCACCAAAATTGAAATCCGTATAATCACCCTGCCGAGCCATGTAAAACATATGGTTCTCACCGGCCAAGACGAGCCTTTCCTGGTAAAAACATATAAGCGGCTGATTTGTTGGCGCAGTTGCGTTATCCTGGACAGTTCCTGTTATAGGATCGTATATTCTAGGAGTAGCATCTGCTATATGCAGCTTGCCTTCGTGCTCTACCATCTGAAAGGCATTTGATGTGCCTATCGGGTTCACAACAGGGACAGCAGATTCAAAAATGATGAAATCTCCATCCTCAGTTATAATAAAATCACCATCTTCTGTTTGCAGAAAGGCTGTAGTAGTTGTAACAGACACGCCACGCACGATATTCACGCTTCCGTCTGCAATTACAATGAGATCCTCCTGTAAATCCCCTGCGGAATCAACATAGGAAACCTTCTGCATGCCCGTAATATTATCTCCGAAATCATGATCTAGCAGTTTCGCAAGTCCTGGACGCGTTCCGCCGCGCCCTCTTTCCTCAAGAGGACCAACGCTGCGCATGTTCCGTGAAGAGAAACAGGTAAACGGGCGTGTTTTCTGAGCATATCCCCCCCGGCGGTTTAACCCGCCGAGAGGGAATTCAACATTGAGTGTCCGTTCTTTAGGCATAGTCCCTACTTCGCGTTAAAGTCACAAGAAGTATAAGAACCCTCATTTATATAGAGGGTTGTGCCGGCGCCGCCGTCCGTTTTGATAAACGGACAGCCTTTGGTATATCCAGCCGTCCCATCGGTAGGAACAGTTGTCCCTGAAGCGTGTTTCGTGCCAGGAAGCCTGAAATAACCAACTGCATAGCTAAGAACCTTACATACTCTCTGAATCATAACTCCACTCCTTTATAAAAATGGGTATGGTCGTGGTGAGTGATCCACGACAGGGAGAACCATTCCCCCTGTGACCGCTACCCGCCATTATCATCGTGCAAACACTTTACCTTACTATATATAGCAGTATGCAACTCCTGCTGCATATCTGTTAGCTTTTCATTTGATTCAATCAGTTTCTTATTTGACTCAGAAAACTGCATCATCACAGTATTAGTATCAAGCACCATACTTTCTAACTTATTCCTCTGATAATCCCTTACCTCCTTGATCTCAGAAGTTAAAGCCTCTTTCTCTATCGCATCAGCCTTTTCCCTTCTGTTATCCCTGTATATAAACCAAATTATCAGAGCGATTGGTATGCCGAGGCTTTCAATTATCGTTACCCAATCCATTAGTCAATCTCCTTCTTAGGTGCTCGTCCGCGAACATACGCACCGGCGGGGATAGTGCCTTTCCCCGCCGGCACCCACTCCTCTTTTTCTTCGTTCCATACAAGGATCTCGGCTTCAACCGGACGAGCAAGCCTTACGGCTGGCGCGTCCATGTCAATAAAATTGAACTCGCGAACAACCTTATTGACCGGCTGAAGAAAGCAGCCGCTAGTGATAATCAGAATCACGAAAAGGATCACGAGGATTAATTTTCGTTTCATCTTCAGATCCGACATCATTGTATTCTTCCTCTTCTTCTTTTGTTTTTCCGAGCAAGGCCTCAATCAGTGCCTTCAGGATCGCTATTATCAGCTTCATCCTTTGCATCCTTAATCATCTCGACACCTTTCTTGACTTCCTTTACTGCTTCTGTTGCATCAGGAACAGTATTCGGATCGCCATCGAACTTATCGGCAAGATACCCCGCAATAGCAGAGAGTATCATGCAGATACCAACGATAAGAACTTTGATAAACTTCTTTTTCTTTTCGCCCATAGATTTCTCCTATGCCTCAATAATGATACCATTGACAGTTAATGTATACGGCCTGTAAGCGTAGTTAGCAGGACGCTGTTCGTACTCTCCATGAGTACCTACATTTCCGAAAAACTTTTGCTGCTGTTTGCGATCCCTGGCAACGTCAGACTTGAGCCTTTGCAGGAAATTCTGATAATGGATTCCATATTCATCATTTATGATCGCATCTGCTTTTGCAAGGCAGCTGAGAGTAAGAAGTTCTGCGAATTTCATGGTTCCAACAGGGAAAGTCGGAGTATCGTCAAGCGCATCAACAAGAATCTCAAATTTATACCCTAAAGTCCATGCTGCGTCAGGAGTTGGATAAAACATGATCTGCCATCTTTGACCGGTCAGGCCGTCACCTATTGACTTAAGCCTTAATCCAGCCACCCGGGGCGTGTCATACTCAACCTCTGCGGACCTCAGGGCCCTGATCTTTCCCTCTCCTACGTCAACGACAACAGGCAGCTCCTGATCGTCAGGTTGGAAGTGCATGCGGCTTGAGATCATGCGTCCGAATCCATCCGGTAAATCATAATCTCCATCGTGATACAGAGTCCAATCATCTTCACCAGCAGCAACATCATCACCAACTACTGTTAGCTGAGTGTCAGAGTCATACGAGGTTATGGTGTATGTTACCCCAGCAATTACCAGCTGCCCATGATCTACTGCCCAGGTAGAGGCGTTAGAGAACGTATCCCCACCTGACAATGTGAGCGTTCCGCTTGAAACCTCAATAGTTCCTGTAGTAGCATCACCTGTCAGCGGTGCTTCAGTTGTTATTGTGGTAACAGGCTTCAGGAACGTCCACTCATAACCTTCTTCAACGCCGTCAACAGACGGAGGATAAAGATACTGCTTATACCCCTCCTTAACGGCTCTGTCGCACAATGCTCGTTCATCGGCTGTTAATGTGGTATAATCAGCCTCTCCATAACATAAATGCGAAACGGCGTTCATTAGGTTTACATGGGTGATTGATAATGTTGATTCAGCCATTTTCTACCTTTGCAGTAACAGTTTCTTTCTTTTTAACAGATTCGGGCGGGGCAATCGGTGCGGCATGGTAATATCCGCAAATCATGCAAAGGAGTATCAGTTCTGATGGAGTTATGCTGCCAGCGCTGCATACGTCCTTCATCTTTTTATACTCCTTATATGCCGAAAGTAAGCTATTCGGTACTTCTCCGTCTACTCCAAGACCGAGTATACGGCGAAAATCCTCAACTACGCTGCCTTCAACGGGTGATTCCATTCTTTTCCTTTCATAATGTGAGGCGGGAGGAGGCAAAGCCTCCTCCCGATCCTCTCTGTGTTAGGCCTGGGTTGCCCCTACAATGCCGGTAACTACCCATATTCCGTCCCACCTGAGAATCAGCACTTCATCTGCTGCATCAAAGGTACAGGAAGCAAAGGCAGTTGCCTTGTCCATCTGAAGACCCGCAGTTGCAGGCGTGACTTTTACTGCGTTCGTGGTCATTGCCCCGAGGCAGTAAAAACCTTTCTTCAGACCGAACTGATCGCCGTCTGCAAGCGCCCCATTGGCGTCTGCTGTTGCGATAGTGATGCTACCATTGATATAGGTAACACCGCCGACCATGTAGGACATTACAGCCGCTCCGCCGGTATTCGGGGGAGTGACAGTTTCCACAAGACCGGATTCTTCGCCGTCAAGCAGCTTGGCAAGACAGGTCTGATTTCCGTTCATTGTGTAGTAGGAACAGGTCACCGCAGCGCCCGTAGTAGCAGAAACCGCAGACTCAGTAAGCACAATAACAGTTGTGCTTGTGACGCTTGCGACTTCATACTCGCCAGGAACAACATACAGCGATCCGTCTTCATCCTCTCCGCCGATGATGAAAACCTTATCCCCTGCTACTGTGTCTGCAAACTGAGCAGCGCCAGCAGTAAGAGTAAGGCCATCAGTAGACAGAGAACCCGTCCCGTCAATCTCGCCGCCATCTATCCCGCTTGCATTTGTCTGCATGGGAATAGCAGATCCGCGTCCTGCGAAACCTTTGAACTTGAACCGCCCGGCATCACCCTCTCCGACAGAACATGTCACCATGCCCGTATCAAGAACAGTGTCAACACCGATAGCGATTTCGCAGATAGACCCAGGCTCGTTGATTGTGACCCACGTTTTACCGGTAACACCGATAGTAACGTTGTGGTCCAGGACACCGGCGAAATGCCGGTTGTTGGAAACTGACGGAAGCTCAACGCGGTTGAAGCGTTCCCCGTCATTTTCCGTTGCGGTTCCATAGTCAGAGTTATAACACAAACCCTGGCCTTTGACGAAAGTATCGCCATTGGAACCTGTGAGAAGGACTCTCTTAGGAATCTTTCTCGCTTGCGAAAGATGTTTTGCATCTTGTGAGGCCATATTCAATCTCCTTTATTTAATGGCCCGTTTGAAATAGGGAGAGCCGGATTATCCGACCCTCCTCTATGCAGTAGGATCATCCTACTTAGTTTACTGATAGAACACAGCCTGACGTCTGAGATCATCACAGCAGATGTTCCATACCATTGAAACGACAATGGCGAAACAATGCGGCTGGTTCGGGAGGCGCTGGACTTTGATCCTCTTCATGAACCAATTCTTGAGGAATTTGGCGTAGAAGTGGTTGAAGTCAATCATATAGAGCGGATTATCGCTCTTTGCGTCCATGTACGGAACATACTGAATCTTTGCGCCCCTGAAGACGGGTTCCTGCGTACTCAGGTCAAAACCCAGGCTGTCGTTGTTGCTCTTTGCAACATTCTTCAGCGCGTATTTTGTTGCCCAATTACTGAAGATCCCGCGCGAGTAGCCTGAGCGCCCCATTCCAGGTTCGGGAGCGGGCGCTACCCACCTTGTTTTGTCGGCCGCCTGCTCCATCATATAGATGAGGCCTGTCGGCTCAACATCATCCACCGCAGTATACTGTCCGGTGAAGTTCTTATGGCGCGGATAATCCACGCTGGAAACCCCGGCACGGCCTGAAGAAAACCCTGTCGGGTTTCCGCCGTGAAAGCCGAGGGTTGCGTTTTTAGTGATCCAATATTCTACGCCGAACGGCGTGTCATTGTCACTTTCTGCTGCGGGAATTCCCCATACGTCCTGCTCGGCGAGTTCCACCATTGAGGTAAGCATACGGGAATTCTCCATTTTGACCAGGTCAACGATCTCCTCAGGACCGCCGTTGATTGCTGCTTCCCTTTCATCATAGACCATGTGTCCGTCCATGTATGTCCAGGGGACAGTACCCTCAACCATTGAATCATCACGATTATAGTTGATGGTATTGAAAAGCCCCACATGCTGCGCACTGTGGTTGTGGTCGGTGACGTAACGTAATGTTATGCCCCTTCCGCCTCTCTGCTGTTCTCTTTTTGCCTTTGCTATCTGATTGAACCCAACGTGAGCTGTGAGGTCGGTCATTTCGCCGATCCATTTACCCCTGTTAAGGTTATTCAGCGTGGCAATGACAGCATCGGGCATCTGTTCGGGTGTAAGTACCTGTGGCATTACCTATCCTTTCTTAACAATTTAGGACTAATCATCGTCCTCAAACAGAGCCGCAACTGCATTGATAGCGTCCTGTTCACGATCTGCTTCTGTGACATCATTATTCCTGTCATCTGAAGAAGAAAATCGCCCTGACGTATCACGAGGCCGGTTCACCGACTTACGCGATCTCCTTTTTGAGGCCTTAGATTTTCTCTGTCCTTTGATAATATCGCCAAAAGCGCTCTCAAAGGCTTTTTCGGATAACTCATTGTCGCTAAGCTCCTGGCCGGCATCTTTCGCATCTGCTGCGATAGTTTCTTTATGCCGGTCAAACTTTGCACGATCAAGATTCTCATATCCTTTGCCCAGCTCGGCTAACTTATTGGTGAAAAAATCACCACCTGAGGAAGAACCATTCTTCTCCAGGTCATTGATTTTGCTCTGTAGTTCTTTAGCGACTTCCTTGAGAGCAGAGAAAGCCTTAACTACATCTTCATCATATTCTTCGGGGTCAAGATCGGGAATCTGAGAAACCAAATCATCACCCTCTCCGCTGCTGTCATTCTCGCCGGGAATCCCTTCATCCGACTCGTTGCCAGCCGCCTTATTGGCTGCCTCAAGACGCTCAATAACGCTTTCAGGCGTTACTTTTGCTTCCTCAATAGACAAACCAACGCGGACGCCTCGTTCAATGTGTTCATCGGTGACGGAATCATCATCGTCATCCAAATCATCATCATCGTCCTCGTCATCCTCATCATCCTCAGGGCGGCCTCCCTGGGGATCATCCTCATCACCCTTCGCTCTTTCGTCTAAAGGGTGTTCGTTTTCTTCTGTTTCTTTGATAGCATCATTTATGCCTTCAAGAAAATCTTCCGGTACAGCTTCATCTACTACCGGTTTTGCTTTATTTTCATCACTCATAACACTTCCTCCTTAGGTGGGATCACTGAAACCACCATCAAAATCCTTTGCGCCGACAAGATTAGCATAGTCCTTCCTATGCTTCCTACTTTCAAATACAGGATGCCCCATTTTATCAAAATAAGTAGGCACTCCATTTTTCCGTGCGAATTCGGTATATTCCTTACGCTGTGACGGGTGAACAGCCAATGCTCGCGAAATCATTGGATATGTGCTAGGGCATTGCGTCCTCTGATGGTCCCATTCATACTCAAGATCTCTTGGACAAAACGTACCATCCTCCAGGGTTATTCCGTCCTTAATATCATCGTATTCCCTGATTTCATACTCGCCTTCAATAATAAACCCGTCAGGGTGTCTGAAACAATATCTCATTATGTATTCCCCCTGCCAATAGCATCTATTTCAGATGATTGCGCTCCGCCGCCCAGGAGCAGCTGCTGAAGCGTAACCTCTTTGCCTCCTCTTGTTGCGCCAGGCCTGTTTACCCGCTCATACGTCCGCGTTGTGTTAGCCGGCTTTCCAAAAGGCTGAGAGTTGCCGGCAGGCTGATCAGTAGGCATAAGGGCATTCGGATCAATAGACACAACAATATTCTTAAGCTCAGGCATATTGCCATAATCAGCGAGAATATTGATAAACTCTCTAGCGTCAAACGTTACGCCCTGAGATTGCAGCATCGGCATCATCGGAATTATAAACTGAGATACCAGCTGATTCAGCTTCTGAATCTTCAGGCCTGGAGCATCGTCCCTCATGCTCTGAGGCACAATATTGAAATTAAAATCAAGGAAATCGCCTTTTCTCGTTTCTTCGCTCCATATTATGGGAACAGAAACGTCAACCCCGCCCGGGGCCCTTCTTTCAATGATCCTCTCGCGGATCGGATCTGTCCATTCGTACCATGCGACCTGTTTGAACAGTTTTCTCGCAAATTCCGTCATTGCGTCCTGCATATCTGCAAGCTGGGCGCTAGCCGATTGAGCAAGCATCTTATCCTGAGTTGCTGTTTCAGCCTGCGGAGAAAGACCGCCAAGAGCGTCAAGGTTTCCAGCAGACCAGGAGAAGAGCTCTTTTACCTGGAGGAACAGAGCAAACGTATTCTGATCTATGCCGCCAACCTCTATTGATTCGGGTTTCTGCCCGTCCCAATAGATACCCTCTCCATCATGAGCTGTTTTGAACCTGTTTGCACTATCTTCACTGTTAAACCCTGCAACCCTCTTTTGATTCCTGGCCTGGTAAGCCATTCTGCGAAACAGGCTGTTTGCTAGTTCGTGGATATTCTTCAGGAGGCTGAACGGAGGCAGAGGCATTGCATTGTCAGGAACGTCTGTAAACCAAAGGCAATGATAAGGACCTTCTTCATCTGTGTCATATTCAACGACATCAAGAGGAACGCGACCAGGACGCGACTTTATGTAAGTGACGAGCAGACGTTCGTTGCGCAGCCATATATCCTGAAGCTCAACCTTTCCATCAAAGTTATCGTCACCGGTAAGAGGTTCGTGAGAGAGAGTTTCCCCGCGATCCGTTGCTTCATCGTCTTGAAGCTCAAGGTCATCAACTGTTACGTCCCTGGCCTTTGCTCCATATCTCCGGTCAAACTCCTCTTTTGATATTGTATATGTATCGCCCTCAAAATACGGCTTATCAGCACCCCTGGCCGACATATCACGAACATAATCATCAAAACTGACCCTGCTGGCAAAAACCTGAGTAATATCAATTTCAGACCCGGCAAGATCTTCAGATCCGACATACTCAGTACCCATTTTCACGCAAGCCAGGGGAGAGAACAGAGCCTCAGTTGCGCACTTCCTGAGAAGATCGCCGAGCATCATTTCATCTGCTGCTTGAGCGCAAGCAAGCTCAAGTTCGGCAGCCTGCGGCCTTAAATCCTTGTAAGGCGTTGTAACATTGGCTGTCGGAGCGCGAACCGCAAGCTGCCGAACATAAACATTGGTGGCTTGCGCTATAAGGTTCAGATACACATTCTTCGCCTCCGCATCGTCACTATATTCGCTTCCGACAAAGATACTCAGCAGTTCTGTCCGTTTTTCTCTGAAAACAGCCATTTTACGCCGACTCTCGTTTACCGCGTTTACAAGGTTTTTAAAATCTTCAGGTTTCCTTGGATTCATGAATATTCATCCTTGATTCATAAGCTATAGCTCCCAAATTGCCTTGCTGGCTTCATTGGGGATTTCTTTTACATATATTCTGTGTCCGGTAGTGATCTCATACTTTACATCACCCTCCATATTCTCTGTTTCAATCAGATCAAGTTCAAAATATCCTTCAGAATTCGGAGTTACAGTTATCAGCGTTTTTCTTATCAGAATATTATCTTTATATTTCACTCCGTCTTTTGTCAGGGTTGCAGTAACAGCAGCCGTACTCGGGTTACCTTCCGAATCAGTCTGATACCCGTAAACAGTACAGATTGAAATATCGTCAGACGCTTCACCGCTGAAGTCATACTCAACAGTTACCTGATCTAACTCAGGAGTTGTTGACCCATCATTTGAATGGAGAAAGGCTATAACAGTTACAGTCGTACCGAGAGAAGCAAACGATGCCTTGTTCGTTTCTATCTCTGCTGCCGTGTTACTCTGAGCATACGTTCCATTGGAAGAACTCCATGCTGCGCCATCCCAATAGTAATCAGTTGATTCTTTCCTGAGAATATACTTGATTTCATCTGAACCTGTCTTTGAAGCAGTTTCATCAAATCCTTCAAGCCCCTCCATCCTGATTGTTGAGTTGAACGTTACTGTCGGGTCATCGTCAGGATATATTTTACCGGTATAAGTCAAAACATTATTGCTGACCGCATTCTGCGTACCGCCATCGGGAAAAACGACAGAAACATCTATATCATCTGCAACTGTAAGACTTCCGATATTAGTATTTACATCAGCAGCAGAACTTGCCTGTGCATATGAATCGTCAGAAGCAGCCCATGCAGCCCCATTCCAATACTCACCATTCAAAATATAACGGGGAGTACCTGTTCCTGTTTCAGCAAATGCCGTAAGAGCCTGTATTGCCTCTACACCGGAATATGAAAACTGAGGAAGATCAACCTTTGTTTCTGCATATAAATCATCCGCTAAAGTATAACCCGGAGTATAATTCGCAGTATGCTGAACTGTATTAAAAACAACAACATCATTCATATAACAATCTGAAGTAGCAGCTCCGTTAATGCTTGAACCAATAACCATTTTTGTTGCTGTATTTGACCTTGTTCCAATCGCACTCTTTGTTGTAGATTTTTGAACACCATCAATAAATAACCTTACATCTCCTGTTGTAAAATCCATATTTAATTCAAACTCATACTCTGTTCCGGCTACACCGGTTGTCCAAGTGTCAAAGAAGGTGTTTAGTATTGCAGCACCGGAAGAATTATAACATATAAAATAAAGTCTTGCCGTATTGGAATGATACATATAAAGTAAATTGTTATTACCGGCAGCCATTCCAATCGCAAATAAATAACGGTTTGCTGCCGGTGTTCCGGAATAGTTAGGAGTGTACCGCCAACGTATTGTTCCGGTCTGCACAAAGTTGGAATTGCCAACGGCATCATAAACAACGTTCTTAACACCACCACCTCTTAAATCCAATTTTCCTCCGCTTACACTTGCCCCTCCTGCTGCCGTTCCCTTTAATGTCCCGTCACCCCAACTACCATCTATATCTGTTGTGTAGGTCGCTCCAAAAGTAGCATTTGCTTGGCTTTGACTTTTCTGCTGAACCTGACCGCTATCAAATTCCGCTTTGTCCGAATCATAGGTGAAATCAGTATCGTCAGCATAATCCTCTGTAAAGGTTTCCCCTGCGTTGTCGGTAAGTTTCAGTTGAGCCTTACCGCCCGTGATCTCAACCTTGTCGGTATCGTAGGTATAGTTCGTAGGAGTCGTAAAAGTATATGTTGCTAAATCGCCCATGTGTTAATCCTATGACACTGTGATTGCATAAATATACCCATCAGAATTCGGTCCCTGAGAAGCGAGCACATAAAGAGTTTCTGTCAACTTCACCAATTTACTCTGAGCCGTAAAAGTCGGATTCGTATTAAAAACTTCAATAGTGTCCAATGCTGAAATATTATAATTTCCATCAATCTCAAGAATCCACGCATTGTGTTCCTCAACAGGTACACCGCCAGCTGCGCAAACCAATAGATGCGTTTCGTCTATTTTAGCTACAGAACAATGAATCGTGTTCTTATTTGAGAACGCATAATTATCCTTTTCCACACCCGTAGGATTCGTTGTATCAATGGTTCTTGCTATACCATTTACCGCTGAACCTCTGTGAGCGACCATATAATGCGTCGCATCTATCGCCGCCACTCCGCAATATCTCCCCTCAGTTGTATCAAAGAGTATACTTGAAACTTCTGTCATTTGATATGAGCCATCAAACTCAATAACCTTTGCATACCCGTCCACTGAATTCGTGTAACAGGTTACAATATGAGTATCATCAAGTTTTGCAATATCACAATAAGTCGGCAGACCTGTCACAGAAATACTGTCAAGCTCCTGTATGTTCTGATAGTTTCCATCCCATGTGAAAACCTCAATATACCCGTAATCAATAACAGCATCCATTTTGTAATGAGCAGCAATATGATTGGAGTCCAACAGACACGCAGAAGCATATTCAGCAGACCCGGCATGGTGATTTAGAACAGATTTTTGCGAAATTGGAGTATAATCAGCATCAGTTTCATAGATGTAAATGTAATTTCTGTTGATAAGCGCAAAATGATGAACAGTTGGCGAAGAATCTATCGCAACAAGAGCGCATCCCTCTGTATCAGGACCGCTTGCAGGACCGGCGACACTACTTACAAGTGAAATACTTGAACCATCAGAAGCGACTTCAAATATCTGTATAATATTCTGATTGCCAAAAGTAACGACATGAGTTTCATTCAGAGCGCAGATACAGATGTCAACTCCCGTTGTTGTATCACATAACGCATTATCACCGACAGCAAGTTCATAATTAAGCCCACCGCCGCCGCCGCCAAAGGCGGAGATTTTTACGTTACTGAACCCACCACCGATTTTTATTGGAGAGAAATCCATTTATCGTAATGCCTGACTAAAAACAGTATAGTACAGATCAATCCCTGACGCAAGATACACACTTATTTCGGTAGTCCCACCCTTAACAGGATAGACTTCCGGTATATCCTGTTTCAGATAAGGCTCGGTTGCTGTGGCATCGTTTCCATCCCAGGCCATAGGAGCATCACCTCCACTTGCGATCAGACGCACATGAGTTGCGCCTTTAGCAAGCGGTATATCCTGGGCAGCATCACCGCCGGTAAGTTTCCCTTCAGCAATATAGGTCATATATCCTACAAATTTATCAACATCAAGTCCCATCTTATAACTCCTTTTTAAGGTTTACCAATCATCGTATTGTCGTTGGGCCAGCTCCATTTCTTCTTGTTTGAGCCTCCATGCAGGACTCATCCAGGGTGCTTCCTTTTCATCCTGGTCAGGCTCTTTATAGTTTATGATCCGCAGCCTGCTTACTAGGGCATCAGCAATAACTTCGTCACCATGCGCCTCTCTTGCGCCTGTGGGGTCCTGAGAATTCAAAGCGGCAGAATGCTCAACCTTTCCCCCGGGTTCTACTATGAATTGCAGCGTTTCTTTCATGCCAGCTTCAGAGAAATTGATGAAATTCCTCCCCTCAAGCGCGGCACGATAGTCACGCAGAACAATAGCGCGATCCTCAGGGTTAAGGTAGTAGCCAGGTTGATCAGAAATACGCTTCCTGAACTTCTCCTCGTCCGTGCGGTAATACACTTTTGTATACCCTACTTCTACCACACGTTTTGTAAAGACGCGGCCCGATGCCCCGCTGGCGTCCCATATGAGCTTTCCGCCGTTGAACCACTTAGCCAAAGCAACAGTTAATTCAGCAAAACGTCCAGGCTCTATATTCGGACTTTTCCACATGGCAACTTTCTGACCTGTTTCAAGATCGCAAATAGACGTTACCGAGTTTGACGCTCCTGTTCCGAAAGATACGTCAGAGCCTATGCCGAATTTCTTTCCTTTGAAATAATCCTTATTGTCAAGAATCGGATTGCTTCCAGGTATATTAAACCATAAATGCAGATTCCCTTTTGAACCAGGCTGGAATCCTTCAGGTTTCAGGGTAATAGGATCGTAAATCAGCTCACCCCTCATTTTCGCCGGCACACAATATTCAGCAATCAGCTTCTGAATAAATGATTGATCAAAGAACTGATACGCAGAACCAAGAAAGTCAATGTCAAGCTCCTGAGCGATCTCCTGAGGAGATACACAGCGTGAGCATTCGGTGTCATACCAGGGGGACCTGAGTTTGCCGTCAAGTATAAACGGGTAATCATCGGGGAATTTCATATCCTTAGGCTGTTCCCATTCCTTGCGCAGAACAGTTACATCACCTGAATAATCGTCAAGACGCTTAACTGTCATAGCCCCGTTTACCTTCTCGCTTATATACAGGCCAGCTGAGTAGATCGGGTGCTCTGACCAGTGCATTCGCCGAACTTTCGCGGCTGAATCATGAACGACTTCAAAAAAAGCGTTTGCAGCGCCTTGCGGGGTGGAGTTGAACAAACGACATTTGGTAGTGTCCCTGGAGGATTTAAGGACTTTATACCCATCGTTTAGCTCAAAGGCAGCATGTTCGTCAACCAACATAGCGGTGCGCCGGTCACCACGTCCGGCGTCACCTGTAGTTGACTCACCATCAATCACGCTGTTGGTGTCAGCATTCTTGACATGCAGCAGCCGGCGGTTCGGATCTCTCCACCCCGCCCACCGACCGGCGGGAAGTAACCATTTTGGTTGATTTTGATGGAGGAAATCAATCTTCCAAAACAGCGACTTCGGGTTTCCACTCTGATCTACATAGTCCTGATTTCGTGAAATCAGCAGAAATGAAAGATCATAGCGAAAATGCCAAAACCATTCAATCACAGTTAAAGCCATCCAGGACGCACCCATAGTCCGCGACTTCGGCCAGGCCAGGTCAAAGCCTTTGTTTATCGCAGTACAGAATTCTCCTATAGCATCGTCCTGGAAATCATAGGTGATAAACGGCTTGTTCGGAACTTGCTGATCTCTCGGATCATAGGTCCAGCAAAAGCCGTTAATGTAAAACAGCAGATCTTCTGCGCACATACGATACGCAGCCTCAGCGAAAACTTCATCTCCCGCCGCCCTCGTAAGGAGATCGCGGCGCCATTTAAGGTTTTCGCTGAAATCCTTAGGTACTCCGCTGTAATACGGGAAATCCATTATTCCTTTTTGCTCGCTTTCTTCTTGGCTGCCTTCTTTTTAGCCGGTTTCGGCTCTTCCTTCTCAGCCTTTTTTTCATTGACGTCAACCTCAAGCGCTCCCAGGGCCTTTGCCCTTACTTCTGTCGGGTGCTTGCAATCCGGCGTCCGCAGAATATATACCCCATTAACCGGGAGTACGATTTCGTCTGTTTCCCTGTCAACAACATTGCCCTCTTTCGTGATCTTGTAGTCAGGGAACCCTTTGATACCTTTAGCCATTAAAATCTCCTTTTAATATTCGGTCAATATTCCCAACAATCTCTTTCCCGTCAAATTCAACTTTCTGACGATTGCTGAGCTGCGTTTTGTTCGGGATCAGCTTCACATACACCTTGTCCCAAAACTCTGCCTTCCTGGCATCTGACGTTCCATAACTCCGCAGCATGCCAACAGCCTCGGCACAAGGAGCTTCTGCAACTATCTCCTCGGTGATCGGTGATTCCAGGCGCTTTGCCACCCACTCTATCACATCAACTGTGTTTGCCTCCCTGCGCATAATCTCGTCGGGAAGCGTAATTCCATCCTTGGTTATCTTGATGTCTTTCTTCAGGTCCCTTGCTATGCTATTCTTTTTCCCAGCGGGCTTAGATTTGGGAGGGGCAGCATCTGCATCAGCTTCAACCGCACCCTCCCCGATCACCCTGTCGGCAGCAGGATCTTTTGTTTTGAGGATTGAGCTTTTTTTTATTTTGTCTTCTGCTCCCGCGATAGGGATTTTATCTATTCCATCGTCAGTTGGCGTAATACCATTGGATTCATAAAATTTTAAAACTGCCTGGGGGGTTAGTTCCTGGGCCGCTTTTTCCTCGGCCTCGTCTTTTGTGTCGCTGGTTTTTTTGTACTTTTCAGCAAGAGCGGTTAGTTCTCCCGAAAGGCCTGTTTCCTCAAACAGACCGAGCCATTCGGAAGTTAGTGTACTCAAATAGACTCAGGACTCCATAATCTGCTCCATAAGTTACCAGCGAAATCCATTCACAGGTAATATACAACAATATATAGCTAAAGTCAAACTTTTTTTACTATATTTCGTATTTTTTTCAAATGTTCATGTGGGTATAGGTGGATGCCCTGGTAGGATTTGAACCTACAAAGTGACGGGATCAAAACCCGCTGCGTTGCCAATTTCGCCACAGGGCATCATAAGGCCTGAGTCGGCCAAACTCAATCCTCCCTATACCTATTCCTGGCCCGAAAGGACTTGAACCTTTATTTTCCGCATTAACAGTGCGGTGCATTACCATTATGCTACAGGCCATTATCTCGTATACCCTCCTGTCTGACACTCAGAAATGAACTTTATCCTCTTGCGCAACCCGGTATTGGCGTGACGCAGACCATCTTTGTGTATCTCAAGCTCCTTGATGTAATCCTTCATATCCCTTATCTGCTGCTTAAGCCTGTCTACCTCCTCCTGGAGCTCTTTGTTCTCCTCCATATATCCCTCAAGCACATCATCCATCCCTATTCCTCCTTGTTGAGTAGTTTTCTCGTGAATTTCTCTGTCGGGTACACAAGAGGCTCACCATCATCGTTATATTTCAGTAGTCCTAAAGCTTTCTCCAACTCCTTTATGCGCTGTTTGAGGGATTCGTTTTCTGTTTGAAGTTTAATACAAACGTCATCAACACCTAACGAATACTCTTTTTGTGCCTTCCATTTATATTTTATTGAATCCCGCTCTTCCTTCAACCTCTCTATCTCTGCTTTTAGTTGTTCGTTTTCTTTTCCAATACGTTTTATGTATAGATGTTTTTCAAAATCATCCATCCCTATTTCTCCTTAATCGAACCACTCAAAAAATCACACCGCCTCATTGGCTCTATTTGTTCTTCACAACTATCACAATTCATTACAACATTTCCATCTGTACTGTATCCCATGGGTATGAAAGTACCACCGCATTTACACTTTAATTCCCTATTGACTATCTTGAACGCAAGCTTATTGCACATCCCTATTTCTCCTTATCCCTCAAGTGACAGTCGCACGGAGGCCTGTCGCCATAAATGGCATCAAGTATATATCTGAAAACCTGAACATCTCCACCAGCCCGAACAAAAGTGCTCTTGAAGACCTCAACCTCATTCTCCTTGGTGTAAGAAGGGTCTGAATACCCGTCCTTCGCCACCCGATACACCACAATCCTGTATTCCATCATATTACTCATCCGCAATCTCCTCGTCCGTAAATTGGCACTTAAGCTCACCCTCATGCAGAACCTCCTCGTATGCCAACAGCATACGCTCGTAGTCTCTGGCAAAATCCTTCACACTGTCTGATTTCTTTACCGCCATGCTTGCCGTAACATTATCCTTCACGCCCCTACCACGGACAACAACAGCATGAAGATATACACCGTGTGGATCTGGATTAGGAACAATCTCTATACTGTCG
>Ga0272441_10004634_pt1 | contig 24646 bp, 17 predicted proteins | sample SSMProp6N_FD_193582 | JGI IMG/M metagenome (GOLD analysis project Ga0272441, IMG submission 193582) | Marine sediment archaeal communities from Little Sippewissett salt marsh, Falmouth, MA, United States - SSM-Prop-6N | ecosystem: Environmental > Aquatic > Marine > Wetlands > Sediment ...
CGTCGAGGTGGGCGTCCAAAAGGATGCGCTCCCCGCCGGGCGCCGCCGCCGGCTGCGTGGCCGGCAGCTCCGCCAGCACATTGCCCAGGCGGTCCTGCCAGACCCGCTCCGTCAGGGACCGGATCCGGGCCAGGACATACGCCGCAACTTCTTCCTCGTGTCCCGGGCAGCCGATCAGCTCGCTCAGCTCTCGCTGGGTATTAACAATTTCCCCGATATTGAGTGTAAAATCTTTCATGTCATGTCCTTTAAGGGATCTTCGCTATTACCGACTTAAAGGCGGTAAAGGCTGACTCCAGCTCAGCCAGTAAAACGGAGGCTTCCTGCAGCCGCTTCTCCTTGCCGGCCGCCTCCAGGTTCCCGGCCGCCCGCCCCAGGGGCAGGGCGCCCAGGTTCAGCGCTCCCCCCTTGATGGAGTGGGCTTCCATGCGCAGGGCTTCCGCGTCTTCCCGCATAATAGCGGCTTTGAGCTGGCCGAGTTGGCCGCTTACCTTGTCAGTGAAGCTCACCAGAACGCTGCGCAGGATCTCCTCGTTGCCCAAAAAGGTTTCCACGGCTTTCTGGAAATCGAAAATCTCCTTCTCGTCCCGGGCTCCCGGGGCGTCTGCGCTGCGAGCGGGCGCTTTCTTTCCCCCCGCCCCGGGTGAGGCTTCCCCGGAGGGAACCGCGGGCAGCCACTTTTCCAGCACGGGCAGAAGGTCCTTCTTTTTGAAGGGCTTGGTCAGGCTGTCGTTCATGCCCGCGTGCATCCACTTTTCTATCTCCTCCGGCAGGGCGCTGGCCGTTACCGCCACGATCGGCGTCTCGATTCCCCGGGCCCTGATTTGCGTGGTGGCTTCGACGCCGTTCATGTTCGGCATATGGATGTCCATGAAGATCAGGTCGTAGCGGTTGTCCTTCACCCGCTCCAGGGCCACTTTCCCGTCCTCGGCCAGATCCACTGTGTAACCCTCCTTCTCCAGGATAATCCTGAAGAGCTGGCGGTTGACCTCGTGGTCCTCCGCGGCCAGGATCCGGTAGAGTCCCCGGTCGACGGCTTCGTCCGCGACCTCCAGGAGCTCGGAGCTCTCCGCTTCCGCCTCCGCCTCGATGGCTTCCAGGTCGATCTCGCTGGAGATCACCCGGAAAAGGAGCTCCAGCAGCTGTCCCCGCTTGACCGGCTTGCCCAGGTAGCCGTTGAACCAGCGCAGGAGCTTCATCTTCGCCTCCTCGCCGCTTAAGCCCGCGGGGGTGAGGAGGATCAGGCGGGTGTTGTTGATCTGCTTGTCGGCATTGATCTCGCTGGCCAGCTGCCAGCCGTCCATACCGGGCATGCGCAGGTCGATCACGGCCACCTGGAAGGGAGCGCCGGCAACAGATGCGGCGCGCAGCATCTTCAGGGCCTCCTGGCCGTCCGCCGCTTCACGGCAGCTGCAACCCCAGGCGCTCAGGTAGGTCTTGAGATTCTCCCGGGCGGTGCGGTTGTCGTCCACCAGCAGCAGGTCGGTCCCGCCGAAGAAATCCGCCGGCACGTCCCGGAAAATATTGGCCTGGGGCTGCTTCATCAGAGTGGGGGTGAACCAGAAAGCGGCGCCCTTTCCTTCTTCGCTCTCCACACCGATCTCTCCGCCCATAAGCTCGGTCAGGTTCTTGGAAATGGACAGCCCCAAACCGGTGCCCCCGTACTTGCGGGTGGTGGAGGAATCCACCTGGGAAAAGGCCTGGAAAAGGCGGGCCTTCTTTTCCGCAGAGATGCCTATGCCCGTATCCCGCACCGTGAACTTGAGGCGGCAGCGCTCCTTTTGATCCTCCACCAGCTCCACCGAGATCACGATCTCACCCGAGTGGGTAAACTTGACCGCGTTGTTGAACAAATTGACGATGATCTGCCGCAGCCGCACGGGGTCTCCCTGAAGGCGGTGGGGAACCTCGGGGGCGATATTGAGCACCACCTCCAGGCCCTTCTTGTGAGCCTCCAGGGCAACCAGGTCCACCGCGTTCTCCACCATGTCGCAGAGGTCGAAGTCGATCATCTCCAGGTGCAGCTTGCCGGCTTCGATCTTGGAGAAATCGAGGATGTCATTGATCAGGCTTAAGAGCACATCCGCGGAGAAGCGTACCTGATCGGCGTATTCCACCTGCTCCGCGTCCAGCGGGGTCTCCAGGAGCAGCTCGGTCATGCCGGTGATGGTGTGGATGGGCGTTCTGATCTCGTGGCTCATGTTGGCCAGGAACTCGGATTTGGTCCGGGTGGCTTCCTCGGCGGTCTCCTTGGCGGCGGTGAGCGCGGCCTCCGCCTGCTTGCGCTGGGTGATGTCCTCGGCGATGGCGAAAGCGGTCTGCACGCTTCCCTGCGCATCCGTGACAGGCGACACGCTCAGCCGCCACCAGGCCTGCTTGCCGCTGCGCACCAGGAAGCGGTTTTCCATTTGAAAAGCGTTTTTCCTTCCGGCCAGCAGGCCTTCCAGGTTCTCGAGATAGCTCAAAGACTCCTCGGGACGGATGAAGAGGGAGAGGGATTGTCCCGCCAGCTCCTTTTCGCTGTAGCCCAGCATCTTCTGGATGGTGTGATCGCTGCGCACGATCCGCCCCTCGTGGTCCAGGAGGGCCATGCCCACGGGCGAGTTGTTGAACAACGCCAGAAAGGGCTGCTCGTAGGTTTTCAGGCGCTCCACCTGGCGCTTCAGGGTACGGATATGTTTGGCCCGCCGGTAGAGCTCGCAGGAAGCCTTCAGGGCCCGCTGCAGAAGCTCGGCGCTCAGCTTCTCCTTGCTCAGGCAGTCGGCGGCCGCTTTGCTCAAGGCAGCGTGGTCCTTTTCCCCTCCCGTGGCCAGCAGCACAACCGGGAGATCCGTCCGCCGCCTTAAGGCCGCGAATATCTCCCGGCCGGCTGCGGGAAAAGCGGTCAGGTCGAAGAGAACGCCCTCGACCTCACTTTTCTCCAGCACCCGGAGCTCTCCCTCCACATCCTCCCCGGAGACAGTAACAAACAGGACGTTGGGAACCAGCCTGGGGATGCGGGGATCGTTGCCGATGAAGAGGATTTTCATGCTTGCCATGCTTGCCATGCTTGTCATGCCTGTCATACTTGTCATGCCTGTCATGCCCGGCGGATTCGACACGCCCGGGCCTAAAAATTCATGCGTAGAATCTCGACGGTCTTCATGAGGATGTCCTCGGGTTTGACGGGTTTGGTCAGGTAGCTTTTAATGCCGTACCCAATGGCCTTGATGACCGTCTCCTTTTGCGAGAGAGCGGAGAGCACGATCACCGGCAGCTCAGGCGCATGCTCCTTGAGGTGCTCCAGCACGGCGAAACCGTCCATGACCGGCATCAGCAGGTCGAGGAAAACCAGGGAGAAATCGTTGTCCTTCAGGGCCTCGACAAAGAGGCGGCCGTTTTCATAGCTCCGAACCGTGAAGCCGCTGGCCGCGAAGGCGGTGACGATCAGCTGGCGGCTCACCGGCTCGTCATCCACAGCCGCAATGAGAATCTTTTTTCTCGCCTCTCCCGCCGCACCGGCGCCCGCCTGGTCCGCGGCCATACGCAGTGAGAAGGCTTCCCCTCCCGCCGGGCGGGCGGCCAGCAGCAGGTCGGATCCGGCGGCCTGACCAGTCAGGTCATCGTCCTCCGTTACCTTGAGGCCCAGCAGCCGGTCCATGGCCTGGCTCAAGTTTTCCACCACCTCGATGCCCTTGCAGGCCGGGTTCGATGAAAGAAAATTGATCACCAGGCCGGAGCGGGTCAGCACCTTGACGGCCCGGGGGGGAGAGCCGGTGGCCTGCAGGATGTTGGCAAACAGCGCCTTGAGCTTGTCCAGGTCCTCCTTTTCCAGGCGGATGTCCGACATGATCACCAGGACCTTCGGAAAACGCCGCTGGTAGAGAGCGAGGAGCTCCTCGATTTTGTACCTGAGCAGATCGACCCGCTCCCGGTTCAGGCCCCGGGCGATTTCTATGAAAAGGATTTCGGCATTGAAATGAGCCTCGATGATGCAGGGCGTTTTGTCCATCGCCAGGTCCACGCTTAAAACCTGGGAAATCACCTTCAGCAACGCGTCGATCTTCAAGGGCTTGGTGAAGAACTTTATCACCTTGTATTTGGCAGCCTCCATGAGCATGGCCTTGTCCACAACCGAGGAGCACATGATCACCGGAATCTCCGCCGCGTTGGGGTTGTCCGCCTTCTCCTGGAGCAGCTCCAGGCTGGTTTTGCGTGAGAGAGTCAAGTCCATGATCACCAGGTCCGGGAGGTCGGAGCGCAGCTTGACCGATCCGTCCAGACCGTTGACTCCCAGGATGACCTCGAAGCCGTACTCCGCAAGCTTTTCCTGCAGGTATTTCCGGACCAGTGGAGATTCGTCGATAACCAGTATCTTTTTCATATTATTCAAAAAATCTCAAATAAAATCATAGCTCCCCCGCTCCCCGGCGTCAAGGAGTATGCCTTCGTGCTTTGTGCGGCACAATGTGTATGCTTTAATCCTCGGACAGCGGATGGAAAAGCTGTATGCAGGGACTTAAACAGCGCCTCAGGTAAAAAACTGTTGAAATCAATACCCGTCCATGGCATGATTAATTTATGAATAAGCCGATGAAGCTTTTCTATTTATGGGTTATCATAATCGTCCTGGCCCTCTCCGACTGTTCCCTGAACAAGCTGGTGGTCAACAAGCTGGCCGATGCCCTGGCCTCGGGCGGCGGTACTACTTTCACCGGCGACGACGATCCGGAGCTGGTGGGAGCCGCCCTGCCCTTTGCCCTGAAAACCTACGAAGCCCTGCTGGAGCAGACCCCGGAGAACACGGAGCTCCTCCTGGCCACGGGCAGCGCCTTTGCCATGTACGCCAACGCCTTCGTGCAGACCCCGGCGGACATGCTGCCCGAGCTGGAGTTCGCCCGCCGGGAGGCCATGCTGGTGCGGGCCAAGAAGCTCTACCTGCGGGGCCGGGGCTATTTGCTGCGGGCCATGGAGCTGCGCCACCCCGGCTTCGGCGCCGCCCTCAAAGAGGACGCGGCCCTCAAGGAGGACACTGCGGGTGAGCTCCTGGCGGAGATGGAGACAGAGGACGTCCCCTACCTGTTCTGGACCGCCGCTTCCTGGATGGGTGCCTTCTCCACCGACGCCTTCGACATGGAGATGCTCATGAGCGTGCCCAAAGCCGTGTCAATGATGCAGCGGGCCTTGGTGCTGGAGGAAGAGTGGGGCGGGGGTATGATCCACGATTTCTTCATATCCTATTACGGCTCCGTGCCGGAGGCCATGGGGGGCAGTGAGGAGAAGGCCCGCCATCACTTCGAGCGGGCGGTTTTCTTCTCCGAGGGAGGAAGCGCCTCCCCCTATGTGGCCCTGGCCACCACGGTGTCGGTCAAGAACCAAAACGCCGCAGAGTTCCGGGACCTGCTGAATAAGGCCCTGGCCATCGATCCGGACGCCCGCCCGGAGAATCGCCTGGCCAACACCATCAGCCAGCGCAAGGCGCGCTGGCTTTTGGAGCACCTGGAGGACTTTTTCCTCCTGGATACACCGCTCGAGGAGTAGCCTTTGACGAAGCGCACCCGTAGATTTATCACCGCCTGCACCGCAGGCCTCCTCTTTTTAGCCGTACTGGCCCCGCTCCCCGCGCTGACCATCAAACTGGGCAGCCTGGCCCCGGAGGGATCGCCCTGGGATTCGGCCTTGAAAAAGCTGGCAGTGGAATGGAACCGCATTTCCCGCGGGCAGATCACCCTGAAGATCTTTCCCGGCGGGATCGCCGGGGACGAGCCGGACATGGTGCGGAAGATCCGGATCAACCAGCTCCAGGCCGCCGCCATCACCGGTATCGGACTGCAGCAAATCGCCAACGATATCCTGACGATCCAGCTGCCCCTGCTGATCCGCACGGACGGCGAGTTCGCCTACGTGCTGGAGAAGATGCAGCCAACCTTCAACACCCTTTTGGAGGAGAAAGGCTTCACCCCCCTGGCCTGGTCCCTGGCCGGCTGGGCCACCTTCTTCGCCCAGGAGCCCGTGGTCTGGCCCGAGGATTTGATGAAGCAGAAGCTGCAGGTGGACGACGCCAGCCCCGAGATGACCCAGGCCTGGAAGAAGATGGGCTTTCATGTCGTCCCTCTGCCATCCACCAGCGTGATGAGCGCTTTGCAGAGCGGCATGGTGGAGGCTTTCACCCTGACTCCCCTCACCGCCGCGGCCATGCAGTGGTTCGCCCTGGCTCCCAACATGGCGGGGCTGCGCTGGGCGCCCATGGTGGGCGGCATCATCGTTTCCAACCGTACCTGGCAGCGGGTTCCGGCCGATCTCAAGCCGAAGCTCCTTGATGCCATCCAAGTGGTGCTGGCGGACCTGGACCAGGAGAGCCGCGCTTTGGAAGACAGGGCCCTGGAAGTAATGCTGGACAACGGCCTGCAGGTTCACCCCCTCCCGCCGGAGGCGGAAGCGGAGTGGCGGCGGGTGGTGGAGACCGGTTTCAGCCTGATCATCGGCAAGAGCTTCTCTGAGGCGGTGTACGACGAAATTCGCGCTCACCTGGGGGAATACCGGCGCAATGCGGCTTCCTCACCGGAAGGGGACAATGACTCCGGCGCCCGCTGAGCAGCCTCCGCGGCGGGCCCGCGCCCTTTTCATGCGGCTCGAAAACCTGCTGGCCTCATCGGTCCTGATCCTGATCGCTGTTATTCCCACCCTGGAAGTACTGGCCCGAAAGCTCTTGAAGACCGGCATTCCCAGCTCGGCGGACTTCGTCCGCCACCTGATTCTCTGGATCGCCTTCCTGGGCGGTACCGTCACTTCCCGGGAAAACAGGCACCTCACCCTCTCGGCGGGGATCGACCTGATCAAGGGAAAAGCCAACCACACGATCCGCGCATTCACCGCTTTCATCTCAGTCAGCATCTGCACCGCCGTGACCTGGAGCTCCCTCTCCCTGGTGCTGATCGGCTTCGATCCCACCAAGCGGGTGGGCTTCATCCCCATCCAGCTGGTGCTGCTGATCATGCCCGCCGGCTTCCTGGTCATGGGCATCCGCTTCATCACCGCATCTCCACGGGGAGCGGTATCCCGCACCGCGGCCTGCCTGGGCCTGGCGGCGGGCAGCTTTTTGGGCGCCTCCTCTTTGGTCAATGCCCTGAGCACTTTTTTCTCTGACCTGGCGCCCTTCTGGTACGACCTGGCCGACCTCTCCTACACCCTCACCGCGCCGGTGGTGGTGCCCCTGGTGATCGTCATGATCGTCGCGGCTTTGCTGGGCACGCCGATCTTCATCGTCCTGGGGGGTATCGCCTATCTTCTGTTCATCAAGTCCTGGGGATCCTTGGAAGTCATTCCCAACGAGGCCTACACCATGCTCACCGGCAGCACCATCCCGGCCATCCCCCTGTTCACCCTCACGGGATTCATCCTTTCGGAGAGCAACGCCGGCAAGCGGCTGGTCCGGCTCTTCCGGGTTTTCTTCGGCTGGCTGCCCGGGGGCCTGGCCATCATGGCCATCCTGGTCTGTACCTTTTTCACCACCTTTACCGGCGCCTCGGGGGTGACGATCCTGGCCCTGGGCGCGCTTTTGTCCTATGTGCTGGTGGAAAGCGGCCGCTTCTCGAAACGCTTCTCCACCGGGCTGCTCACCGCCTCGGGCAGCATCGGCCTGCTCTTTCCGCCCAGCCTGCCGATCATCCTCTACGGCGTGGTGGCCCAGATCAACATCAAGCATATGTTCGTCGGCGGCCTGGTGCCTGGGCTGCTCATGGTGCTGACTTTGTCGGGATTCGGCGTCGTATTCGCCCTCAAGAACAAGGTCGCCTCCGTTCCCTTCAAGCCTGATGAGGCCTGGCAGGCCGTCAGGGACTCGATCTGGGAGATACTGCTGCCCGTGATCATATTGCTGGGCTTCTTCCTGGGCATCACCTCCCTGGTGGAAACCGGGGCCGTGGCCGTCATCTACGCCCTGGTGGTGGAGGTCCTGATCCACAAGGACATCAGGCTGCGCGACCTCTCCGGGGTGTTCATGAAGTGCATCCCCATCATCGGCGGCGTGCTGGTGATTTTGGCCATGGCCCGGGGGCTTTCCTTCAAGATCGTGGACGCGGAAGTACCCATGCAGCTCACCGCCTGGACACGGGCCAACATTCATTCCAAGTACCTGTTTTTGTTCCTCCTCAACATCGCCCTGCTGATCACCGGCTGCCTCATGGATATCTTCTCGGCCATCACGGTGGTGGTGCCGTTGATCATCCCCCTGGGGGAGCTGTTCGGGATCCATCCCGTACACCTGGGCATCATCTTCCTGGCCAACCTGGAGCTGGGCTACCTGACTCCCCCGGTGGGCCTCAACCTGTTCCTGGCTTCCTACCGCTTCGAACAGCCTTTGGTCGGGATCTACCGCAATGTGGTTCCCTACTTCCTGGCTTTGCTGGCCACGGTGCTCCTGATCACCTATGTACCCTGGATATCAACCGGTCTTTTGGCCGTGGTGAGGTTTTAAAACATGCCTGAACATCAAAATTTTTTCTCCCTCGACCTGCCGGCCGACCCCGGCGCCGCGCTCAGCGCTGCGGCGGAAATCGCCATTAATGAGTCCCTGGCAGTCAAACCCGGTGAGCGGGTTTTGATCGTCACCAATCCGGACACTGAGGTGGCCGCGGTTTCCATGGCGCTCTACAATGCGGCCGCCGGGCAGGGCGCCGAACCGCTGCTAATGGTTCAGCCCGTCAAAACCCAGCTGGACTACACCGACGAGGCGGTGATCGCCGCCATCTCCAGCCGGCCGGAGATCGTCATTTCCATCAGCAAGGAAAAGTTGGGCAAGGACGCCCGGGCCCAGCGCAAGCCCTACACCGCCGGCGGCAAGAGCTATGACAGCCTGATCCACTACCTGCGGGACGGGGAGAAGGTTGTGCGCTCCTTCTGGTCGCCCCGGATCACCCGGGCTCAGTTCGCCGAGCTCGTTCCCCTGGACTACGCCAGGCTCAAAGAGGAGTGCCGCAGGCTCTGCACTTTGCTGGACCGGGGTAAAGAGGTACGGGTCACCTCCCCCGGGGGTACGGACATCGTTCTGGGTTTACAGGGGCGCAAAACCAAGGTGGACGACGGCGATTTCAGCGCGCCCGGCAGCGGAGGGAACCTCCCCGCCGGCGAGGTCTTTATCTCCCCCGAGCTGGGAAGCTCTCAAGGAAGAATCGCCTTCGACGGCAGCCTGGCCACCCACGACGGGGTTCTGGTTCCCCGCCGGCCGGTCATCGCGGAGGTGCGCGACGGCTTCGTCACCGGAATCACCGGCGAGGCGGAGGCGGACACCTTAAAGCGCAGCCTAAAAGAGGCGGCGCAGCGGGCCCGGGACATGGAAGCTTCAGGCGGCCTGCCCGCCGGCCAGGGAGAAATCTACGCCCGCAACGCCGCCAACCTGGGAGAGCTGGGCATCGGCCTGAACCGCAAGGCCGCCATCGTGGGCAGCATCCTGGTGGACGAGAAGGTCTACGGCACCTGCCACATCGCCATCGGCGCCAACTACGACGAGGACGCCCCCGCCCTGATCCACCTGGACGGCCTGATCAGGAATCCCACCATTACGGTCCTGAACGACGCCGGCGAAGCGACCGTTCTTATGGAAGCCGGCCGGCTCCTCATTTAGGCGCGCCTTCCGGCGCGGCGATCGGCCGCCGGAAAAGGACGCTCAGGGCCAGCAGATAGCACCCGGCTGAGACCAGCAGCACCCTGGAAGTGCCCGCGGCCATGGCCAGGGGCACGGCCAGCACGGACCCCAGCACCGAGGTGATGCCATTGGCCCCCCAGGCATAGGCGCGGTCTTCCGGGCGGTCCAGGAGCAGCCGCAACCCCGCGGGGAAAAAGATTCCCACGGCGAAGGCGGCGGGCGCCAGGGCAAGCAGAGCCAGGGCTTCCCGGAAGCCGTTGGGCAGGGCCAGCAGGACCCGCAGAAGCGGTAGCAGCAGGAAGCCGAGCAGCACCAGGTAGGCGCTGTGGGCTGCCAGGAGGGGCCGCAGGTGGCGAACGGCCAGGCGGGAAGAAAAAGCTCCTCCGGCGGCCGACAGCACCAGCACGGCGCAGAGTATCACCGAGAAGCAGAGCACCGGGTCCTGGAAGATCAGCCGGTAGGTCTGAATAAATCCCATCTCCACCAGCATGAACCCGGCGCCCCCGGCCAGGAAATAGCCCATGCGGGTTCCCGCCCGGGTGCGGGACTCCGCCGGACGGACATGGGACGGCACCAACCACAGGGGCAGGACAAGCAGGGCCCCTCCCAATAACAGCGCCGCCAGCAGAACCGCCAGCACAACGATCTCCCCGGACAAAAGCAGGGAATAGATGCGGCTGATTTGGCCGCGCAGCCTGCTGCGCAGGCTGCGGAGGCGCAGCCAGCGGGTAAAGCGGTTGAAAAAGCAGCGGTCGTCGCCGACGGGCCGCACCTCCAGGTCGTAGGCGCGGTAGAAGCTTTTCTCTTCACCCGCCTCGTAGGCCGTGCTCAAGCCTTGGAGGGTCAGGTAGTAGGCGGGCTCCGGGCGCAGATTCCAGCGGTTAGCCTCTTCCGGGGGCATGCCGTCGTAGGCGGCCAGGTCGAAGCTCAAGGCGCGGCAGAATTCCTTCAGGCGCTCGATCCGCACCACTCCCAGGGGCTCGGCCGCGGCCAGCAGGGTGTAGACGTCCCAGCCGCGCAAGACCGCCAGGTGCCGGGCGGGCCGCTCTACGCCCCGGGCGCTCAGGGCCTCATAGGCAGTAGCATAGGCTCGCAGGCAGTCCGCCGGCGGGTAGCGCAGGCGCCGGGTGAGCACCAGCACTCCGTCACCTTCCAGGTGCGCCAGGGCCTCCTGCAGGGCTTCGGTGGTGAGGATGTAGTCCTGCTCCAGGCTGGCCGCTCCCGGATAAGAGGGGCCCCAGCTCTCCAGTTGAATCAAATCGTAGCGCTCGGAACTTCCCGCCAAAAAGCTGCGTACGGCGGACGCTTCCGGTTCCAGGGCTGTGCCGGGGTAGCGCTCCCGGTAGAAGCGGGCCACCTCCGGCAGCTCCACCAGCAGCCGCACCCTCTCCGCTTGCGCAGCCAGAGCCGCCGCCACGGCCAGCCCGCCGCTCCTCTGGACGATCAGCACCCGCTCCGGGGGCCGGGGGAAAAGCGCATAGCCCGCATAGGAAAGGGTGTAGGGAGCAAATACCTCGCTTTCGAGCGGGTAGGCGCTGAACAGGGTATCCGCGTCTTCCAGGAGCAGCCCCGCATTGTCCAGCCCGCCCTCGTAGGTCAGGCTCAATCCCGGGGCGAAGCGCACGGCGGGGCTGTCGATGCGGTCCAGCCGGGCCCGCAGGCTGTTGCGGCTGGAGAGCAGGCGGGTCCCGGGATACTGGCGCGCCTGGGAGAGGAGCTTGTAGGGTGAGGGCTCAACCGCCAGGAGCTCCCGCTGCCCGAACAGCCAGAAAGTGGCGCCGGCCAGAAGCAGGCAGCCCGCGACTGTCACTCTTCCCCGCCGGTCCTGCCGGGGAGTGACCCAGAGCGCCAGCGCCACCGCGCTGAGAGCGATGAAAATCACGATCCGCCCTTCCCCCAGCAACGGCAGCAGGGGTGCGGGCAGCAAAGCGCCGGCTGCGGATCCCAGCATGGAGGTAAAATAGATCCGGCCGGAGCGGCGGGGCAGCGCCGCGTAGGCCAGGGCGATTACCAACCCGGCAAAGAAAAAGGGCAGGGCCAGCACCAGGAAGCTCAAAAACAAATAGCCCAGCTGCCGGGGCAGCAGGGGAATCAGGAAATAATCCAGGGGCAGCCCGGCGAGCAGCAGGTAGGAAGCGCTGAGCGCGGCGGAGAAGCAGGCCAGCAGGCGGGCCTGCCAGAGCCGGGCGGACAGCTCGACTGTCAGCCCGGGCCGGCGGCTTTCCAGCACGCTCAAAATGCTGCCGCTGGCCGCGAAGCCGAACAGCACGATGCTCAAGACCATGAAGGAGAGATGATGCCACTGGGAGAGGCTGAAGATGCGAGTCAAAAGCACCTCGTAGCAGAGGGAGGATGCGGAAAGCAGGAAGACCGCCGCGATGATCATCGGCGTTAAAAGGCCTGGAAGCGATCGAGGGCTTCTCCCGTCATGGGTACGAAGCGTACGGAGCTGATATGCCGGACCGTGGCCGTCTCACCGCGGCGGGTGACCAGAACCAGCTCCTGGTACATGAAGGGATTGCCCATGGGCAGAATCATTCTGCCCCCCTCCGCCAGCTGGGCGAGCAGGGGGGGCGGCACCGCGTAGACCGCGGCGGTGATCATGATGGCGTCGAAAGGTGCGTGCTCCTCCCAGCCGAAATAGCCGTCCGCCTGCCGGGTGGTCACGTTTCCGTAGCCCAGCTCCTCAAGGAGGGCGGCGGATCTGGAGGACAGGCGCTCCTTAATCTCCAAAGAGTAGACCCGCTCCACCAGCTCGGCGAGCACCGCGGCCTGGTAGCCCGAGCCGGTGCCGATCTCCAGCACCTTGTCCTCCGGCTCCAGCTCCAGCGCCGCAGTCATGAGAGCCACGATGTAGGGCTGGGAGATGGTCTGGTCCTCGCCGATGGGAAGGGGCGTGTCGGCGTAGGCCCGGCTGCGCAGGGCCGGGGGTACGAAGAGATGCCGCGGGACCCGGCGCATGGCCGCCAGGACCCGCTCGTCCCGCACCCCCCGGGCCTCGATCTGGTTCTTGACCATCCGCAGCCGGCTCTTCTTCTCGGCTGCCGTATCCTGCCAGCCGGTCAACAGGGGCAGGCAGATCAGGAGAAGGAGCAGGAGGAGACGTCTATTCATGACCGCAGCCTTTCCCCTAAGTATAGGCGGGGAAAAACTCTTTTTTCCTGCTTTTCTTGCCTGACGCTTTGAATAACCCGGATTTTGGTCCATACTGAAGGTTAATGATCGTCGAAACCGTTTGCAGCCGGCGGGCCATGCGCGCCTTCGTCCGTTTCCCCGCCCGGCTCTACCGCAATGATGCCTGCTGGGCGCCCCCCCTCTGGCTGGAGGAACGCACCGCCTACAACGCCCGGCACAACACCATTTTGGCCCACTCCGATTTCGAGCTCCACCTGGTGCGCCGAAACGGGCGGGTGGCGGGCCGCAACCTGGTCTATGTGGATCACGCCTTCAATGCCCACACTAAAAGCCGCACCGGCTTCTTCGGCGCCCTGGAATGTGATGAGGACCCGGAGGCGGCGGACGCCTTGCTGGAAAAGGGTGAGAGCTGGCTCGGAGAGCGGGGCATGGACAAAGTGCGGGGCCCCATCCACCCGGTGGCGGAGAACTGGGGCTTTCTCCTGGAGGGGTATGACCGGCCGCCGGTGTTCATGGCTCCCTATAACCCCCCCTACGTGCACGACTTTATGCTAACCCGGGGCTACGCCAAGGTCATGGATCTGCTGGCCTACGAGGGAGACGCCCGCACCTATTCACTGCCCGGGCGCTTCAGCCGCTTCAAATCCCTGCTTTTAGCCCGCAAACCCGGCCTGACCGTGCGCAGGCTGGATCTGAAGAATCTCTCGAAGGACGCCGAGCATATCTGGCGCATCTCCAACAACGCCCTGAAAGACAACTGGGGCTATGTGCCGTTGAACCGGGATGAGCTGGAGCAGATGATCCAAAAGCTCAAGCTGATCGTGGACACCGATGCAGTCTGGTTCGTGGAGGATGGGGGCCGGCCGGTGGGCTATGCCCTGGGCTTTCCGGATTTGAACATCATCCTGCGCAAGATCAAGGGACGGCTTTTGCCCTTCGGCTTCGCCCGCCTGCTTATCGAGCGCCGGCGCCTGCGGGACTACCGCCTTTGGGCCCTGGCGGTGGAGCCGGAGTATCACAACTTCGGGCTGGACGTGCTGCTCTACCTGAGTCTCTTCGAGGCCCTGGGCCCCCGGGGCATCCATCTGGAGGCGAACTACATCCTGGAGGACAACCACAAGATCCGCAACGCCCTGGAGAAGCTCAACCTGGAACACAGCAAGACCTACCGTATCTACGAAAAGAGCCTGGCGCCGGCTAGCTCCGGCTAGCGCCGGCTAGCACTCTGCCTCTTCAACCTCCCGCTGGCGGCAGAATTCGCTCTCATACTCCACCTCCAGGGTCACGTGGACGAAGCTCAGCGCGTAGATGTGTTCCTTGATATCATTTTTAAGTGCGATAATTTTCTCCGGGCTCGTCTCGTCGCCCACCACCACGTGGGCGGAGAGCACGTGGTGCAGGCCGTCCAGGGACCAGGCGTGGATATGGTGCACCGAGCACACCCCCGGGCGGGCGACAATCGCTGTCCGCACATCCTCCATGTCGATGTTCTCCGGTACCGACTGGAGCATGACCCTCAGGGTCCTGCGGGTATTGCGCAGCACATTCACCACCACGTAGACCGTGATGCCCAGGGAGAGAATGGGGTCCAGCCTGGGGAGGTCGGCGAAGAGCAAGACCACGCCCACCACCAGAACGGCCGCCCAGCCGAGAACGTCTTCCAGCAGGTGCCAGGAAACCATCTTCTCGTTCAGGGTCTCTCCCTTACGCAGACGCAGGGCTGCGGCGCCGTTGACGGCGATTCCCACCAGGGCGAAAACCAGCATGCCCGCGGCATTGGCCGGCTGGGGGTGGATCAGCCGGGGCAGAGCCCGGGCGATGATCACCGCGGAGCCGGCCAGCAGCAGCAGGCTGTTGAAGAGGGCGCCCAACAGGGAAAAGCGCCGGTAGCCGAAGGTATAGCGCGCGTCCTCCCTGCGCCGGGAGTACTTTTCGAACAGCCAGGCCAGGCTGAGGGAGAAGGTATCCCCCAGGTCGTGGAGGGCGTCGGAGAGGATGGCCATGCTGTTGGTCCAGAGCCCCCCGGCTATTTCCAAAACAGTGAAGGTAATATTGAGGAAAAAAGCGACTTTGATGTTCTGCGAGCTTCGCGAGCTTGCGCGGTGGTGATGGTGGTGCCCGTGGGCCATACAGATAATGTATAGCCCGGGCAAGGAAAAGAACAGTCCTTTAGGCGCTCTGGCCTTTAGGCGCCGCCTCGGCTATGCTGGCTCAGGAGGCGCGCATGCAGGTCATTATCATCACCGGGGCCATCGACTCCGGTAAAACCACCTACTGCAGGACCGAGCTGGCCGCCGCAGGACTGGAAGGAGTCCGCGGCCTCCTGCTGATGAAGGTCATGGAACAGGGAATGACTGTGGGCTACGACGCCCGGGAAATCGGGGGAGAGGGAAGCACCCCCTTCGCCCGCCGCCTGGGCAACGAGCCCCCGGGTTGGCGGGAAGCCGAGCGGGTGGGCTGCTACTCCGTCTCCCGCAGCGGCAAGGAGGCGGCCAACCGCTGGATAGAGGAGGCCCTGGCATCAGATCCCGAGGTTTTAATCATCGACGAGGTGGGTCCCCTGGAGACCGCCGGGGGAGGGCTGGCCGCCTCGGTCCGCCGCTGCCTGGCATCAGACAGGCCCGACCTGACAATCTACCTGGTGGTGCGCACTAACTGGCTTGACCATGTCCGTGCCTGCTTCGACCTTCACGGCGCCCGGCTGCTCTCCCTCCCCCTGACCTGAGGACAGTCCGGGACGGCAGGCGGTCACTCCCTGTATTTCTGGGCCGGTCGTTTTTTACAGGGACGGGTAAGCCGCCGGGAAATCCTATCCACGGTTTTATACAAACCTTCAAGATCGGTATCCAGGGAGGTCAGCCTGCCGCTGCGCACCACGACTTTGCCGTCCACGATCACGGTATCGACATTGCGCTCGTTCACCGCGTAGAGAAGGTGGGCGAAGACTCTTGAGGCGGGGAGCATATTGGGAGCCCATGCCGTGACGAGGACGCAATCCGCCAGGCTCCCCTCCTCTATTTCGCCGTATCCGGGCAGGCCCAGCACCTCACCACCACGGAAGATCAGGGGAAGCATCTCCTCGACCTTCCCGGCTTCCGGATCGTGGACCGCGCACTTGGCCAGCAGGGCGGCGTCCCTGGCCACCTCGAAGATGCTCATGGTGTTGTTGGAGCAGGCGCCGTCGCTGCCCAGCCCGACGGTCAGCCCAACTCTGCGGGCCGGGGTAAAGAAATCATGCTGATCGGCGAAAAGCTTCAGGTAGGTCTTGGCGCAGTGCGCCACCCCGCAGCCCTGCCGGGCGATGAGCTGCATATCCTGTTCATTGGCGTAGTAGGCGTGGGCCAGAACGGTTCCGCGGCGCAGCACCCCGGTGCGGGCCAGCACTTCCACCGGGGTCAGACCGGTGGCGGACAGGCTGGCGGTGACCTGCTCCTGGGTTTCCGCCACGTGGATGTGGAGCCTCAATCCCAGCTCCTCCGCCTGCCTGACCGAGAGCTCGAGGAATTCCGGTGGGCAGACATACGGGGAGTGGGGCCCCAGGGAAACGGTCAGGCGGGGATTCCGGTCCCGGGCGTCCGCCGAGAACCGCAGCGCCTGTTCAAAGCGCTTGCGCCAGTCCTCCTCCACACCAAACACCGCCCAGGAAAGGTCGGCCCGCATGCCGATCTCCTCGTAAGCGCGGTAGGCCTGATCCATGTGGAAGTAGTGGTCCCCCACGCATGTCACCCCGGCCAGCAGCATCTCCGCCGCTCCCAGCAGCGTGCCGGCGTAAACATCCTCCGGCTTCAGGTTCTGCTCGTAAACCCAGATATGCTCGTTGAACCAATCCTGGTGGGTAACGTCCTCGGCGGCTCCGCGCAGCAGGGTCATGGCGGTATGGGCATGGGTATTGACCAGGCCCGGAATCAAATAGCAGCCCCGGCCGTCGATCAGCTCGGCTTCCCCGTCCAGGTTTTTTCCGATCTCGGCGATCCGGTTGCCCGTTATGCGCACATCCATGCCCGGCGAACAGGTAAACGTCTTGAAGGAGAGCAGCGTGACGTTCTTGATGATCATCCCGGCGGCCTGTCTTTTTCCACCAGGCTGACCAGCAAAAAGACCGCGAAACTGACCAGCAGGGTGTAAACCGAGCTCAGGGGAACCCTCAAGAGGCCCAGCACAATCGCCGTACCGGCGCCGGCCAGGCAGGTAAGCACGCCCGTCATAAGCCCTCCCCTGCGCATGTGAAAGACCCCGAAGAGCAATGGCACGAAACAGAGCAGGATCGACGAAGAGGTCACCGACAGCTCCACGATATAGCCGGGACGGCGGATGGAAAACACGGCGATCAACGCTGTGAGCCCGATGATAAACAGCCGTCCCACCCACACACGGCGTTCCTCCCGGACCACGTCCCGGGCGAACATGGAGGACAGGGTCAGGATAATGGAGTTGGCCGTGGAAACCGAGGCGAAGACGATGCTCAATGCCAGGGGCAGGGCCAGGGCGCGGGACATGAGGGCGAAAACCTCCAGGATGACGCGGTCGCGGTCGGCCACCTGGGGAAAAAGCCCCACGCCGCTGCCGTAGCTCGCGGCAAAGCCGATGAAGCTCACGATCAGGGTATAGAGCAGGCCGAAGACCCCGAAAAGAACGATCATGCGCTTCAGGGAGCCCCGGTCCCTGGGAATGAAGAGGCGCTGCAGAACCTGGGGATTGGTAAGGGCGAAGAAGAACCAGGGCAGGGTCAGGTTGATGAAGCGCGCCGGAGTCCAGAAGGCATTGGGAAAGCTCTGCAATTCGAAGCCGGTGAAGGTCCGTCCCACCCAGAAGACCCCCACCAGGGCTGCGCCGAGCATGAACACCCCCTGAACCGCGTCCGTAAGCGCCACCCCCCGGAGGCCGCCGATGAAGGCCCAGAGACAGATGATGCCCGCGGCCATGAGCACCCCGGCCGAGAAGCTGAAGCCCCCGTAGGTCTGTAAAATCAGGCCCAAACCGATGACCTGCACGGAGGTGTAGGGGATCAAAGCCAGAAAGGAGATCAGGGTGCCCAGGGTGCCCGCCGCCTGGCCGTAACGGTGGCTGAAGATCTCCATGGGAGAAATGAAGCCCTTCTCCCGGCCCAAAGCCCAGATGCGGTGCCCGTAGGTCGAGAGCAGAATGATCGTACCCAGGAGATAGGCCAGCTCGAAGATCATGGCGCCCACCCCGGTGGTATAAGCCAGGCCCACCAGGCCCACCATCATGAAGGCCGAATAGGTGGTGGAAGAATAGGTCAGCGCCGAGACCAGGCCGCCGATTTTCCGGCCGCCGATAAAGTATTCCTCCTGGCTCTGTTTGGCCCGCATGACCACCAGGGAAATAACGGTTCCGGTAACCAGAAACAATCCTAACAGAATGATGAAGCCCGACATATAAAACCTCCTAACGAAACTCCGTCAGCCGCCGGACAAAGTGTTTGCACAACCGGCGACGGGCCGCTTCCGCCGCACCGCGGGGGCTGCCCTGACATCGGTTCCGGCGCGGCTGCCGCGGCAAAAGCGGGCGGTGAAGAAAGAATCGGCAAGTTCCACAGAGATGCTGAGGAGAGAAAATAACAGGGAGCAGAAACACCGGGAACGGCGGCCGGCAACCGGCGGGGGTGCGGACATGGGAAAACAGCTCCGGGCCGCAGGCTCTCTGCGCTCCGGCCCGGCAGTGAGCGTGTGCACGCTGATTATCTCCACAGTAATTTCCCGCCCTCCAGACTGTTGCATCTGTATAGGGGCAGACGGAGAATTTGTCAAGTGGTATCACCCCGATAGCAAGCATTTTCCGGAGTTTCAAACCAACAGAATTCTAACCCGCGCACCCCGGCTGTCAAGTGTTTTTTCACTTCCAGAAGCGGCTGAAATATGCTACTTTGGGCATGCGTCGGCGCATGTCCCGCGCATGAATACATGGAGAATGGAATGACCCAGGCGCACAGTTGCTGCTGCAAATTCCTCACCCAAAGCTTCCGCGGCGGCCAGGAGGCGGAAGGCCGTGGCTGAGGGCACGATCTTCGACATCAAGCACTATGCCATTCACGACGGCCCGGGTATCCGCACCACCGTGTTTTTCAAGGGTTGTCCCCTGTCTTGCGACTGGTGCCACAATCCCGAAAGTATGAACCCGGAACCGGAGTGGTTTCTACAGCCTGAACGCTGCCCTCCGGACTGCAGTGATTGTGTGGACAGCTGCCCCCGCAGCGCCCTGCAGCGGACAGATGAGGGACTGCAGCGGGACCCGGCAAACTGCACCGCCTGCGGCGCCTGCGCGGAGGCCTGTGCCTACGAAGCCCTGAGGCTGTCGGGGCGGCGTGTGAGCGTACCGGAGCTGGTTTCCGAGATCGAAAAAGACAGCATCTTTTTCGAGGAATCGGGGGGCGGCGTCACCGTGTCCGGCGGAGAACCGCTTTTCCAGCCCCGTTTCCTTCAAGCCCTGCTCGCAACGCTCAAAGAGCAGGGCTATCATCTGACCGTTGACACCTGCGGCCAGGCCGATTTCAGCGTCCTCGAGCGGGTAGCCGCCCTGACAGACCTCTTTCTCTACGACCTCAAGGTCATGGACGAGGAGCGGCACCGCCGCTATACAGGCGTATCCAACCGGCTCATCCTGGAAAACCTCACCCGCCTTTCGGCTCTGGGTGCCGAGGTGGCCGTGCGCCTCCCCCTGCTGGCGGGCATCAACGACGATGCCGGCAATATCCGGGCCCTGGCCGCCTTTCTGGGGCGGCTGCAGGGTATCCGCGGCATACACCTGCTCCCCTACCACAGGGGTGGGCTGGAAAAGGCCCGGCGCCTCGCTTCGGGGCGCATCGGCGGTGAGGACCCGGCCCCGGAGGGGCCGGCTGTCGGGCCTTCCGCCGTGAAAGCGGCCTTCCGCCCCCCTTCACAGCAACGGTTGGAGGAAATCCACGCGACCTTTATCGATGCCGGCTTCACCACCCATATTGGAGGATAAGCAATGACCGAACGCATCCGCAGGCTGAAACAGCAGTCCCAGGAAACCCCTCCGGCAATCACCTCGGAACGGGCCGAGCTGATCACGGGTTTCTACCGGGAACACCGCGGCGACAGCTCAGTACCGGTGGCCAGGGCCCTGGCCTACCGGCACTACCTGCGCAACAAGCAAATCTGCATCAACTCCGGGGAGCTGATCGTGGGCGAGCGCGGGCCGGCGCCCAAGGCCACTCCCACCTACCCGGAAATCAACGCCCACAGCCTGGAGGACCTGGACATCCTATCGACCAGGGCCAAGACCTCCTTCCGGGTGGACCCGGAGGTGAAGGAGGTCTACCGGGAAAAGATCATCCCCTTCTGGCGGGGCCGCTCGATCCGGGACCGGATCTTCGCGGCCATGGAACCACGCTGGCTGGACAGCTTCGAAGCGGGCATCTTCACCGAATTCATGGAGCAGCGCGCCCCCGGGCATACCGTACTGGACGACAAGATCTACAGCCGCGGCCTCGACGACTTCCGCAAGGATATCCGCAAGGCGCTGAAGGGCCTGGACTTCCTGAACGACCCCCGGTCCTGGCACAAGCAGGAGCAGCTCAAGGCCATGGATATCTGCGCTGAGGCGGTTATCTCCTATGCCCGCCGCCACGTCGAGGAGGCCGAGCGCCTCGCCGCCTCAGAGGCGGACCCCCGGCGCAGGGGAGAGCTGGAGAAAATCGCCGCAATCTGCCGCCACGTCCCGGCGCAGGCGCCCCGCAATTTCTGGGAAGCCCTGCAGGCCTACTGGTTCATACACCTGGGAGTGATCATGGAGTACAACACCTGGGACTCCTTCAATCCCGGCCGCCTGGACCAGCACCTGTTGCCTTTCTACCGCGCCGGCCTCGCGGAAGGCAGCCTGAACGAGGAGCAGGTTCGGGAGCTGCTCCAGGCCTTCTGGATCAAGTTCAACAATCAGCCCGCCCCCCCCAAGGTGGGGGTCACCGCAGCGGAAAGCGGCACCTACGCCGATTTCGCCCTCATCAACACCGGGGGCCTGGACAAAGAGGGGAACAACGCGGTCAATGAGCTCTCCTACCTGATCCTGGACGTGGTGGAGGAGATGCGCCTGATCCAGCCCAGCGCCATGGTGCAGATATCCAAGAAAACCCCGGACCGCTTTCTGCAGCGGGCCCTTAAAATCGTGAAGACCGGCTACGGCCAGCCTTCGATCTTCTCCAGCGATTCTATCGTGGCCGAGCTGGTCCGGCAGGGCAAGAGCCTGGCCGACGCCCGCCAGGGCGGGGCCAGCGGCTGCGTGGAGACCGGGGCCTTCGGCAAGGAAAACTACAATCTCACCGGCTACTTCAATCTCACCAAGGTCCTGGAGATCACTTTGCACAATGGCACCGATCCCCGTACAGGCAAGCAGCTGGGCCCCAAGACCGGAGACCCGGCATCCTTTGCCGGCTTCGAAGAGCTGATGGATGCCTTCCGTCGCCAGCTGGCCTGGTTCATCGACATCAAGGTCAAAGGCAGCAACATTATCGAGCGGCTCTACGCCGATATTTTACCAGCGCCCTTCCTCAGCCTGCTCATCAGCGACTGCATCGCCAAAGGCCGGGACTACCATGACGGGGGGGCCCGCTACAACACCAGCTACATCATGGGCGTGGGCATAGGGACCATCACCGATTCTTTGAGCGCCCTGCGCACCCATGTATTCGACCAGCAAACCGTGGGCATGGGCGAGCTCATTCAGGCCCTGGACGCCGACTTCGCCGGCCGGGAAACCCTGCGCCGCCGCCTGGCGAACAAGACCCCCCGCTACGGCAACGACGACGACGGGGCAGACGACATCATGCGGCAGGTCTTCGAGGCCTACTACGAGACCATCGAGGGACGAGCCAACACCAAGGGAGGCGATTATCACGTGAGCTTCTTCCCTACCACCTGCCACGTCTATTTCGGCAGCGTCGTGGGCGCCACCCCGGAGGGCCGCCGGGCGGGACAGCCGCTGTCGGAAGGCATCTCACCGGTCCAGGGCAGCGACCGCAAAGGCCCGACTGCGGTGATCAAGTCGGCGGCCAAGATGGATCACCTGCGCACCGGGGGTACGCTTCTGAACCAGAAGCTCTGCCCCGACCTGCTGTCCGACGATGCGGGGCTTAAAAAGCTGGCCGCCCTGATCCGCGGCTACTTCAAGCTGGACGGGCACCATATCCAGTTCAACGTGGTGGACAAGGAAACCCTGCTGCGGGCCAGGCAGGATCCGGACTCCTACCGCGACCTGATCGTGCGGGTGGCCGGGTACAGCGACTACTTCGTGGACCTGGGGGAAACCCTCCAGGAGGAAATCATCCGGAGGACGGAGCAGAGCGCCTTTTAACGAGGACGCCTGCAGCATGAAATCCATGGAGCGTCAACAGGGGGGTTTCGTCCGGGCCGGGGCGGCGGTCCTGCTCTGGTCGACCATCGCCTGCGCTTACAAGCTTTCCCTGCAGGCCCTCTCTCCTCTGCCCCTGCTCTGCTGGTCGGCCACCGTCTCCTTTGTGCTGCTTTTCCTGCTGTGCATCCGCACCCGGGGACTCTCAGTTTTCAGATCCTGCTCTCGCCGCGACCTGGCCGCCTCCGCTTTGCTGGGATTTCTCAACCCCTTCCTCTACTACCTGTTGCTGCTCGAAGCCTACACCCGCCTGCTGGCTCAGACCGCCCTGGCCCTGAACTATACCTGGCCCCTGTTCATGGCCCTGCTGGCCGTTCCCCTCCTCGGGCAGCGCCTGCATATGAAAGGCCTGGCCGCTCTGCTCTTGAGCTTTCTGGGCGTGTTGGTCATCGTCTCCCGGGGACAGACTGTGGGTCTTCGCCTGCAAGATCCGGCTGGGATTCTCCTGGCAGTGGGCTCCGCGCTCTGCTGGGCTCTGTACTGGCTTTTAAACATGCGGGATCCGCGGGAGGTGCCCGACAAGCTGTGCCTGAATTTCCTGTTCGGCGCCGGTTACGCCTGGATGGTTGCGCTGCTCAAGGGGGAGATCCTGTTCCCAAATCCGGCCGGGATCGCCGGGGCCGCCTGGCTCGGGATTTTCGAAATGGGACTGACATTCCTGCTCTGGCTGCGCGCCCTGGAGACGACCGGGAAAGCGGCCCTGGTGGGGAACCTGGCCTACCTGGTGCCCTTCCTGGCGCTGATTCCCCTGCGCTTCGTCCTGGGCGAACGCCTGCTTGCTTCCACCTTCTGGGGGCTGGGACTGATCGTTGCCGGTATCCTGCTGCAGGGAAGCGCACGCCCCGCCGGAGACCTGCGGCTCAGGCGCCGCCGCCCTCCGGCGGAGCGATGATCATCCCCGGGAACATTCGGACCTAGCGGACCTCCCCGCTGTCGCTGTTGCCGGCCTGCCGGGAGATAATCTCCCGGTAGCGGGCCTCCGTAATCGGGTAGGTTAAAAGCACTGCGGCGGCGGCAGCGAACAGCAGTGCACTCAGGGGCCCGATGAGCAGGCGGATCCCCAAAAGGGCTCCGGCGGTCTGTACTTTGTCAGCTACAAAACCTGACATCTCCAGCACCCAGCCCATGAGCCCGATGGCCAGGGCCTGGCCGATCTTGGTCGCAAAGGTCCAGATGCCGTAATAGGCCCCCTCGCGGCGGGTGCCCGTTTCCGCCACGTCATACTCCACGGTGTCGGGAATCATGGACCAGGGTATGGTGTAGGTGGTGGAGAGGCCGATCCCGGCAGCAAAGCTGGCGACAAAGAAGAAGGGTATGCCCCAGCGGTGCCCCAGCCAGAAGATGCTCAGGCAGGCGGCGGCGATGATCAGCAGGCCGGTGAAGTAGGTGTGCTTCTTGCCGATGCGCCGGGAGACCCCCACGCTGACCGGGATGAAGACCATGGTGGTCAGAAGCAGTACCAGCAGCGCCGGGGTGGTCAGCTGTTCCTGCAGGTAGAGATATTTGAAGTAGTAGACCATGATGCCGCTCACAACCGTTACGGCGGTGATATGCAGCAGAAAGGCCGCCAACAGGCTGAGAAAGGTACGGTTTTTGAAAACCAGGAAATAGGAAGCTACGAATCCGGTCTTCTGCCGGGGCCCTGCGGCCTCCGGCTCCCGGACGCTGGCGAAGGTAATCAGCGCGGTGACCGTCATCACAACGCCGAACACGCCCCCCGCCGCCATCCAGCCGGTATTCTCGTTGGTGAAGAGGCCCACCAGGGGTAAGGCGGCTCCTGCGCCCAGCAAAGTGCCGAGGACCATGAACATGGAGCGGTAACCGTTCAAAGAGGTGCGCTCGTGAAAATCGCATGTGAGCTCCGGGGTAAGGGCGGAATAGGGAATGTTCACCACCGTCAGCGCGGTACCCAGCAGGCAGAAGGTCACCAGCCCCCAGACGAACAACCGGGCCTGACTATGCAGCCCGGGATTGGTGAACATGACCAGCATCATGATGCCCAGGGGCAGGGAGCCGAAGAGGATGTAGGGCCGGCGCCGCCCCCAGCGGCTCCGAGTGCGGTCGGAAAGCCAGCCCACCATTGGATCCGTCACGGCGTCCCAGATCTTGCCGACCATGATCACCGTTCCCGCCAGACCGGCGGCGAGCCCCACGGTGTCGGTAAGATAGTTCAGCAGCCAGAAGGCCACCACGGTGAAATAGAGGTTGCCCCCCAGGTCACAGACGCCGAAACCCAGCTTAACCCTGACCGGCAGCTTTCCCGACTGCTTCATCAGCGCCACCTCCTGATTTTTGGCCGCGTCCTCGTGCGTTCCACCAGTGTAACCGCCCTGTGCGAATCGTCAAGCCGCGGCTTTTTTCTTAATCCAGCGCTTCCTGCAAAAAGGCGGTAATCCCCGAGACCAGGCCGGGGGCCAGGGGCAGCCCGGGATCGCTGTAGGCGGCCAGGTTGGCAGCCGTATCCCCGGACACGGTTTTGAGCACGTGGTTCATGTCCGCCAC
>Ga0272441_10004636_pt1 | contig 24637 bp, 24 predicted proteins | sample SSMProp6N_FD_193582 | JGI IMG/M metagenome (GOLD analysis project Ga0272441, IMG submission 193582) | Marine sediment archaeal communities from Little Sippewissett salt marsh, Falmouth, MA, United States - SSM-Prop-6N | ecosystem: Environmental > Aquatic > Marine > Wetlands > Sediment ...
CCGGTCGGACTAGATACTGCAAAGAGTTGCCGCGGGGATGATCGCCTTTTTCGCCGGCAACCGCGACACCTTCCGGCTGCTCCACGCCATGAGCGGCTCCGGCTCCTGGCCCCTGAACCAAAAGCTGATGGAGCCGGTGAGGAGCAAGGTGGAACGCCTGCTGGTCTTTGAGGAAGAGGTCATCGAGCGGGGCAAGCGGGAAGGCCTGTTCCGCAGCGACATCGCCAGCCGCGACATGGTGTACGGTTTCACCGGCATGGTGAATTTCGCCATGCAGTCATTGTTTTTCGCCGCCCCCGGGGAGCCGGTGGACGCCGCGAAGCGGGCGGAGGCGATCATGAAGATATTTTTGGAAGGGGTGGCACTGAAAGTGCCGGCCCCGGCGTCCTTATAAAGAGAGGAACAGAAAACATGAAAAAAATCATTGTATTTCTTCTTTTACTTGTCTGTACGGCGGGCTTCCTCGCTGCCGAAACCATGGAGCTGACATTGGAAGAGGCCGTCAAGCTGGGGCTGGCCAACAGCACGGGCATCCGCACCAAAATGCTGGCCGTGGCCTCCGCCGAGGCCGACCTGGCCGCCGCCCGCTCGGCCTACACTCCCGATATTTCCGCCAGCGTAAGCTACGGCCGTCTGAACGAGGGGAACCCTGTTACAGGCCAGGACCCGGTGGCCCTGGACCTGGATGTGATCCAGAGCATCACCACCTTCGGCAAGACCTCCGCCGGGGTGCGCCTGGCCGAGGAAGGCCTGTCCCAGGCGCGGCTGGACCTGGAGGAGGAGCAGCGCAGCCTGACCGTGATGATCGAGAACGCCTTCTACACCTATTTGCTGGCCTTGGAGCTGGACGCCATCAACCGGGAAACCCTGACCAACAAAGAGGACGCCCTGGGGGTGGCCCGGCAGCGCTATAAGGCCGGCCTGATCAGTGATTTCGAGGTCCTGACCGCCGAGAGCGACCTGGAAAGCTTCAAATCCACGGTCATCTCCTCGGCCAACGGCATCGAGGTGGCCTTGCTGAACGTGCGCAACATGCTGAACATCCCGCCGGACGCCGAGTTCGATGTTGTTCTGATCGGGGAGCTGGCGCCTGTTCCGGTGGAGCTGGACAAGGAGGCGCTGATCGAACGGGCCCTGGCGGCACGCTACGATGTGCGGAGCTTCCGCACCCTTCTCAAGCTGGCGGAGGCCCAGGAGAGCCTCAACCGCAGCCTGCGCCTGCCGACCCTGGGGGCGCTCTTCAACTACTCTGTGGACAGCGGCGTCGACATATCCAGCGGTGAGAGCCGCTACGGCGTGGAGGACTGGGAAAAGAGCTGGAGCGTCGGCGTGTCCTTGAGCATTCCGGTTTCGGGCTGGTTTCCCTGGAGTGGGGAGAGCCTGGAAGTGAAGAAGTCCGCTCTCTCACTGGAGCGCCAGCGGCTGGAGTTCTCTTCCCTGGAAAGCGGCCTGCGAATCGCCGTGGAGACCCTGCTCTTGAAAATCGCCGAGGAGGAGGCCAAGATCGCCTCGGGCGCCAAGAGCGTGGAGCTGGCCGAACGGCTCTACGCCTCGGCTGCGCAACAGTATGAGGCGGGCCTGATCTCCAGCATCGACCTCAAGGACGCTCAGCTGGGGCTGGGGGGCGCCCGCCTGGCCTACACCCAGGCCGTTTACGGCTACAATATGAATGTTTTAAAACTCAAGGACACCGTCGGTGTTGTGGAATTTTAGTGCAAGGTTTTGGTTTGGAGTAAGCAATGAAGAAAGGGATTCGTAGAGTACTGGTTGCAGTCATCATCATCGTGGTAATCGCCGGGTTGGGCGGGTTCATTTTTACCAGGTTCAAAGAGCGCGCCGGCGGCCGGCAGGGCGGGCCCCAGGCAGAGGCCGAGGAGTACGCCGTGCCGGTGGCGGTTGCCAGGGTCGTGACGGGACTCTTAAGTGAAACCTTGAGCCTCTACGGCACCATCTACCCGGAAAAGGAGGTGAATATCTTCACCACGGTCACCGGCAAGGTGGACCGCATCCGGGTGGAGGAGGGGGACGCGGTGGTCCGCGATCAGGTGCTGGCGGAGATCGACCGCGCCCAGACGGGCCTGACCTACGCCCCCGCCCAGGTGGAATCCACCATCACCGGGGTGGTCAAGGCGGTGCTCACCGAGGAAGGCGCCACCGCCGCTCCCGGGGCGCCGCTGTTCCAGGTGGTGGACATGGACAGGGTGGAGGTGGCCATCGACATCCCGGAGAAGGAGCTGGCCCGCATCGAGGCCGGCTTGAGCGCCGAGGTGGAGGTGATCGCCTACCCGGGCCGGGTCTTCAGGGGTGAAGTCGTCAAGCTCAGCCCGGTGGTGGACGCCCTTACCCGCAGCCGCGCCGCCCGGGTGCGGGTGGAAAACCGGGACTACCTGCTCAAGCCGGGCATGTTCGGCGAAGTGCGCATCCTGCTCCGCGAGGAGGCCCAGGCGTTGCTGATCCCCATTGCCGCCCTGGTGGACAAGGAGGGGGAGCGGGTGGTGTACGTGGTCGAGAACGGCCGGGTGCGCCTGGCCCGGCCCCGGGTCGACTTCACCTCCGGTGAGCTGGCCATGGTCTCGGGCGGCCTGGCCAAAGGTGACCGGGTGGTGGTCATCGGCCAGCAGAACATCGAGGACGGGGACAAGGTCAACGTGGCGGAGGAACGCTGATGAGAATCACCGATATTGCCGTCAAGCGGCCGGTCACCACCACGGTGGTCTTTTTGGCCCTGATCGTGGTGGGGGTCTTTTCCCTGGGACGGCTGGCGCTGGACCTGATCCCGGATATTACCTTCCCGGTGATCGGCATCTACGCCCCCTATGCCGGCGCCGCCCCCGAGGAGGTGGAGGAGAACCTGACCAAGATGCTGGAGAACCAGGCCGCTTCGGCCAGCAACGTGGAAAAGCTGAGCTCCACCTCCTCGGAGGGCTCGGCTTTCGTGATGGTGGAGTTCCAGTGGGGAACCGACCTGGACGCGGCCGCCAATGACCTGCGCGAGCGGCTGGACGTTATCCGCGACGTCATCCCCGAGGGAGCGACCCAGCCCATGCTCTTCAAGTTCGATCCCTCCATGATGCCCATCATGGTGCTGACCGTGGAGGGCCAGCGCGGCCTGGAGAGCCTGCGCTACATCAGCGAGAACACCATCAAGACCGCCCTGGAGCAGGTCGAAGGTGTGGCCAGCGTCTATGTGGAGGGGGGCTTCGAGAAGCAGATCAGCGTGGACATCAACCGCGGCCTGCTGGCTTCCTACGGCCTGACCATCGACCAGGTGGTGAACGTCCTGAGGGCGGAGAACCAGAACATCACCGGCGGCTCGGTGGAGGAGGGGAACACCAAGTATTCCCTGCGCACCATCGGCAAGCTCACCAGCCTGGAGGACATCCGCAGGGTGGTGGTGGGCTCATCACAGGGCCGGCCGGTCTACCTGGGCGATGTGGCCCTGGTGGAAAGCGGCTTCGCCGACAACGAGCTTGACGTGATGATCAACCGCAACGACGCAGTGATCGTGGTGGTGCAGAAGCAGTCGGGCACCAACACGGTGCTGATCAGCGACAAGGTCAAGGAGAAGCTCGCCGCCCTGGAGCTGTCGCTGCCGGAGGACATGAACATCATCGAACTCTTCGCCTCCTCCAACTTCATCAACAAGGCCATCGCCAATGTCTGGCGGGTGGCGTTGCTGGGGGGCGTGCTGGCGCTGATCATCCTGTTCGTGTTCCTGCGCAACCTGCCCACCACTTTGATTGTGGCGGTCTCCATTCCCCTGTCGATCATCGTCACCGTGGTGGCCATGTATTTCTTCGACCTGACCCTGAACATGCTTTCTTTGGGAGGGCTGGCCCTGGGGATCGGCATGCTGGTGGACAACTCCATCGTGATCATCGAGAACATCTTCCGCTACCGGGAGAGCGGCTCCAAGCCGGGAGAGGCGGCGCGCCACGGCTCCCAGGAGATGGCCAACGCCATCGTGGCTTCCACTTTGACCACCGTGGCCGTGTTTCTGCCCCTGGTATTGTTCATCCGCGGGCTGGCCAAGGAGCTGTTCAAGGACCTGGCCTTCACGGTGACCTTTTCGCTGTTGGGCTCCCTGGTGGTGGCCCTGACCCTGATTCCCATGCTCTCCTCCAGGATCCGGCAGGTGGCGATCAAGAAGCGGGCCAACACGCTGCTCAATGTGGAAGAGGAGCTGGCGGCGCGCGGGAAAACCCTGCGCTTCCTGGACCGCATCTACCACGCCGTTTTGAAATGGGTCCTGCAGCATAAGATCGTGGTCTGGCTGGGCGTGCTGGTCATTTTCGCCGGCAGCCTGGCATTGATCCCCCTGGTGGGGATCGAGCTCTTCCCCGAGAGCGACTCGGGGGAGCTGAACATTGCCATCGAGGCGCCGGTGGGCACCAACCTGGACACCACCCGGGTGGCGGTCAACGAGATCTTCGAGATCGTGGAGCGTGAGGTCCCGGAAGCGGACACCAACCTGGTGCAGATCGGCACTTCCGGCGGCATGATGAGTTTGCCCGCCAGCAACACCGGCAGCCTCATGCTGCACCTGGTGGACCTGAACGAGCGCCAGCGGAGCGACCAGGAGATCATCGCCGCGCTCAGGCCCCTGTTCGCCGAGATCCCCGGCGTGGATGTACGCTTCAGCCGCGGTTTCGGCCCCGGCGGCGGCGGCGGGGGAATGCAGTCCGGGCTCACAATCCAGGTGCTGGGCTACGACCTGAAGCAGGGCAAGGAGCTGGCGGAGAATATCAAGGCGATCATGGAGGATGTGGAGATCGTCAAGGACGTGGAGGTCTCCCGGGAGGAGGGCCTGCCGGAGTACCGGGTGATTATCGACCGCGACCGGGCGGCCCAGTACGGCCTGACGGTGGGCCAGGTGGGCACCACCATCCGCCGCGCCTACGCCGGCGAGAACGTGGCCAACGTGCTTTTCGAGGGAAACGAGGTGGGTGTGCTGGTGCGCTTCCGCGAGCAGGACCGCAGCCTCTACCAGGACATCGACCGCATCAGCGTGGCCACGCCCATGGGCGTCAGCGTGCCCCTGTCCAATATGGTCAGCATCGAGCGGGAGTTCGGCCCAGTGCAGATCCAACGGGAGAACCAGCAGCGGGTAATCACCCTGAACGCCCGGGTGGAAGGGGACGTGCGCGCCGCGGTCAACCAGATCAAGGATGGGGTCAACCGTATCGCCATGCCCCAGGGCTTCTCGGTGATCTACGGCGGCTCCTGGGAGGACATCCAGGCGGTGGTCAAGGACCTGGTCCTGGTGCTGCTGTTGTCCATCATCCTGATCTATTTCATCATGGCGGCCCAGTTCGAAAGCTTCGTGGACCCCTTCATCATCATGTTCACGCTGCCCATGACCTTCATCGGTGTGATCTGGATCCACCTTCTGAGCGGCACCATCTTCTCGGCCTTCTCCGGGATCGGCCTGTTGATGCTGGTGGGCATCGTGGTCAACAACGGCATCATCTTGGTGGACTACACCAACCTATTGAGGCGGCGGGGCTACGAGCTGGTGCGGGCGGTGGTCGCCGCCGGCCGCATCCGGCTGCGGCCCATCCTCATGACCATGCTCACCACCGTGCTGGGCCTGTCGCCCATGACCTTCTTGAGCGGCTCCGGCTCGGAGCTGCGCCAGCCTATGGCGTTGACGGTCATCGGCGGGCTGCTGGTGTCCACCCTCTTCACCCTGGTGCTGATACCGGTGGTCTATGCCACCTTCGAGAGCCGCCGCGCCCGCCGCAGGCAGAGAAAGGAGCTGCAGCGTGCCTAAAATCATGATCTTCGTGATCTACGACCGGGCTGTGGACGAGGAAGTCCGGGAAGCCCTGACCGCCTGCTGCGTGGAGCACTTCACCCGCTGGCACGACGTCAGCGGGGTGGGGAGCACCGGGCCCCACCTGGGGGACCACACCTGGCCGGCTTTGAACAATGTGATGATGGCCGTGGTGGAAGAAGAGAAGAAGGAGCAGATCTTCCAGCGTATCCAGGAGCTCCAGGAGCGCTTCCCCTTCGTGGGCCTGCGGGCCCTGGCGGTTCCCGTCCTGGACAATATCTAAGCGTGAGCGACATGCCGCAGCGCTGCCCCTGGGCTGAGCTTTCTTCGGAGTACCGGCTCTACCACGACAAGGAATGGGGCGTGCCGGTGCACGACGACCGCGTGCTGTTCGAGTTCCTGGTCCTGGAGGGCGCCCAGGCGGGTTTGAGCTGGCGGACCATCCTGGGTAAGCGGGAAAACTACCGCTTATCCCTGGCCGGCTTCGAGCCTCAAGCGGTGGCCGCCTTCGATTCAGCGCGTATCGAAACCCTGATGCAGAATCCCGGGATCGTGCGCAACCGGCGCAAGCTTGTATCCGCGGTGAGCAACGCCCGCTTGTTCCTGGAAGTACAGGAGGAGTTCGGCGGATTCGACCGCTACCTCTGGCGCTTCGTGGACGGCGAGCCCGTCCGGCACGCCTTTAAAGAGATGTCCGAGGTTCCCGCCTTCACCCCGGAGGCGGAAGCGTTGAGCCGTGACCTGAAGCGCCGGGGCTTCAGCTTTGTGGGGCCCACCATCTGCTACGCCTTCATGCAGGCGGTGGGCATGGTCAACGACCACCTGGTGAGCTGCTTCCGCTATAGCGAGGTCTAAAGGCTCAGAAAATAGTCAGCGGCTCCATGTTGTAGATTTCCGTGCTCTCCAGGGTGTCCGCCAGCCAGCCGCCATTGCCTTCCAGAACCAGTCCCGAATAGCTGCTTTCCAGCAGCAGGCTGTCGGTGAAAAGGACCTCCAGCAGGTAGTCGCCGCCTGCTTCCGTCAGGGCGGGGGAACGCCGGCGGCTGAGGATTCCCGCGGCCGTCACGCTCAATCCAATGGCCATTATCAGGGCCGCGGCAATCCCCGCCAGCCGACGGCGCCGGCGGCGCAGCCTGCCGGCGCGGATTCGCGCTTCGAGAGCGGCGGGGCGCAGGGGGGGTACGGCCTCGATCCGCGCCGTCAGGGCGCCCTGCAAACCGGCGGCGGCGCCGGCAAGGGTTTCCTGCCAGGCGCGGCAGTCCGGACACTCCGTCAGGTGCGCCCGCACCCTGTCCGAGAGCTCCCCCCGAACCTGCGGGAATTCGCCCCGGTCCAGGCAGTCCTGGAGATAATCCCGCGCTTCCTCGCAGTCCATTTCTCGCTTCATCACGCTTTCTCCTGAAGCTGCCGTACCAGCCTGGCCCTGGCACGGTGAAGTCGGGACTTGACAGTGCCTTCGGGAACGCCCAGCACGGAGGCGATCTCGCAGACAGCCATGCCCTCGGAGTCTTTCATGACAATCAGCATACGCTCCTCCTCCTTGAGACCGAGCAGGGCCGACACAAGACGGTCTCCGGCTTCACGGGCGAGCAGTGATTCCTCGGGGCCGGGGGGGCGGTCCGGTTCGAGGCGAAGCCGGGTGTGCAGGAGGTCCTGCCGGGTTTTGCGGGTGCGCCGGCGGCGCAGGAAATCGATGGCCCGGTTCCTGGCCAGGCGGTAGAAATAGGTTTTGAAGCTGGACTGAAAACGAAATGAGGCCAGGTGCAGGAAGAGCTCGGTGAATATTTCCTGTTCCGCATCCTCCATATCCTCAATGGAACCGCCCCCCAGCAGGGTGTAGAGCAGGCGGCGCAGGGGCCGGGTGTAGCGGCGTACCAGCAGCTCGAATGCCTCCCGGTTCCCGGTCTCGACATAGCGGTGGACCAGGATTTCATCCGCGGCCTGCTCCAAAAGCCCCTGCTGCAATATTCGCCTCCTGCCGCCGCCGCCGGACCGCTGCGGCGGCGGCGGCTCTGCGGTCGCTTCTCTAGTTGTCGGGCTTCATTCTCTCTTGTTGGGGACGCTGCTGCAAGTCCTTTTCCCGCTCGCCGTGCATCCGCATGGCCCGCACTATCTTGTCCCAGTTCTCTTCCCCTAAGAGCCGGCGCATCTTGAGCTCCTGCTCGATCTGGGTCAGGCGGATTTTCAGCTCGTAGTTCATGGCCTCGCGCAGCAGCTTCTCCACCTCCCGCAGGTCCGCTTCGGCGTCGAGAAGAATCTTCCTGATCCGGGCCCGGTAGATGGCCAGCTCCGCCTCTGCCTCTTGAATCGTCTTCTGGGCCTCGTAGCGCAACTCTTCGATGCGCTCGATGTCCTCCTGGGGGATGCCCAGCCGTTCGAGCAGGGGCGTCTCGACGCGGTCCTGGGAAAAGGCCAGGCCCGCGCCCGCAAGAATCAGCAGTGTTGCCAGTAATACTCGTTTCATGAACGCTCCTTCGCATGTTTTTCTTCAGCTGCTTTATTTGTCGCAGAACAATACCGCAGGTTCCAATTTTTTGCTTGTGCGCCGGGAGCTGCAGTGTCCGGGGCACCAGTGCTGCGGCTCCCGGAAGCATTGAGCTTGACGGGATTTTGCCTTATAGTAAAGAAAGGACAGAGGAGTTTGCCGTGCGCAATCCTCAGCTGGAACGCTGGGAAACCAGGCTGATGGCTGTTTTCAATCATATCGATGACCACCTGGAGGAAACCTACGGCCACCTCTATCCCCTCCATCCGGCCAGGCCTGCCCGGGGCAGCACGGCCAGCAAGGCGCAGGACGGGCTTTTCAATATCGGCGCCAGCTATTCCGCGGGCTTCGGGTCCCGCCTGGGTGCGGGGTATGTAGTGGAGGTCAGGATGGTGACCCTTTCCCGGGTGCCCGGGGAAGTGCGCGGCCGGATCGAGGCGGAAGTCGCGGACCTGCTGCGCCGGGAGCTCCCCCGGGAGTTCCCGGGGCGCCGGCTCGAGGTCACCCGGGACGGGAACCTCTTCAAGATACACGGTGACCTGAGCTTTTGACGGCCGTTCTCTGGTATCCAAACCGGGGAGCCGAGGGGTTGCATTAAGTAACCCCATTTTTTATGATAAAGATTCATTTTTCTTAGACCACCTGGTCTACTATAAGGTGGTTGCTCGGAGACCAATCTGGAGGACTATCAGCATGAATTACTTCTTTAGCGAAGAACAGGAAATGATCAGGGAGCTGGCGGCCAAGATTGCCAAGGAGAAGATAGAGCCCATAGCCGCGGACTACGATGAAAGCGGGGCCTTTCCCTGGGAGATCGTGGAGATACTGGCCAAATCGGACCTTTTCCGGGTCTTTATTCCCGAGGAATATGACGGCCTGGGCGGGGGGATTCTCGAGATGAGCCTGGTGGTGGAGGAGCTTTCCAAGGCCTGCGGCGGCATTGCCCTGGCCTATGCCGCTTCCGGCCTGGGGGCCATTCCCATTATGCTTTTCGGGAACGAGGAGCAGAAGAAGAAATACCTGCCTCGCCTGGCCGCGGGGGAGATGCTGGCGGCTTTCGGGCTTACCGAGCCGGACGCCGGCAGCGACGCAGCGGCCATCAAGACCACCGCCAAGCCGGATGGGGACGAGTACGTGATCAACGGCACCAAGCAGTGGATCACCAATGGCGGGGAGGCTTCCATCTATACGGTGATCGCCCTCACCGATCCCACCCGGGGTATCCGGGGCTCCTCGGCCCTGATGGTCGAGAAGGGAACACCGGGATTTGATTTCGGCAAGAAAGAGAACAAGATGGGGATTCGCGGCTCCGTTACGCGGGAGCTGGTATTCCAGGACTGCCGCATTCCTAAGGAAAACCTGCTCGGCCGGGAAGGCGGGGGCTTCCTGGTGGCCATGAAGACCTTCGACCAGTCCCGCCCCGGAGTGGCCGCCCAGGCGCTGGGCATCGCCCAGGGAGCCCTGGACAAGGCGCTGGCCTATGCCCATGAGCGGCACCAGTTCGGCAAGCCGATCTCCTCCTTCCAGGGCATCCAGTTCATGCTGGCCGACATGGCCACCCAGGTGGAGGCGGCCCGGACCCTGACCTACCAGGCGGCGCGCACTATCGACGCCGGGGCCAGGAACGTGGCCAAGATCTCCTCCATGGCCAAGGTGTTCGCTTCGGACACGGCCATGAAGGTCACCACCGATGCCGTGCAGATCTTCGGGGGCTACGGGTACATGAAGGAGTACCCGGTGGAGAAGATGATGCGGGACGCCAAGATTACCCAAATATATGAGGGTACCAACCAGATCCAGCGTGAAGTGATCGCCCTGCAGATGATTCGGGAGAGCATGAGGAAGAAGGGCTAGGCTTTTGAATATCGTCGTTTGTATCAAGCAGGTTCCGGACACCACCAATGTGAAGATCAACCCGGAAACCAACACCCTGGTGCGCGCCGGGGTGGAATCGATCATCAACCCCTTCGACATGTACGCCCTCGAGGAGGGCTTAAGGGTACGGGAGCAGCACGGGGGCACGGTCACGGTGCTCTCCATGGGCCCGCCCCAGGTGGAAGAAGCTTTAAGGGAGGCGATCAGCCTGGGGGTGGACGAAGCGGTGCTGCTTTCCGACCGCGGCTTCGCCGGCGCTGACACCCTGGCCACGGCCTACACCCTGGCCGCAGGAATCCGCAAGCTGGGCGGGGCGGAGATCATCTTCATGGGGCGCCAGGCCATCGACGGGGACACCGGGCAGGTGGGTCCCGGGGTGGCGGAGAACCTCATGATTCCCCATATAACCGACATCCGCAAGATCGAGAGCATCGCCGAGGATGGAACGATCATCGTGGAGCGCATGCTGGAAGAAGGCTATGTGCGCCTCAAGACCTCGCTGCCGGTGCTGCTGACGGTGGTCAAGGAGATCAATGAGCCCCGGCTGCCCTCTCTGAAGGGCAAGCTGGCGGCCAAAAAAAAGGAGATCACCACCTATGTGGAGGAGGACCTGGACCTCGATAGTGAGCGCATCGGCCTGACCGGCTCTCCGACCTGGGTGCAGAAGATCTTCACCCCGCCCAAGCCGGCGGGGGGGAAGCTGTTCCAGGGGGAGGCTAAAGAGGCGGTGGCCGCCCTGCTGGCGGAGCTTAAAAGTGCGGGTTTACCCCTGGGCGCGAAAGAGGCGGATAATGGAATCGATTAAGATACTGCTGGACAAGTGTGTCGGCTGCGGGCTCTGCCTGAAGGTCTGCGCATACGACGCCCTGGAGTGGGTGGACAAGAAGGTGCGCATCAACGAGAAGTGCACGATCTGCGGGGCCTGCGTGGATGTCTGCAAGTTCGACGCCATCGAGATCACCCGCCGCTCCTTCAAGGGCCAGGAGGTGGCCGCCTACTCAGGGATCTGCGTGTTCGCCGAGCACCGGGGGGGAGAGCTCTCCTCGGTGGTGCCGGAGATCATCGGCGCGGCCCGGCAGCTCAAGGAAAGCCTTGGCAAGCCCATCAGCGCCATCCTGTTGGGGCACGAGATCAAAGATCTGGCCGAGGAGCTGATCGCCTACGGGGTGGACGAGGTCTGGATGCGGGATGATGCAAAAATCGGCGAGTTTGCCGAGGATGTCCAGGCCGACCTGACAGCGAAGATCCTCCAGGAGAAGAAGCCGGAGATATTCTTGGGCGGGGGCACCATCATGGGGCGCTCACTGCTGCCCCGGGTGGCGGCGAGGCTGCTTTCCGGGCTGACGGCGGACTGCACCGAGCTGACCATAGACGACGAGAGCAAGCTCCTGCGCCAGACCCGCCCGGCCTTCGGCGGCAACATCATGGCTACCATATTATGCGAGAACCACCGTCCGCAGATGGCCACGGTGCGGCACAAGGTGATGAAGGCGGCGGACAAGGTCGACGGCGGGTACGAGGGTAAGATCGTTTCCCTCGACCATCTACCCGTGCCCGAGCCCCGCATCGAGGTGCTGGAATTCGTTCCGGAGGAGTCCGGGACCGTCAATCTGGCGGAGGCGGACTTCATTGTTTCCGGCGGCCGGGGTTTGAAGGATCCCAAGAACTTCGTCCTGGTGGAGAGCCTGGCCAAAGCCCTGAACGGCGCGGTGGGCGCATCGAGGGCGGCGGTGGACGCCGGCTGGATTCCCTATTCCCACCAGGTGGGACAGACTGGCAAGACGGTCAATCCCAAGATCTATGTGGCCTGCGGCATCTCGGGGGCCATCCAGCACCTGGCGGGCATGAAATCGTCGGACCTGATCATCGCCATCAACTCCGATCCCGCCGCCCCCATCTTCGGTGCGGCCCATTACGGGATCGTCGGCGATCTTTTCGAGGTGGTTCCGGAGATCGTCAAGCAATTGGGAGGCTGACATGAACGAACCCGGACTCCTGCTGGAAAAGCTGATGCGCAAAGGCAGAGACCTGTTGGGAGTCCGGTTCCCTGTTTTGGGCGGCGCCATGACCTGGCTTTCCACTTCCCCGCTGGTGGCCGCCATCTCCGAGGCCGGGGGCTTCGGCGTGCTGGCCGGGGGCAATATGCCCCCGGACCTCCTGGCCCGCGAGATCGAAGCCACCCGCCGCCTGACGGACAAACCCTTCGGCCTCAACCTGATTACCATCGCCCCCAATTTCCGCAGGCACCTGGAGCAGGCGCTGGAAATGCGCTTCCCCGTCATTATCCTGGCCGGAGGGCTGCCTTCCAAGGAGGCGATAACCAGGGTCAAGAAAGCGGGCTCCACATTGATCTGCTTCGCCCCCACCGTGGGCATCGCCCACCGCCTGATCACCATGGGGGCAGATGCGCTGATCATCGAGGGGCACGAGGCGGGAGGACATATCGGGCCCGTGGCCACCGGCGTACTGGCTGAGCAGATACTGCCCCGCACCACCGAGGTGCCGGTCTTCGTAGCCGGGGGGATCGGCAGCGGGCTGTCACTGGCCCATTTCCTGCTCATGGGCGCCTCGGGAGTGCAGCTGGGCACCTGCTTCGCCGTGGCGGAAGAGTCCCCGGCCCACCCCAATTTCAAGAAGGCATTGATCCGGGCCGCGGCCAAGGACGCCCTGCCCACCTCCCAGTTTGATCCCCGCCTGCCGGTTATCCCGGTGCGTGCTTTGGTCAACGAGGGAGTGAGGGATTTCAACACTTTGCAGCTGGGGCTCATCGCCCAGCTGGAGCGCGGTCAGCTCTCGCGCCAGGAGGCGGCCATGAAGCTGGAGGAGTTCTGGATCGGCGGCCTGCGCCGGGCGGCCGTGGAGGGCGATGTAGAGCGGGGCTCGGTAATGGCGGGCCAGAGCGTGGGGCTGGTGAAGAAGGTGCTGCCTGCAGCGGAGATCCTGGGAGACCTGCTCGCCGAGGCGGAGCGGGAGATCGACCGCATCTCCCGGTTGTGCTCAGGTTAAGAGCTTGCCCAGCTCCTTGCACTCCGGCATGCGCTCGTAGATCGGCTTCTCGTCCGGGTGGTCTTCCCGGTCCATGGCGGCGGTTCGAACGTAGAGCTCATTGATCATATCCGCGAAGATCCCCAGGTTGGCGGGGAAGTTGTTGATGGCCATCTCCCGGAGGATGTCCTCCCTCCCTCCCGAAGCCTTGGAGCGGGTGAACACTGTGTCGCCGCCCCCGGCCAACAGCATCCTCAGGTTGGGCTGCGCCTCGAGCCTGGCGTGATGCACGAAGGTGGCGGCGGCGTGGATCTGCTCGTAGAGCTCCTTGTAGTGATAGCCCTGGATACGGTGGTAGTCGGTCTCTTCGGTCAACCGGTTTAGAAGTTCCCAGGTTTCCCGGGGGACCTTCACCATGAGCAGCGCTTTTCGGATAAAACGGTTGTTGATATTGTTGTGGTAATGATCGCGGATCTTTTCCACCAGCTGAAATATAGCTTCGTCTTTTAGCGGCACCCTTCTCCTCCAGTGCACATGTCGGTGTTCGTCCTGTGGTGATTGCAGTGCAAGGATACGCTAGAACAACCAAAAGTGCAACTGTAAAAACAGCTTTGCTCCCCCCTAAAAGTGGTTGAAGCGGGCTACTTCTTCCCGGGGTTTCCGTTCCCGCCCGCCGTGTTCCGAGGCCAGGTGTTTTTCGCTTAAATGCCCGTCGTCTCCCGGGCGGCCGCAGATCACCAGGTTGATCAGGATATGGTCCTCCGGCACGCCCAGCGCTGCCTTGATCGGCGCCGGCTTGAAGCCGGCGATGGGATGGGCGATCAATCCCTCCCGGGTCCCCTGGAGGACCAGGTTCATGGCGGCCAGCCCAACGTCGAAGAGGGCGTACTCCCTCCCGTCCGGGGTTCGGCAGTCCAGGTCCGGCCGGGTGATTATGCAAAAGATCAGGGGCGCCTTCCGGGCCCAGTAGTTTCCCCCCGAGAGGTGCTCCTTCACTTTATTCAGGGCCTCCTCCTGTTCGACCGCCAGCAGCCGCCAGGGCTGGTTGTTGGCGCAGGAGGGGGCGTAGGTGGCCGCCGTGATCATGCGCTCGATTGCTTCCCTGGAGATGGGCTCCTCACTGAGGGCCCGGTAGGCCCGCCGTTTGGCTATTTCCGGCAAGAGTTCGCTCATTATTTGCTCCTCGTGGAAGGGTCTGATGTCTATAATCTAAGATATTCCGCTTTTCCGGACCACTGTTTTCCGTCATCGCCTTGACCCCGCGGGGCAAAAAAACCTAAGCTGAGCGAATCCTGCCCCGGGCCTCCTGATGCGGGAGACCCGGCGGTTTCCTGCGGAGCTGATAATTATGGATGTCCTGTGCATCGGTCTGGCGGGATACGACCTTATTTTTGCGCTGCCGGAGTATCCCCGGGAGGACAGTAAATTCCAGACCGGCGCGCCCGGCGCGCCCGGCGCGTTCAGCGCCTCCGGGGGCGGCCCGGCGGCCAATGCCGCCTGCCTGCTCTCCCGCTGGGGGCTGCAATGCGCTCTGGCCTGCGTGCTGGGCGAGGATCCCTGGGGAGAGAGGACCCGTACCGAGCTCGAGGAAGCGGGAACGGATTTGAGCCTTGTGGAGACCCGGTCCGAAACGGCCACCCCCCTCTCCTGTGTCTGGGTCAGCCGGGAAAGCGGCAGCCGGACCATTGTCAACCACCGGCCGCCCGGTGCGCCCCTGAGACTCGAGCCGTCCGCCCTCCGCAGCCGCCGGCAACCGAAGCTGCTGCTCATGGACGGGCATGAGGCGGAGGCCTCGCTTATGGCCATGAGGGCCTGGCCGCAGGCGGTGACGGTCCTGGATGCCGGCTCCCGCCGCCGGGGAACGGAGATCCTCGCTGAGAGAGTGGATTATCTGGCCGCTTCGGCGCAGTTCGCCCTAGAGGTGACCGGTGTTGAGGATCTGGAGCGGGCAGAGGGACAGGATGAATGCCTGCGCCGCCTGCAGAAGCTCGCCTGCGGGCAGGTGGTGGTCACCCTGGGACACAGGGGGCTGATCACCCTGGAGAACGGCGGACTCCGCCGCCTGCCGGCCTTTCCGGTACGGGCGGTGGATACCACGGCGGCGGGGGATGTTTTTCACGGCGCCTTTGCCTACTGCCTGGTCAGCGGCCTGCCCCTCGCGGAGAGCCTGCGCTTCGCCTCGGCCGCGGCGGCGCTGTCGACGACCCGTCCGGGAGGGCGCGCCGCGATTCCTTCTCATGGAGAGGTGGAAGACTTCCTGGCGAAAGGAGAGTACTGATGCGGAAAACAGGCCGGCGCCTGCTGCCGACCCTGGCCATACTGGCCGTTGTACTGGTCTGGGGATTATCCTTTGTCAGCACCCGGGCGGTCCTGACAAGAGGGCTGCCCCCCATGAGCCTGGCCTGCCTGCGCTTCGCCGTGGCTTCCCTGGTGCTGCTGCCGCTGAGCAGAAAGATAGATCCCGGGCTGCGGGTCCCGCCCGCCTTGCGCTTCCCCCTGGTACTGAGCGCACTGTTCGGCGTGACCGTCTATTTCTTTTTCGAGACCCGGGGAATCCAGCTCACCTCCGCTTCCAACGCCGCTTTGATCATCGCCGCGATACCGGTGTTCACCCTGGCCGCGGAATACCTTTTATACCGCACGCCCATCAACTGGTTCCAGGGTGCGGGGATTTTTTTATCCATCGCCGGGGTCTACCTGATCGTGCAGCGCTCTCAGCAGACGGGCGGACAAAACCTGCTCGGCAACCTCCTCATGCTCGGTGCCTGCCTGTCCTGGGTGGTCTATATAATGTTAAGCCGCAAACTGCAGCGGGAGCTCTCGGGCCTCAACCTGACCGCCCGGCAGTCCCTGATCGGTTTTCTTTTTCTGCTTCCCCTGGCTTTGCTGGAACACCGGCGCTGGATCCCGGGGGATGCCGCGGTGTGGCTGAACGTGCTTTACCTGGGGCTGTTCTGCTCCGCCCTGGCCTATTTTCTCTATAACTACGCCCTCCGCTACCTGGGCCCCGTGGTCTTGAGCTCCTATGTCAACCTCATTCCCCTGGTGGGCGCCCTGGGAGGGGTGGTGATCCTGGGCGAGGAGCTGAGCGGTGTGCAGCTCATCGGCGGGGCGGTGATCATTATCGGGGTCTCAATCGTCAATGTGAGAAAAAAACCGCCGGCCGGCTCTTAAACCGTAAGAATATTTATTCCTAAAACTTGTAAATATCCATTAAAATTTCTATAGTCTGTAATTGATTATTCGAACCGGAGGGGGACGCAGATGAAGTATAGAGACACGCTAGTGGCCCTGCTGGGACGTGCTGCGGATGTAGCCGCCAACCCCGAGCGACGAAAATTGATTCAGGAAGCCCTCAGCCGCCGCGAGGCGCTGCCGCTTTCCACGGGTGCACTGGCGACCTGGACCCCTCCACAATCCACCGGCAGGAGCCCCAGGGACACCTATATCGTAAAAAGCCCGGAGAACGGGGCCAGCATCGACTGGAGCTCTCCCAACTGCATTCCCATGAGCCCCGAGACCTTCGAGATGATCTTCACTCACGCCCTGGCCGAGCTGGAGGCTCAAGAGCGGCTCTACTGTATGGAGCGCGTGGTGGGCGCGGACGCCTCCTATGCTTTACCGGTAAAGGTGGTCACCTACCATGCCCTGTCCGCTTTGTTCGTGGACAACATGTTCCGGCCCCTGCCGGAGGATCTAGAGCGCAGCGTTTTTGCCGGCACCCCTTTTACCCTTCTCAGCCTGCCCTACAGCAAGCTGGACCCCGCCGTCTACGAGGGGCGCCTGCGAAAGCTCCCCGACGGCTCCACTGCGAGCATGGCGGTGGCCATGGATTTCGACAACCGTATGGGCATCGTCTATGGATCCGCCTATATGGGCTCAATAAAGAAGCTGATTTTCACGGTTATGAACTACTACTTGCCCGCGCAGGGCGTTTTACCCCTCCATTGTTCGGCCAACGAGGGCGAGGACGGGAGCTGCGCCCTGCTTCTGGGCCTCTCGGGCACGGGAAAGACAACCATCAGCTCAGATCCGGAACGGGCCCTCTTGGGGGACGATGAGCACGGCTGGAATGATAAAGGAATCGCCAATTTCGAGTACGGCTGCTACGCCAAGTTGATCAACCTCAATCCGGAAAAAGAGCCGGAGATCTACAAGGCCGTCTTTCACCAGGGTGAGGTCTTAAACCACGGCTCCCTGGTGGAAAACCTGATGGTTTATCCTGACGGCGGCTTCGACCTGGATGACCCCCGCTTCACCCAGAACTCCCGGGCCTCCTATCCCCTCCGCTACCTGACCAATGTCAAGGAATCCTCCACCTCCGGGCACCCGAAAACGATCCTCTTTCTCACCGCCGACGCCTACGGGGTGCTGCCGCCCATCTCGCGGCTGTCCCGGGAGCAGGCGATGTTCCAGTTCATGATGGGCTACACATCGAAGCTGGCGGGCACGGAGACCGGGATTACCGAGCCCCAGGCCGCCTTTTCCCGCTTCTTCGCCGAGCCCTTCATGCCCCGCAATCCGTCGGAGTACACCGCCCTCCTGGGTAAACTGATGCGGGAGCACGCGGCGCAGGTTTTCCTGGTCAACACCGGCTGGAGCGGCGGTCCCTACGGCGTGGGCCGGCGCATCGATATCAACCTGACCAGGGCCATGGTGCGGGCCGCGTTGTCGGGCAGGCTGGACGACGTGGAATACCATCCCGATCCCGTGTTCAAGGTCTTCGTACCGGTGTCCTGCCCGGGAGTGCCGGACAAAGTGCTGAACCCGGTGAATACCTGGCAGGACCGGGAGGCTTTCCGGAAGCAGGCCGAGAACCTGGCCGCCGCCTTCAGAAAGCATTTCCAGAAAGCCTTTGCCGGCAGTGTTCCCGACGCCATCGCCGCCCAGTGCCCGGGCTGAGTGGCAGGCGGCGCCGGTGAGCTTCTATCGGGCCCTGAGCGAGTATTACGATCTCATCTTCCCCGCGGCGCCGGGCACTGTCCGCTTCATCCACAGCCGCCTGGCCCCGGGCTCCCGGGTGCTGGACCTGGCCTGCGGCACCGGGACCCTGGCGGTCGCGCTGGCGGAGAGGGGGCACACGGTCCTGGGCATCGACCTGGATGCCGCCATGATTGCCCGGGCGCGGCAGAAGGCGGGCAACCTGCCTGTGTGCTTCCGGATCGGCGATATGCTCGGCCGGATCGGCCCCGCCGGCGGCTTTGGAGCCGTTCTCTGCCTGGGCAACTCTTTGGCGCATCTGGATTCCGAGGAGCGGGTGGCGGCTTTGTTGAAAACCTGCCGCCGCCTGCTGGTCCCGGGCGGCCTGCTGCTGCTGGGGATCGTCAATGTGGAGCGCTTCGCCGGCCGCAAGGAGGCGGATCTGCCCCTGATCGAGCGGCAGACCGGGGAGGGAGTGATCCGCTTCCGGCGGCGCTACACCTTCACCGCCGGAAGCCCGCACCTGCACTTTCACAGCCTGCTGACCCTGGGCGAGGGGGCGGAGGCGCTGCGCCTGGAGAACAGCATTTCCCTGCTGGTGCTTCCCGGGCGGCGCCTCTTGCGCCTGGTTGCAGCAGCGGGCTTCAGCGATATCAGCTGCCGCGGAGGCTACAGCGATTTGCGGTTCACGCCGGACGCTCCGGCGCTGGTGCTGGAGGCGCGTTGTCACGCCGGCGGGTGATAAGACCCTTCAGGACCTGCGGTGGGCCCGCTTCCCCATCAGGGATGCCAGCTCCTCGTCGTAAGCCGGGATCATGGCCTTCCAGGCGTAGCGGTTCATGGCCAGTGTCAGGCGTGCTGTTTTTTCCAGCAGCTCCGCATCCCCGGCCGCCCTCATCGCGAGCATTGCTTCCAGCCTGTCCGCCAGCTTTTCATGGTCCCCATAGAGGAAGTCGGCGTGCAGCTCCTCCGGGATGATCTCAGGGTAGGAGAGGCGGCGGGGTAAAAGGGGCGTGCAGCCGCGGCGCACGGCCTCCACCACGGCGATGCCGAAGTTTTCCTGCCTGGCGGTGCTGACCACGATATCCCCCTGTTCGAGCCAGGAAGAGTAGCTTTTCTTGCCGGGAACGTAGCCGTAGTGGACAATGCGCTCCCCGAGACGCTCCCGGGCCGCGAGAAATTCCTTGGGTACAATTTGGTGGCTCTCCCCCAGCAGGCAGAGGCGGAAGGCTACCCCCCGGCGGACCAGCTCATCCAAAGCGGCGAAAAAGGCGGCGGGATCCTTGTCGAACTCCCAGCGGTGGTTCCAGATGATCAGGGGCGGCTCCTGCGGCCTGCCGCGGCGGGCGGCAATGCCGGAAGCCGGCTCGAAGCGGCAGCCCGGGTACAGCACCCCGGCCCGGGCGCGGATTTCCCTCACCGCCCAGCGGGGGACCTTTTCGGGCATCATGTTCAGGAAGCGGGGCAGCCGGTCAAAGAAGGCCTGGTAGTGGGTGCGGGAGTTGAAGAGGATGCGCTCCGCGCTTAGGGCGCTGGTGATGTCGGTGAAGCCGAACTGGTAGTCCATGCTCTCTCCCGGCGCCAGGGGATAGGAGAGCTGGTTCTCGTGGAAATAGAGCAGGGCCGGCGGGCAGGCGGGGCCCCAGAGCGCCTTCAGGTCCGCCAGGCTCATCAGGTCGGTGACGATCAGGCCGTCGTACTTTTCCGGTGCGGCGACCCTGCGGGAGAAGTAGAGGGCCGCCCCCCGCATGCGCCACTTCCAGAAGCGGGCGGGCAGGGTAAAGAGCTCGAAGTGGTGCCGGGAGTGCTCGATCAACCCCCTGGCGAAATCCCGGTGGGAGCCCCCGAAGAAGGACTCCAGGAAGAGAAAGTCTCCGGTTGTCTTCATAAGCACGGACAGTGTACCCGGAGCAGGGAATTGAGTATATTGGACGGCAGCCATGAACAATGAAAAAACGCGCCCGCTTCGCTTGAGTCTGCGCGGCGGCATCAGGGAAATCCTCACTCTCGCCTTTCCCCTCATCCTCTCCACCGGGGCCATGAGCATCCAGGAGTTCGTGGACCGCATGTTCCTGACCTGGTACTCACCCGCTTCCATTGCCGCCGCCACCCCGGCGGGGATTCTGCATTTCACCCTCCTGAGCTTTTTCCTGGGCACCGCGGGCTACACCTCTACCTTCGTAGCCCAGTACTTCGGCGCGAAGCGCTGGGAGCACATCGGGCCGGTTCTGGCCCAGGGCCTCTATGTGGCGCTGTTTGGGGGCCTTTCACAGCTGCTGCTGGTGCCCCTGGCGCCGAGAATCTTCGCCTTTATCGGCCACCCGCCGGCGGTGCAGGCCCTGGAGATCCACTACTTCCGCATTCTCTGTATGGGCGCCTTCTTCCCCATCGCCGCTTCAGCGCTGGCCGGCTTCTTTTCCGGCCGCGGCCGGCCCTGGCCGGTCATGTGGGTGCACGCCGCGGCCACGGGCCTGAACGTGCTGTTCAACTACGCCCTCATCTTCGGCAACTGGGGCTTCCCCGAGCTGGGCATCCGCGGGGCGGGGATCTCCACCGTGCTCTCGGGCGGTTTTTCCTTCTTCCTTTTCTTGATCTGGATCCGCCGGGGACGGAAGGCCCGGCGCTACGATGTGCACGGCCTGTTCCGCTTCGACCGAGAGCTCTTCCGCCGCCTGCTGCGCTTCGGGCTGCCCAATGGCGGGCAGTTCTTTTTGGACATGTTCGGCTTCACGGTCTTCATCCTGCTGGTGGGGCGGCTGGGCACGGAGCAGCTGGCGGCCAGCAATATCGCTTTGAACATCAACATGCTGGCCTTCATGCCCATGCTGGGGCTGGGCATCGCCGTGTCCGTGCTGGTGGGCCAATACCTGGGGGCTGACAACCCGGAGCTGGCAGAGCGGAGCGTCTGGGCCGGCGCCGCGGTCAGCTTTCTCTACATGGGGACCATCGCCGCCAGTTACCTGCTGGTGCCCGGGCTGTACGTGAGCATCTTCACGATGCGCGGCGGGACAGCAGACTACGCCGCCATCGCTCCCCTGGCGGTGAAGCTGCTGCGCTTCGTGGCGGCCTTCAGTGTTTTCGATACCATGAACATCGTCTTCGCCTCGGGCATCAAGGGGGCCGGGGATACCCGCTTCGTGATGGTCTACCTGCTCTGCCTGTCCGTGGGCGTGCTGATCGTGCCCGCCTACCTGGCCCTGGTGGTGTTCAAAGCCGGGATCTATGCGGCCTGGGTGATCGTGACCGTGTACATCAGCGTCATGGGCTTCGGCTTCCTGTTCCGCTTCCTGGGGGGGCGCTGGAAATCGATGCGCATCATCGATTAATCCCGCCGAAGGCGGTTGAAGCCGCGGTTTGTTGCAGCCCCGCCGCGTCCATATCCGCCGCGATAAGCCCTGTTGCCTCATCTGAAAATCTACCCGCAAGCTTGACCCGGCGTCGCTTTGGGTCTACACTGACTGCAGCTGCTCCGCCCGCAAGCGCGGAGCGTTTACAGACACAGCTGAGAGGAAAACGGAAGTCTGTGTGAGTCAGACGCGGTCGCGCCACTGTGACCGGCTAGGGCTGTTTCGCTGCCGTTTCGAGCTTCGAAACCTGCCCTTCCGGAAGCCAGAAGACGTTCCTTTTCGGCCTCATCGGGGGATGGTCGGTGACCGTCCCGATTCGTTCGCGGTTGATGATGATGAGGTGCAGGATCCTATGGTCTTCGCACGGGTCACCTTCCGGCCGGCGGAGACATTTTTTTTGCCCTCCCCCCTTTAACCGCTCACTATTTTTGCTTTAGGGGTGAGACATGTCGAAAGTATTTCTTTGCTTACTGGTTCTATTGAGTTTTTGCCTTCCGGCGCCGTATACGGCACTGGCCCAGGACGCGGCCGGCGAAGTCGACGCCGAGGATGACCTGGAGATCCTGGTCACCGCCAGCCGGGTGGAAGAGGAGGCGGGTGAGGTCGCGGCCGGCGTGATCGTGCTCGAGGAAGAGGAACTCCGGGCACCCGGCAACCAGACGGTTGCCGACGCCCTGGAAAAGGTGGCGGGCATTCAGTTCCGCTCCTACTCCGGGAACGCCGCCCAGGCCGTAGCCTCCATGCGCGGCTTCAGCGAAAATTCCCACGGGCGCGTGCTGGTGCTGATCGACGGGCGCAGGCTGAACATGATGGATATGCGGGCCCCGAACTGGCTGCAGATTCCCCTGGAGCGGGTGGAGCGCGTGGAGATCGTTCGCGGGGGCAACACGGCGCTTTACGGCGACAACGCCCTGGGCGGGGTGATCAACATCATTACCCGGCGGGGCGCCGAGGAGCTGGAGGTCGAGGTCACCGGCTCGGGCGGCAGCTTCGCCACGCACCGGGAAGCTGTGAGCGTCCGCGGAGCCGCAGGCGACCGGCTGCGCTACTCTTTAAGCGGCCAGTACGCTGCCAGCGAGGGTTACCGCGAGCGCTCCGGCTATGCCTCGGCCGGGGGCGGAGCCGGTCTGGAGATGGATTTAAGCGATGTCTTCGCGAGCGCCCTCAGTCTTTCCTACGACCAGCTGAGCTACGAGATGCCGGGCGAATTGACCGAAGCCGAGGTGGCGTCGGATCCCACCCAGGCCGGCAATCCGGCGGACGAGACGGCGGAGCAGTACCTGAAAGCGGGCTGGAACCTAACCCTGCAGACTTCCGCGGGGCTTTGGGAGGCGGACCTGGCCTACGGCTGGAAGTTGTTCGAAACGGATATCCCCAGCTATATTATTCCCAGCTTCACGGACCGGACCTATCAGAGCGCGGGGCTCTCCCCGCGCTTCTCGGGCGAGCACACACTGGGCACGCGGAGCGGCCGCCTGGTAGCGGGCGTGGATCTCGGTTTGGACCTGCTCACCTACGAGAGCTATATATCGGCGGACCGGACAACCTTGGACCGGGCCGCGGACCTCAGCCGTCTCGACCTGGGGGCCTACCTGAGCGAAGACCTCGACCTGCGCACGGACCTGACAGTCAGCGGGGGGCTGCGCTGCGAAATCGCCCGCATCGCCATCCAGGGCACCACTGCGGTGAGCCTGGACGACGACGTCCTCCATCAGGTGTTGGCGGGCAACGCCTCTGTGCTCTACCATGTTCCGGAAGGGCATAAGGCCTACCTGCGTTACGAGCGGGTCTACCGCCTGCCCTTCGTGGACGAGCAGATCAGCTACCAGGGTTTTGGCGACGCCTTTTACGGCGACCTTCGTCCGGAGAAGGGGCACAATGTCGAGTTGGGAAGCGAGGTGGTCCTGGCGCCGGGCATCAAGGCCGCTGCCGGAATCTATGTGCTGGCCATGACCGACGAGATCGCCTACAACGGGGCCACATTCCGAAACGAGAACCTGGACGAAACCCTCCACTACGGGGGGGAGGCCGAGCTCGCCGCGCAGCTGGGTGAAATCTTGCACCTGCAGGGCGGTTACAGCTATACCCGGGCTTACTACCTTGAAGGGGCCAACAAGGACAAGGAGCTGGTCCTGGTCCCCAACCATGCCGCCTCCGGCGAGGTTGCCGTGGAGCTGATCCCCGGTTTGACCCTGGGCGGGGATGTCGCCTATGTGGGTGAATCGTACAAGGATTGGGATGCGGCCAATGAGGGAGATCCCCTGGATGCCTACACGGTCTGCGGCCTCTCCCTGAGCTTCCGGACCCCGGCCGGCGCCGGCTGGCTGGAGCTCAGCGCCGCGGTGGACAATATTTTCGACGAGCACTACTCCACCTGGGCGCAGTACGGTTTCGGTGGTGATGACACCTACTACCCGGCGCCGGGAAGGAACTGGACCCTGGGCGGGTCCTGCCGCTACTAGGAATGGGGAGGATCAGGCCATGAACGGCATCGGTAATGTATTCGCCCGGGGGGGGCTGGTCATGTGGCCCCTCCTGGCCTGCTCACTTCTCACAGTGACCATTACCCTGGAACGGGTGCTGTTCTGGTGGCGGGAGGGGCGCCGGACCCGCCGCGGCGCCGGCCGTACCGGGGAGATCTTCGACCTAACCGAGGCGGGATGCTTCGCGGAAGCTCTGACCCTGGAGAGGGAGAGCCTGGGCGCAGCGGACCGCATGCTGCTTGAGGGCCTGGCCAACCGGGAGCACGGGCTCAGGGAGGGCATGGAGGCGGCCGCCGGGGAGGAGGTGGAGCGCATGCGCCGGGGTTTGGGCGTGCTGGACACCATCATCACCCTGGCCCCCCTGCTGGGCATCCTGGGCACGGTGGTGGGCATTATCCTGGCCTTCGACTTCCTGGGCTCCCGCGGCATCGCCGATCCCCGGGCGGTGACCTCCGGGATCGCCCAGGCGCTGATCACCACCGCCGCGGGCCTAACCGTGGCCCTGGTCACCCTGGTGCCCTACAATGTCCTGGTGCACCGGGTGGAAAAAACGGCCCGTGCCCTGGGCAGGACGGGTACCCGTTTCGAAGCGGCCTGCAGAAAGGGGGAGGATCATGAAGGTCGCCACTGGGTATGAAGGCAGGCGGCCGCGCATCGAGATGATCGCCCTGATCGACGTGGTCTTTTTGCTGCTGGTCTTTTTCATCTACGCCATGCTTTCTATGAGCGTGGAGCATGGGCTGCCGGTGCGCCTGCCCCGGGCGGC
>Ga0272441_10004638_pt1 | contig 24630 bp, 26 predicted proteins | sample SSMProp6N_FD_193582 | JGI IMG/M metagenome (GOLD analysis project Ga0272441, IMG submission 193582) | Marine sediment archaeal communities from Little Sippewissett salt marsh, Falmouth, MA, United States - SSM-Prop-6N | ecosystem: Environmental > Aquatic > Marine > Wetlands > Sediment ...
GGTCCCCTCTCTGGAAGGGTGAGATTTCCCCCGAGATCTTTTCGAAATGTGCAGGGTCCACCTTCATTTTTTCCTGTCTAAGGATAAACCCGCCTTTATGAGGTTCTGCATAAAAGATACGTCCCAGGACTGCCACGTCTTTTTTCCCCAGGGGTATTCCATGTCCCAGTCCCTCGATGTATCCCCGGCCGGGGAAATTTTCCAGTTCATAGCCAAAGATAATGAAATGAGCCATTTCACTCGGCATGGCAATACCTGTATGGGTGGAGTGGTAAAGTCCATTGCACCCGTATCTTGCTATGGTATCCATGTGAGGTGTGCAGGCGACCTGAAGAGGAGTCATATGGTTGAATTCTGCGATACCCTTGTCTCCAAGACCATCCAGTATGATAAGAATAGTTCTCATACTTGAAATTTTATGCTATGGGGGGATATTTGGAAAGATTCGATCTGGTTTTCAGCTAAAGGAATAAAGGAGAGAATGAGCGGATCGGAGATATCTTCTGTTTTCCTCCACAGGTTCTTCCAGGGCAAGATAATTCCCCTTTTGACGGATCAGGGGACTTACCTCGTTTTGGTTGACAGAGCGGATAAGGTCCTCTAGGTTTCTGATCTTTCCGGGGAAGAGTGTGGCGAAGGCTCCTACTTCCTCTTCTGTATGGGCGTCACTACCACCCAGGCATGGATAACCCAGCTCTAAGGCCAGCCTGAAAGCCTTTGCATTGTTTTCTCTAACAGTTCGACCATTAAGGACCTCTATGCCGATAGTCTCATCCATTCGGGTGATATGATGCCCCATGCCTCTTTTGTTATCTCTGAAAGGATGAGCACTGATCGCTGCTCCCCCTTTCTGTTTCACAAGGGAGACCAGTTCAGATGCATGGAGTTTTCTCGTTGGCAGTTCTTCCATGCCGAAAACAAGTAGATCCCCCTCATGGGTCAGTATTTCAATTCCAGGGATTACAAGAAAATCATATCTCGCCGAAAGTTCAGCTGCGAAGTCGTAAATGCCCAGACTTTCATGATCTGTAAAGCATATTCCGTCAAGGCCGATTGACTTGGCCCTGATGATGGCATTTTCTATGGATAAGGAACTATCTCCCAAAGAGTATTCAGAAGTATGGACATGAATGTCAATGATCATTGCTATCGCCGCCCAACAGCATGTCGTAAATAGAATAATAGTTATTATTTATATTTATTATTCCAATTTGTAATTTTATATCAGGGCTTTTTGTATGGCAAGTATTGATAAATGATGAATTTATATGAAAAATATTGAACATATGTTAACTCTTGATAAATTCTTTAAAAATATATTGACTTTCAAATCGTTCATGATATCATCGTGAGCAATATGTTCTACTTTAATAAGTTTATATTGCAAAGGGGGAGTGTTTCGTGGCGATGAACTGGAAGGATGGCCTTACAAAGCAACTTGCTGAGGCTTTCCTTGCGCTCGAGAACGTGGAGGAGGTCTATTCTTTTATGGAGGACGTAGCCACCATAGGAGAGATCAGGGCTTTTGCACAGAGGCTGGAAGTGGCAAGGCTGCTCGACGAGGGATATACCTATCCCCAGATAGCCCAGCAGACCGGCGCAAGCACGGCTACGATAAGCAGGGTCAAGAAGTATCTTGAGTATGGGGCTGATGGTTATCGTACAGTTCTTCAAAGGATCAAGGAGGATTAGGCAAAACCTCTTTTCCTTTATTTTTTAAAGGATCATGCCTTTTTGACAAAGCCGCCACCTTGATGTGGTGGCTTTGTCTTTTAGGGAGGAGCTGTTTATGCGAAAAGCCTGTATTGACGAAAAAGGCTTCCTTTTATGCAGTTCACCATTGGATATCCTTGAGTTGGTCAGGGAACAGATTAAATATCAGGGTAATGTGGTCTGTATCCTTCCTGTAGGTCCACAGGGAGCCGGTAAATCCACATTGGGCAGCTTCCTTAAGGGAAAGATCGGCAACATGCAATTGATAAGCCCTGATGCACTCCGTCTTGAACTGTATGAAAAAAGCCATTTGGGAAAGAGAGCGGATTATTCCTCCCTCAAGGGATATATGAATCCTCAGCGTGAAAAGAAGGTCTTTCGGCAAGCTCTACAGATGTTCAGGTCTCCTCTTTCCAGGATCAAATATATCGACAGGATGAACCTTACCCCCCGATCTCGAGCCCCCTTTCTCCAGGAAGAGAACATCAATATGGCTATCCTTTTTGATATACCTCTGGATAAACTGCTTATCCTGCACAACAAACGAAAAGATAAAAGAAAGGTGATAGAAGAGGCTTTTGTAAAAAGAAGCTTTACTATCATGGCCCTTCCTCTTGAAAAAGAGTTCGATCTGGTCATCCGTTACATTCCAGAGATCCATCTGAATGAGAAGAAAGGGTGATGGGCTTGTTCAGGCTGGCAATGCTTGTGCTCATTATCTACCTTGCCATGGTGGGAACAGTGTTTCTTCTTCAGGACAGGATCATATTTCAACCCTGGGAGGAAGTTGGTCTTTCCCCAGCTGATTTGGGGCTGGATTTCCAGGAAGTGGAACTAACCTGCAGGGATGGTGTAATGATATCTGGATGGTTTATCCCCCATGAAAGGCCAGATTCAGATAGAGTCCTTCTGTTCTTTCACGGCAATGCAGGAAATATGTCTCACAGGCTCGATTCGCTCCTCCTTTTCCATGAACTTGGTCTTTCCGTAATGATCATAGATTATCGCGGATATGGGAACAGTTCAGGAAGCCCATCGGAAAAGGGTATATATCTCGATGGTCTTGCAGCCTGGGAATACCTGGTTCTGGACAGAAATATCGAGCCCACCAGCATCGTTATACTGGGCCGATCCCTGGGAGGGGCTGTGGCTTCCCATGTGGCTTCCCTTTCAGATCCTGCCGGGCTTGTTCTGGAATCCACCTTCCCTTCTGCAACGGTCCTTGGCAGGGAGCTTTTCCCCTTTCTGCCTGTAGGGCTTCTACTGAAACACAGGTTTGACCTGGTATCCAGTTTGTCTTCTATTGCCTGTCCTGTTCTTGTGATCCACAGTTCAGAGGATGATATGATACCTTTTGCACTGGGTCGGCAACTGTATGAGGTCATACCTTCAGAAAAGACCTTTCTGGCGATCCGGGGAGATCATAATACAGGTTTCCTGCAAAGCAGGGAAGAGTACCTTGCTGGTATTGAAAAATTCCTGGAAAAGGTTCTTGGAAAAAATGGCGAAAGAGATGGAACATGATTTCCGGCTCACTCATCCTTCATACCTGGACCTGGCCGAGGAGGGACTCCTATCCAGAAGAGCATCTGAGGCAGGGAAACTTCTTGCGTCATGCAGGTTATGTCCTCATGAATGTGGAGTTAACAGACTGAGAGGAGAAAAAGGGTTCTGCTCCACTGGTGCAAGAGCCAGAGTGGCCAGTTTCGGCCCCCATTTTGGGGAAGAACTTCCCCTCAGGGGTTCCCGAGGGTCAGGGACCATTTTTTTCAGTGGATGCAATATGAAATGTCTTTATTGTCAGAACCATGATATCAGCCAGGGTGAAACAGGAGAAGAGCTGGATGCCTCCGGACTTGCCCGGGTCATGTTATCTCTTCAGGCAGAAGGTTGTCATAATATCAATCTTGTAACACCATCCCATGTGGTGCCCCAGATAATAGAGGCTCTTGTCTTGGCTGTACCTGAAGGGTTGAACATACCCATGGTGTTCAATACTGGTGGATATGACTCCCTGAGGACTCTCCGGTTTCTTGAGGACGTCATCGATATATATATGCCTGATATGAAATATGCTGATGAGCTTATGGCTTGGAAGTATTCCGGAATAAGGAATTATCCTTATGTGAACAGAGTGGCTGTGAAGGAAATGTTCCGTCAGAGGGGTGACCTGGCCCTGGATGACCATGGAATAGCGGTTAAAGGTCTCCTGGTCCGCCATCTCCTTCTGCCTGCGTCCATTGCAGGAAGCAGCCAGATATTTTCTTTTCTGGCCGGGGAGATATCGAAAAACACTTTCCTCAACATAATGGGTCAGTATTTCCCATGTTACAGGGCGAATGAATTTCCGGAGTTATCCCGGAGGATCTTTACATCAGAGTATCTTCATGCTGTTGGAGAGGCAAAAAGGGAAGGTCTGGCAAGGATATTACAAGAACTTTATTAATAAGCAGCAAGATAATACCCGCAGGACTTGAAATAAAGGGGAAGGCCCCGGATTGGGACCTTCCCCTGGAGATCGAGTATCTCTATTTCCGGTCCTTTCGGGGCCTGTGGACAAGAACGTCACATGGTGCGTGACGGACCACTTTCGCTGCCACGCTGCCCAGGAGAAATTCCTCAATGTCGCTCATCCCGCGGTGACCTATGAAGATAAGCTCATATTCATTCTCTTCGGCTTTACGGACGATCTCCTGGTAGGGGCTTCCTGTTTTGATTATCAGGTTATGAGCCAGTGATGGAGTCGTGCTATCCTCCAGGGCCTGTTTCAGAAGCTTGAGGATATCGTCCTTTATCTTCTTTTCGTCATACTCCCTGGCATATTCCTTCATCCTCGGAACAAGCTGGTCCCGGTATTCAATCACGTGAATAAAATCCAGCTGTTCCACACCCAGGTTCACTGCGTGTTCAAAAGCAAAAACTGCAGTCTGTCTGGATATATCGCTCAGATCAATAGCTACAAGGGCCTTTTTCATTGGCATCTACTCCTATTATTCTTTCCTGTCAGAAGAACTTATTCCTCTTTTGGCCTATGGACAAGGACATCACAAGGTGCATACCTGACTACTTTTGCGGCCACACTGCCGATAAAGAATCTCTCCAGGTTGCTTAATCCCCTGTGGCCTATCAGGATAAGTTCATACTTGTTCTTTTCGGCCATCTCGACGATCTCTGCATAGGGAGTACCGCCTGTCATGATAAGCTCATAGGGGACTGCCTCGACTCCTGAATCTGCTTTTCCTTCCAGTATTATCCGCTCCATTTCCTGTTGAACCTTTTCTTCATCCAGATGGGCTGAATAATCAACGTAACCTGGAACGGTCATATCCTTGTATGTCATTACATGGATGAAATCCAGGTGCTCTATGCCGATCTGTCTGGCGTACCTGAAGGAATAGCTGATCAGGGACTTGCTGATATCACTCTGGTCAATTGCAACAAGTGCTTTTTTCATAAGAAACCCCCCTTTCATCATCTGACGCACTAATTATACACTTCATAATCTGTAAAGTGAATCATCGAATACAATCAGGCTGCTTGACAATAAAAGGTATTTAGGTACAATAATACCTGAATAAAAAGGAGGATATGCACATGAATTCTCTTGTATCTATTTCTGAAGCTTCTTCCCTGGCACTTCACGGAATGGGTCTAATTGCATGTAAAGAAAGTCAAATGACCGTCAGGGAAATGGCTTCAATGGTTGAAGTTTCCGAAGCTCATCTTGCGAAGGTATTTCAAAGGCTTTCCAAAGCAGGCCTTGTTGTCTCAAGCAGAGGCCCTGGAGGAGGCTTTATGCTTTCCCGGGATGCCTCATCCATATCGCTTTACGATATCTATAGGGCGATCGAAGGGGATCCATCAATATCTTCCTGTTTGCTTGCATCATCTTCATGTCCTTTTCGAGGATGCATATTTGGGAGTCTTTTAAAAGAAATGAGTGAGAAATTCATTGATCATCTCAAGGGAAATACCCTTGAAGATCTTTCGAGAGGTGAAGTGTCCTGAAAAGTACAACTGAAAGAAAGATCATATCCATCGATCAATCACTATGTGATGGTTGTGGAAAATGTGTAGAGGCCTGTCACGAAGGAGCTATTCAGATGATAGGGGAAAAGGCGAAGCTTGTGAGTGATATCTACTGTGACGGACTTGGTGACTGTATAGGAGAATGCCCCAGGGGAGCCATAACTTTTGAGATCAGGGAAGCAGAACCTTACGATGAAGAAGCTGTTAAAGAACACCTCAGGAAGAACCAGGGTAAAGATATCCAGACGTCTGGCTGCCCGGGATCAATTGCAACAGCTATCAAACGGGAAAAGGATATCAGCCGCTGCGCAAACGAAGAAATGCAAGAACCGATTGTCCATTCAGAACTGTTGAACTGGCCGGTACAACTCACCCTGGTGCCGGTTAACGCGCCCTATCTCAGTAACAGGGGGCTTCTTGTGGCTTCAGACTGCACAGCTTTTGCCCATGGTAACTTCCATGGGACTTTTCTCAAGGGAGAGGACAGAGTCTGCCTCATAGGCTGTCCCAAACTGGATGACAGGGATCATTACCGTCAGAAGCTTGCAGAGATCATTAAACTGAACGATACTCCGTCCATTACCCTTCTTTTCATGGAGGTTCCATGCTGTTCCGGAATGATAAGGACAGTTGAAGCCGCCATCGAGGATGCAGCACATGATATGGAGCTTAAGCTTGTCAGAATAGGTACCAGGGGAGACATACTTGCAGAAGATACCATACGGTATCGATACAGGAAAGAGAAGATCTCGTGACTCATCCGGGGAGCAGCATTTCAAGGTCCAACCTGCATTATCGAAAGAGGCTATCAGCAAGTACAGCTCATCAGGTAGAATGATGTAAAGAAAACCAGAATACTGCTTTTGGTTTATCCTCTATTCCAAGGGACTTGAACATTTTGAGATTATCCTTTACACAAAGCAAAAGCCCGGTCTCAGACCGGGCTTAATAAATTACCTCTTCAGCCTGGAGAGGATTGCGTCCACGAAGACTCACCCTGTACAGGCTTTTTCTTTTTTTTCTTCTTCTATTGTTTTTCCCTTTAATTCTGGTGTTTCCGTTACACGGCTACCTTTTTCTTCCTTTAAAGACATGTTGTTTCCTCCTATACCCCATATGGGTATATAAAGGGTAACTTTTCCAGGATTCCATGTCAAGAGGGGATCAGGGTCAAAAGATGATATCATCAAGAGAGTTGTTTAATCCTGGTTTGGAAAGGAAAGGATCTCCATGGGTCAGGTCAGGATGAAAGATCTAATGAACATTGTCAGGAGTGCTTCCGGGATCATGCTCTCCGGATCCCCTCCCCAGATCGCCAGGAAAAGGTCTTTTACGGATTACACCACTTCAGCAGATATTGCAGTGGAAGATCAGATAAAGAGGGAACTGATGACCTTATATCCTTCCAGCCTGGTCATTGCAGAAGAATCATCTCTGGATAATTACGGGTGTGATTGGTCAGGTTCGGCTTTTATCCTCGATCCTATTGATGGTACCATCAATTATTTTCATCATATGGGTATATCTGCCATCTCTCTTGCTTACATGGAGGAGGGGGAACTCCTCCACGGACTTATCTATGATCCATACAGGAATGAAATGTTCAATGCTACCAGAAATGAAGGAGCTTTCCTGAATGGGAACCCCATCAGGGTATCCTCGGTAAGGGAATTGAAAAACGGTCTTGCAGGCTTTGGGACTTCCCCTTACAGCAAGGAAAAAGGGCTTGAGATGCTCCATACTGCTTCCAAAGTATATGTAAACTGCCAGGATCTGAGACGATTAGGCGCAGCTGCTGTTGATCTCGCCTACGTTGCCTGTGGAAGACTGGACGTGTTTTTTGAAAAAGATCTGAAACCCTGGGATTTTTATGCCGGTATTCTGATAATCTCGGAGGCTGGAGGCAGGACCACTGACTGGAAGGGATCTCCTGTTGAGGGGCTTCACAGGCAGGATATCCTTGCAGGTAACAATGATCTTCATGAAGCCATGCTGGATCTTCTAAATGAGTAAAGGGTTGAACTGATGAGATTAGACCTCAAAGCCTTGTTTTCAGGATATAATAGCCTGAATATATCAATAAAGGAGGAATTACAGGATGTCTGAGACCCAGGCCAATACCCATGTAGTTTTCGAAACCACCATGGGCAGTTTCGAAATAGAACTCTTTGAAGATAAAGCGCCTGTTACAACGAGGAACTTTCTGGATCTGGTGAAAAAAGAATTTTACAATGGACTTATCTTCCACAGAGTTATAGACGGTTTTATGATCCAGGGTGGATGCCCTGACGGGAAGGGTACCGGTGGTCCAGGTTACCATATACCTGACGAGTTCCACGAAGATCTGAAACATGATTCTGAGGGTGTCCTTTCCATGGCCAATGCAGGGCCGAATACAGGGGGATCCCAGTTCTTCATCACCCTGGTTGAAACACCCTGGCTTGATAACCATCACTCCGTCTTTGGAAAAGTAGTGGTGGGAATGGATGTGATCCGTTCCATAGGTAAGGTGAAGACCTCCTTTGCCGACAGGCCTTTGGTAGATGTGGGGATAAACAGCATCTCTTTGAAAGATAAGGTTTGAATGAACTTCTTGCCTGAACAGGTTTGGAGAAAAGATGTTTGAGGGATGCTATAATTAGCAGAGAGTTAACATTTTTTTCAGACTTTTCAGAGATTCTGGTAATGGCATCCTGTTATCAGTTGGCTATTGGAAATTTATGCTATTGAAGGTTCAAGGGGAGAGGAAGAAGTGGCGTTAGAACTGAAAGATCTCAAACTGACCGATCTTATAGAGATAAATGATCTGCAAAGCCTTCAGGATTGTTTTGCGGTGAGCAACAATCTGGCTTCTATCATACTTGACCCTTCAGGAAAACCTGTGACCAGAAGCAGTAATTACTCCGAGTTCTGCAGGATAGTCCGCTCATCTTCCCTTGGCAGCGAATGTTGCAGGAAAGTGGAAATAGATCTCAGCAGGGCGAACAAACACCCTGGTCCGACGATCCTCCCATGCAGGAACCTGCCGGGGATACTTGAGGGTGTGGTGCCCATTGTGATAAAGGGCTACCATATTGCCAGCTGGAGTATCGGCCAGGTCGTTAGTGATCACCTTGATGAAGATGGGATAAGGGATTTTGCCCGACAGATCCATGTGGATGAAGAGGACCTTGTGCAGGCCGCCCACAAGTTGAGGAAAATGTCCGATCATGAATTTCGTAAAACACTGAAATTTCTGGAACTGCTTTCTCTCCAGGTTTCCCTGCTTGCGGTGCAGAACCTGGAGCAGAAAAAGCTTATCCTTGAAAGAGATAATGCCCAGTCTGCCCTTCAGGAGAGCCAGCAGAGGCTTGATCTTGCCCTCAGCAGTGCAGATCTTGGCATGTGGGACTGGAATATTCAGACAGGAGAACTGACAGTAAATTCCAGGTGGGCAGAAATGATCGAATATCGACCTGACGAGATAGAACCTGAGTTCAACTCATGGCAGAAACTGATCCATCCGGATGATGCTCATGAAGTAATGAAAAGTCTTTATGCTCATCTCAATGGGGAGACACCTTTATTCCGTTCTCAGTACAGGATTGGGACCAGACGGGGCAAATGGAAGTGGGTCATTGATTCAGGACGGATCGTGGAATGGGACCTGGAGGGTGAGCCTCTTCGTGCAGTGGGTACCCATATGGATGTGAGCGAACAGAAAGAGGCCGAAAAGGAGCTTAACGCCAAGTCAGAAGAGCAGAATATCCTTCTTGACAACATCGATATCCAGATCTGGTATATGAAAGATCAGGAACACTACGGTATTCTCAATCAGGCTCATGCAGATTTTCTGGGGCTTGAAAAAACACAGGTAGAGGGGAAGAGCATCCTGGATATCGACCCTGAAAAGGCCGAAACTGCTGTCAAACACAATTCCTGGGTTATGGAAAACAGGAAGAGGATGAAAACTGAAGAGTGGATGAAGGGCCATGACGGTAAAGAAAGGCTCTTTGCCGTTACCAGGACCCCTAAATTTGATTTAGCAGGCAACCTGGAATACGTGATCTGCACCGCCTCGGATATTACCGAAAGAAGGGAATATGAGAAAAAGCTGGCCTATATGGCCGTCCATGACCCCCTGACGGGAGCCTATAACCGTCATTCCCTCGAACAGCTTCTTCGAAGGGAAGCAGGCAGATCAAAGAGATATAACCACACCATCGAGTTCCTTATGATAGATATCAATCGTTTCAAAGAGATCAATGACAAGTTCGGTCATCAGACAGGGGACAAGGTGCTCCAGGAAGTTGCCACATTGCTCCAGAAAGCCGTCAGGGAATGTGATCTGGTCGTACGTTATGGAGGGGACGAGTTCCTTATTGTCCTGCCGGAAACAAGTGGTCAGACCTCGACCCTGAAGGAAAGGATCAATCGTTCCGTTTATCAGTGGAACCAGGAGAACAATATCCTTACCTTTCCGCTTAGCCTCTCCATCGGATGTGCCCATTGGGATCCCGAGAGCCCGGGTTCGGTAGAAGATACCCTGGCAGAGGCAGACAAGATGATGTACCAGGAAAAGCACGGGAATCAATCCGAAGATAAATCCTATATGAGGCTTGTACATGATACGGACAAGCTGGGTACATACAGAAGGATAATACCTCCCAATTCACAGAATAACTGAGTTATGAGGTTCTCCATGGATAAAGGTATCAAGGGGCACCCGGTAGGGTGCCCCTTTTGTATCCATTGAAATTATGCTTGACAAAGAACAAAATTAGATTTACTATCATTCAGAACTTTCTAAAAAGTAGGCATTGTTGTACAACGATGAAGTCTACGACTTAATCCTTCCTCTCACGATAGGAAAAGGGGGCCTTTTGGCCCCCTTTTCCTATTTTTTTCAGGCACTCTCTTCGATCTCCCCTATCTTCTCCTCAAAACCGAATACAGTGCTGTCGATCTCATCAATTGTTGAATCCAGCTCTCTCATCCCGCTGAAATAATAGCCTTCAGGAAGTCGATTGGAATACCTTTTGACCTTCAAGAGAGACTGCAGGAAATTACGTTCATAGGGAGAGAGTATTTCTGCGGCTATTAAAGCATGGGGATCTGGTTGAGAATAGAACAGGTTGGCCATCTCGAGATTTTCGTCTGCGTCCATTTCCTCATACCATATATCGGCCAGGATGGATCTGAACCTGCTTCTTTCTTCAGATGAGACCAGTTGTCTCACTGCCCGGTCGATCTTTTTAAGGTCATGACGCAGATCATCCTGGATTATCCTTGGATTTAGCATGGGCATGGAATAGGAAGAAATATAATGGGATTCCTCCTCAATGGAGATATCCCTCCTCAATAGTTTCCCGTAGGCAGGTCGAAGGGTCACTGAAGCACTCTCGGGTCCTGCCTTTACAAGTTTTCGGAATTCCCACCCTGAATTGAATCTTTTGTGTTCACAGGGAGAGTCTACCAGCCAGGTCACATAGCCTGTATCAAATAGACCTTTTCTTCCTGCTCTTCCTGCCATCTGGGAGAATTCGTTCTTTGAAATGGGTTTCTCATCGTGGTACATCACCAGTTGGGCGAATATGGCGTAACGGGCAGGGAGATTGACTCCCAGGGCCAGAGCATTCGTTCCAGATACCACATCAAGTATCCTTTCCCGAAAAGCTGCTTCCACCAGGAGTTTCTCCTTTGGAAGCATTCCACCGTGATAAATCCCTACGCCTCTCAGCAGGGGCATGGGGACATTCTCTACTCCCAGGATCCTGGCGATCTCGTAGAGTCTGTGTCTCTGGGGGGCTTTAACCCTTTTCCTCCTCCTGGCAAGGCGGAAAGCAAGGAGGGATGCACCTTTCTGTGAAAAGACGAATATCAGGGCGTCATGGATCTTTTCGATCCTGATCCCGCGTTTGGTATGGAATACCAGTTCTGTGACCCTCTCACTGTTTTCAAAGACTGTGAAATCCAGTCCTGTGATCCTGGAAAGATAGGTGCCTACTGAATGGGTACCGCCAAAGGTCGCTGACATTACGAGGATCTGGGTGGATGGATTGGTTTCCCTGATACCGTCAATATAGGCCCTTGCCCTGTGGGGATCAGTAAAGATGTAATGAAATTCATCGATTATCAGTTTCTGGTTCGGTCTTGAAGAATATTTCAGGGTATAGATCTCCTGAGTGCAGCAGAGTATCCTGGCATTGGTGTTTCGTTTAAAGTCTCCTGTTTCGATACCGACATCAAAGCCTAATCTTCTGAGATCCAGATATCTTTCATTGCTCAGGGCCTTTATGGGAGCGGTAAATATGATCCGTCCTGCGGGGTTTTCTGACACATGGCCATCCCTGGAAAGTATTCCTGACCAAAGGTATGCTACCAGGGTTTTCCCTGAACCTGTTGGAGCCGAGAGAACTGCATTTTTGTCCTTGATCGCTTCGAAAGCGTGTATTTGCCAGGGATAAAGATCGAAATTTTTCATAGGCACAAGACCTTTCTTTGAAATGAATGGAAATGGCCCCGCGAAGGGCCATTTGGTCCAGATCTATTTCAGGCAGTAAGGGGTCTCCTGTGCTGCCATAACCATCTGTTTTCAGTTTATGGAATGATCGAGGTTCAGGTATTCCAGATCCCCATCATATGAAGGATAGAGAAACCTGGCATACTCTGCAGATACGGGTGACCAGATCTGGGTGGGGATTCTTGGCCTGGTCTTTTCTTCAAAACTTGCCATTACAGGTTTATCCCAGAGGTCTTCTTCAAGAATGGTCTCTGCAAAGGTATCACCGAAGACCACCCTTCCGATGTTGATAGCCGCATTGATATCCCTGTTTATGACATCACCTGAACTGCTGAGGTACATCTTTCCCCTCAGATGACCTGGTCTTGATTTTCTCCTCCATCTATGGTTCCCGGCATATTCTATCTCTTCAAGGGCCAGGGCGTCTATCTGGCTTGTGAAGGATTCATCAACCAGCCTGACCTCTATTCTTGCCAGGGAACATTCGAAGCGCAGGTTATTCACCAGCTGGAGGGAGATATTAAGGAAAGGGTTATCCCTGAGGGATTTGTAGCGTATTTTGTAAGGGTTCTTGATGGATCTGTTCCCAAGGGCTATGAATTTAATACCTTTTTCGAGGCAGTAATCGATCACGTAATGACATCTTTTTTCCAGGTAGCCATTGATATCCCTGAGTTCTTCTCTCAATGCGGAAGGTGTCTTTTTAGCAATGTTCCTGATCTTTTTAATCCTTGACCGTTCGATGGTATTGGGAACAAGAACGGGTCTTTCTCCCGGGGCATCTGTGACCATGGCAAAGAGAAATCTTTCTCCCATATCGATAGCCAGAGCAGGATCACTGTTTCGTCGTGGCATGACCATTTCCTCCTTTCGGAATCGTGCTTGCAGGATGATCAGAGGCTACAAGAAAGAGACGGCAAACCTTCAAAAGGCCTGCCGTCTCAGGGAATTGGAATTATCAGTATATTCGAATTTGCTAATTTTAGAGTTGAGCCTGATCCAGATAGCATCATAATAACAGCTCCTTGAATGGCTCTCTGGGATTTCTTGAATGAATACATCTTAATCCTTGTACTAAATATAGTGTGTAAAAGAAGTTTGGTCAAGTCAGGCACACTAATTGTGACGTTTAAGTTACACAAAGGAGATGTTTAAGAAAACTGGTAACTGATCTGCAGATAAGGCTTTTGCTATACTGTAGAAGCGCATTCAGGCCTTGTTAACAAGAGGTTTACTGCTGTCAGGAGTAAAGTGCATGGAGTGAAACCACAGGTATGACGGCAGGAATATCCCGGGATATTAGAAATAGCAGGTATGAAATGTAAGGACCTTGAGCATCCACGATGATCCTCTGCAGATCCAAAGGGCGAAAGAACCTCTATCGAGAAAGTAAGAGCAGGGAGGTGTTCTGGTAATGACCGGAAGGCTGACCAACCGTGAAGTGATCTCTTTACTGGAAAAGATCGCGATTCTCCTTGAGATAAAGGGAGAGAACCGTTTCAAGATCATTGCATATAAACGGGCCGCGGAAAACATTGCAAGCCTTGGAATAGAACTGGATCAGCTCAGGGAAGAAGAGCTGAGGGATATACCCGGTATAGGAGAAGCGATAGCTGCCAAGATACATGAATTTCTTGAAACGGGTAAGCTGGAATACTACGAAAAACTGACCGCGGAGATCCCCGAATCCCTTCTTTCCCTCGCCGAACTTCCTGAAATGGGCCCTAAAAGGGTTCGTTCAGTCTGGGCAGATCTGGGTATAACCAACCTCCAATCTCTGGAGGAGGCGGCAAGAAAAGGACTTCTCAGGCATCTGGAGGGTTTTGGTCCCAGGCTGGAGGACAAACTCCTTTCAGGTATTGAGAAAACAAGAGAAAAGAAGATCTCCGGCAGGATCCCTCTTGGAAAGGCCTGGGAGGTAGCTCATGATCTTCTCGCTGCTCTCGGGAAACATGAGAAGGTTTTGAAAATATCGCCAGCAGGTTCCCTGAGGAGAATGCAGGAGACCATAGGGGATATTGACCTTCTTGTGGCCTCAAGTGAACCTTCTTCGGTAATGACTTTTGTGGCTTCTCTTCCACAGGTGGAGGATACTATCCTCCAGGGAAAGACCAAGACAAGTGTCAGGTTGAAAAGTGGTCTACAGGTAGATGTGAGGGTGATGGATCCCTCGAGTTGGGGAACTGCTCTTCAGTATTTCACGGGGAATCAGGAACATAATGTACAGATCAGGGAGTGGGCTCTGAAAAGAGGATTCAGCCTGAGCGAATATTCTCTGGGAAATGTAAGTACCGGGGAAGAGCTTTTCTTTAATAATGAGGATTCTCTTTATGTTTTTCTTGACCTGGTTTACATCCCTCCGGAATTGAGACAGGGCAGAGATGAGATAGAACTGGCATCAAAGGGTAAATTGCCTGACCTGGTTGTCATGGATGATATAAAGGGTGATCTGCAATGTCATACTCAGTGGAGCGATGGAAGAAATTCTCTGGGGGACATGGTGAAAGGAGCCATGAAAAGAGGTCTGGAATATCTTCTGATAACGGATCATTCCCATGCTCTTGGCATAGCCGGGGGAGTCTCCTCTGCTGATCTTGAGAATCAGGGTAAGGAGATCGATGAGCTGAATGCCAGTCTGAAGGGATCATTCAGGGTACTCAAGGGAGTGGAAGTGGAAGTTCTTTCTGATGGCATCCTGGATCTTGATGAAAAGGTGCTGAAAAACCTTGACCTTGTGGTTGCTGCAGTACATTCTTCCCTGAGGCAGGACAGGGAAAGGATCACTGAAAGGATATTGAGGGTTCTGGACAATCCTTTTGTAGATATCCTGGCGCACCCTACCGGAAGGCTCCTTTCTAACAGGGAAGGTGCCGATGCTGATTGGGAAAGGGTTTTCGCCAAAGCGGCAGAAAAAGATGTTCTTATGGAGATCAATGCCTCACCCAAGAGGCTGGATCTTCCTGATCGCCTGGCAAGGCGAGCCCTGGAAAAAGGCTGCAGATTTGTTATCAGTACTGATGCTCATGCAACTGACCAAATGGATTTCATGCATTTGGGAGTGGGAATTGCCAGGAGGGCCGGTCTTTCCTCATCAGAAATAGCCAATTGCTGGTCCCTTGAGAGACTGATGGAGTGGAAAAAGACCAGGTTATCCTCATAAGTAAATACCCCAGATAGGTAATAATACCTAAACATATTACCGCCTTTTACCCGAGGTGCATTTCCGGGAAACCTCCTAAAGTAGCACTGTCAGGTCAACCTTTGGGAAACCTGAAAAAATTCAAGGAGGATGACAGAAATGTTGAATAAAAAGTTTATTGCTGTAATATCTGCAATTTGCGTCCTTGCCATAGCTCTTCCGGTTTTTGCCCATGAGGTGTCGGGTTCTGGGCAAAGTAGAGGAGAGGGAATTGAAAACTGCACAGCCCATGGATCGGGATATTCAGGAGATAATGCAGGGGGTCCAGGAGGCAGGGGATATGCTTCTGAAGGAAAGATCCGGAGAAATTCTGGTCAGGGCAACTCCGATGAAGACAATATGCAGGTCAGAAATTTCAAGGGCGAAGGGTCCGGTTTTTCCGGAAAAAGGAGAAATTCCGAAAATGGTAAAGGGGCTCGATCCTCAGACCAGCATATGACAGGTAATAAAGATGGTTCAGGAAATGGGCAGGGTCATGGAAATGATAGAAATGAGCATAAGGTTAATTACCTGGGTCAGGGCCCCAGAGATGGTTCTGGAAAGGGAAGACAGGAAATTACAGGCCAGGGAAGGAAATGTGGTCCCCGTGATGGTTCCGGCGAGGGCCGGGGGCAGGGCTTTAAGGATGGTTATCACCGTAACAGGAAGTAATTTGTTCCCCCATCTGGACAGGTTCTTTTATAAATACTAATTGCTCTTCAGGACCCGTGCCTCTATGGCACGGGTCATTTTATCCAAAAGATAGCAGCAAAGCATTGATCTTGAAAAGATTATAGTCTGGGTCTATGGAATACAGTATCAGGCCAGGAAGATCAGGGTCTTCTTTTTTTCAGTCCTGATATCAAGATTTCCCTCTCTTGCGAGCCATCCTATGGCTGCAAGGACGGTTTTCTTAGGGTAGTCAAGCTCTTCGCTCAACCTGTTCACGGAGGTTCCCCCACCTTCCAGGCTTTCCAGGAATTTCCAGATATGTCCGGCAGCCAGGCCTATGTTTTCCATGCTGAAATCAGTCTTTGAAGTCATAAAGATCTCTCCCTTCGATTTCTTTCCAACAATTATACGATTTTCTCCAACTAAGTACCTCTTTGAACTGTAACATACTGGTAAAAATACCTGAACATTGCTTTTGCGTTTTACCAGAGCAGATAGTAAAATAGTTTCTACTATTTCCGTTGTTGTTCCTGGGAGGAAAATCATGAAAGATCCCCTTGAGAAAGTGGCTTTTACAATTGCCCTTTCCATAGGTAGCAACCTTGTAATGGACGATATGCTTCATGAGGCTCTTTCATGTTACCTGGAAGGGCTGGGTTGTTCCCACTGTTCTGTGTGGGAGTTTCCTGTCATGTCTCCTCCTGAAAAGATCTTTTCCATCTCATCAGAGGACTTCACTGATTTAGACCTTGACAGGTTGCAAAAGAAAATAGCCTCCTTTTCTGTTGTGGATGTCCGAGGAGCTCCTTCTCCTGTCCTGGAGAACAGCTTCTCCAGGGAATATAACAGGACCAGCACGATCATGAAGTTACCGGATTTCGGGCTGATCCATCTCGTGTTCAAGGGAAAACCTCCGGGTAAAGAACTTCTGGCCATCCTGGATTCCCTGAACTCCAAACTGGCCAGGTCATGTATTGCATGCAGATCCTACGCTTCATTGAAAGATCGGTCTGAGAAAACAGCCCTTATGGAAAAGGCTTTCCGGAAAAGTGAGGAGCGTTTCCATCTTGCCCTGGAGGCAACGAATGACGGAATATGGGATTGGGATATCAGAACGGGAAAAGTATATTTCAGCCCCAGTTACTATTCCATGCTCGGCTATCAGCCCTATGAACTTCCCCAGACCTTTCAGACCTGGGAAGAACTTCTTCATCCGGAGGAAAGGGAAAGAGTTAAAAAGGAAATATTCTCCCATATCGAACACAGGGACCGGGGTTATGAGATCGAGTTCAGGCTCAGGACCAGAGGGGGAGACTGGCTATGGGTCCAGGGCCGCGGAAGAGTGGTTGAATGGGACAGGAAGGGTGTCCCTTCAAGGCTTGTAGGTACCCATTCAGATATATCAAGGAGGAAGCAATACGAAGAGCAGATGGAGAAGATGAATAAGGAACTGTATATTTCTGCTACAACGGATCGTCTGACCGGCCTTGTCAACCGGCAGAGGTTCGAGGAGATCCTGATCCTTGAGATGGACAGGGCAGCCCGTTATGGTAATCCTCTTTCCCTGTTGATGTTCGATATAGATGATTTCAAAAGACTTAACGACACCCTCGGTCACCAGGCAGGGGATACTGTACTCCAGGAAATTTCACAGATCATCCTGGGCCGGATAAGGAGTTCGGATCATGGGGCACGATGGGGTGGAGACGAGTTCATGATCCTTCTTCTGGCTGAAATGGATAACGCCCTTGGCATCGCAGATTCTTTGAGACAAGAGGTAGCTTCCACGGAGATCCCTGGTATCGGAAGGGTTACCATAAGTATCGGTCTGGCAAGATACACGGAGAAAGATGATCTGGATTCTCTCGTCAAACGGGCTGATGTTTCCCTCTACAGGGCAAAAAGCAAGGGCAAGAACAGGATCGAAAAGGAGTGAGTTCGCCCGGGAACTGTCTGATCCAAGGCCCCTGGTTATCTGAATAGCAAGACATCTTACCCCCCTCGTTTTATCCCCGGTGTTGACCTATAATGAAGGTCAACACGTAATATGCCAGTCTTATACCAGAATTATATTAGAAGGTGTTTTCTTTGGCATGGCAGCAGGACAGTATTTATCTTGAACTTCGAAAGCGGATAGTAGAACTTAAATACCCCCCAGGAGAAGTGATCAGCGAGAGAGACCTGCTCTCCGAATTCCATACAAGTCGAACTCCCGTAAGGGAATCTCTTCTCAAGCTTGAAAAGGATGGTCTTGTAGAGATCCTTCCAAGAGTGGGGACCTATGTAAGCCAGATTGATCTTCGATCTGTCAGGAATGCCTACGAGATGAAAAAGAACCTGGAGGGTCTTGCAGCTGAACTGGCATCTCAAAGGGCCACGGAAGAGCAGATCGAAGGCCTTCTGGAAATTGCAGAAACTTTCTCAAGGCTGGATAATGTCCGGAATTACCGGGAATGCATCGAGAATGACAAGAAGTTCCATTACTATACCCGCCTTGCCTGTGGCAATCCACTTCTCGTAAAAACACTCAACGATCTCAGTGATATAACGGTCCGTTTCCTTCAGCATATCCAATATGTGGAACATGACTACCAATGGTATAAGGATTCAATAATGGCCATAGCCAGTGCTATAAGGGACAGGGACGGTCCGAGGGCCCGGAGGGAAGCCGAGGAGCACACGGCAGCTTTTCTGGCTAAACTTGCAAATTATTTCTTTGGATAGAACTTACATCTTTCAAGGGAGGTTATCAGATGTATGAAATAAGGTGGCATGGGAGAGGAGGTCAGGGAGGATTCACCGCTGCCCGTCTTCTCGGGATGGCGGCATCCGTTTTTGAAGGGAAGTATTCCTTAGCGTTCCCTTCCTTTGGCCCGGAGAGAAGAGGTGCTCCAGTTCTTGGTTTCACAAGGATAAGTGAAGAGAGAATAACCGACAGGAGCATGGTGGATGAGTGCGATTATGTTGTGGTCCTTGACGAGACCCTCATTGGTCCTGCAGTGTTAAGCGGTCTCAAGGAAAATGCAGTGGTCCTTGTCAATACATGTGACCCTGAACCATACAGGCATATGACCGACAGGAAGATAATTGCCTTTGATGCTACTGATCTGGCTATGAAGATCCTTGGAAGGCCTATTACCAACACGGCCATGCTTGGTGCCCTCCTTGCCGTTTCAGAAGTAGTGTCCCTGGTTTCTGCGAAGGAGGCCATAAGCAGTGGTATGAAGCCTTCCATTGCAGAAAAGAACTGTGTCATTGTTGAAAAGGCTTACGAGTTAGTGAAGGGAGAGCTGAAAGATGGACAGGCCTAAGATAGTGGAATACAACATGCCTGAATGTGTGGAGGATTATCCCTTAGGGGCTTTCTGTGCAGGGCACCTTGTTCGGGGTAATGCCGGTTGGCGTGTTTTCAGACCGGTCATAGACCACGATAAATGTATCAACTGTCTCCGGTGTTTCCTTGTATGTCCTGACGGGGTTATCGATAAATCCGGGGAACAGCTGGAAATAGATTACGATTTCTGCAAAGGCTGCGGAATATGTGCCTTCGAATGCAAGGTAGGAGCCATCAGGATGGTAAAGGAAGGTGATCAGGCCGATGAACGGTAAAAAGCTTTTTGTATCGGGAGATGAGGCAGTTGCAGAAGCAGTCCGTCTGACGAAACCCAAGGTCATCTCAGCATATCCTATCACTCCTCAGACAGTAGCAGTGGAGAGGATATCTGATTTTGTCGAAGACGGTTCCCTGAAAGCGGAATATCTCCATGTAGAGTCCGAGCACAGTGCCATGTCCGCTGCAATGGGAGCAGCTTCAGTTGGTGCAAGGACCTTTACTGCCACTTCATCCCAGGGTCTTCTCTATATGGCCGAAGTCCTTCCGTATGTCAGCGGCGCGAGGTTCCCTATCGTCATGATGAATGCGAACAGGACCCTCGCAACTCCATGGGCACTACTTTCAGATCACAGGGATTCCCTTTCACAGCTTGACAGTGGATGGATACAGGTCTATTGCGAAAATGCTCAGGAAACCCTTGATATGATCATCCAGGCATACAGGATAGCTGAAGATCCGAAGGTCATGACTCCCATGATGGTCAACCTTGACGGATTTATCCTGACCCATACATATGAGTTGGTGGAGCTTCCGGGGCAGGCCGAAGTGGATGATTTCCTGCCACCCTATTCTACCGAGAACAGGATGGATCTGGATAATCCAAAGACCGTATGTTATGCCGCCATGAACGACTACATGGAATTTCATATGAAGCAGGAATTTGACATGAGAAAGGCCCCAGGGGTAATTGAAGATGTGGACAGGCTTTTTGGTGACCGTTTTGGAAGATATTATGACGGCATGGTTGAACAATACAGATGCGAGGATGCTGAAGTGGTCCTTCTCACCCTGGGAAGTGTCACAGGAACAACAAGGGCTGTGGTGGATGCCATGAGGGGAGAGGGGTACAAGGTCGGACTCGTGAAGATGAGATACCTGCGACCTTTCCCAAGGGAAGAGGTGCTGAAGATAGCTGCAAGTGTTAAAGCAATGGGAATACTTGATAAAGACATGTCCGTGGGATACGAGGGTATCGTCTTCACCAATGTGAATTCCACCATATCAGATCTGGATAATCCTCCAAAGAGGATAAATTTCATCGGTGGACTTGGGGGACGTAATATCTCCAAGGAAAATATCAGGGGTATGTTCAGGGAACTCCTTGAACTTGCCGAAGGCCAGGAAAAGGAGAAGATCCAGTTCATAAACGTGAGGTGTAATTATCATGGCTGATAAACTTATAACCAATGCCAGGGATCTAACGAACAGCGAATACTTCTATGGTCACAGGGCCTGTGCGGGATGTGGCGGAAGCCTTGCATTGAGGCTTGCCATGAAAGTACTGGGGCCAAGGTCCCTTGTCGCTCTTCCGGCGAACTGCATGTCTGCGGTGAGTTTTCTCTATCCCCAGATAAGTTTTTCCAGTAATTCCATGATCACTCCTTTTGCTGCAACAGGTGCGGTCCTTTCCGGCATTGAGGCAGGTGCCAGGGCTCTGGGACTGAAGGATTACCACGTAGTCGGTTTTGCAGGTGACGGCGGGACAGCTGATATTGGCATCCAGGCCCTTTCTGGAGCTATAGACAGGGGAGACCGGGTGATATACATCTGTTATGACAATGAAGCATATATGAACACCGGTATCCAGAAGAGTGGTCTGACACCCTATGGATCGAGAACCACTACCTCACCGGCAGGAAAGAACCTCCCCGGCGCTACAAGAATGAAGAAGAACATGTTCGAGATCGTAGCTGCTCATGACATAGCCTATGCGGCCACTGCCAGTATAGGTTACCCTGAGGATTATCTGAAGAAGATCAGCAAGGCCGCCCAATGTGAAAGCACCTCGTACGTACATGTCCTTGCCCCCTGTGCCACCGGTTGGGGTTTCCCCATTGAACAGACGGTTCAAATGGGTAAGGAAGCTGTCGATTGCGGTCTCTGGTATCTTGCTGAGTTCGAAGAAGGTGAGTTCAGGCTTAACAGGAATCCTGGAACCTTCTCACCTGTAGAGGAATATCTGAAAAAACAGGCCAGGTTCCGGCATCTCGGCAAGGAGGATGTTGATGTGATCTTAAGGAACCGCGACAGGAAGTGGGAAAAGATAAGGAATAAATGGTCAGTTTAGAATGATGCGAGTATTTTAGAGAGGGCCTCGAGGCCCTCTCTTTTTTTACCTTGCGGCATCATGATCTGCGAATACTGTTACCCTGCATTCCGGATCGAGTCTGGAGGCAGGGATGTCTGATCCATTCATAAGTGACCGGAGGGCCTCGCGTTTGGCTGCTCCTGTTACGCAGAAGAGGATCTTTTTCGATCTGTTCAGGGCTTCTATGGATAGAGAGACCCTTTCTTTCGGAGGCTTTGGTGAATTGTTGACCTTTATTATCAGTGATGAGATCCCAAGGGCAGGATCTCCGGGAAAAAGACTTGCAGTGTGACCGTCCTCTCCAAGACCCAGGATGGTGATCCCGAAAGGAAGATAACTGGATATGCCTGAGGACAGAGAAGAGGCAATTCTGTCCGGTCGTTCCTTTGAGGTCAGGGAAAGGATACGGCACTCTCTTTTCCGGAAGATCGATTTAAGGAAATTATCGTTCCTTTCAGGATGTCCTGGCGGATAACATCTTTCATCTGAAGGTATAAGGGTTACTCTTGTCCAGGGTATGTTACATTGTCCGGCAAAGATCCTGTAAGCTCTTTCAGGGCTGGTGCCTCCCGCCAGACAGGCAGTTCCCCCGTAGAAAAGGGCAAGAGCCATTTCTTCAGCCAGTGCATGGTGGAGATCCTCTTTTTGATCGAAAACTTTCAGATAGATCTCCACTGGTGATCTTCCTCAAGGATCCTTCCCTGGCTTGAAGGTCCTCTTGAACCGTCCTCATAGATGGCGAGATCCCTGGAATCTCTTCCCCATTGCTGCAGCACAGGTTCCAGAATGTGCCATGACCAGTTTATTTCATCGAAACGGAGAGAATGACTCCTCTCGCCCTCAAGGATATCTTTTATCAGTGATGAATAGTCCGGAAGGGGAACATACCCGTCCCTCTGGTAAGGGGCAGTGAGGACTAGAGAGCTTGCTTCAAGCTCGATGCCTGGTTTTTTAGCCTGCATTATCAGGCTTATCTTCTGTTCCGGTTTGATCTCGAAGATCAGCCAGTTGTTGACAAAGGGTTCACTTCCGCACATGCAGGGATCAAAAAGAGACAGGGGGGGGAGTTTGAATTCAATAGCCACTTCGGTACGACTGATCCCAAGTTTTTTCCCTGTTCGAAGATAAAAGGGAACCCCTTTCCATCTCCAGTTATCCAGAAAAAGCTTGAGAGCGACGAAGGTCTCTGTGAAAGAATCTTCGGGTATTCCACGCTCCTTCCTGTAGGTCCTGTACATACCGCGTATCGCGCTGGTATCCATCCGGGAAACTTCCAGGGGTCTTACAGAGCGAAGAAGCTTGACCTTTTCATCTCTCAGAAAAGTGGGGTCCAGTCGGACTGGAGGTTCCATTGCGGTCAGTGCCAGTATCTGGAGAAGGTGGTTCTGGATCATGTCTCGCATAGCTCCCACCTTGTCATAGAAATTTCCCCGGTCCTCAATACCGATATCTTCAAATACGGTTATCTGAACCTGCCTTATGTGATTTCTGTTCCATATAGGTTCCATCAGCATGTTGGCGAAGCGGAACACCAGTATGTTCTGAACGGTTTCCTTCCCCAGGAAATGATCCAGCCTGTAGATCTGGAATTCATTCCATGTCTCATGGATCATGGAATTGAGTTCCCGGGATGAAGCTTCATCCCAACCGAAGGGTTTTTCGAGGACTATTCTCCTGAAACCCTTATCTTCTTCAGACAATCCGGCTTGTGCGATAACCTGAGCTGTAGGGGCGAACAATTCCGGGGGGAGGGAAAGATAGAATAGCGATGAAGGGGCGATGAGATCTTTCAGCCTCAGGGAACTTTCCAGTGGGTCCTCCCAATGAAGATAATGAAACCTTGAAATAAATCTCTCCAGGGAAGGTCCATCTTTTACGTTGCTCTTTTCCAGTATGCCCTGTTTGACCTTTTCCCTGAAGTAGGACTGGTCGAAAGGATTTCTCCCTGTCCCGATGATCCTGAGATCATCCGGAAGGTATCCATATTGTTCAAGAGTGAAGATGGAGGGAAGAAGCTTTTTCCGTGCCAGGTTACCCGTTACCCCGAAAATGACAATATCTATCATGAATTACTTTCCCTCTCGATCTTGTGGCCGCCAAAGGCATTTCTTATCACTGCCAGCAGTCTGTCTCCGTAACGGACACTATCCCTGCTGCTGAAACGTTCGAAAAGAGATGATGATATGACGGGAACGGATACTGCAAGGTCAATAGCTTCTCGAAGGGCCCAACGGGCTTCTCCTGAATCTGCAACGACGGGCAGCACTTGTTCCAGTTCCTGGTCAACTGAAAGATTTTCTGCTATAAGGTCCATTATCCAGCTTCGTATTACTGTACCTGAGGTCCACGCCCTTGCGACTTCCGCCAGGTCGAGGTCGAATTCCTCCTTGGATCTCAAAAGTTCGAAACCTTCTGCATAGGCCTGCATCATTCCATATTCAATAGCGTTGTGTATCATTTTTACATAATGTCCTGATCCAGGCGGTCCGGTGTGGACCCAACCCTTGTCTCGAGAGGGAGCAAGGGACCTCACAAAGGGCAGTATCATTTCTCTTGCGCTGGGTTCAGCACCGAACATGAGTCCAAAGCCTTCCCTCTCTCCCCATATTCCGCCAGATACACCCATATCCACGAAAAAAATGCCTTTTTCTCCAAGTTTCATGGAGGTTTGTATGTCTTCCCGGTAGTCCGAGTTACTCCCATCTATGAGGCAATCTCCTTTTTCCATTTTTCCCGCAGCGAGGTCCATAGCATCGGAAGTTGTTTTACCTGAAGGCAGCATCAGCCAGGCTATCCGTGGAGGTTCAAGTTCTGAAAGCATTTCCTCCACGCTT
>Ga0272441_10004639_pt1 | contig 24628 bp, 23 predicted proteins | sample SSMProp6N_FD_193582 | JGI IMG/M metagenome (GOLD analysis project Ga0272441, IMG submission 193582) | Marine sediment archaeal communities from Little Sippewissett salt marsh, Falmouth, MA, United States - SSM-Prop-6N | ecosystem: Environmental > Aquatic > Marine > Wetlands > Sediment ...
AAATAGGACAAGTGAAAGGGGCCTTGATGCTTTATCAAAGATGCGGCGGGACCGTTCATCAGACCCAGACCCGGAAACAGTCACAAACACAGATACAGACCCAGACACCCGCAGGAGTACCGGGGCAGTCCCAAGCGGCAGAACTGCTCATCAGACTCGTTCATGGGTACGGGAAATGGTTTTTTCCTTTCCAACGGGTTACAATTATCGATAAGGAGCGTCTTATGATGAATGTCCGTGGGAAAATATCGGCGGCTGTGTTCTGCGGGGCTGTACTTTTTCTTCTCCTTCCGCTGGAGGAAGGATTTGCCCGGGGCAGAAAGGAAGCAGACCGGACGATGACAGTGCAGACGGAAGGGGAGATGGGAATTCAATTTTTTCTACTCCGGGAGGGGGCTGGAACTAACCCGAAACCCACCGATCCCAGTCCTCAGTCGGCCGCCCTGTATCACCTTTTTCAAAGGGTTGAAGCAGCCGGGGAGGCGGTGAAAGTATCTTCCGACCGGAATTTTTCTCTCCGTTTGGGGAAACAGAGAGCTTTCAGTTCCGGCGGCGCGGAAATCATCAGATATGATGCCGAGATTCAGCCGGACCGGGGGATTTCCTACCGTAAAACGGGAGAGGTGCCCTTCGAGTTCAGTATCGACGAATGCTTCTCATCCGGCCGTGTCCGGTTTCAGGCGGGGCAGCGGGCAATCATTCTGGCTTCACGTTCATCCGATGTGAAAGGTGATGTCCTGATGCGGGTCAAAGAGATGCGTCTGGACAGGAACGGGATTTTTTCCGGCATCGTTGAGATAGCTGAACCGGCGGACCGGTGATTTTAGAAGAGCCGGTTCGTCCGGCCGGGGGGATACCCTGGCAGGTACCCGGTACCGGGGGCATCGGCACTTTCTGGAGGCTGTCGGACGGATAGTGTTACCCGGACGGTATTTCCAAGAAAGATTTATTAATAAGAGAATAATAATAATATTTCCTCCCTTTCTTTCACAATAAAACTGTAGTATAATAGTAATATATGAGGTTGCTGATGATTTTACATCGAAAACAGCACCTTTTGTCCCGCATTGAGTTTTTTCCGTCGAGCATTACCCCTTTTTTTCACCGGTAACCTCCCGATTTTTTGAAAGGAGGGCCTTATGCACGGAATGTTTCACACGTCGCTGCCGCCTGATCAGGACCGGCTGCTTTCACTCTTTCATGAAATACAGAACTCGCGAACCGAGACCAACGATATTCCGCCTGAGGATGTACGGGAAATCGCCCGTTATATGAACCTTTCGGTGGCGGAAGTATACGGTGTGCTGTCATTTTATCATCTCTTTTCGGTGACGCCGAGGGGGAGATATGTGGTGCGGCTGTGCGATTCCCTCTCCTGCCGGGTGGCCGGTTCGGTGGATATCTATTCATATCTGTGCGGGCAGCTCGGACTGAAAAGAGGCGGGACCACCGATGACGGAATGTTCACCCTGGAGCTGGTTAACTGTCTGGGAAGCTGTGATACCGCTCCGAACATGATGGTCAACAATCAGCTGGTGGGCAATCTCAGCATCCCGAAGGTGGACGATTACTTCGGCAGACTGATGAAGGAGGCCGGGAAATGAAGGTAAAAGTGCAATCGGAGTATATCCGCCGGTTTGCCGAATCCGAACCCTCTCTCGAGGGATATGAGAAACTGGGGGGATACAAAGGACTGAAAACCGCCATTCAGCGGTCTCCCGGGGATGTACGGCAGGAGGTAGTGGATTCTGGTCTTCGAGGCAGGGGTGGAGCGGGATTTCCGACCGGGAAAAAATGGGAGAGTGTTCCTGCTGATGAGAGACACAAAGAGACAATTCTGGTCTGCAATGCCGATGAGGGGGAACCCGGCACCTTCAAGGACCGATATCTCATGGAACACATACCCTTCCTGGTACTGGAGGGGCTTACCATAGCAGCTTACGCTCTTCAAGCCGGACGGATGTACATCTATATCCGTGGAGAGTATCCGGAAGTGTATGAGGGGCTTCAAAGGGCGGCCCGGGCCGCCAGGGAGAGAAACTATCTCGGGGAACATATCCTGGGTTCGGATTTTTCCATTGACCTGGAGGTCAGAATCGGCGGAGGCTCCTACGTGGTCGGTGACGAAACCGCGCTTCTGAACTCGCTGATGGGCAAACGGGGATATCCGTGGATGAAACCGCCTTTTCCCACCGAAAAGGGGGCGTGGGGAGTTCCGACGGTGGTCAACAATGTGGAAACTCTCGCCTGTCTGCCGGTGATTCTGAGCGAAGGGGCTGAGCGGTTCGCCCGGATAGGCGCCCCGGAGTCTCCCGGACCGAAATTATTCTGTGTGAGCGGTGCTGTACAGAACCCGGGGATTTTTGAGTTTCCCATGGGTGTTTCCGTCGGAGATGTCATCGAAGCTGCCGGCGGGACGAAGGGAAGCCTCAAGGCCGTTCAGATCGGAGGGACCGCCGGACCGGTATATACCGATGCGGCTCTTTCGTACAAGCTTGATTACGAATCCATGAAGAAGAGGGGAGGGGTTCTCGGCTCCGGTGCTCTGGTCATCATGGACTCGAAGACCAATATGGCCGGGGTCCTGGAGATCATCATGCGCTTTTTCTCGGAAGAATCCTGCGGGCAGTGTTTTCCCTGCCGGTACGGAACGAGGCAGCTGGCATATATGGCCAGACGGATTGCCTGCGGTCAGGGCAGGAGCAGTTACCTTCCGCTGATGGTAGAGACCACCGAAATCATGGATGCCGCATCCTTCTGTCCCTTCGGACAGTCGGTATCCCTTCCCCTGCGGAGTCTCTTCGAGGGTTTCGGCGATGAAATTGAACGGTTCATACGGGAGCAGGAATATGTAAAGGAGGTGGTCTGAAGTGGTAAGCATAACAATCGACGGAAAGCATGTAGAAGTTGAAGAGGGGACCAGGATTCTCGCCGCGGCCGAACAGGCGGGCATTCAGATACCGACCCTCTGTCACCATGAAGACCTCACTCCCGAGGGGACCTGCGGAATGTGTATCGTCAGAATAGAGGGAGACCCCGCATATCGACGGGCCTGTATGACTCCGGTCCGGGAGGGAATGAATATTCGCACGCATACAACGGAACTGCGGAAAATCCGGCGGGGTCTGCTCGAGCTGGTTCTGGCGGCTCATCCCGATGACTGTCTGCAGTGCATCCGTCATGGGAATTGTGAGCTCCAGGACCTGGCCGAGCGGTATGAGCTGCGGAGTCTCAGGTATGACCAGTATACCCGGGGACTTCCCGTGGATGTCACCGCCCGGGGGATAGTCCGGGACATGAACAAGTGTATCGGCTGCGGCCGCTGCGTGCAGGTCTGTGAGGAGCTTCAGTCTGTCCGGGCGATTTCGTTTTACGGAAGGGGCTCGGATACCATTGTCTCCCCGGGCACCGATACGGATATGGGTTCCAGCGTCTGTGTGAACTGCGGTCAGTGTGTAGCGTACTGTCCGGTGGGTGCCCTGCATGAGAAGGAGCAGATCGATGATGTCTGGCGGGCCATCGAAGACCGGGACACCCTTGTTGCCGCCCAGATAGCTCCCGCGGTGAGGGTCGCCCTGGGAGAAGAGTTCGGTATGAAACCGGGTGACCTCGTTATCGGTAAGATATATGCCGCCCTCCGGCGGATGGGGGTGGACACTGTCTTTGATACCAACTTTTCAGCCGATCTCACCATCATGGAGGAGGGGACCGAGTTCCTGGAACTGGTGGAAAAGGGCGGCCCCTTTCCTCTTATCACATCCTGCTCACCGGGATGGATAAAGTTCGGGGAAACCTACTTTCCCGAACTGACCGGACATATCTCCTCCTGTAAATCACCCCAGCAGATGATGGGTTCTCTCATCAAAACCTACTATGCCGAATCGAGGGGGCTGGATCCTGAAAAAATCGTATCCCTGTCCATCATGCCCTGTACCGCCAAGAAGTTTGAAGCCTGCCGGCCGGAGATGCGGGACAGTGGCTATCAGGATGTGGATTACGTATTGACTACCCGGGAACTGGCCAGGATGATCCGGCAGGCGGGGATCGATTTCGATGCTCTGCAGGATGAACCGGCGGACCCGATGATGTCGGCCTACAGCGGAGCAGCCACTATTTTTGGGGCCACCGGTGGTGTCATGGAGGCTGCCCTGCGGACCGCCTATGAACTGAAGACCGGGGACCGGCTCGATCAGATCGAGTTTCACCCGGTCCGGGGGCTCTCCGGAATCAAGGAAGCGGTGATAGATGTCAAAGGGCTGCCGGTCAAAGTCGCCATAGCTCACGGACTTTCCAACGCCCGGGTCCTGCTTGATAAGGTCTCTGCAGCGAAGAAAAAGGGTGAATCACCCTATCACTTCATAGAGATAATGGCCTGCCGGGGGGGATGCATCGGAGGAGGGGGCCAGCCGATTGATAACTCCATGCGCAAGAGAGCGGAACGCATCAGAGGGCTTTACCGCGAGGATATGGAGCTGCCGATAAGACGCTCCCATGAAAATCCGGAGGTCCAGGCCATTTACGAGGATTTTCTCGGAACCCCGGGAAGCGAGAAGGCCCATCACCTTCTCCATACGGTGTATACGAAGCGAAATCCCTATTCTGAAGCCGGCTGAGAACGGCTGGTATCGATTTCCATAGAGTAAACTCAGTCGTCTTTGTTCTTGCGGTGTGAAAAAAGTAAAAGTTGATAAAATGAGACGGTTGTTTGACTGACAAAGTAATATTTCTCCTTTATAGTGATACCAGAGGTGACCGAATGAAGGACTCGACGGAACGGCTGGGGGAAATGCTGGTCAGACTGGGCGCCCTCTCCGAAGACCAGGTGCAGGAAATCCTCACATATCAGAAGGAACATCCCGGTATGCTCTTCGGGCAGATTGCCGTGCAGTTCGGGTATATAACGGAAGAGAAACTTAACGCATACCTCTAAAAAACGGGAAACCATGAATAAATGGAGTGCCGATAACTGAACTCAACCGTCCAGAAAGGTCCTGAGTTTTTCGATCGTCAAAGGCGCTGAGCCCTGGTAATGATTATTCACGTTCACTGTTACGAAGGTATTTCGCTCGAGCATCGACCGGATTGTGCCGGCGATGCTTCGTAACTCCCCATCTTTGTCCAGAATGATTTTATTCCACTTCTTACCGGTCAGTTTTTCAATTCCCTTTCTGTCTTCTCCCATGAGCCGTATCACCGTTTTCGGTCCTAACCTGTCACCGTGGCGGGTATAAACGTCCTGCATTGTCGGCATCCAGTAGCCGTGCACGAAGGTGTGGCAGATCTGCTGTTCCCGGAGAAAATCAAAATATACGGGAGTGAGGAAGTTTTTATTCCGGATTTCCAAAGCCAGGGGGATGGGCTTCGGGATTTTGCTGAAAAATTCACCGGTCAGATCAATGAACTCGGCAAGCCCGTTCATTTTCTGTTTGTTGAGATACTCGAATTGGAAAATGATAGAGTCGATTTTATTCTCCAGAGGTGCAATCAGTTCCAAAAACCTTTCATACAGCTCCAGGGAATAGAAATGGGGATTCGGCTCGAGAGCTCCTCCGGTGTCTTTCCGGTAATAGTGGGTCAAGCTCAGACTGTTGGGGGCTTTGATGGAAAAGGTGAAATCATCGGGGGTCGAATCGAAGTACTCCTGAACCACCATAGGATCCGGAAGGACCGGTCCGTGGGGATAGAAGAGGCTCCAGAACCATCGGTCGATCTCGACGCTGTCGAAGTGGTTCGAGTATTCCCGGAGATAATCGATATGTGCATCTTCCGAATAAATCAGACCCTTCCATGAGGGGTATTTGAAACTGCAGGTGCCGATTCGCAGTTGTTTCATCTCCATGTAAATGCTCCTTCTTTTAATATTACTCTTCAAATCTGTAGAATCAAGTCAGGTTTTTTTTTACAATAGAACAATAACGGAGGCAGGTATGAAGAATCCCATTGTTTTCTGGGAGCTGGCCAGCCATGACCAGGAGAAATCAGTTCTGTTTTTTCGGGAGGTTTTCGGCTGGAAGATCAGCTTTGATGAAGACCTCGGATTTTATACCGTCGATCCGGACAGTTCCTGCGCAGGTCCGATCGAAGGCGGGATTTTTACCCTCCGGAAGGCGAAACTTCCCTTTCTTACCCTCTACATCCGGGTGGATGATATCGAAAGCAAGGCGGAAGAGGTGCTTGCCGCGGGAGGTTTTATCGTGGAAGCTCCCTTTCAGGTTTCCGAACGGTCCAGGATATGCATTTTCAATGAACCATCGGGAGTACCTTTCGCGATGATTGAGAGAACTGATTTGAAAGCTTCATGAATAGTACAACAGATCAAAACAACAGGAGAGACAGGAGAAGACCATGCAGCATGATTTAAAACAGAGATTGAAAGACGGGGACACGATCATCGGCAGTTTTATCACTCTGGGCAGTCCGGATATCGTTGAGATAGTAGCCCATGCCGGCTATGATTTTCTGGTTATTGATACCGAGCACGGCCCGATGTCCGTTGAAAGTACGGTCCATCTCCTCAGGGCCTCGGAAGTCCAAGGTGTTCCGGGGATTGTTCGTGTTACCAACGCCGGAGATACTACTATCCTCCGCTCCCTTGATATCGGCGCGGCGGGGGTGCAGATACCGCAGATCAATTCAGCCGAAGAGGCGGAAGCCGTGGTTGAAGCATCTCATTATCACCCCCTCGGCCGGAGGGGACTGGCGATGCCCCGGGCTGCCGCCTACGGTGCCCTTTCGGTCAGAGAATATTTTCAGCAGTCGCACGAGCAGACCCTGGTGATCGCCCAGTGCGAGAGTGTCGAAGGTCTGGCGAATCTGGAGGAAGTGGCGAAGGTACCGGGCATCGACGTAATTTTTCTCGGCCCCTTCGATCTCTCCCATTCCCTCGGGATACCCGGGGAAGTGAATGATCCCAGGATCAAGGAAGCTGAACGGAAACTGGTCGATGTGTGCGAGAAAAACGGAAAGGCCGCGGGAATCTTCGCGGTGAACGGTGAGGCCGGCAGGCAGCGGATTCTGCAGGGCTTTCGCTATGTTACCATTGCCACGGATTCACTGCTGCTTACTGCAGCCGCAGCCGGGGAGTTGTCTGCCGCGAGAGGCGGATGATACGTGGGTACACCAGCTGAATAAACCGGCGGGAAGGAGTTTCCGCCGGTTCGTATATATAGAATAAGAAGATAAGAGAGACACATCACATGAAGTACGCCAATACCTATACTGTGCGGAATATCGAAATCGATCCATTTTATCGAATCAAACCCTATCATCTCTGTTCCTATGCCCAGGATACCGTCGCCAGCTGGCTGGCGGATATCGGCTGTGCTTCCTACGATCTTCAGCGGGAGGGGCAGTCCTGGATCCTGACCGGCATGTACACGGACTTCAGTTCCGAACTACCGGTCTGGCGGTCGGATGTTCAGGTTTCGATTTGGGTCAGGAAGATCCGGGGCCTGCAGTTTCTCATCGATTTCGAAGTGACCGGGGGACAAGCTATCGGTCGAACCGACGGACACCCCGGCGGACAAACAAGTGCAGACCCAGACGGAGACGCGAGCGGGGGTGCCGGCGGCCGGGGCAGCACCGAAGACAATCTTGCCTTTACATCGAAGGATACGCTATTCGCCCGGGGCACCAGCAGCTGGTCGGTAATCGACGAAAGCGAGCGCAGACTGATCCGCCGGCCGGATATCGCGGAGAAAATTGAGATCGTCCCGGTAGAAGCCTGCCCGGGTGTTCAGCTGCGGAAAATTCTGAAGCATGACGGTCCTTCAACGACTTTCAGTCAGACCGTGCACAACTATGACATCGATTTCAATGGGCACCTCAACAGCATCCGCTATATCGGCGGAGCCCTGGAGGCTATCCCGCTTGAATACCGGCGGGAACGGGTTCTGAAAAATATTCATATCAAATACAGTCACGAGGCTGTGGCGGGGGACCGGCTGACCTGCAGTTGTCATACATCCGCCGAAGGGGACCATTTTTATCACCGGCTCTTCAACCAGAGGGGGTTGGATGTGGCCTTTATGAATACGGAGTGGATCTGAAGTCTGATATTCCGGCAGGAATGAACCCGGGCGGCAGGGAGCATTATCTTGCTCAAGGCGGTATTGAAGGAGCAGGAAAGGGGCGTCATTTACCCCTTTCCCGATTTCTTTATCAATAGAACAAGTCCAGAAGTGCGGTATATTCCTCAACGAGGGCGGAGAAGAGGCTGTTCTCCGCCTGTTCATAGGTGATCCGCGCGTCATCGAGTTCCAGTTCCGATATATCTCCCTGATTATGAAGGAATTTCGCCTCTTCATGGAGCAATTCAGTCTGTTCGAGTTCGATATCCCGGATCTCCCGGGCAGCCTGAGCGGCTTCAAGGGCGAGCATCTGTTCTTCATATTCCAGGAGGCTCTGTTCCAGGGTTTGCTGATGCTGCTCCCGGGCAAGCTCAATATCGACGGCGAGTTCTTCCCGTTCAGCACGGTTGAAATCATCCAGACCGAAGGAAAATGACACCGTCGCTGCAACCTGGAGGTCCTGGTCGCTGTTCCGGGTGATTGAAAGACCAGCGTTCAGGTCCGGTTCGAAAAGCCAGGTGTTTTTTCTTTTTTCCTCCAGGCTGCGCGCGTCCAGATCCGCAAGGAGGACCGCCGCGGCGCTTTCCGGTGCCGTCTGATCGATACTGCTTGTTTCTTCCAGTTGTTCTATAGCCTCACGCAGGGCAGACAGGGTGATGACCGACACCACAAGCTCGGATGTATCTGCATGCAGTATGCTGTACAGATCGGTCCGGGCTGTTCTTTCCTTTTGTTGGAGAGAGGTCCTGTCTCCCTGGGCTTCCGACCATTCGAGCAGGGCTTCCTTGACGGCGTCGAGGGTAGACTCTCCCGCGTCGTAGCGGATTTTTTCCTCCTCGTATGCTGTCCCCTTCATTGTTGCCCGGGCATCCTGAGTATTCAGCTGTCGGGAGAGGTCCATCCAGGTAAGGGCAGCTGTAACTGCCTCGTTCCTTACATCAAGAGCGGATTGTTCAGCATCAATGAGCGCCTTTTCATAGGCGATGATATCCTGTTCCTTTAAGTCGTCGTGGGCGAGGGGGGTGAAGTTCAGGGCCGAAGTAATATCGTTATCCTGATCAATGCTCGCCGATAGACTGAACTGATCGAGAACCGGTACCGTGACGCCCGCCGAATACTCCGGATCCTTGTCCGCATCAGGATCCTCCACGACCGGGATATCCCGGGTGAAGGAGAAGGAAGACTGATCTATTCGAAGGAGCCCCTCAATATCATTTTGTGCCTTCCCCACTTCCCAGAGATCCTGCCGGTAGGAGAGATTGTGCTTGTACGCGTATTCGACGATCTCCTCCAGGGAGCCGAGCTCCCGGATATCGGTTCGGCTTTCCGCCGGCGTCTCCGGGCTTGCTGGTTCCTGTGCCCTTACCGATCCTGGAAAAGCCGAGCAAATGAAGATCAACAGTAAAGTGCACAACAGTGTTCGTTGTATATCCATCTTATCCCTCCCTCAAGGTATCGGAGATGCTTCCCTTTACCGCGCTGAAGGCCGGCAGCAGGCCCAGGAGCCCTCCACAGCCGACGGCGAGGAACAGTCCGAATAGCAGGGCAGGAAGTTTTACTCCCGCCGAGGAGGAGAACTCCGCGGCGATTTCACCGAGCAGGGGCTGCAGGGTACCGAGGACCGGGCCGGAGGCGAAAAAGGCAAGGACGGCTCCCAGCAGAGCGCCTATGGAGGTGAGGGCGAGGGACCAGGACCAGAACTCCTTTATAACCATCTTCTGGGAGGCTCCGATGGCCCGCTCGAGGGCGATCTCCCGGCGCCGGTCGAGGCTTTCGACCACCATGATGCTGAAGATTCCGAGGGAGCTGGTGACCAGGAGGACGAGACCCAGGATGTTGACGGTCACGGTGAAGATGTTCACCGCCTGCCGGAGTCCGTCCATATAGTCCGAAGTTCCCCGCAGGGACCCTTCCCAGACGCTTATTTCAATTTCATCCCCATATTCACCCGTGAGGACCTGCCGCAGGTTGGCGCTGACTTTTTCGATGGAGGAACTGTCAGCCTTCAATACAAACTGTCCGGCCATCATATTGCGCTGCATGGTTACGTTGCTTCCTCCGGGCAGCATGGCGGTATAGGGAAAGACGATGTCGGCGATGCCGTAGGCCTGCCGGGCAATTTCCGAGGGAGTGCTGAACACTCCGGTCACGGAAAACTGGATAATCATGTTTTGTTCCCGCTGCCCTCCGGGGCCCCTACGCAGTACTTCACCGGGAGGCTGGATCCATTCACCGATGGCTTCCTCCGGGCTGCCGAAAAGTGCGATTGCGGTTTCCTCGCTGATCCATACCTTTTTAAACCCGTTTTCCAGGTCCTCTTCGCTCATTGGAGAGCCCGCGATGATATCGAGAGAAAAAATGTCGAAGTATTCGGGCTCGCTTCCGGCGGTACTGCGGACTTCGTAGGAAACACCCCCGGTTGTAATATTTCCGATGGGAGGATTGCCCACAACGGCAGTCAGGACTACCTCGTCGATATCCGAAACCACCAGCTCAGGGGCCTGTATGTCCCATTCAGCCGGCCGCTGAAGGTCGATAGTGCCTTCCGTTGACCAGGAGCCGTTCGCAGCGTAGAGGATAACACCCTCCTCTTCCAGTTCCTTCCCGATCTGTTCGTTCAGGATCGAGCTGGCGCTGAAAGAGATTATTAAAATACCGGTCCCCAGGGCGACGGTAAACAGAGTAAGGCTTACCTTCAGCGGCGTTCTGGACCAGTGACGTAAAAGCATAGAGAGAAATTTCTTCATATTCGTTCTCCTTGTACGATCATATACGGCGCATTGCCTCGGCGGGGATGATGCGTGAGTTCTGATAACCCGGGGCTACCGAAAAAATAAAAGTGACAATACCCGCCAGGATTATCCCGGCCATGATATAGAGTACCGAGTTTCCCCCGATATCCAGCGAGCTCTGCATGGATCGTGAAAGGGGAACAGCGAGGGCACTTCCGATGGCCGATCCCAGGAGCGATACTGCCAGGGCCTCCAGGGCGTAGAGTTTCAGTATTCCGCGCTGGGACGATCCGAGGGCCATTAAGATCCCCGTATATTTTCTCATCCGGATGGCCCGGCTCATCAGGATATTGGAGATGTTGACACAGGCGATCAAAAGCCCCGAGAGAGAGAGGACCAGTATCAGAACGCTGATGCCGGTATTCCGTGCGATGGTTCTCTGGGCGGCTTCCCTTTGATTGGTGATGATGACTTGATCGTCTCCGAATTCGGAGGAAAACCAGTCGGAGAGCAGGGCGGAGGCCGAATTCAGGTTCTGCGGATCATCGACGGAGAAGATCAGCTGGGTATCCATAAACCTCCGTCTGAACTGGCCGGCGGAGCCGGCTACACTGTCCTGGTACGGGGTGAAATAAATTTCGCTGTGCGCTTCATCGGATGCTTCAAGCACGCCGACCACGGTATAGAGTCCTTCCCGGGCTAGGAGCTTCTTCCCTATCAGTTCCGGGACCTCTTCCGGACTTCCTGCGATGGTTTCCGCCAGCTTCGAACCCAGTACCACCAATGATGCCGTGCCGGTCATATCCGAGGCTGAAAACAGGCTCCCCGCTGACGCCTGCAGTTCCCAGGCGTCGAAAAACCCGGGGGTTACTTCGTAACCGCTGATCTCATCCAGTTCGACGATAACTATATCCTCCTGAGAAGCGGCGCTGTCCAGTTCCTCCTGGCTGACTGCGAACCGGTCCCCCATCGGATTTGGCGGGGCAGGCACCTGGTCGTTCGTCGAGGTCTGCTCAAGCGCATGACCGTTCGTCGAGGTCTGCTCAGATCCCTGATCGGGGGCCTGTGCTGTTTCATCGTCTTCCGGAGGAGGGCCGGCCATCTCCTGAAATCTCGCCTGCTGGTCAAGACTGTCCTGGTTGAGAAAATGCAGACGGCTCTGGTTAGACACGTAGGAGTAGACCACCGAGGGGATCAGTTCGCCTGAGTCCAGATCCGCGCTCGTCAGGATAGTGGTGTCGGAAACGGCTTTTTCCAGGATCGGAGTTTCCATATCGTCCTTGGAAGTCCTCGTGCTCACCGTGATTTCCCGGAGAGCCGGCGACTGCAGTATCTCCTTCGAGTAGGTCATGGTATGGGTCAGAAGGGCGAAACCCGCGGCCGATACCCCGACACCCAGGGCGACGGCGATGATGAGCATCCCCGATTCCAGGACCCTTGAGAAAAAACGCCGTTGTACTAGGACGGCGGATTCATTACGCATGGACGGCCTCCTTTTTCGCAATGACATCGCTGTAAAGATTGCCGTCCTGTATATGGATGGTCCGTTTTGCCCGTTGAGCCTGCACTGGATTGTGAGTGACCATAACGATGGTCACTCCCTGGGCGTTCAGTTTTTCGATCATCGCCAGGATCTCTTCCCCCTTGTCGGAGGGAAGGTTCCCGGTGGGTTCGTCCGCCAGAATGAGGTCCGGATCATTTGCCAGGGACCTTGCGATAGCTACCCTCTGCTGTTCCCCACCGCTCATCATCGACGGCAGGTGGTTCATCCGGTGAGAGAGTCCGACTTCATGGAGGAGTTCGACCGCCCGTTCATGTCTTTGTTTAAAGGGGGTTCCGGCGTAACTCATGGGCAGCATCACGTTTTCCAGAGCACTGAGTTCGGTGAAGAGGTTGAAACTCTGAAAGATAAATCCGAAATGCCGGTTGCGGATTCTGGCACGTTCCCTGTCCGGGAGGGTTGTAATGTCGTAGTCTTCCAGCAGGTATTTCCCGGTCGTGCTCGTATCGAGTATCCCGATGATGTGCATGAGGGTGGATTTCCCCGAGCCTGACGGCCCCATGATCGCTATGTATTCTCCCCTTGCTATTTCGAGGGATACATCCTTCAAAGCGTTGACCTTGGTTTCTCCGAGGTCGTAGGTTTTTCCGATTGATTCAAGTCTGATCATTGTTTTCTCCTTATTGTGAAATGGTAATTACATCCTGGTCGATGAAGTTCTGGTAGCCGCTGGTGATGATTGTATCGCCGGCGTTCAGTCCCTTGAGTATCTCCACCTGGCTGCCCTGTATCTCGCCGAAGCTTACTGTGGTCTTGTACGCTTCGCTTCCGTCTATCCTGTAGACGTATTTCTGGGATCCCGTCGTCAGATACGAGGCCCGGGGCAGTATGAGAGCGTCCTCTTTTATCCCGAGGGTTATCGTAGCCACCGCCGAGGCGCCCATGGTCAGGGAAATATCCTCAACCGGCACGGCCCGTACGGTTATCATTGCAGAAAGACCGTCGGAATCCATGGTGGCGATTTTGCCGATATGGGTTATTTCGGCCTCGAAACTCGTGGTCCCAACCGTCACAAGCATCAGTGAACCCACCTCAAGCTGGCTCACGTACTGTTCGTACACATCGAGGTCCAGATACACCTCCTCCATATCGGCGACGATAAACAGTTCCTCCGATTCGGACAATTCGCTGCCGGGAACACTCAGGGATTCATTTATGCTCATGACATGGCCTGCTATAGGGCTTCTTACCCGGGAGTCTTCAAGGTCCTCCTCGGCCTGGGCCAGGTTGATTTCCAGCTGGGTGATCACAGCCTCCTGCTTGCGGACCGCGAGGTCTTTCGCCTGACGCTCCTTCTCCAGGGCCGAAGCGGTGTCTTCCAGTTCCTCCTGCAGGAGTTCCAGGCTGTCCAGGGCATCTTCGTAATCACTCTCCCGGGAGCTTTTCAGCCGGGCAAGAGACTTCAGGGTTTCTGTTTCTTCCTCCGCTTCGGCGACATCTTCGGTAAGCCGTTCTATTGAGCGTTCGAGTTCGAGAATCGAGTATGAGTAACTGAGTTCGAGTTCTTCAAGCGCCAGTCTCTCTTTCGTAAGACTGATATTCAGATCGTCGATTTCGTCATCCAGGTCCGGAATGTCGATCACACACAGCACATCCGCGGGACTGATCTCGGTGCCCTCCGAGACATACAGTTCGTCGACGTATCCTTCCTGGGGGCTGACGATGGTCACCTGGATGGGGTAGACTACCGTTCCGCTGGCCTCGACTGTTGTAAGCATGTTTTGTTTCGTGACAGCTGCCGTCGTGTATTCAGAGATGCTTACGGGTTTTTCCATGCCGATGCTCCGGAACCAGATCCCTATTCCAGCGGCCAGCAGCAGAACGCTGATCAGGGCTATCATCCTCTTCCGTTTTTTCCCTTTCTGTTCGACAGGGACTGTCTTTTCGGCGTGTATAATACTTCGTTCAGTTTCCATTTTTATCCTCCGCTGAAAGTATGTGAAAAAAAAAAGCCTCCGTGGTTACAGGCAGGTAAAAGGGATGTAAACTATGTAAAAAACCTGTTGTCTGGAAACTGTTCCTCTGGCGAAAAGGGAAAGCGGCGGCTATGATGGTGAACATGCAGAGAAAGAAAGCGGATCAAAACAGCATGCGGATTTTTATTTTTCTTGTATTGGCAGTTCTGTCATGCAGCGGGTATCTGCAGTACCGCTGGTTCAGCGACGCGGCCCGGGCGGAAATAGATAAAACCCGCAGAGGGATCGAGCTTACGGTCTCCCGGACGGCCCTGCGCGAGTTTCAGCGGTATGAAACCATGATAAAAAGTCTCGGACCTCAGGAACGCGCTGAAAAATCATCAGCCGACGAAATCAGGCGTTCCCTGGAGCGGGCCTGGCTGGTCTATGGTCCGGAGGGCTCTCTCGGGGGCTTTATTAAAGGGGTGGCTTATGGGGAGAACGACCTGACCGGGGAACTATATCTGTATGATCCATCGGCAAAGATATGGAAGAAACAGGCCTCCGACTTGTTTACGGTACTGCCGCCCCCAGTAAGAGAGGAGCTGGAGCAGGGAACCGTCCATTTTTTTATTCCCCGGGAAGGATCATTTTCGGATACACCTGTCCTGATTATCCCGGATGGGACTGAGGGAAGCACCTTGTATTTTGCCGCCGTTGATACGGAGGCTTTTTTTCAAACCTATGTAAAACCGGCGGTGGAATCCGCCTATCCGGAATATCTTTTCGAATGGGATCCTGTATCTCAGGATCAAGAACAGGATGCCGGCGGCATTCAGAATCCGGCGCGTCCGTACGAGGGCAGGGAAAATTTTCATCCCCTCCGCAGCCTTTTCGGTTTAAATAACAGCAAACCGCCCATCACCGTGAAAATTCCTTCCTTCGTTCTATACTCCGGTACTATAGGCAGGAATAACGAAGGTACAGGGCCGGATACGCTTTTTCGAATGAGGAGTGATCTGCCGGAAGTGGACAGACAGGATAAGCGGATGTTTGCGGAAGTGCTGATCAGCTCACCGTCCGGTTCGGTGTACGGGACCGTCGAGCGCAGCCTTGCCCTAAACTGGCTTCTGGGAATGCTGCTCCTGGCGGGTATCGGAACCGCTTTTATTTTCACCATCCTCCGGAGTTACAGCCTGCGGGAGCTGAGACACCGGGAACGCGAATTCGTAGCCTCGGTCACCCATGAGCTGCGAACGCCGGTTACCGTAATCCAATCGGCGGCCGATAATATGCAGTCCGGTATCATCTCGGCGGACAGGATAATGAAGTACGGACAGCTGATACAGAGCCATACCCGGCGCCTCGGTGTCATGATCGAGGAGATCCTCCGGTACGCCCACCTGGAGGGCCGGGGGCCACAAGAGCCGGTGCTTGTTTCCATGGATCTGCATCAATTTTTCAGGGATCTTCAAGCCGGGTTCGATCATCCTGCCGGGGCAAAGAAAATCTCGATCTCCTGGGATTATTCCGCCCTGCCCGGCCGGGCCTGTGTCAATCCGGAAGGGCTGAGGCTTATCCTGGAAAACCTCATCACCAATTCCTTCCGTCACGCCTATTCAACAGAAGAAGGCGGGATGATTCGGGTTCTCGCGAGGATAAGTCCGCCTCATACCCTGCTGTTCATCGTGGAAGATGACGGGAGAGGAATTTCCCGCAGGGAGCAGAAGCGAATATTCGAGCCCTTTTTCCGGGACGTAATAAGCTATGAACAGCAGGAACCCGGCAGCGGCCTGGGTCTGTTCCTGTCTGAAAAAGAAGCCCGCAGGATGAACGGAACTCTCCGTGTGGAGAGTCCCTATGAACGGATAAACGGGGAGAAAGCCCGGGGCTGCCGATTCGTATTGAGGATTCCGTATCTTAAAGCAGATGAAAACTCCTGTCGGGGCAGGGAGGAGTGAAATGCCGAAGGTACTGATCATCGAGGACGAGCAGGGGATCCAGATCACCCTCCAGGACAGACTCCAGATCGAAGGATACGAGGTAAGCGTCGAGTCCAACGGCATTCAGGGGGAGGCTGCCGCCGCAGTCGGGTCCTTCGATATCCTTCTGCTTGACGTTATGCTGCCGGACCGGGACGGATTCGCGGTGTGCCGCAATCTCCGCGCCGCGGGGATCGAAACGCCGATACTCATGCTTACCGCCAGAAATACCAATCTCGATACCGTGATGGGGCTCCGGCAGGGAGCTGATGACTATCTGACCAAACCCTTCGATATGGGAGTGCTGCTGGCCAGGATGGAGGCCCTCCTGAGAAGGGCAGCCCAACAGGGGGCCGGACCGGGCGGCAGACCGGGGAACAGACCGGCAGCGGAATCGGGGGATACTGAGGATTCCGGGGACACCGGGGATGCAGGCGGGATCATCCGCTTCGGCCTGTTCAGCCTGGACCGGGAAAGCCGGGAGCTTTTTCAGGACCGAGAGGTTGTGGACCTGCATACCCGTGAATACCAGCTGCTCGAGTACATGGCCTGCCGGCCGGGCCGCCTACTCTCGAGGGACCAGATCCTGGACGAAGTATGGGGATATGAAAGCGAGACGAGCACCCGGACCGTGGATGTTCATATTGCACGGATCCGCAGGAAACTGGGGGAGCATGATTTTCCCCGGCACATACAGACGGTCCGGGGCAGAGGATACAAGTTTCTCATGGATCCATGATTTCTTTCACGCTTCCCTTCAAATCCAGCGGGACCTTGTGTGTCCGGGAAAGGATTATTTTTATCCCCGCCCACGTGCGGAACTTGCCTGGATGAGGGCGCAGCCGGAAAGGTTTTCTTCAACAATTTGGCTTATATTTACCTCCTGATAAATTATCGATTTCGTTGACATACCTGTAGTGAATGATTAGCTTACAGGATAGATCAACAATTAGGTTTTTTGAGAGATTTGTTTGAAAAAACATTTCCTGTATTTAAATAAGGAGGAACCATGAAAAATAGTGAAGAAGAAAGCAAAAGAAAACTTTCCATTGATGCAGAGATCATACCCACCAGAACAATCATTGTCAGCGCAGCGGTCCTGTATATCCTCATCGCTGTGGCGGCGGTTGTCGCACATATGTACGTTCCGACGACGCTGTTTGAAACGGTGCAATCGGGGCAGGGAGGCCAGACGATAGCCGGCACCCCGGGAATCGCCGCGGCTGTTTCCGGATCGTCACGATTATGGATTCTCGGCGGAGCAGGCGGAGAAATGGTCATACTCCTGAGTGAGGTGATCCTGAGCGTTCTTCTCTTTATCATCTTCGCGCAGGTGGACCGGCCGGTCGCGATACTTTCCATGGTCGCCAGACTCGTGATGACGACGATCCATGGATTTAATCTGATATTTTATTTCGCCGCGCTGAGTTTCGCGCGGCAGGGATCAGATGCCGCCGTAGGGACGCTGATCGAGCTGCATGGTATCGGTTTTACGATCGGTATTGCCTTTCTGGTCATCCACATGTTCGCATTAGGATACCTCATGTGGAAGTCCCCTTTCATACCCCGATGGATTGCCGTCCTCTTTCTCCTTGCAGGTATCGGCTATCTCATCGATTCGGTGGGACAGCTGTTCATCAGCGGGTATGCAACTACCCCGGCACCTGTGGCTGTCGCCATCGCTCTTGCCGAACTTATTTTTCCGTTCTGGCTCCTGATCCGTGGACGCCGGCGAATACTGGCATGAAACTGACACCGGTCGTCCGGGCCGGGAATCTCTGTCCTCTGATTCCATCCGCAAAAAGCGGGGTTTTCAAAAATACCCTTGACCTGACACCAACTGACAGGTTTATTCTTTTAGTACTGATCAGAAGATGATCTGAAATAGTGCGCCGCAGGGTCCCGATCAATTGGCAGCCGTCCGGCGGATCATCAGGGAGGTTTGTATGAAATACACTGTATATCCATGGGTTTTTGAGGTTAATCCGGATGTTCGCTTTGGTATTGTTGTCGGCAGAGGGCTTTCGAACGGACCGACGACTGAAAAGGATGATGGAATGCTGACAGAGGCCGAGGGTGAACTGCGCCTCCGTCTGGATGGGGTGCCAATCAAGGAACATCCAGATATAATTGTTTACCGAAACGCCCTCGTAAGCGCGGGGATCAATCCCAACAAATATACCAACTCGGTCGAGGGCATGAGTAAGCGGATCATGAAGGGACAGTCCCTGCCCCGTATAAACGCCCTGGTGGATACCTGCAACGCGGTGGCCCTGCGCCATGTGGTATCTCTCGGGGGGCATGATTTATCCGATATCGATGCAGACCTGGAAGTCCGGCGGACCGTGGAGGGGGACCGTTTTCTCCCCTTCGGTGCGGCTGAATATGAAAGCGTCCCTGCCGGAGAGCTGGTCTTCACGAGCGGGAACACGATCCAGACAAGGCAATGGCTCTGGCGGCAGAGCGAGCTGGGAAAGATGACAGGTGAAACCACCGATATTTTCTTTCAGCTGGTCGGATTTGCGGATCCCCACTTTTCGAAACTCCAGGGCGCCATGAAGGATCTGGAACGTCTCATTGAATCCCGTTTCGGCGGAACCTTTACTTCCTTCATGGTTGATCCGGAGCGGTCATCCATCGAATTCTAGTTTCTGATGGAGAGTGGAAGCTGAATTCCGTTTCATGTTTCCCACACTCCGCCCATTTTCATGAGGATGCGAGGGGCACTTGTATTTCGGTAATATACAGATCCGGATCACTGGAAATATAATGATCGATCAGGGTTCGTTCGAGCCCGAAATCCCCGGTTTTCAATCCACGGGTCCGGGCGTGGGCGGCGATCCTGCCGTACCACGGTGCCGCGGCACTGTGGTCGCCTCTCAGGAAAACGAAGAGCCATGAGCCTGCCGGCAGTTCCTCCCTCAGTTCCGATTCTGAGAAAAAGGGATCGTCGGCAAACAGAAACATACCGCTGAACTCGGTTGGTCCGCGTTTCACGGTTTTCTTCAGATCAACAAGAAATCCGGGATCGCCGATGAAAAGACTGGGAGGCAGGTTACCCCGTTTCTCCAAATCCAGCAGCTGTCTTTCCCAGTCGATGGGCTGATTTACCGGTGTATCAAGGCGAAGGATGGGGCGGGCGGGAAATTCCCGGATCATGATCGTATTCATGGCCGGTATGGCCCGGATATACTCAAGAGCGGAGATTCTTTTTCTTATCCGTCCTTCGACAGCCTTCAGATGCTCGATTTCTCCGCTGATTTTATCGAGTTGTCCCTGTAGGATCTGATCGTACTGATCGATGTCCCGGTTGGCCAGATGCCGCTTTATATCTCCGATGGACACTCCGATATGACGGAGGTAGGAGATGAGGTGTATCTCTTCGATCTTTTCGATCTTGAAAAAACGGTAGCCGTTTTCCATCGTGCCGCTGTGGTTGAACAAGCCGATCTGATTGTAGTAGCGGATAGTTCTGGCAGGGATTCCCGAGATTTCCGAAAGTTCATGTACCGTGAAGCGCATATGCGTGTTATCCATCGGTCTCCACTCTGCCGGTTTTTACGTTCTGCTTCAAGCTCGGAATCTGCGGACTGCCCCTATTCCGCTGATTTCACCCTGATGTAGTCAAGGTAGGCGGTGGCTTTCGATCCCGTGTTGTCGGTGTCGCTCATAATAGCGAGGGAAGCCTCCTCCGGCGGCTCTTCTCCGAAGGCTTTCCGGTAATCCTCCCTGATGTCGGCGCTGTGGGTTCGCCACTGACCTGCGTGAGTCGAGCCCGTATCCACGGGGATCATCATCGCCTTATCGGTGAAGGGATTGGGGATGATCTGCCGGTCGTGCCGCCGGTTGGCCCAGATGTAATTCAGACTCGACAGGGGCGGATACTCGCCGTACAGCCGCCGGACGGTTTCATATTTGACCCGGTCGAGAAAGGATACCCGTTTCGGATCGTACGGGAAAATGATGTAGATCCTAATGGCGTAGTCATCCCCCTCCTTGACCGCGGCGTTTCCCTCTGCCACGATATCGTCCACTTTCCAGCTCCACTCGACAATGGGTGTGTCGGCTACGGAAAAGCGTTCGGTGAAGATGATTCCGGAAGCGGAGCTGTCAGCCCTCGCGCGCAGGACACTTCTCCCTTCCATGGTAGTGAGGTCGTATTCGGTTTGCGCTTCGATCTTTCTGAAGGTGAGAGGCTCCCATCGGTCCAGATTGTCGAAATCCTCGAAGATCTGGGCGGTCAGCGGCAGGGCGAGAAAGAAACTTATACCCGCCAGCAAAATCAGTTTTGCCGATCTGCTCATGCCTGCCCCCGGTAGCGGAAAAGCATCCTGAGCAGCCGCCGCACCCGGGGATTGAAGAGCCTCGGAGACAGATAATCGCCGGCTGCCCTGCGATAGATTTCGGCCAGGGTGGGATAGGGAAAAACGGGACTGAGAAACTCGGATATTTTCCATCCTTTCCGGACCGCGAAAAGAGCCGGTGCTATCAGCTCACCGGCGTGGGCGGCGGCGATCTGAACACCGATAATCCGGTCCTTCCGGTCCAGGAGGATCTTCATCCGGCCCCCTTCGGTTTTCTCTGCCCAGGCGCGGTCGTTTTCGGTGAACTCTGTTTTCACCAGGCGGTAGTCGATCCCGGCTTCGGCTGCCCGCTTCTCATTGAAGCCGACCGAGGCGAGCTCAGGGTCGGAATAGGTCGACCAGGGAATGAAGCGGTAGTCCATCTTTGCCGGGGTATGCAGCACAGCCCGGCGAATAATTACAGAACCTTCCGCCCCCGCCGCGTGGGTGAAGAGGTATTTCCCGTTCACGTCGCCGACGGCGTAAATGTGTTTTCTGCTGCTCCGGAGGGCTTCGTCGGTCGGGATATAGCCGCGCTCGACCTTTACTCCAGCTTCGTCCAGTCCGAGCCCTTCGGTATTGCCCCGGCGGCCGGCGGCGACCAGAATCAGGTCTCCTTCGATTTTCGCTGCTTCTTCCCCCTCCCCGTCGGATGTGTGACGTCGGATAGCGACGGTCTTTTTCCCGCCTGAGGAAGGTCCGGAGTCAGATCCGGAGCTGGCAACCGATTCCACTGAAGCGTTCAGCTCGAGCCGTACGCCGTCGGCGACGAGGGCCTGCTGGATGATCTCAGCCATATCCCTGTCCTCCCGGATCAGTACATGGTCCCGCATATCTATCAGAGTCACCTGTACTCCGAATCGGGCGAAGACCTGGCTCATTTCGACGCCGATGGGCCCGCCGCCGATGACGATCAGTTTTTCAGGGAACTCTTTCAGGGAAAAAATATCCCGGTTCGTGATGTATCCCGCCTCCTGCAGACCGGGAATCGGGGGAATGAAGGGGGAGCTGCCGGTGGAGATGACGAACTTCGGGGCGGAAAGAACACCTCCGTCGGCGAGATGGAAGCTGTGCGGACCGGTGAACTCTCCGCTGCCGAGCCGTACGTCCACACCGAGACTTCGAAACCGTTCGGGGCTGTCGTGGGGTTCGATGCTGCCGATGACCGACCGGACCCGGTCCATGACAGCCGACGCTGCAGGCGGTCCTGTCTTCGCGGCCGGGAGTCCGTAATCGAGGGACTCCCGAGTCTGCATATATGCATCGGCACTCCGGATCAGGGTCTTGCTCGGGACGCAGCCGAAATAGAGACAGTCGCCTCCCAGGTGCTCCTTTTCGATCAGTGCTGTTTTTACGCCGAGCTGGGCGGCTCCGGCTGCGACGGTCAGTCCGCCGGAGCCGCCGCCGATGACAATAAGATCGTGGGTATAGGGTTTGATGCTCATGCTTCGAGCCCCCTTTTTTTATAGATTGTTGAGATGATCCCTTCCATCAGAAAAAAGAGCAGCAGCGGGATCACCAGAAAGATCAGGGCCAGGAGAGACGCTATGCTGTGGTCGGAGCCCTGGAGAAAGGGGAAGAGGTATCCGGTATAGGACGGGACTGCCCCTCCGCCGATCAGAAAGACCAGGAAATATTCACTGAAAGCAACGAGGAAAACCACCGATGCCCCGGCAGCAATGCCGGGGAGGAGCATCGGCAGCTCCACGTGCAGCAGTGTATAGAGAAAGCTGCCCCCCAGATTACGGGCGGTAGTGGTGTACTGCCCGGGAATACGCAGGTAGCCCGAGATCAATGCCCGCAGCATATAGGGGTAGCTGTAGATCGAAAGGATCAGAACGATACCGGCAAAGGTGTCACTGAGGCCTAACCGGAGAAAGATTACATGGATACCCATGGAAAAGGTCATGACCGGCAGCAGCACCGGAATGAGGAGAAGAGCATCGACAAAGGTTTTTCCCGGGAAATCGTATCTGGCCAGGGCTCGGGCGGGTAGCAGGCTCAATAAAAAAACAAATCCTACGGTGAGGAGGGAATAGGCGGATGATGAAAGCAGAGAGAGCAGAATCGGTCTTATCTGAGATGAGACATACTGCAGGGCCCGGAGTGACAGGGCCTCGGGCAGCAGCTCCGGAAAGGACCAGGAGGCAGAGAGACTGGAGATCACCAGGACCGCCAGAGGCAGGACAAAGACGACCAGCAGGAATGTCAGTCCTGACACATCCCCTATGAGTCCACCGGTTCGATATAAATCCAGCCGCCTGAGAGTTTCAGGGCTGTGAACCGGCTTTGCAATTATGTGATTGGGAGAGCCCGGCCTATAATCCGGACCGGCGGATACCGTTCCGTGAAAGGGTGTGACAGGAGGGGACTTTTTCATACTTTCCTCGCTTTCGGGTTCAGAGAGGAAACGGAACGGGTATACAGACTGATGAAGATAAGAGAAAAGAGGAACATCAGCGTGAGAACTGCCATGGCCTGGGGTCTTGAACTCAGCTGCTCCCGGAAATAGAGGTTATAGACGGTGATGCTGAGCATCCGGGGAGAGCTCTCTCCTACAAGAAAGGGGATATCGAAGGCACCGAAACTATAGAGGAAGAGGATGATGAAACTGGTATGCAGGGCCGGAGAAATATGGGGGAGGATCAGAAAGCGGAAGTTCCGGAAATAGGATCCTCCGAGCATCGAACCTGTCTGAAGATATCTGATATCCAGGCTCTGCAGCAGCGAGAGTATCATGAGGGCCGCGAAGGGACTTTCCTTCCAGATATAGCTGAGAATGATGCCGGTGCCGGTCTTATTGTAGAATATATTCGGGAATTCCCGCAATTCCCCGATCAATCCGAGCTTGTACGCGAGGGAAGAGAGTATTCCTGACTGGCTGAAAAGGATGAGAACGATAAAAGCCACGGTGATGTGCGGGAGGATCAGCGGCAGTTTGTAGATGACGGTATATTTTTTCACCGCCCTGCGGGTACGCCAGATGAGCAGGGCCAGGGCGGTTCCGGCCGCGACCGAGGCGGCGGCCGATACGAGGGCTATGAAGAGGGAGTGCCGGACCGATTCGTAGAAGAAGGGACTTTGAAGGATTTCTCTATATGCGGAAAAAAGACCGGGAACGGTTCCACCGGCTTCAGGGGAGACTGCCTGGGTGTCGGCTGCCCGGGCGGAGAGAGTCTGAACGGTCGCGGTATTGGAGAAGGGAAACCCGAGATTCAGGGACTGTAATACCGTCACGGTAATACCGGTCAAAAGGAAGGCGGCGAAGGGTATGAGGAGCGGAAGAAGATGGAGCGTGATAATATGCCCTCCGCGTAATTTCACTTCAGCACTTCCTCCTGCCAGAACTTTTCCAGATATTCCACATATTCGGCCGAAATTTCCGGAACGGCGTTTTTCGAGAGCACCGAAAAGGGAAGTGTTGCTTCACCCAGCTGGAGTGATTCGAATTTCCCCGCCCAGTCCTCAGGCAGCCGGTCCATATCCAGTACCGTCATGTCCCCCCAGACTCCGGGCCGGTTTTTCGAATATTGTGCCTCCGGAGAAAGAAGAAAATCGGCGGTTACCAGGGCAGCCGGTACATGGGGGGCGTTGAAAGGGATGGAAACGTAGTGACGATTGGCCAGGGAATTGTTCTCCATGACGAAGGTTCGTACTGTGTCAGGGTACCGTCCGTCCAGGATTTTTCCGGATGCGGCGGTCGGATTGTAGTCCATATTGATAAGGACTTCTCCCCGCTCGAAGAGAAAATCAAGTTTGGCCTTGTTCTGCGGATAGGTTTCCCCGTTCTGCCAGAGATAGGGCCTGAGGGAGTTGAGGTAGTCCCATAAGAGGGCGGCTCCCGAACTGACCCGTTCCTCGCTGAACTCCTCCATATATGCCTGATGTCCCCCGGAAACGGCGTAGAAGGCCTGACGGATAAAGGCCGATCCGGTGAAATCCGGTGGCTGGGGATAGGTGAACATCCCCGGATTCTGCTTTACCCATTCGGCGAGTTCGGTAAAGCTGCCCGGCGGATCTTCTATTTTGGCCGAATCGTACTCGAA
>Ga0272441_10004641_pt1 | contig 24606 bp, 23 predicted proteins | sample SSMProp6N_FD_193582 | JGI IMG/M metagenome (GOLD analysis project Ga0272441, IMG submission 193582) | Marine sediment archaeal communities from Little Sippewissett salt marsh, Falmouth, MA, United States - SSM-Prop-6N | ecosystem: Environmental > Aquatic > Marine > Wetlands > Sediment ...
GTCATTCACTATGAAAACGAATACAGGTAACGGGGAAAGCTGTGTTTAAGCATATACAACAACAAGGTTCAGCGATAGCGGTCAAAGAAAACCTGCTTTTCGGCGACTGGCTGATTCAGCGTGACTGCATCACGGAGAAGCAGTTGCAGTCGGCGCTTGAGGATCAGAAGAAAAACGGCGGCCGCCTGGGGCAGGCGCTGGTTCGCCAGAAGACCCTTCCGGATAATCGGTTGACGATGCTGTTGGCCGAATACCTGAACTTCGAATATGTTTCATTGGCGGATTTTTCAACGATTGACAAAGACGTGGCCCGCAGCATTCCCGAGAACATCGCCAAGCGGTTCGGGGTGCTGGCCATTGAAGAGCGGGACGATCAGGTTGTGGTCGCGATGTCGGATCCGCTGAATGTGATCGCGGTGGACACGGTCTCGGTCAAGCTCAAGCGTCCGACCCAAACGGTGCTGGCGTCGGAAAGCGAAGTGCAGAAAGCCATTGAGTATGTGTATCACGGCACGGATGTCGAGGAACAGCAGCTTCGCGACCTGGTGGAGCTGGAAATCAGCAGTGATGAAGACGATTTGCTGGAAAGTGCGCTGGAGATGGATACCTCCATGACAGCGGAAGCCGAGGAGGCGCCGGTCATCCGGTTTGTGGACCTGATGATCAGTCAGGCGATCAAGAGCCGGGCCAGCGATATTCACATTGAGCCGCAGGAAAAAACCATGAGCATTCGGATGCGTGTGGACGGGATGTTGACGGAAATGGTTCCGCCGGCCCGCAAGATGCAGGCGGCGGTTCTGGCGCGTGTCAAGATATTGTCTGAAATGGACATTGCTGAACGCCGGCTGCCGCAGGACGGACGGTTTCGAATCAAACGCGGCAAGGGCAAAGAGGATATCGATGTGCGTGTGTCCTCGCTGCCGACGATTTACGGCGAAAAAATCGTCATGCGTATCCTGGATAAGGGGGCCGTCAATCACAATCTGAATATGCTGGGGCTGGAGCCGGAACTGCTGAGCGAATTTAAGGCGACGCTGAACCAGCCGCACGGGATCATTATCGTCACCGGCCCGACAGGAAGCGGAAAAAGCACAACGCTGTACTCGGCGCTGAACGAACTGCGCGACCCGAACAAAAATATCAGTACGGTTGAGGATCCGGTCGAATACCGTCTGGCCGGCATCAATCAGTCACAAATTAAACCGGGTATCGGCCTGACCTTTGCGTCCTGCCTGAGAACACTTCTTCGACAGGACCCGGATATCATCCTCATCGGTGAAATTCGCGATAAGGAAACAATGGAAATCGCAATCAAGGCCTCGCTGACCGGCCACCTTGTCTTGAGTACGTTTCATACCAACGACGCCCCCAGCGCCCTGAGCCGTTTGATCTATATGGGGCTGGAGCCGTACCTGCTGGGGTCTTCACTGAACCTGATTCTGGCGCAGCGGCTTGTCCGCAAAATCTGTGACAAGTGCAAAGAACCGGTAGAGTTGTCCGAGGCGCAGATCAAGCGTCTGCAGTTCAGCCCCGATCAGCTTGCCGCCGCGACATTCGTCCACGGAAAGGGCTGCTCTGAATGTGACGGCAGCGGGTATCGCGGCCGGCTTCCGATCTTTGAATTTCTCGTCATGGATTCGGATATTCGAGAGGTCATCGCCAACGGTGCCCGCGAAACCCAGATCCGTACCATGGCCCGTGAAAAAGGATACGGCGGGCTGTTATCCAGCGGGGCCGCACGGGTGGCAAACGGACTGACCACCGCCGAAGAAATTCTGCGAGTCACCTATGCAGAAAATATCGCTCCGTAACCCCGGGGACAGACGTGTCCGGTGGTTTTGTTATCGGACGGCGTTTCCGGATTGCCGCAAAAAAAGACCCTTTCATTCCTTCGCCGAATCGGGCAACGATTAAATACGATCAAAAGCTGAAACAGTGCTTGATTTCGAGGCATTTATCGGACCGACATGATACGGCTCTCAGGTCCGGTTTCCGGCGGAAAAATTTTTGTTTCTCCAAAACTCCCCCTTCAAAAAAGACGAAATACTCATCGGTACTGTGATTATTTATGTAAAGGTATGGCCATGAAAACATTTGACTACGTCGCATGGGATTATTCAGGCAACTGCAAAGAAGGCACCCGGCAGGCGTCCAGCCAGGACGAACTGCTGGCTTATTTGCGCGGTCAGGAACTGACGCCGGCGGTGATTAATGAAGTCATCGGCGATCAATCGGAAAAAAAGACAGAGGTTCGATACAAAAAGGTCAAATCCATCGACCTGGCGACCTTCTGCTGGCAGTTGAGTACGATGCTTTCAGGCGGGCTGTCGATTACCAGTGCGATTCAGACGATTGCCGACGAGATTTCAAATCCGTATTTTGAACATGTCTTAAAATCCATGGCCGACAAAATCGAAAAAGGAATGTCGTTTACCGATTGTATTCGGCAGTACCCGAAGGTGTTTGGGAAATTGTGTTGTGCGATTGTCATGGCGGGGGAAACGGGCGGATCGCTGGTCAAGGCGCTGGAGCGCTTGGCCGAACATTACGAAAACAGGGATAAACTGGTCCGCAAGGTTCGCGGTGCGATGGCGTATCCGATGTTTGTGGTTAGCTTTATCGTTGTGATCGTGATTGTGCTGATGACACTGATCATTCCGCGGTTTTCACAGATGTTTGAGGAATTCAACGGCGAACTGCCGGCGTTTACACGGGGTTTTATGGCGGTGTATGACGGCATCGTACACAATATTATCTATATCCTGATCGCCGCCGCCGGCCTCGTTTTAGGGGCCGTCACGTACGGCAAAACCAAAGCGGGCCATGAGAAGTACTGTCAATTGACCCTGTCGGCGCCGATTTTTGGAAAAATTGTTTTGATGGCCTTTGTCGCGATGTTCTGCAAGACGCTGGGGACGCTGATTGGCGCCGGGGTTTCGCTGCTGGATGCGTTTTCAATTCTTGCGGACATGACCAACAACGAACTGTTGCGGCGAGGGGTTCTGGAGACACGCGAGAAGATGGTGGAGGGGAAGAACATTTCCCAGAGCATGGAAGAAGTCGGACTGTTTCCCGGAGTGGCGATAAAAATGGCCCAGATCGGCGAAAACAGCGGCTCCCTGGCCTCGGTGATGGAAAAAACCAGCGAATATTATGAAAAGAAAGTCGATACGCTGGTGTCGCTGATGCTGGGAATGCTGGAGCCGATCCTGATTATAACCGTCGGCGGAATCGTTCTGGTGGTGATTTTAGCGATGTATCTGCCGATTTTTTCGATGTCGGTGTAAATACCTAAAATGCAATTTTTCGGGAATTTTTCGTTAAGTGAGATGACGTGTTGAACGAAATGACAAGTAATGTAAATGCAAAAAAGGCAAATGTTAACATTTTGTAATAGGAGAAAGAACATGAGAGTAAAAGGTTTTACATTGATCGAGCTGATGGTCGTGATTCTGATCGTTGGTATTCTCGCCGCGGCGTCTGTGCCGATGATGCGGGGACGTATTGATTCGGCCAAGTGGTCCGAAGCCAACGCGACAGCCGGTACCATTAAGTCTGCTGTACGTGTGTACTTTGCCGAACACGGATCGGCCCCGACGGGGTTGCTCAGTGTGTCTGCTACACAGACCCTGCTGGGTTTCACGGATGCGGACCTGACCGGTACCTACTTTGTCCCCGGTGACTACAACATCACCGCGGTTAACAGTGACGGCCAGGCAACGGTTGCCGTTACCGGCAGCCAGACCAATGCTCCGACCGGGACCAAGACGCTCAGCGCCACTGGTACCTGGAACTAAGCAGCACACAGTATTTACAAGTACAAGGAAGCAGAGGAGGTCCGCCGGCATCTCCTCTGCTTCTTTCATGTTATGTGGCGAAAAGCCGGCGTAGAACCACGAATGGACACGAATAAACACCAATTTAGATATAAAATGAATAAAAGTCATTATAATAAAATATATTTTAAACCCTCTTTAACCTCTGTGTTCTCTGTGGCAAAAAAAGGTTTTACGCTGACCGAAGTGATGATCTCGACCCTGATCATCATGGTCCTGGCGACCGGGGCGATGAGCTATCAATACGCCTCGACCCGCGACGTCAAAGTCTCGGAAGTTCAGGCCTCCGCGGCCCGCATCGGGATGCTGCTGCTGGAAAGCTGGAAGGGCCAACAGGGAGATGCATCGTTTGATCCCGTTGATGTTTTTGGTTCGGAAATGACCATCCAGACCTCGCTGACCGGGCCGGATGTGCCGGACAATTCCGCCGGGACGCCTTTGTCAAAATTGGGTTCCTATGAAATCATTCTTAACAATGTGCATTATTATGTGACCTTATCCTATGATAATGAGTCCACCCTGGAGCCGATGATCCTGAACGCCGCGATTACCTGGAGGCGGGATTACGGGCAGGGGGACCTGACGGGCGACGAGATGCTTGTCCGCTATTCAACATTTCTTGTGTCGTATTAGGAAAAAACCCATGAAGCGAAAACCTCAACCAGCCCGTGTCAAAGGATTTACCATGATCGAAGTGGTGGTGGTAATCGCCATGGTCGGTATCATGACGCTGGGAGCGGGTATTTTGCTGGCCGACGGGCAGAAAAGCTGGGGGCGGTTATTCGGACGTGTCTATGGCGATTCGGCGATTGACAGCTTTGCTGTCCAAAAAGCATTTGATACGGTGTGCCGAAAGGCCAGTTTACGAAAATATGTTCTCAACGAAGCGGCCGATTCACTGGAATTGTATTATTGGGACCTATCTTCGACAGCATCGACGCCGGAAAATTATGCTTGTTTTTACCTGAGCAATGAAGAGGTATTTGTGGAGTACGGAACGACACAGACCGGTACCTGGCAGCCGGACACCGCAGTGATGACGGTGAAACTTGCCGGCGATGTGGAATCGTTAACATTTACCGTTCAGGGAACCTCGGTCCAGATGTTTTTAAGTTATGCAGACGAAACGATGATGCCGGTGGTGTGTTCATCCGTTCGGCATAATGATTAGAAGGGGATATAAAATGCGAAGAGTAAACAGAAAAAAACAGAACAAAGGCGCCATCCTGGCACTCATGGTGATGGTGGTCCTGCTGTTGTCCATGACCAGTTTGGCCCTGATCCGGGTCGGGACCGAAGCACGATTGCGAACGGTCCGGAGCGATTTGCAGGTCTCGGCACGCTTTGCGGCGGACGCGGGCATCGAACGGGCATTATACTTGATGAATAAGGAACTGGAAGCCGGAACATGGACGCTGGGCGACGTTCCGACCTACAACGCCCAGGCATTGACCGCCAGTAACGCCGATTACACGGTCACGTTTACCGGGGACCTGACGGACGGGTACCAGATTACATCCGTGGGCCATAGCGGCAACCAGACAAAAACAGTACGGGCGACCGTTGCCCTGACAAGTCCGATTGCAGAAGATTTCGCGATCTTCTGCAAAAATGCACTGACGCTGAAAAGCAAATGCACGGTTGACGGTTTCAATTCGTCCGACCCCTCCGATACGGATGTCGATGTCAAAATCGGAACCCAAAGCACCGACGATAATGCGATTGATATCAAAAACAACACCGACATCAACGCCGATATTTTTATCGGGCCCGATGGCGATCCCGACACGGTCATTAAGTCAAAGGACAGCTTAAATATTAACGGCGAAATCTTTGTGATGCCGACGAATTTTTATCTGCCGCCGGTTGCTCCGCCGGATTATGTCGCGTCGAAGGAGTCGATCTCCGGGAATAACATTACGCTGTATACATCGGACAGCGGGAAATACACCGATATCTCTATTTCCAACAACGGCACCCTGACAATTGATGGCGATCTGACGCTGTACGTCACCGGGGATATTGATCTTAAAAACAATACCGAAGTTAAAATTGAAAACGACGCGACCCTGGAACTTTATATCGACGGCGATATCAATGCCAACAACTCCAGCGGAATTAACAACGAATCTCAAATTCCGGCCAACGTAAAGATCTATGGAACCGGAACGAATCAAACGATCGACTTGAAAAACGCCTCCGATTTGTATGCGGTTGTTTACGCGCCCAATGCGGACATGACCGTCTATAACAGCGGCGAGGCCTACGGTTCGTTTATTACCGAAAGCTTTGAGCTGAAAAACAGCGGCCAAGTGTACTACGACGAAGCCCTCAAACAGATCTCCGAAGATGACAAACTGGTTCGTTTTACGATCACCCGCTGGGAAGAACTGTAATCGAGCTGAAGGGAAAAAAAAGATGAAGTTAAGACATCAAAATAAAACACGGGCCTTCACATTGGTCGAATGTCTCGTTGTGATGCTGATCCTGATGATCACATTCGGCGGGATTATGGGCTTTCGTTATTTTTCAATACTGAGTGCTGAGCGGGCGGAAACACAGCTTCTGGCGGCACGGGCGGCGGGTGTGATCGCAGAGGCCTGGCGGGCACAAAAAGGGGCGGATGATTTTGATCCGACAGAGCAGGGTTATGATGACCATTTTCAAATTCAATCCGGGACCGTCGCAGGACTTGAAGGTTCTCTGATAGGGACGTCCAAACATCTGGGAATATACCGTATTGATGTTGAAGGCCGCAGCTTTCGGACGGACCTGGTTTACCAAAACTCACCTGATGTTCCGAATGCACGGATACTGTATGTCACATTGAGCTGGCGAGACAGCAAAAAAAAGAGACAGCAATTTCGCTTGTCAACATTAACCCAAACTTAATCGAAGAAGCGGGGTCATTATGAAACGAAGCAAATATAATTTGGGATTTACGATTACCGAGCTGGTTGTAGCCATCGCGGTCAGTTCCATGCTTGTCCTGACCATTGGCGTGGTGATGGTGGATACGCAAAAGGGCTGGATGGATTCTTATGCCAAGGTGCATGGCGGCGCCGCGGCCGATGCGATGATGGCCAAGACGGCGTTTGACAAAGTGATCCGTAAAGCATCGCGATCCATTTATCATTTTACCGGATTCGATGACATTACAGTGTATTACTATGACAACTGGCTGGCATCAACGGAGCTGGATCGATATGCACGGTTTTACCGCTCAGCCGACACTCCTTCCGAAATGTATATTCAACATGGCCCGCTCGAAGCGGGTGTAAAAAAAGGTGTCCTGGCAGAAGTTTTGCTGGCCTCCAATGTGGCGGATCTGGAGTTTAAGCCGGTCAACGGCGGCATTGAAATGAAGCTGGCACTGGATGACGGCCGTGAGGCGACGACCGTTGTTTCGACCGCAATTTTACATAATGAATAGTTAAGTAGCCCTAATGCAGGGACGATACTATTGTGGAACGGACTGTGGACGAAGTAGGTCCGATAAGCGAGGTTTAGAATGAATAAAACGAGAAAAAATCAGAGATCGAAAAGAAAATCAGGATCCGTACTGGTCTTGGTTTTGTTAGTTGTCTTGATCAGTTTTATTATCGGAACCGGATTGTTGGCCCTGGGCACTCAATCCCGTGTTGTATCAATCAACCAGGTTCAGGATATGATGGCGCGTTCGGCCGCGGATGCCGGACTGGAGCATGCTGTGCAAGAAATTAACAATGCTGTTGTCGCAAAAACATGGTCGACCAGTGTTGTCCCGTATGCCAGCAATGCGGCTCTGCCCTACTCAAACTCGATCTATTCGGTCAAGACGGCCTATGATGCGATGGACGGATACACGATCGTTTCCGTCGGAACGGACCGCACCCGCACCCGCACCATCAACGCGACCCTGCGGCTGAAGGGATTGTTTGAAAACGCGATCCAGTGCCGGGACAGTATTGTCCTGAAGTCCGGTACTGTTGTCGATACAATCGATTCGACAATTTCGATGGATCCGGCGGATTGTGATGAAAAGACGGTTATCGGAACCAACAGCATTGGAGATGACAAGGTTATTCTGAATAGCGGTGTTGTGGTTGACGGGGATGTGGTTGTCGGCGTTGGCGGTGATACATCTACGGTTATTAAAGATCTTGGCGGGACCTACGACAAAAGTTACCCATTGAGTACATCTGTGGAGTTCCCACAAGTTTCACCACCGTCATTGTTTGGACCGGATACATCGATTGCCATCAAAAAAGGTGAAATGACCATTGGCCCCGGCGGGGATTTCCCGGCCAATGGCCGATTTTCAGGAATTAAGCTGAGCAATGCAACGACACTCCGAGTTGTTGGTGACTGTACGCTGTACGTTACCGGCGATGTGGATATGGGCCAGAGCTCAGAGATCATTCTGGATGCCAGTAAAAACGCTAAGCTGACTATCTACGTGGATGGCGATTGGGCCTCGGATAATAACGCGGGAATCAACAATGAAACAAGCACCCCCTCCACGTTTAAGCTATATGGCACAGGTCCGGTAGGGCAGGAAATCGACATCAAAGCAAAAGGTGAATTTTATGGTGTGATTTATGCCCCGGACGCGGATTTGACGGTGTTTTCAGGCGGCAATATTTATGGGTCTTTTGTTACCAATAATTTCGAACTGAAGAACCCGGCGGAGTTTTTATATGACGCATCCCTGAGAACAATTACGGTATATGACGAAGGTGCACGTTTTGTCGTCAGCCGCTGGAACGAACAATAAGGATGACAGTTATGGGACTGAGTTTATTAAATCGTCAAAAAATTGAATTCGCGGGCCTGGATATCGGGACGGCTGCGGCCAAGTTGGTCCGGTTGGAAAAAACCCCCGAGGGATACCACCTGGCCGCCGCTGTGGCCGAACAGATTGATCCCTGTCCGGACGATGCAAAGCAGCAGCAGAACCGTGCCGCCGCGGTCAAAAACTGTCTGGCCAAAGCAAATCTGAGAAACCGGAATATCGTTTGCGGGATTTCGGGGCCGGAAGTGGTCGTCCGCGGATTTACATTCCCGCCGCTGCCGAACCAGGCAGTCGAGCAGGCCGTGCAGATGGAAGCCAAGCAAGTGTGTCCGTTGGATATGCAGCAAAGCGTGCTGGATTATCAACTGATTTCAAACGTTCCGAACCAATCGACTTCCAAGGCCCAACCGCGTCACGGCGTCATGGCCGTGGCGACGCAGCGCGTGATCCGGGAAGCGGAGCAACTGATTACCGAGGCGGGCGCAAAGCCCGTCATGGTGGATGTCAACGCCTTGGCCCTGCTGAATTGTCTCAATGAGTTAAAATCGTTGAGTGCGCAGGAAACGGCGGCTGTCATCGACATCGGCGGCTCGCAGACCAATATCATTGTTTACGGGTATGATGGACTGCCGTTTGTACGCGATATCAATACCGCCGGCAACCAGATCGTTCAGCAAATCAGCAAGGCGATGGACATCACGGAAAAAGAAATCTGGCAGATGTTTACCCAGGAACCGTCGTCGGCACAGTTGGACAACAACCTGCTGTTGGCCCTGAACAACGCCGTGGTACCGTTGGCCAACGCGATTAATGAAACACTGCGGTTCTATTCCTTCCAGGAAAAGAAGTCCGGCGTGGACCGCATCTTTTTGTGCGGCGGCTTTGCTTTAGTCGGCGCATTTGTGGAATTTCTGACCGACGCCTTGTCGGCCCCGGTCGAGATGCTGAATCCGTTTTCCGTCATAAAGGACAGTACCGGCAGGAATGAAGTGATAAAACAAAACGGGCCTGCATTTGCTGTTGCGGCCGGTCTTGCAATGAGGGCATTATAATCATGTTTTCTATCGACCTACTCAAAGGAAAAGGGCTGCCTCAAAAGCTCGATGTGAGAAAAGCGGCACTGAAAGCCGTGCCGATCCTCATTCCGCTGTTGGCGATGGCTGTTTTCGCATCTTCTTACCAGCGGAACGCATCGGCCCTGCGGTCGCAGCGGCAGGCGCTTGCCGACAATCAGCGGCAGATCGCACAATATACCAAAGAGGTGGCCGAGTACAACAGGATCGACACCCAAATCAAGGGCCTGGAAAAATGCCTCAATGACATTTCAAAGGCCCTGTCGTATCGAATCCAGGTGTCCGACCTTCTGACCGAACTGGTTCAAACGTTGCCGGAATCCATTTTTATGTACGAAATGAACATGAGCCGCAACGCCGTCAATGAAAAAATCCAGCAGGAAGGGTCCGCCGAAGTCAAGCAGCGACTGGTCATTCGCAGACAGCTCAAACTCGTCCTGTGCGGATACGATCCGGAAAAAAGCGACGTTGCCGTGCAGGACTACGTGGGCGAACTGGGGAAGTCGCCGCTGCTGACGGAGCTTTTTGTTGAGATGAAGCCGTCGGCGCGGCAGCAGGGCGAGGTGGACGGCCGGCCCGCGATCTATTACGAAATCGATTGTGTTCTTCGGGAACAGGGATCATGACAAAATCAAATATCAAACTCGGTAAATATGCAATCGTCACCCTGGCGGTTTGGGCGGTCTGCGTCGTGGGGATCGGCGGGGGTTTTGTGCTGTTTTTTCAGCCGCAGAAAATCGAACGAACGCAGGTTCAAAAGCAGTTCTCTGAAAGTCAGGCGGAACTGGAAAAAGCCCAGTTGGCTGCTCAGGATCAGGCCAAAGAAAAAATGAAACGGCGGTGCGAAGAAACGAGCCGTTTAATCTCGGAGTTTTCAACAAAGCCCGACAAGATGACGGAGCTTGTTTTTCAAGTCGGCCAAATCGCCAACGACCTGCGCTTGACTGAATTTTCAAGTAAGAATGAAAAGCGGAAAGACCAGTCCACGGTCGAAAAGAGCAAAACGCTCGAAGAGGCCTGGCTGAATGTGGAGTTTTTTGCGACGTTTAACCAGTTTGCCGAGTTTATCAATCGACTGGAGCGTCATTGCCCCGTTGTATTTGTTGAGGAAGTTTCCTTTCGACGGGGAACAACAAAAGCGAAAGGTCACGCGGTGTCTTTACGGCTGTCATTTTTAGCCGAAAAAGATGCCGGTGACAAAAAGGTTGCCATGGCAGCCAATTAATCAAGTTGCCGCTGAGGATAAGCGGCTCAGGGAAAGACAGGAAGAAACAGTGAGAACCATTGCGATTACAAATCAAAAAGGCGGTTGCGGCAAGACCACGACATCGGTCAACTTGGCCGCCGCTCTGGCCCTGAAGGGCTATCGCACACTGTTGATCGATCTGGACCCGCAGGGCCATGCCACACTGGGCCTCGGGATCGTTCCGGAAAACCGAAAGCAAACGATCTATGACGTCATCGCCAATCCCAATGTCCTGCTGCAGAGCGTGCTGGTCCAGAGCAATATCCCCAAGTTGATTCTCGCGCCGAGCAACGTCCTGCTCTCCGGCGCCGAAGCGGCCCTGATGCAGATGACGGAACGTGAATACGTCCTGATGAAGCGGCTTGAGAAATACGAACGCTATTTTGATTATTGTATCATTGACTGCTCTCCGTCACTGAGCTTACTGACCCTGAACGCCCTGGATGCGGCCAACGAAGTGATTATTCCCGTGCAGACGCATTATTACTCGATAGAAGGGCTGAAACAAGTGCTTGAAACGCTGGATATTGTGCAAAATCGGTTTAATCCTCTGCTGCATATCCGAGGTATTCTGCTGACACTGGCAGAGCAGGGAACCGTTCTTTGTAAAGATATCGAGCAGCAGATGCGCGATTATTTTGGTGAGTTGATTTTGAAGACCATCATTCACAGGAACATCCGGCTGGCCGAGGCCCCCGGCGCGGGCGAGTCGATTATGACCTTTGCCCCGGCGAACCAGGCGGCAAAAGAATATATGCAATTAGCGGAAGAGATTTGCTATGAGAAAATCAGGATTACACAAACAGATTTCGTCAATATTTGATGGTGTTCCGGTGCCGAAGAATGACGGCCTGCCCGAAGAGGCGGATCCGTCTTCGGTGCTGATGCAGCCCGAGACGAAGGACATGACAGAACTCCAGGATTCGACGGAACCACAGGCCCAGCCGAATCCGGCGCCGGCATCAGAGCCGCCCCGGTCTCCACTGGTCAAACGGATGTCCGCGGACCCGTCAACGTGCGCCTCGGCGCCGGCGATCCAGGTGGATCGGCCCATGCCCCTGCCTAAATCTTCGATGATGACGGCAAAGACCGGCCCGAGCATTTCTTCTCAGGTCAAAAAGACGCTGTTTGGTTCAAGCAAAGGTCCCCTGGACGCCCGCCAGAAGAAAATGGCCGTACTTGTCGGAGTTCTTTGCGTTGTATTTGGCGGTGTCGTGTTCTTTTCGCTGGGCGGGGTAGGCCAAAGCAAGGCCGCGGCCGCCGATCCGACGGAAGGAGCGGTTGTCCAGAGCCAGGGGACACAAAAAAAGGTGCAGGATTGGACAAGTCCGCAGCCGCTGCCCGCGGACCTGCGCGATGCAACATCGATTGCCTCTAAAAAAACCGAATTGACAGAAAATCCTGTTGACAAAGGTTCAGATCCCGTCGATTTGGTGGTGAAGGGTATTGTATATAGTCAAAACAAACCTTCGGCCATCATTAACAATCAGATTATAACCGAAGGACAGACCATCAATGGCGCCACCATCGTCAGGATCACCAAAGACGCCGTCGAATTTAAATCCAATGATAAACAATGGACCCAACAGGTTCAGCGATAACAATAACAAATACTGCGATACGGATAAAAAGAAAGGAAAAGACAATGAAAACGACAGGAGCCCCAAGAGCGGTCGTCAGATATAGCATCGCGATAGTGTTGTGCCTGGTTGTGTTTGCATATGCCGAGGACGTCGTCAAGCCCGAACTGCTGACACCCGTTCAGCAGCGCATGCGACAGGAAATCAGTCTGGACTTTAAAGATACACCGATTGACGATGTTCTGATGATTATGTCAAAGCAGGCCGATGTGGATATTATTAAAAGCCCGGAAGTCACCGGCATGGTGACCGCGACATTAACGGATGTCCCCTTAGATGAGGCCTTGACCAATATTCTCGAATCGTATAATTATGCTTATATCACTACGGATAACATTGTTCGTGTTGTTCCCAAGGACCAGATTAACCTGGTTCAGGAAAAAACTGACAGCCGTGTTTTCCAAGTGACGTATACAAATGTTGAAGATGTTGAAAAGGCACTGAAGAACTTTATTTCAGACCGGGGTGCGATTGCTTCTAATCCCGGGACAGGCAACCTCATCGTGACAGATACCGAAAGCCGAGTCAAAGCGATCGCTTCCTTTATCGAACAGATCGACCGCGTCACTCCGCAGATTCTGGTTGAGGCGCAGATTTATGATATTTCTTCAACACATAATCTCGATTTAGGCGTGGAATGGCAGGCGCAGACACTGACGAATTTCGGCGCCGCTGCAACCAGTCAGGCCCTTGGCAACAACTACGGAACACTGGGTAATAATCTGGGTCCGAAAGCGGATACCGCTCTCGGCAGCGGATTTGCTTCAGGCATTTCAAAGGCCGATGCGAGCGGATTGTTCCGGGTCGGAGTCTTGAATGATCATTTCAGCATGGATGCGGTGTTGCACGCGGCAGAAGATAATGTCCGTGCTAAGTTGTTAGCCAATCCCCGCGTTTTGGTTTTAGACAACGAAATGGCTGAAATCAAAATCGTTGAAGAAATCCCTTATCAGGAATTAACCGAAAGTACCGAAGGGTCCGGTGCTGTCGGCACCACGGAGTTCAAAGAAGTTGGTGTTGAGCTTCGGGTTACGCCGCATCTGACACGGGATGGCCTGATCCATCTGAAATTGAATCCCAAATTCAGTACCGAAGTCGGCAGTGTCAATATTGTCAGCGGCGGCGATACCATCCCGCAGCCGATTGTGGCCACGCGTGAAACTTTCACCACTGCATTGATAAAGGACAAACAGACAGTCGTTATCGGCGGCCTGAAAAAGCAGGATAAGCTCCAGGAAATCAGCAAGGTTCCGTTGCTGGGAGACCTGCCATTGCTGGGCGAACTGTTCAGATTTGAAGGCGAAAGCACGGTTAACAGCGAACTGGTTGTATTCATTACGCCGCATTTGATCGAGCAGGCGACGCTAAACGCTGACGAGCAGCAGTTTCTGGCAAATTCCGTGTATACTAAACCAGTTGAGCCCGATACCAAGCGGGGAAATTAACAAACACAATTCAGCCCAAAAATATAAAAGGCCGGTGCTTCGCTTGAAACGCCGGCCTTTTTCTATTTGCCTTAGAATGAGCTTATAAACTTGCAACGACCTCTACACACCGTTGACACAGATCCGGGTGGTCGGCATTTTGTCCGACGCTCGGATAGAAGTTCCAGCAGCGCTCACATTTGGCGTAGGAGCTTGGGGCTGCAACTATCCAAGGCTCAACCTTTGGATGTTCGAGTTTGATCTCGCTTACGATACACAATGTCGCAAAGTTTTCAATCCCGAACTCATTTATAGTTTGACAAATTGCCGCATCATCTGCGTCAGCGTAAATAGTAACAACGGCCTCTTGGCTGCTTTTGATAACCTGTTCCGTTCGCAGCCCTTCCAATACCCTGAGTACTTCATCACGAAGTGCCATGATCTTATCCCATTTGGCTTCGTTGGCAGCCCCATCAATGGAGGGGTCAACTGTCGGCATCGAGGCCAGATGCACGGTATCCACATCTTTGCTCTTATGTTCAATCGCCGCCCATGCTTCCTCGGCGGTATGCGCCAATATCGGCGCCAGCATCCGCACCAGCGCATCGAGGATTTTATACATTGCCGTCTGACCGCTCCGGCGGCTGGCGCTGTCAACAGCATCACAGTACATCCGGTCCTTGAGCACATCCATATAAATACTGCTCATCTCGACCGTACAGAAATTGTAGATTTTGTTAAACACGCGATGAAACCCGAAACTGTCGTAGGCCTGATGCACCTCATCGATCAGCACGTTGAGTTTTTCCATGGCCCACTGGTCGATCAGCATCATGTCCTTATAATCCACGCTCATCTCAGCGGGAACAAAATCATTGATATTGCTCATCAGGTATCGCAGGGTATTACGAATTTTGCGATACGCATCCTGCAGGCGGCCGATCAGTTCGTCGCTGCACCGCATATCTTCCTGGTAGTTCACGCTGGACACCCACAGCCGCAGAATGTCGGCGCCGTATTTTTCCACTTCTTCCAATGCACTGACATAGTTGCCCGCGGATTTGGATTGCTTCATGCCTTTGTCATCGACCGTAAAACCATGTGTCAGCACGGTCTTAAACGGCGGGGCGCCCGTAGCCCCCAACGCCGGCAGCAGCGACAACTGGAACCACCCGCGATGCTGATCCGACCCTTCCAGGTACAGATCCACCGGAACATCATAACCGGCCATCCGCATCACGCTGTGCCAACTGCACCCCGACTCAAACCACACATCGAAAATATTTTCTTCTTTTTCCAGATCATCCCAACTGAATCCGGCCGGCAGTTGGAAGTCTTCGCCGAGGATTTCTTTCGGCGAATCGGTAAACCAGCAATTCGATCCTTTTTGGCCGACATATTTCGCAACCGCCATAGCGGACTCTTTCGTCAGCAATGCGTCGCCTTTGCTGTTGACAAACGTCGGGATCGGCAGCCCCCAGCTCCGCTGTCGACTTATACACCAGTCTGGTCGCGATTCGAGCATGCCCTGAATGCGTTTTTGGCCCCAGCCGGGGACCCAGTTAACGTCTTTAAGCTGGTCCAGTGCCAAATTCCGCAAACTCTTGCTGCCGAATTTTTCGATATCTTTATCGACGCTGACAAACCACTGCTCCGTCGCCCGGAAAATCACCGGCATCTTGCTCCGCCAGCAGTGCGGATAACTATGCAGCATTTCTTCCTCATGCACCAGCAAACCCAATCCCTGCAGAAGCTCATTGACTTCCTTGTCCACTTTCAGCACATTTTTGCCGCGCAGCCATTCGGGAACCGTGTTATCATAACACCCATCGTCCATGACCGGCGAATACACTGCTAATCCGTTTCGCATTCCCTCCATATAGTCCTCGGCCCCATGCCCCGGCGCGATGTGAACGATCCCCGTTCCATCGTCCGTGGTGACGTACTCGGCACAGATCGAAAAATACGCATCCTTATCGGTCGGATTGGCCGGGACATACGGATGCAGGTACCGCAGCTTTTCCAGCGCGCTGCCTTTGACCGGTTCGCTGACCGTGTAGCTGCCCGCTTCCAGCCCCGCCGCGGCGGCCACCGCAGCCAGCCGCTCGGCACAGACAATCGAGGTGAATTTCGCACCGTCTTTATCGTAGGTCAGGCCGACATAGTCCAGCCGCGGATGCAAGGCCACCGCGAGGTTCGCCGCCAACGTCCACGGGGTTGTCGTCCAGATCATAAAGCAGACTTTGCTGTCATCGGGGGCCAGGCCCATCTCGCGAACCTTCGCCGCACTGGCTTCATCCATCGGGAAATTCACGTAAATGCTGGACGAAGTGATGTCCTTATATTCCAGTTCCGCATCCGCCAGCGCCGTCTCACAGCCAATCGACCAGTGAATCGGCTTTAACTGCTTATACACCAGCCCGTTACCGACCAGTTCGGCGAAGATTTCCAGTATCCCCTGCTCATACTGCGGCTTGAGCGTCAGGTATGGATTTTCAAAATCACCGAATACGCCCAGCGCCTTAAACTGCCTGGTCTGCTGTTTGACGAATTTGGAGGCGTATTTCTGGCATTCCTTGCGGATTTCCGGCTTGCTCATCGTCTTGGCCTTCTCGCCAAGTTCCGCCATGACCTTGACCTCGATCGGCAGCCCGTGGCAGTCCCAGCCCGGCACATACGGCGCCTTGTGCCCGGTCATCGTCTTGTACTTGACGACAAAATCCTTGAGCACCTTATTAATCACGTGGCCCATGTGAATATCGCCGTTGGCATACGGCGGGCCGTCATGCAGCGTATAAAGCGGTGCATCGGCCCTCGCGGCCAGAATCGTGTTATATATGTCCTGCTTGTCCCACTCCTTGCGCATCTGCGGCTCGCGCTGAGTGAGGTTGGCCTTCATCGCAAACCCCGTCTTCGGCAGGTTCAACGTATCCTTATAACTCTTCTTATCCGACATTTCTGATCGATTCCCAATGTAAAATGTACGTCCAAGACGCGGTGATGCCGTTTTTCATCAACATATCAGGACATTCTCGCGTCAATTATGACCCTGTAGGGTCTCCTTTATAGTATCCAAAACGGCTATGGTACGCCGTATGGCCAATTCTGTCAAGTGCTACTGGGAGCGCGGGCGTCCCGCCCGCAAGGTAGCTCAGGCATCCTGCCTGAGTCGAAAACGCCAGCGCATACACAGGCAGTCTACAGACCTCAGTCTTCAGGGCCTGTTGCCCAAGTTCATTAAAAATTAACATATTGCTCTTTTACAAGTTCAAAACTCTTTTATCATCGACAGATTCAGTAATTCTGCAAATTTTAGTCGCCACAATCGCATAATTTGCCATGTGACGGCTGGTTTTATCTGAAACAGAGTCACTCTGGTCTGTTTGTACGGGTTTACTGCCCGGAGCAGTTTGCGAAGATTTTGTGTTGCAGCAATCAGTACATTCTGAATCTCAACCATCGGCAGTCCACGCCACCGTGCACGCTTGAAACCGTGATTGTTGGTTGCATCAGCAAATGATCCTTCCGCTTTGGCTCTGCGATGCGCCATCAGGCATTTGCGTTCCGAGGCAGAAAGACATTCGTCGGCCCATTGCCGGTACGGGGCTCGAACATTGCGAACCACCTGACGACCGCAGGTTTTAGATGAAACACACTGTGAAAAAAAGGAACATGCCTCACAGATTGAGCGAGCGGCACGGTAACGCCATCCGATGCCATCGCGTGGACGCTGCTGGTCATACCGTTCCAAACGCTGTCCGGCCGGACAGATAAAACAGTCCCGCTTTGGGTCATAGGTGAATTGATCATGTGAAAATTTACCGGTTTCAATGCGTCCGTGCTTCTGATGTGGAATACAGGCCATACAACCTCTTTCGTACAGATATTCATAATTATCCAGTGTCCCGTATATCTTATCGGCAACCGTCATTTTGACAGTTCGGCCGGTATTGGCTTCGTGGGTTTCGACGGCCGCAGGTAAAACATGATTATCACTGACATTGGCCGGGGTCGTTGTGGTCGAAGTAATGATCCCCTTTTTGTCATCAACGGTGCGATGGTCCTTATAGCCGAGCGTTGTCTGGCTGTATTTTTTGCCTAACCGGGCATCCGGGTCCACGGGACTGGCTTTCTGTGCGAGCGGTTCGGATTCACTATCTTGTTCCAATTGCTCGTAAAGATCGCTGCCAACGAAACGTAATTGAACCTGTAATGTATCCTTGCCGGCATTGGCGTCGATCATACTTGAATCCAGATGAATGGTTTGGCCATCCACCAACCCTGCGTTGATACACTGTTCAAGGATGTTTTGGAAAAACTCTGCGAACACCTCAACGCCCCAGCGTCGGCGGGCTTTGGATAAAACACTATGATTGGGAGTGGCGTCATCCAGATCATAACCACAAAACCATAGCCAGTCCAGTCGCAGGGGCAGTTGTTCCATCAAGGCTCGTTCGGATTTGACATTTTCATAGAACAGCAGGAACATCAATTTGAGCAGGACAACCGGATCAACAGATGGGTTGCCTGTGGTTCCGTAGAGCGGAGCCACCCGTTCACGGATGAAGTCAAAATCAACCGTATTGCGGATGCGACGCAGCGGATGATCCTGGCTGATCCGGCGATCCAGCGAAATACCGTGATAAAAGAGTTTGGGCTCAGATTGTTGTTTTTTACCGATCATAAAAAATGGCTCCTAAAAAAAGGTTGGGCCAATTGTATTTAAAAATAAAAACAATGTAAAGAACGAGTTGGGCAACAGGCCCTTCAGACCTCAGACCTCAGGAATGTAGGAATATAGGAATTTTTATTGGAATCGGATGGACAATGGGTATAATTGCAGCGAAGCCTTGAGGTGTGAGACTTTAGGCGAGAGGAAGTTTGAAATATTGGCAGGAAAAAGGAGTTTTTCGTGGGAGATACCGAAGCGAACTTTGTTTTTCCATTCCAGAGAGAGCATCTGTGTTTATGATTGGCAGACAAGGAGAATATTATGGCAAAAGGACAAACGGCGATGATTTCCACCAAAGCCGCAGCGAGTAAAATTGTATGGATCAGGGATCAAAAAGTGATTCTCGATTCTGACCTTGCCGGTCTTTACGATGTCACCACCAGCCGACTCAATGAACAGGTCAAGCGCAATATTGAGCGTTTTCCAGCGGATTTTATGTTTCAACTCACCAAAGATGAGTTTGACAACTTGAAATCGCAATTTGCGACATCAAGTTCCGGATGGGGCGGCCGGAGAAAACTGCCTTATGCGTTTACCGAACACGGGGTCATCATGGCGGCCAGTGTCCTGAATTCAGAAAAAGCTGTCCAGGCAAGTGTATTCGTGGTCAGAGCGTTTGTACAGATGCGTCAAATGCTGATGCCGTATAAAGAAATTATCCTGAAAATGGACCTGCTTGAAGGGAAACTGCAAAGCCATGACAAGCAAATTGTCGCGATTATTGAAGCGATTAAGATGTTAATGCCGCCGCCGGAACCCGAACCGAGAGAACCCTTTGGATTCAGAAGCAGGAAGAAACGGCAGGATTAGATTAAAACTTTAACCGCGTGGGCACAGCCCACACTACAGGGCTACAGGACTTGCTCCATTAAGAGTTAAAGAACGAAAATGAAATTACACAGTACAATTAATTGAGAGGGCAATAAAAGATGTTAGATATTAAGGGATACAACTTGCAATCTGTGATTGTAGGGACAAAGCACACAAGGACTTTCTCTGCTAATGATAAACAGGGATTGATTACAGACTTCGTTTTGGGTGAGTGCGGGGCTGGTAATTCACCTTTTATTAAGGATTACTATGAAGCCGTGAACATTGGTGATGGTTTGCAACTTCAGGATTATGATAAAACGAGAAGCTTTCTTGTTAACAAAGACAGAGTTGTCCTGTCTGAAAAAACGAAAACTATATCAGACTTGATTCCTGCTCCACTGGATGTGTATGAAAAGGCAAAATATCTAATCCCGAAGGTCTATAATTTCTTGGACAATCCTCCTGGCATTTTCCTTGGGATTGTATTGCAATTTGCAGAACAGGATTTATCAAAACGGGACCGATACAAACATCCAGTTGCGGAACAATTAAACGACAGACTGCTCAAGTTCAATCTCGAAAGCAGTGAGTATCCATGTGAATCGAATGTCCACCTAACCTATCGCAAGAAAACATCCCGTGGCTTCCTAATGAGAGGCGTTGATGATTATTTTAATATTATCCTGAACATTGGGGACACCGATGTTAACGATGTATGGGAAGACTCGGAGCCGAAAGTCAAAGACGTTAAATCTGAAAAAACAAGGATTTCGCTGATTACGGTTGATATCCAAATCATCTTTGACCCCCGAAGGAAAATCACAGAAAAAACCTTCGAAGCTCATTGGGATGAAAGCCAACGGCATACTCAAAGAATTTCTTCGATATTGGAGGGTGTTGGCTTTGGCAAAGAGTAAAAAGAGTATTAAGAAAAACTCGACTTCTAAAGCACATGTTAATAAGACACGCTCAGAAGTTGAGGACTATATAGCAAAGGTGAAATCTAGTTCGCCAGCAGGCTCTACTGATGAACTAACAAGATTGAATTCTGGCGGAAGTTATGGTGACAGTACAGTTACTGGTCCAACTGAAACGGTTCCTTCCGAAAGAAAGCGAATTCCTGTCCCTCAGCCAGATAAGACGTCGATTGGGACAATACTTGCTTGGATAGTTCTTGTGGTCTCTCTCGTAGGAACAATCATAGGTTTTACTCGATGGATTACTAAACTTGAAGGTAAAATCGAAACAAACAGCAGTGGTATATCTAAGATTGATACAACAGTTGGGAATCATTCTTCCTCAGAGCTGGATATAAAAGAAAGATTGGCTAAACTTGAAGTTTGGAGAGATACCTTTGATAAGCGTTTATCAAAAATTGAAGATGACATGCAAAAAGGAATATCTTTATCAGAGATTGATAGACGAATTAAAAAACTGGAAGGCGAAGTTGAAGTTCTAACACGAAATCAAAATAGTAAAGATGATGTAAAATGAGCCGGGTAGGGTGGGCCGTAGGCTAATTAAAGATGTCCGATACTTTTTTAGTTTTGTAGGTTGGGCGTTTTGATGGTATAGTGATTATTGGATATGAAAGATGAATCCTCAAATAAGAATGGACCTATTTTATGGGTATTGCTCATAATGGGCGTATCTGTTGGAGCTGTTTTGGGGAGATTTATGGGAGGATTCTCAGCATTTTGGGCTTGGTTAACATTGGCACTTTTAGACACTGTTTTAAGATGGGACTTAATTAAGCTTTTTTGTTTTTCTACTCTCTATGCAGTTATTTTGGGGTTCATAGGCTTTGCTTGGGGTGGTACTGCTGTGCTTATTATTTCATTTGTTTCAGCAATAATACCTGCATATTTATATGACAGGATTCATAAAACATAGATCTGTGGATATACCCGTTCGCGTCTGCGTTTCGTTATTCGGGATAGGTGATGGCGTTCAGGAGGGCGCGGCCGTAGAGGGTCCAGAGTTGGTCGTCGGTTAGTTGGGAGTCTTCTTTGGCCAGTTCCATGGTGATAATGGGGATGTTTTGCTCGGTTCCGGCGAACGAGCCGAGCGAGCCGGGGCGTGAGCCGAGTTTTTTGACTGGCAGGGGGCAGCCCAGCGCCATCGCGCGAGCCAGTTGCTCGCCGGGGCCGTCATAGTCGAGGCAATACAGCGGCTGGTGGATCGTGACGATCCGCGCGGGCCGGCGGGCCAGGATCAGGTCGTACAGAATCGCCGATTCCGGTTCGGTCAGCCCGGCAAATCCGTTGATTTCGTTATTGACGCGGTTTTCGGCGGGGAAGTTGCGGTTCAGGTCGATGCCGGCGGCGTTGCGGCGTGTACGCAGGGCACGGCCGTCGGGGTTGACGACCGGCATGATCAGCACGGTGCGGCCGTCCAGCAGCATCGGTTGTTCGTTGAGCCGGTCGATGAGCTTGTACACCAGCGGCGTGCCGGCGTCCTCATTGCCGTGGATGGTGGCGATGATCAAAACCGTGTCAGGCCCGCTGCCGAGCGTGATCAGTTCAATCGGGCGATTCCGGAGCGAATACCCCAGAATCTCGCTTTGGCTCTCGCTCTCGATGACATCCGGGATATCGGGGGGATAAACCTGCGGGGTGGGTATGAACGGGGCGTAACGGTCCCGGCCCGATTGACAGCCGGAAACGGCCAGTAATGCAGTAAAAAGTAATGTGAAGGTTAAACCGTATTTTGATAAGTTCATGTTTCGCAGTTCTGAGTTCGTCGTTCGTCGTTAATCACGGGCTGCCAAGCCCGCGCCACGTTGTTATATCGAATCATCCGCCGGGATTCATTAAAAATGATTTCGAGGGCATTCACAAGCTAAATCGGGAATATCGCGGTTTTTTGTGAAACCGGCCGGTTTGCCTGACGTAGAGTAAGAAACGCGACAAAATCAACAGAAAATTGAAAGGATTAAATGATGAATACAATCAAATATGTATCAGTTTTGGCGACTTTTGGCTTTCTGCTGCTGACGGGACTTACCGCCCAAGCCGCTGAGGGCGTCAACGATCAAAAAGCCAAGGCAGCAGAAGAAGACAAACTGCCCCGGCCGGCGCCTGATTTTACGTTGAAGGATTCTAATGGCAAAGAGGTTCAGTTGAGCAAACTCACGGAAAAGGGCAAGATCGTTGTGCTGGAGTGGTTCAATTATGACTGCCCGTTCGTGAAGTACCATTACACGCCGAAAACGAATACCACGAGCAATCTTGCCAAGAAGTACAAGGACAAGGATGTGGTGTGGCTGATCGTCAATAGTACGAATTATGCCACTGCAGAGACGAACGCGGCATGGGCCAAAGAACATGAGATTAAGCAGACGATTTTGATTGACAGCGATGGCAAGGTCGGCAGGTTGTACAAAGCCAAAACCACGCCGCAATTGTTTGTGATCGACAAGGCGGGAAAAATTGTCTATGACGGTGCGATTGATAATGCTCCGAGGGGCAAAGTACCCGAAGGCAAGGAAAAGGTCAATTATGTGGATCAGGCCCTGACCGAGATGCTTGCGGACAAGCCGGTATCGACGCCCAAAACGAAACCCTATGGGTGCTCGGTTAAATACGCTAAAGTTGCGGAACCCGAAAAGCCCGCTTAAAGGGATTTTATATCCGAAATTTAGACTTGCGTTTTCGGGATGTGTCCGGTATAGACTTAAGTTATGACCTATCTGGCAGTATCTATTTTTGCGTGTGATCCGGGCGCGTTTGCGGAAAAGGTTTCTGAGGCGAAGCGGCTTGGCGCAGAGGCCGTTGAAATCCGTTGTGATGTGCTGACGGAGCCGACCGCTGATGCCGTTTTGGAAATGATCCAATCGGTAAAGAAGTGCAAGCTGCCGGTGATTGTGACGTGCCGGGATGTATCGGAGGGCGGGGTCAATCCAATCGATTTCAGCGTGCGGCTGTCGATTCTCAAGCAGGCCGTCGAGGCGAAAGCGGACTTCATTGATGTAGAATTTGCACAGTTTAAGCATCCGGATGTGCACTCGGTGCTGAAGGCGGCACTGGAGGGGTCCGGGACGAAGCTGATTTTGTCCTGCCACAATTTTGACGGGCCGTTCGATGATATCAACATTCTTTACGAAGCGGTTCTGGCGCTGTGCCCCGACGCGATTCCGAAAATCGTCTATAAAGCCCGGCATATCAATGACTGTTTTGCGGCGTTCGACCTTTTACAGCAGGCGGACCGGCTGCTGATCGCGTTTTGCATGGGCGCCGATGGCTTGATCAGCCGGGTACTGGCGAAAAAGTTTGGTTCGATGCTGACATTCGCGTCGCTGGATGATGACGCGCAGACCGCACCGGGTCAGGTGTCGGCGGCAACGATGAAGCAGGTGTACCGCTGGGACGGCATCGGTAAGGATACGGAGGTTTTCGGGGTGATCGGCAGCCCGGTAGCGCACTCGCTTAGCCCGGCACTGTTTAATCAGTGTTTTGAATCCAAAAAGATTGATGCGGTCTTTCTGCATTTTCTTCTCAAAGGCGGCAAGACCGAATTTGATGAATTTTTGGATTCGGTCTGCCAGCGGTATAAGCTGGGCTTCGGGGGATTCAGCGTGACGATGCCACATAAGACCAATGCGCTGGATTACGCGAACCGGCATGGCGACTATGTGGATAATCTGGCCGAAGCGATTGGCTCGGTCAATACGCTTAAGATCGGGTTTAATGGGCTGATCAGCGCGTACAATACCGATTACGCCGGAGCGATGGATGCGCTGGCGAGCGTGTTCGGCGGCGATAAGCATTCGCTGCATGAAAAGAAGGTGGCCGTACTCGGGGCCGGCGGTGTCTCGCGGGCGGTGGTGGCCGGACTGGTCGATGTGGGGGCACGGGTGCGGATTTATAACCGTACGCTGAGCAAGGCCGAGTCGCTGGCGAAGGAATTTCGCTGCAAGTTCGCGAGCATCGACGAACTGACCGAGCATACGGCCGATGTTGTCGTCAACTGTACGAGTTTGGGAATGCATCCGGATGTCGATTCGTGTCCTGTGCCGGAGGGGTATCTCAACGATACGATGACAGTATTCGATACAGTGTATAACCCG
>Ga0272441_10004643_pt1 | contig 24600 bp, 22 predicted proteins | sample SSMProp6N_FD_193582 | JGI IMG/M metagenome (GOLD analysis project Ga0272441, IMG submission 193582) | Marine sediment archaeal communities from Little Sippewissett salt marsh, Falmouth, MA, United States - SSM-Prop-6N | ecosystem: Environmental > Aquatic > Marine > Wetlands > Sediment ...
CAGTTTTACCATCCTTCCTCCTATCCTGAACTTTTATCTCAAGATAGGTGTTTCGGCACTTACTGACATTTTGTTTTTGCCATTGTTGTGTCATTTTGTTATTGGTACCACACTTCTCCAGTTCCTCCTTGACATGAATCCGCTTTATCCTCTATACTTTCCAGACCGTGCCATGCCCACCGCCTGAAAACAGCTCTGATTTCAGGCGGATAGACAGGACAGCAAACCTTGATCATTTAATTTCACAAAACGGGGGATCCTATGAAAACAGCCATGCAAAAAACTATTTTCCGTATTGCCGCGGTCGTCTTTGTGGCATCACTGCTCGCTCCGGTCCAGACCTTTGCCGGCAGCATCACGTTAAGTTACGCCAACTTTCCGCCGGCGCCCACTTTTCCCTGCGTGCAGATGGAAAGGTGGAAAGAAGAAGTCGAAAAACGGACCAATGGCAAGGTCGCCATCAATACCTTTCCCGGTGGAACGCTTTTGGGCGCCAAGAACATGTTTGACGGCGTCATCGCCGGCCAGGCGGACATCGGCTGTCTGTGCATGGCCTACCAGCCGGGGCGCTTCATGATCACCAATGCCACCAGCCTGCCCCTGGGAATTCCCGACGCCAGGACCGGCAGCAAAGTGCTTTTTGATATTTACCGGAAATACCGGCCGGAATCCTTTGCCAAGGTAAAGGTCCTGACCCTGTTTACCACAGCACCGTCCAACATCATGTCGAAAAAACCGGTCCGGACCCTGGCCGACATCAAGGGGCTGGACCTGCGGGCCTCGGGCGGCGCCGCCCAGATCCTGAAAATCTGGGGAGCCAACCAGGTGGGCATGCCCATGTCCGCAACTCCCGAAGCACTGCAGAAAGGCGTGGTTCAGGGCCTCTTTTCATCGGTTGAAGTGATGAAAGATTTCAAGTTTGCCGAACTCTGCAAGTATATCACCATGACCAACACGGTCATCTACCCCTTTGCCGTGGTCATGAACCTGGACAAATGGAAGGCCCTGCCCAAAGATGTTCAGAAAGTGTTTGACGACCTGGCGGAAGAGCAGGCCCTCTGGACCGGAAACTACATGGACAACCACGTTCAGGAATCCATCGCGTGGTCCCGGAAGAACCAGAATGTTGAAATTATCAGCCTGGCGGATGAAAAACTGGCCCGGTGGAACGCCATGCTGGGCACCATCATCGAAGACTGGATCAAAACAGCGGATAAAAACAACATCCCGGGCAAGGCCCTGGTGAACGATATCACCGCACTGACAAAAAAAGCTGCTGCCGAAAAAAAATAAGCCCTTCGGGCATGCTTCGTAAAAAAGTGCCTCAGGCCCGGCCTCAGGTACTTTTTTATGGACAAAACATTCCGGCATCCTGTTCTGTTTTATGCCCAAAAACAGGGTGTGCCGGGAAACAATCGTAACAAGGAACCAGGCATGCATTCCCTGGAAACAGTTTCCAGAATTCTCAACAAGACTCTGATGATCATGGCCGGGCTGTTTCTGCTGGCCATGATGATGCTGACCTGCAGCAATATCGTGCTCCGCCTGGTCTGGGTACCGATCAAGGGCACCTTTGAACTGATGGGATTTTTCGGTGCCGTATTGACCACTTTTTCCCTGGGATATACCCAGATTCACAAAGGCCATATCCTGGTGGATATTCTCACGGTTCGGTTCAGCGACCGGATTCAGAACGGGATCAGCCTGACCGGCCATTTCATCAGCATGGTCTTTTTCTTTCTCGTTTCGTGGCAGATTGCCAAATGGGCGTCCACCCTCAGGACCAGCGGCGAGGTCACCGAAACGCTTCGGATCATCTACTATCCCTTTACCTACGCGGCGGCGCTCGGCTGCGGTGTGCTGTCGCTGGTGTTTCTGGTCGATTTTCTAAAAATCATTTTCCCTGAAAAGAGGTCCCTGTCGTGAGCCTGACGCTGGCCGGCATTCTGGGCATTATCGCACTGGTTCTGGTGCTGTTTTTCCTGAACATTCCCGTGGGCTTTGCCATGGCCATCGTGGGATTCATCGGCTTTTCCTGCATCGTTTCCTTCAAGGCGGGCCTCGGCATGATCGGCACGGACCTGTGGGCAAGCTTCTCTTCCTACGGTCTCACCGTCATTCCGCTTTTTATTTTCATGGGACAAATCGCTTTTCATTCCGGGCTGAATGAAAAACTCTACATCGCGGCCTACCGCTGGTTCGGCCATATCCGCGGCGGACTGGCCATGGCCACGGTCAGCGCCTGCGCCGCCTTTGCGGCCGTGTGCGGGTCCAATGCCGCCACCGCCGCCACCATGTCCAGCGTGGCCCTGCCGCAGATGAAAAAATACCGCTACAGCGCCAGGCTCAGCACCGGCGCCATTGCCTGCGGTTCCACCCTCGGCGTGGTTATTCCACCGAGCGTGGTCCTGATCGTTATCGGCCTGTCCACGGAACAGTCCATTGCCAAACTGTTCTACGGCGGTATCGGCGCCGGCCTGGTTCTGACCTTCTTTCTGGTCCTGACCATTTACGTGCTCTGCACCTTTTATCCGCAGTGGGGCCCGGTGGGAGAAAAGACCACGGTCAAAGAAAAGTTCGCCGCCCTGCCCGGCGCCATGGAAATGTTCATCCTGTTCATTCTGGTCATGCTGGGACTTTTCTACGGGATCTTTACCCCGGCGGAAGCGGGCGCCGCGGGATCTTTTTTTGCGATTGTCATCGGCCTGATTCAGAAAGGACTGACGTTCAAGGGATTTACCGCGGCCATTGAGGACACCCTGAAAATATCCTGCATGGTGATCATGATCGTGGCCGGGGCAACCATTTTCGGCCGGTTTCTGACGATTACGCGAATTCCCTATGAAATTGCCGCGTGGGTCACCGCCCTGGACTTCCCACCCACGCTCATCATCGCCATTATTTTCATTGCGTATGCCCTCGGCGGCATGATTATGGATGCGCTGGCCCTGCTACTGATCACCACCCCGATCTTTTTCCCTGTCGCAGAAGCACTGGGCTATGATCCCATCTGGTTTGCCGTAAGCGTCACCGTGGTCACCACCCTGGGAGCGGTCACCCCCCCGGTCGGCGCCACCACTTACGTGGTGGCCGGCATGGCCGAAAATGTTCCGCTCCAGAATGTTTTCCGCGGAGTTCTTTATTTTCTGCCGGCCTATATCCTCTGCATCCTGGCCCTTTTTCTTTTTCCCAAAATCATCACCTTCTTGCCGGCACTGATCAACTAACAGTGAATGTCAAATACCAAAACTTAAATAACAAATGAATGTCAAAGGATAAATGACAAAAAGAAAAATATATTTGGAATTGGTATTTTGAGTTTTGCCTGGCATTTTTATTTTGGACTTTGAAATTTATTGTTTCTCCGGTTCAACAGCTGATACTGACCATAGACCCATATGCTGAAAAACAACTTTAAGCACGAAAGGAAGCACTGATGGAAAAACCACCCGTAGGTTCACTCGAATATGCGAAAGAAATTGTCGGAAAGGACCCGGTCGCCGTTCATCTGGGGATCTGCGTTGAAAAAGCCGAAACCGGGTTCGCCCGCTGCTCGCTGGTTGTCAAGCCGGAATATCTCAATGCCGTGGCCAGAGCCCATGGCACCATTGTCCATGCCGTGGCGGACCAGGCCTTTGCCGTTGCCTGCAACTCCATGGGAACTTCCGGAATTGCCTTGAACATGAACATTAATTATATTTCCGGCGCGGCGGAAGGCGAAAAAATAACAGCCGAGGCCAGTCCGGTCAGCACCAGCCGGAAAATCAGTGTCTGGAAAATACCGGTCACCGGAGAAAACGGCCGCCTGATCGCCTCATGCGAGGGCGTGGCATATCATAAAAAATAAAACCGTTCAAACAGCTCAAGCCGTTTAAACGGTTTATTCTATTTAAACTGATTGAACGGCTTACTCCCTCTTATCCACCACCCGCACCGCCTTGCCGGGCACCCGGGGCAGTGTTCCTTCCGGCAGGAAATCGAGCTTGTCCACATGAAACCCGAGCATATCGTAAATATCCGTACTCACTGCCGAGGAAATCTCCTGGCCGACCGCCAGCCGCGTTTCCACCATAACCGTCAGCGTATCCCGGCCCTTGATCTTTTCAATCACGATCTGGTAATGGTTGCCCAGTTCCTTGCGCTTCATCAGGATACTCTCGATCTGGCGGGGATAAAAATTCACCCCCTTGATCTTGAGCATATCATCATTGCGGCCCTTGAGCCGTTTGATGCGAAGCGAGGTCCGGCCGCAGGAACAGAGTTCCCGGCTGATAATCGCGGTAATATCCCGCGTCCGGTAGCGAATCAGGGGCAGCCCTTCCCGGTTCAGCGTGGTGACAATCATCTCGCCTTCCGCTCCGTCTTCAAGAACCTCCCCGGTTTTCGGATCGATGATCTCCACCAGGTAATCATCTTCCCACACGTGAATGCCGTCATGCGCGGAGCAGTCGATTCCCAGGCCGACCCCCCCGGTTTCGGTCATACCGATAATATCAAACGACTCGATATCCAGTTTTTCTTCGATCCGGGCCCGCATTTCATCGGACCAGACCTCGGAACCGAAAATCCCCACGCGCAGCGGCAGCGATTTAAAATCAACGCCTTCCTTTTCAGCGACCTCGACCAGCCGCAATGGATAGGAGGCAATGGCCGTCAGACAGCTCACTTGCAGGTCTTTGAGAAACTGCAGCTGCAGGGCCGTGCGTCCGGCGCCGATCGGAACGATCATGGCGCCCAGCGCTTCCGCACCGTAATGAAACCCGAACCCGCCGTTAAACAGACCGAAAGAAGGCGTAATCTGGATCACGTCCTCAGATGTCAGCCCGGCCGCGGCATAGCAGCGGGCCATGATATCCCCCCACTGTTTGATGTCGTTTTGGGTATAGGGATTGATGATCGGTGTTCCGGTGGTTCCGGAGCTCATATGAAAGCGCCTGAACTCGGCAGGCGCGGCACAGGAAAATTTATAGGGATAGCCATCCCGAAGATCGTCCTTGGTCATCAGCGGAAACTTTCGGATATCTTCGATCCGGCCTATCTCCCCTGACGTCAGACCGTGGATCTTCTCCGCGTAAAAAGGGTTGACCGCATGAATCCGGTCCAGGGTGGTCTTCAGTCGCTCGATCTGAAGCCCGACCAGCGCTTCCCGTTCCATCTTTTCAAATTCAGGCTGAAACATAAGTATCCTCTTTTAAGTTTGCCATAAGATCCCCGGAGTGAACAATTGTAAGTTGGGGTCGCGCTTTTACCGTACTGCAGTTAAACACATGGCCCATAGCCGATAATTTCAGGCTGTACACCATGCTCTCCGCGCTCCGCCATAAACTCTCCGAAACGCTAAATGCACTTTGAACGCCCCACCATCGTCCATGGTTGCATAAACCTCATTACCCCGCCGCCCGCTCATATCCGCGGGTCAGCGCCCGTATGTTCACCTCCCGGACCCGCTCCGGACTTATTTTCTCCAGAACATTCCGGACCGTTTCAAAACTGAACGGAAATCCGGCATGGCCGCAGGCAAAACCGAGGAGCACCAGGTTGGTCACCACCACCGAACCGAGCGCCGTTGCTATTCGGGTCGCGTCAATGGTTCCACCCCCGGCATCGGCATCATTGATATATATCTGCCGGCAGTCTTCGGCAACAAGATAACGATTCCGCGCCAGTTCCGAACTTGAAAGCACGATCAGCACATCGCCCTGTCCGGCCGCCACCAGCGGCGAATGATAGGCACCGATTTTAATATAGGAAACCACCGATCCGCCCCGCATGGCCATGCCGTGCGTCTCCGATGAGATAACATCACATCCCCGGGAAACCGCTACGGCATCCAGCAGTTTGGTCAGAAACAGTATCCCCTGTCCGCCGCGGCCGCAAATAATGATCTGGCTGTCTGTCTGTGCTTTCATTCGTCTCCTGTCGGCTTAGCGGGTGGATAATTTAATCGCGTTTGACGGACAGGCATGCACACACACGCCGCATCCGCTGCACAGCGTCCGGTCGATACGGACCGCATCGTCCCCCGGTACAAGGGCCGGGCATTCAAAGGTCTTGACACAAACGCCGCATCCGGTACAGTCTTCAGAGACAAAAACGGAATACGTTTTCTCCGGTTTCACGTTCATCAGACACGGCCGCCGGGCGATAATCACCGCAATGCCGCCGTCCTCCTGACGCGTAAACGCCTCAGCCGTTTTCAGAACCTTTACAAAGGTCGCTACCGCATAGGGATCGACACTTTCCAAAAACCGGACCCCGCAGGCCGCCACCAGTTTCTCCAGGCTGACCGCATTGCCGAATTTGCCGTCCGGAAGTCCGCCGGTAAGCGCGGTGGGCTGATTTCCGGTCATGGCCGTGGTGCTGTTGTCCAGGATCACCAGGATAAACCGGGCCCGGTTATAAACGGCATTGATCAGCGCCGGCACACCCGAGTGAACAAACGTCGAATCCCCGATGGTTGCCGCAATCGACGGTACCTGTCCGCCGTTGCGGAAGTAGGCATGATAGAAACCGGCCGCCTGGTTCACCGCTCCGCCCATGCACAGGCAGGTATCCACACCGCCCAGGTTGATGCCCAGTGTATAGCAGCCGATATCTCCCGGATAAATGGCTTTCGGCAGCGCCTGCCGAATGGCGAAATAGGACGCCCGGTGCGGACAGCCCGGACACAGGGAAGGTTTCAGCCCGCCGGGTTCGGGAATTTGCGGCGCTGCAAACGGGATGTCCAGAAAATCGTGAATGACCGGCACTATCACGTCCGGTGTCAGTTCACCCGCCCGGGGAACAAAACCGCTCAGTTTGCCGAAAACCCTGCTGCGGTCGCCGATCTGGATCTCCATGACCGGGTAGGTCTCTTCGACGACCAGAACCTTCTGGTACTCCCGGGTCAGGGACGCGGTAAAAGCGTGGGAAAGAGGATGCGGCATGGCAGCCCTGTACAGCGCCACTTTTTCAAGCACATCCATACATTTCAGAATATCCAGCGTGTAGGCAAACGCCACCCCGGAAGAGAGAATACAGCAGTCCGCGTTTTTATTGCTGCCTTCATACAGACAAGGCGCATATTTCTGTTCAAGACCGATCGACTCGAGTTTCTGATTCAATGCCTTGTGAAGCTGATAGCGAAATTTCGGTGTTGCCGCCCAGCGGCCGGGGTCTTTTTTGAAAGCTGCGGTGCGGTTCATGATCCGGGCTTCCGCCGTCGGTACATTCTGGCGGGCATGGCAGACCCGGGTGGTCGGTCTGAGCATGACCGGCACCCCGTAGGTTTCCGAAAGGTCCAGTGCCTCCGCCACCATGAGATAGGCTTCCCGCGGAGAAGACGGATCCAGCACGGGAATTTTGGCAAACATGGCCATGAAACGGCTGTCCTGTTCGGTTTGGGAGCTGTGCGGCCCGGGATCATCGGCGGAGACCAGTAAAAATCCGCCTTCCACCCCGGTGTAGGCAGCGCTCATCAGCGGGTCCGAAGCAACATTCAGCCCCACCTGCTTCATGGCCACGGCGGACCGGCAGCCGGCGTAACTGTTGGACAGGGCAACTTCAAAAGCACATTTTTCATTGACGGACCACTCCAGGTGGATATTCAAATCCTTGGCCGACGCATACTTGCTGGCCGAGGACAGGATCTCCGAAGCCGGTGTTCCCGGATAAGAGGTCACGACGGTACAGCCGTTATCCACAATGCCCCGCCCAATGGCATCGTTTCCCATCAGGACTTCTTCTTTTCCCGGCCCTTTTGCCATGACTGTACCCTTGTTCCTGGAATGACGGTTTACAATATCCGGACGACAAATCACAATTGTTCATCTTAAAACAAAACAGAGAAATAATCAACCGGGAAACGGACTGCCGGCCGCCGACCGATTTCTTCGCCTGCGGACACTTTCCCGTTCACAGGATTTGTTGCATTATTTTACCGCCTGGGTTAGCATAACAACCACAAAAAAGCTTTGCATATCAACAACCAACGACTGAAAAACAGGAGACCCGCATTATGGCCATCTCGAAAAAAGTGCATAACTTTATGGAAAAAGCGTCCTGGATTCGAAAAATGTTTGAGCAGGGCGCAAAACTGAAAAGCCGGTACGGTGCCGAAAATGTCTTCGATTTCAGCATCGGCAATCCCTACGTCGAGCCACCGGAAAAATTTTTTGCGGTCCTCGAAGAAACGGCCAGGGACCGCTCCCGGGGCGTACATGGTTACATGTCCAACGCCGGGTATCCGGAAACGCGGGACGCCATTGCCGAGTATCTTTCCGAAGAACACGCCCTGGAAATTTTCGGCGATCACATCATCATGACCTGCGGGGCCGGCGGCGGCCTGAACGTGGTGCTGAAAACCGTTCTCGATCCCGAAGACGAGGTGATTGTGCCGGCCCCCTATTTTGTGGAATACGGTTTTTACACCGACAATTTCGGCGGCGTGCTGAAACCGGTGGCAACCCAAAGCGATTTTTCGCTCGATGTCGCCGCTATCGGTAAAGCCATCTGCGCAAAAACCAAGGCCGTTCTCATCAACTCTCCCAACAACCCCACCGGCCGGGTCTACGACAAAAACACCATTGAAGCGCTGGGCCGGATCCTGAGAGAAAAATCAGCTGAATTTCAAAAAGAAATTTACCTCATCTCCGACGAGCCCTACAGCAAGATCGTATACGACAACACGACGGTCCCCAGCCTGCTTCAGGCCTATGAAAACAGCATGATCGTGACCTCCTATTCCAAGGACCTGTCCATTCCCGGAGAACGCCTGGGATTCATCGCGGTCAATCCGTCGCTTTCCCCGCTGGACGAGATGATCAACGGCCTGATCTTTTCGAACCGGACCCTGGGGTTTGTCAATGCGCCAGCCCTGATGCAGCGGGTGGTCACCCGTTTACAGGGAACGGCCGGGGACATGAACGTCTACCAGCAGAAAAGGGACCTTTTGTGCGACATGCTGGCGCCCATGGGCTATAAATTTACGCGGCCCGAAGGCGCCTTTTACCTGTTCCCCCAAGCCCCCATCGATGACATTACCTTTGTCAATGAACTCCAGGCGGAAAAAATCCTGGTGGTTCCGGGAAGCGGATTCGGCTCTCCGGGGCATTTCAGAATATCCTACTGTGTGGAAGACAGCGTGATCCGGGGAGCCGAAAAGGGATTCTTAAAAATTGCAAATAAATATATTAAATAAATATTAATAATTACTTAATTTAAAATTAATACTTTTTAGCGTATATTATCGTTAATACAGAATTTTTTATCCCAAAAATTATAAGTTTATGCTTTATTTATCTTGACAGCCGGTCAAATTTACTATATTAAGTTTGGTTAATAATTTTTGCACCTTTTTTAAAAACTTAAAACGGAAGGGGGGAGAATGAAAAATTCTTCAAAATTATTTCTAATCATTTCACTTTTTGCGGTCCTCATCTTACCGGCACCGGCTTTCTCGGGATCGGTTGAAGACCAGATCGCCGAGCTGAAGGCCCAGATGAAAGCCATGCAGGAACACATGGAAGGCCTTGAGAAACAGCTGAGCGAAGCAGAGGCCAAAGCAGATGCAGCCCAGCAGCGCTCAGACAAGGTCACCACCGAAATGGCTGAAGTGACCGGCAAATACCGGATTTTCGAGGATGTTGCCAAAAAATTCAATCACCTCAAGTTTAACGGCTATATCCGCTCCAGATGGTGGGACGGCCAGAACGAAAACACATCCTTTGACGTGACCGAAATCGCGTTCCAGCTCCGTTACGACGTGAGCGAAAACATTTCCGGTGAATTCCACATCTGGTGGCATCCCAGCGGAAACCATTCACCGGCGCGCGGCTCTTACGGCCGGTACTCCAACTGGGCGGGCCCGACCACCTTTTTTGAAAGCGCTTTCGCGGAATTCAGAAACGTCAACATCGGTCCCATCAAGGGTAAAATCATCGCCGGTAAAGCCCGCAACTTCGCTTACGGCATCACCCCCACCGGCAGCAGCCGCGGCCGGGTCACCAGTGACTACGGTCTGTTTCATGAAAGCAACAGCCAGTCCCGAATCACCGGTATCCAGTACCTGACCACCTACAAAAAATTCAAGGCCAACTTCGCGATCTTCAACGGCTGGGCACTTACCAGCCGGGCCAGATACGGTGCCAGACCCGGCGGTGTCACCTACCTGAGAACCGCACAGTTGAACCTGGATGACGACAACAACAAGGCCTTCAGCACCCGCTGGGCCTATGAATTCAATAAATGCCTGGAAATCGGCGCCACCTTTTTCCGCGCCAAACTGCCTTCGGAAGATATCACTATCTTCAACGACATCATGGGCAGAAACACACTGGGAACCGTTACCAATGATGACGAACACATGCGGATGGGTATCGACCTGGCCTATGACAAAGGTCCTTTTTCTCTCAAAGCGGAATACTTCCAGGGTGAAATCGCGGACGTAGATTGTAACTGGTGGTATGCCATGGCCGGCTACAAGGTCAAGGCGCTGAAAAGTGATTTTTACCTGCGCTATGCCCAGGCCAACTACGACCAGACCCGGGTGGCCAACCTGGCCAACAGCGCGGCCTGGGACAAGGAACAGGTCACCGCCCTCTGGATCTACCACCTGCATCCACGGGCAAAACTGTACTTCGAGTACTACTGGAATATGGAAGACAGCCCCAGCGGCATCCATCATGCCGACAACGATTTCGGTTTTGTTGAATTAATTCTTTTTTACTAGTATAATGCCAAATACAGCCAGATCGGGGGGAGCGAAGCGCTCCCCCCTCTTTTTTGTTAATCATAAGAGTAAAAAATGAAATCTGTTCTATCCGGAAATGAAGCCATTGCGCGGGGAGCCTTTGAGGCGGGCGTCACGGTGGCCGCCGCCTATCCCGGCACACCCAGCACCGAAATCCTGGAAAATATCGTCCAGTATGACAACATCTATGCCGAGTGGGCCCCCAACGAAAAAGTAGCGCTGGAAGTCTGTACCGGCGCCGCTATCGCCGGTGCCCGGACCCTGGCCTGCATGAAGCACGTGGGCGTCAACGTGGCGGCCGACCCCCTTTTCACCGCAGCCTATACCGGGGTTCAGGGCGGGCTGGTGATTGTCACTGCCGATGATCCGGCCATGCACAGTTCCCAGAACGAACAGGACAACCGGAACTACGCCAAATTCGCCAAGATCCCCATGCTGGAACCCTCGGACAGCCAGGAAGCCAGGGACTTCGTCAAAATCGCCTTTGACATCAGCGAAAAATACGACACACCGGTATTTGTCCGGACCACCACCCGGATTTCTCATGCCAAATCGATTGTCGCGCTTCAGGACCCGGTGAACCGAAAACCGTCAGGCGCTCCGGAAAAGCAACCCCGCAAATATGTCATGCTGCCGGCCAACGCCCGGGGCAGACATCCGCTGGTGGAGGAACGAATAAAACAGCTGTCCCTGTTCAACGACAGCTTTGAAAAAACGGAAATGGAAATCAAAGACACCGCGTTCGGTATCATTGCCGGCGGTATCTGCTATACTTATGCCAAAGAATGTTTTCCCGAAGCCTCTTTCCTGAAACTGGGCATGGTCTATCCTCTGCCCGCAGCCAAAATCAGGGAATTTGCCGGCAAGGTCGACAAAATATATGTTTTTGAAGAGCTGGATCCTTTTCTGGAAGAACAGATCAAAGCCATGGGAATTCCGGTCACCGGTAAAGCGGTTTTTCCCGTCTGCGGAGAGTTCGATCCCTTGACCGCCGAAACCGGTATACGGGGAAGCCAACCGAAGACAGATCAAAAACCGCTGGTCGACACCCTGCCGCCACGCCCGCCCAACATGTGCCCCGGCTGTCCCCATCGCGGCATTTTCTATACCCTCAGCAAGCTGAAACTTTTCGTCACCGGCGATATCGGCTGTTACACGCTGGGCGCTTTGCCGCCGCTGCAGGCCATGGATACCTGCATCTGCATGGGTGGCAGCATCGGTCATGCCATGGGCATCGATAAGGCACTGGGACCGGAAAACCTGGGAAAAACCGTCGCCGTTATCGGCGACTCCACCTTTCTCCATTCCGGCATCACCGGTCTTCTGGACATCGTCTATAACAAGAGCGCCGCGACTGTGATGATCCTGGACAACCGGATCACCGCCATGACCGGCCGGCAGGAAAATCCGGCCAGTGGCCGGACCCTTCGGGGGGAAGAGACCAAAAGCGTTGATTTCGCCGAGCTCAGCAGGGTTCTGGGGGTCGACCATGTCACCACCATCAATCCGTACGATTTAAACGAGGTGGAAACCGTGATCCGGGAAGAAATCAACCGGCCGGAACCGTCCGTCATCATTTCCTCCGCCCCCTGCGTCCTGCACCGGACGAGAAAAAGAGAGGTGTCCGAACCGCTTCAAATCGCCCGGGACCTGTGCGTCGGCTGCAAAGCCTGTTTGAATATCGGCTGTCCCGCCATCGAGTGGAAACCGGAAATCGGCAAAAACGGACAGCCGTTTATCAACCCGGGTCTGTGTACCGGCTGTAACGTCTGTCAACAGGTCTGTAAAAAAGAAGCCATTGTCAAAAGCGAGTCATAAATGGAAAAAGTCAAAAATATTTTAATGGTGGGTGTGGGCGGTCAGGGCGTCATCCTCGCCAGTGAAATTGTCGCGGAAGCAGGAATGCTTGCAGGCTATGACGTTAAAAAAAGTGAGGTGCACGGAATGGCCCAACGCGGCGGAAGCGTGAACAGCCACGTCCGTTTCGGGAGGAAAGTCTACTCACCGCTCATTAAAAAAGGGCAAACCGATATTCTGTTCTCTTTTGAGCAGCTGGAAACCCTGCGCTACCTGGACATGCTCTCGAACGACCCGGTAATCCTTGTCAATGACCAGAAAATCATGCCACCGTCCGTCACCATCGGCAAAGACCGGTATCCCGAAAACATACCGGCGCTGTTGGCGGACAAGTATCCGCGTTTTGCGCTGGCGCCCGCGCTTTCTCTGGCCCAAGAGGCCGGAAACGCCAAGGCCCTGAACGTGGCCTTTGTCGGCGTCCTGGCCAAATATCTGGATATTGACACAGGTATCTGGGAAAAAGCCATCACCCGAATGCTGCCGCCGAAACTGGTTGAACTGAATTTGAAAGCTTTTTCCCTCGGCAACCGGTAAACATCCTCCCGGACTTTTGAACTTATCATTTTTTTGAGGAGAGCCCAAATGATCTGGAACAAAGAATTCGAAACCCTTCCCCGTGAAGCCCTGGAAGCCATCCAGCTGAAACGCCTGCAGGCAACCGTGGAACGCACCTATAACAATGTCCCCTTTTACCGGAAAAAATTTGATGAAAAAGGTATCAAACCGGAAGACATCCGGTCCCTGAAGGATTTGTCCCTGCTGCCCTTTACCATTAAAACGGACCTTCGCGACAACTATCCCTTCGGCCTTTTCAGCGAACCCATGGATAACATCGTGCGGCTGCACGCCTCATCCGGAACCACCGGGAAACCCATTGTGGCCGCCTACACGCAAAATGACCTGAATGTCTGGGCGGAAGTAATTGCCCGTACCCTTTCCTGCGCCGGCATCCATAAAGGCGACATCATTCACAATGCCTACGGCTACGGCCTGTTTACCGGCGGGCTGGGCGTCCACTACGGCGCCGAAAAGGTCGGGGCTTCCGTGATTCCGATTTCAGGCGGCAATACGGCGCGTCAGGTAACCATCCTGAAGGACTTTGGTCCAACCGCCATTACCTGCACCCCCTCATATTCCCTCTACCTGGCGGAAGCGGCCAGAGAAATGGGGATCGACCCGGCCAGCGACTTCAAGCTCAAGGTCGGCTGTTTCGGCGCAGAACCCTGGTCGGCCGAGATGAAGGATCAGATCGAAAAAGCCTTTGATATCGACGCCGTGGATATTTACGGCCTGACCGAAATCATCGGTCCGGGCGTATCCAGCTGCTGCGTGGAAGTCAAAAACGGCCTGCATGTCTTTGAAGACCATTTTATTCCTGAAATCATCGATCCGGTCACGGAAGAGGTTCTGCCCTACGGTGAAAAGGGAGAACTGGTCTTTACCACCATTACCAAAGAGGCCTTTCCGGTCATCCGTTACCGCACACGGGATATCACCGTCCTCAATCCAGACCCCTGTGACTGCGGCCGGACCTTTATGCGCATGGAACGGATCACCGGACGTACCGACGACATGCTGATCATTCGAGGCGTCAATGTCTTCCCGTCCCAGATTGAAAGCGTCATTATGACCATCGAAGGCATCGAGCCTCATTACCAGCTCATTGTCGACCGCCAGGGCACCCTGGACACCCTGGAAGTCCAGGTGGAAGTTAATGAAAAGATTTTTTCTGATGAAGTCAAGGTTCTCGAAAATCTGGAAAAACGCGTGGAAAAAAGCATTAAGGAAACCATCGGCACGACCTGCCGCTGCAAACTGGTGGAGCCCAAAACCATTCAGCGCAGCGAAGGCAAGGCAAAACGGGTTATCGATAAGAGAAAAATATAAGACGGTGTTAGGATCACGCTGTCTGGAAGGTCTCTGCCGCTGCAGAGTGCTTATTTCTCATTTTCAGAGAGGAGGTTCAAAATGATCGTTGAACAAATATGTGTTTTTCTGGAAAATAAATCCGGACGGTTATCCGAAGTCACCCGTGCCATCGAAGACGCCGGTGTAAACATCCGTGCCCTATCCGTGGCGGACACCTCGGATTTCGGTATTTTACGGATGATTGTGAATGACAATGACAAGGCCATGGCATCCCTGAAAGCCAAAAACTTTACGGTCAGCAAAGCGGAAGTGGTTGCGGCTGAGGTTTCGGACTCTCCCGGCGGCCTGTCCGGCCTTTTGAACATCCTGGAAAAAGAAGGGATTAATATCGAATACATGTATGCTTTTCTGGAACATGTTTCGGACAAGGCGGTCATGATTTTCCGCTTTGATGAAAACAGCAGAGCGGTTGACACGCTCACGGCGAACAACATCATCCTGCTGAGCGGCGAACAGGTGTACAGCCTGTAAAACAGTCTCTCGGCAAAAACAAGGACATCACCAAAAAAAGGGGGAAAAATGAAAAAATTGACACTACTGGGTATGGCGGGAATCCTGTTTTTCGGACTGGTTGCAAACGCATCCGCAGCGGAACCGTACCGGGTGGGTGCGGTATTCGCCGTCACCGGACCGGCATCCTGGCTCGGCGAACCGGAGAAGAACACGGTCAAGATGATCGAGGAAGAAATCAACGCCGCCGGTGGCATCAACGGGCACCCGCTCGAAGTCATTGTTGAGGATACGGAAGGGTCTGAAGAAAAAACCATTCTCGGCATTAAAAAACTGGTTTCCCGGAAAAAGGTCTGCGCCATTGTCGGTCCTTCCAGGAGCGGCTGCACCATGGCGGCCATTCCCATCATCGAACGCTACAAGGTGCCGCTGGTCTCCTGCGCTGCAGCGGAAGCTATTGTCAATCCGGTCAAAAAATGGGTCTTCAAAACACCCCAGAACGATGCGGATGCGGTGATCCGGATATATGAAAAATGCAAGGAAATGAACATCAACAAAGTGGCCATCATGTCCGGCACCACCGGTTTCGGCAAAGCCGGAAGGGACCAGCTGAAAAAAATAGCTCCCCGAATGGACATCACCATTGTAGCCGATGAAACCTACGGTCCCAAAGACACGGACATGACCGCCCAGCTGACCAAGATCAAGGGAACGGATGCCCAGGCCCTGATCAACTGGTCCATCGTTCCGGCCCAGACCACGGTCATCAAAAACAGAAAACAGCTGGCCATCACCATTCCGCTTTTTCAGAGCCATGGTTTCGGCAATATCAAATATGCCCGTTCCGCCGGCGATGCGGCCGACGGCGTCATGTTCCCCTGCGGAAGACTTCTGGCGGTGGACACCCTGGCGGACGACCATCCACAAAAGGCTTTGCTGGCCAAATATAAAAAAGACTACGAAACGTAATTCAATACCGACGTGAGCACCTTCGGTGGCCATGCACTGGACGCCATCAACCTGGTGGTGGCGGCACTGAAAGCGGTCGGCAACGACAGCGCCAAAATCAGGGATTATATCGAACAGCAAAAAAACTTTGTCGGTACCGGCGGCATTTTCAACTACAGCCCGGAAGATCATGTGGGCCTGGACAAAAATGCTTTTGAAATGCTGGTCGTCAAAAACGGCAATTTTGAAGTGCTGAAATAATCTGAAATCCATTGCAAAATAACGGGCTGAACCCGGTGTGCATTTTATGGGTTTGGCCCGTTTTGCTTTAATTCCAGAGGGGGGTCCGGGACGATTTTTCCGGGCATTCGCCAGAACTGAAAAAAACCGGCTATGTCTTTATTCAGTCAGATCATACAGTATCTCTTTACGGGAATCACCATCGGCAGTATTTATGCCATGACCGGCATCGGATTCAATATTATCTACAATTCCACCGGGATCATCAACTTTGCCCAGGGAGAATTCATTATGCTCGGCGGTCTGATCATGGTTTTTATGACCGGCGTGCTGAAACTGCCCATGCTGCTGGGATTTCCGTTGACCATCATTATCGTAACGCTGGTCGGGGCAACCTTTGAACGCCTGGCCATTTATCCGCTGAAAAAAGCCTCGGTTCTGGTGCTGATCATTATTACCCTGGCCGGCTCCATTATCATGAAGGGAACGGCCATGCTGATCTGGGGAAAAGAAACCCATTCGCTGCCCCATTTTTCCGGGGAAACCCCGATTCTGATTTTCGGCGCCACCATCCTGCCCCAGACCCTGTGGATTACGGGCATTTTGGCGGTCGTGGCTCTGGTTCTGGCCCTCTTTTTTAATTTCACCATGCTGGGCAAAGCCATGCGCGCCTGTTCGGTCAATCCCGATGCTGCCAGCCTGGTCGGCATCAATGTGAAAAAGATTGTCCTTTTATCCTTTTCCCTCAGCGCGGCCATCGGCGCAGTGGCCGGAATCATCTTTACCCCCATCGTGCTGATGGAATATGACCGTGGCGCGCTGTTCGCCCTCAAGGGGTTTTGTGCGGCTGTCCTGGGCGGACTGGGAAACAGCGTCGGTGCAATTGTGGCCGGCATCCTGATCGGTGTTATGGAATCGCTGGGCGCCGGATTCATTTCCTCCGGATACAAGGACGCCATTGCCATGCTTGTCCTGCTGCTGGTGCTTTTTGTAAAACCCAGCGGACTGTTCGGCAAGGCGGAGGCCAGCAAATTGAAAGAGTTCTAATGAAGGCACAAAAAATATCCCTGGTTCTGTTTGCGCTTGCGCTGCTGGGAACCCCTCTGTTCCTCAAGGATCCGTATTTCCTGGAAATACTGATCTTTATCGGTATTTACAGCCTGATCACCATGGGCCTGAACCTGTTGATGGGCTATGCCGGACAGATTTCACTGGGACATGCCGCATTTTACGCCATCGGCGCCTATACCGTCGGACTCTTAACCACCCGGTTCCAGCTGCCGTTTTTTGCCGCGGCAGGTGCCGCGCTGCTGCTGACCGCTGTCGTGGCCTACCTGATCGGCGTCCCCAGCCTGAAACTGAAAGGCCATTACCTGGCCATGGCCACACTGGCTTTTGGGGAAATTGTTTACATCTGTTTAAACGCAACCGTAGATATTACCGGCGGTCCGTCAGGCATCGCCGGCATTCCCCAGCTTCAGATCGGCGGTTTCGTCTTTAATACCGAAACACGGTATTTTTATCTGGTGTGGAGCATTACCCTTCTGTTTTTCATTTTCACCCGCAACATGATTGACTCCCGCACCGGTCGCGCGCTGCGTTCCATCCACGGCAGCGAGACCGCGGCCAGCGCAATGGGCATCAATGTCTCCGCCATGAAAATACGGGTATTTGTCATCAGCGCACTTTATGCATCGCTGGCCGGCATTCTCTATGCCCACTACATTACCTTTATCAGTCCCCACATGAGCGATTTGACCTTTTCCATCCGGCTGGTCACCATGGTGGTTGTCGGCGGCATGGGATACCTCTGGGGAGGCATTCTGGGAACCGCCCTGCTTTTACTCCTTCCCCAGTTTCTGAGCGTTTTTGAAGATTATGATATGCTGTGCTACGGCCTGATTCTCCTGGTGATGGTTATGTTTCTTCCGGGCGGCCTGGCCGGCGGCGGCAGATCTCTCTTGTTAAAACTGTCCGGAAAGGAAAAGCCCTCATGAAAGCCTCTCACATCATCCAGGCCACCGGTATCGGCAAGAACTTCGGCGGCGTGGTTGCACTGCACAATCTGGACTTTACTATTCGGGAAAACAACATCACCGCCATTATCGGTCCGAACGGGGCCGGCAAGTCCACCCTCATCGACATCATGAGCTGTTTTACCCCGCCCTCCCGGGGAACCATCACCTACAAAGGCAACCGGATCACCGGCTTGAAAAACCATGAAATCGTCCCTCTGGGAATCGCCAGAACATTTCAGCATGTTCAGATATTTGAGAATATGACCGTTCTTGAAAATGTTATGGTGGGCCGGCATACAAAATCGGACATCGGTCTGTTCCGCTCAGGACTGCGGCTTCCGGGCACCGGTAAAAAAGAGACGGAAATTCGCGACCAGGCCCGGCATTTTCTCGATATCGTCGGTCTGCAGGAGAGCGCGGACCTGCCGGCCGAAAGCATTACCATCGGCAAGCAGCGCATGCTTGAAATCGCCCGCGCGCTGGCTACGGAGCCGGAAGTCCTCCTGCTGGATGAACCGGCCGCCGGGCTGAACACTCAGGAAACACGTGCGCTCGGCGAACTGATTCAAAAAATCAAGCAAAGCCGGATCACCATTGTCATTATCGAACATGACATGGAACTGGTCATGGATATCTCGGATGAAATTATGGTAATCAACTTCGGCGAAAAAATCGCCTGGGGCACCCCATCGGAAATACAGGCTGATCCGGAAGTCATCAAAGTTTATCTGGGCGAGGAAAAACAGGCTACAAATGCTTAACGTACAAAATCTGAATACCGCTTACGGCGAGGTCCACGTTCTCAAGAACATTTCTCTCCATATCAAACAGGGAGAGATTGTCACCCTGATCGGTGCCAACGGCGCGGGTAAGTCCACCCTGCTGAACACCTTGTCCGGAATTATCCCCCCCCAAAGCGGCACCATTTTTTATCAACAGCAAGATATCGCCGGAAAATCCCCCGATGCCGTTGTCAAGGCCGGTATTTCTCAGGTCCCGGAAGGACGGCAGATTTTCGGCCCTCTCAGCGTTATCGACAACCTGATGCTCGGCGCCTACACCCGTTTCGGAACACCCTCCGGAAAAAGCATCCAGGAAGATCTGGACAAAATGTATGAACTGTTTCCCCGGTTAAAGGAAAGGCAGAAACAGTACGCCGGAACACTCAGCGGCGGAGAACAGCAGATGCTGGCCATCGCCCGCGCCCTCATGTGCCGTCCCAGACTGCTGCTGCTGGATGAACCTTCCATGGGACTGGCACCGCTGATCATCGCTGATATTTTTGAAACCATCGCCCGGTTAAGAGACACGGACCAAACCACCATTTTCCTGGTGGAGCAGAACGCGCATATCGCCCTGAAATACGCGGACCGGGGATATGTCATGGAAACCGGAAAAATCATGCTGGAGAACAACTCGGACGAGCTTCTTGAAAACCATGAAGTCCAGAGAGCATACCTCGGCAAACAGAAAAAGCCGATCTGGGAATAGAACCGTTCAAGCCGTTCAAACAGTTTAACCGGTTTAATCGGATTCAACTTTATGCTAACAATAAGGTTGTCACAAAGTCGTTTATAAAGGCTGTGTAAAATTATATTTACAAAACGGGATTTCAAAAAGGCTCCCGAAGGAAACCATGGGGAGTCGAGGCCCTATTTTGACCGTGCCGCAGTTAAGCGTATGGCGCATAGAGCATAGCACAGAGATAATGGTTACTCGCTATGCGCCCTGTTCTTTGCGCTTTGCTATACATGAAACGCTAAAAGCTATTCGGGTCGCACGGCTGAAAACCGTGGGTTTAGCAAAATCAACAAAGGGAGGGAAAAATGGCCATTTGGGAAAAAGAGATGGAAAGCTGTTCCCGGCAGGAAATCGAACAACTGCAGATCGAAAGGCTGCAGTCCAGCCTGAACCGTGCCTATAAAAACGTTTCCTTTTACCGGGATATTTTCAATAAAAAGACGGTGGTTCCCGAAGATGTAAAAACATTTTCCGACCTCGACAAACTGCCTTTTACCACCAAAAACGATCTTCAGGACAACTACCCTTACGGGTTGTTTGCCGTGCCGTTAAGAGAGGTGGTCCGGATCCATACCACCTCCGAAGCCATCGAAACGCCGCCGGTTATCGGCTATACCAAGAACGACCTGAAGCACTGGGCCGCGCTGGTGGCCAGATTTCTGGTGGCCGCGGACGTCACTCCCGACGATGTCATCCAGATATCGTTTCTTTACGGTCTGTTCCCCGGCGCCTTCGGCCTGCACCACGGGGCTGAAAAAATCGGCGCGTCCGTGATACCGGCCTCCGGCGGAAACACGGAAAAACAGATCCGGATCATTCAAAACTTCAGGACCACGGTCCTGGCGGCAACCCCCTCCTTTGCTCTGATCCTGGCGGACAAAATCGAGGAACTGGGCATCGATCCCAAAAGTTTACTGCTGAAAAAAGGCCTGATCGGCGGAGAAATGTGGTCAGAAAAAATGCGCGCCCAAATCCAGGATCGGCTTTTTATTGATGTTCTGGGAAATTACGGCGTCAGCGAACTCGCCGGGCCGGGCATCGCGGCGGAATGCTCCGTGAAAAACGGCCTGCATATTTCGGAAGATCACTTTCTGCCGGAAATTATCGATCCGGCAACCGGCATTGTCCTTCCTGCCGGCGCGGAAGGCGAACTGGTGCTGACGACCCTCACCCGTGAAGCGTTTCCCCTGATTCGCTTTAGAACCGGTGATATCACCTCCCTCGATCCGACGCCCTGCGAGTGCGGCAGAACCCTGGTCCGAATGAAAAACATCGTATCCCGCACGGATAATATCATTACCATCAAAGGTGTCAATCTGGTTCCGGAACAGATTGAAAAAACCCTGACCGCCATCGAGGGCTGCGAACCCAACTACCAGATTATTGCGGAAACCATGGACGGTCATGATGTGGTGGAAGTCAATATTGAAGTTTCCGAAAATATTTTTTATGATGAAATGAAGAAACAATCGGCTTTTCTGGACAAGGTCCGAACAGCGCTGTCCCATCACCTCGGCATTCAGGTAAACGTCCGGCTGGTGGAAAGAAAAACCCTTGCCGAACAGCTGAAAAATTCGGGAAAAGTCGTCGACAAAAGAAATGTATAATGTGCGACAATCGCGAGACTTTTCAGATAGAATATAGAAAGCACACACCATGTACTGGAATGAAGCCATCGAAACCATTAAAACAAACGAACTGAGAAAACTTCAGCGCGATGCGCTGATCAAAACGGTAGACCAGGCGTCGGCATCGCCTTACTACCATAGCCTGTTCAAAAAAAACAACATCTCCCCCGACAGCATCAAAACCCTTGATGATCTCAGAAGAATTCCGTTTACCACCAAAGAAACCCTCCGGGAAAATTATCCCTACGGGTTACTGTCAATGCCGAAAAATAAAATTGTCCGAATGCACTCCTCGTCCGGGACCACCGGCCGGCCCACGGTTATTTTTCATACGCAAAATGATCTCGACAACTGGACTTCCCTTCTGGCACGCTGTATGTACATGGCCGGAGTCAGACCCGAAGATGTTTTTCAGAACATGATGGGTTACGGACTGTTTACCGGCGGACTGGGGTTTCATTATGGCGCGGAACATCTCGGCGCTATGGTCATCCCTTCCGGCCCGGGAAATACCCAGCGCCAAATTATGCTGATGAAGGAGTTTGAAACGACCGTCATTCATATTATTCCCAGTTATGCCCTTCATTTTATCCGCACCCTGAAAAAAGACGCTATCGACCCGCAAAAAGACCTGCAGTTGAAAATCGCGTTTCTGGGCGCGGAACCCCATTCGGAAGAAACCCGGGAACGCGTGGAAGCGGGACTACACATCAGCGCCTTCAACTCCTACGGCCTTTCGGAAATGAACGGCCCGGGCGTCGCCTTTGAATGCACGCAAAAAAACGGCATGCATGTCTGGGAGGACAGTTACATCCTGGAAATAATCAACCCAAGCACCCTGGAGCCGGTCAAAGACGGCGAAGAGGGTGAACTGGTCTTTACCACCCTGAAAAGAGAGGGAATGCCGATCCTGCGCTACCGGTCAAAGGACCTGGCCTGTGTATTTACCGAGCCCTGTCCCTGCGGCCGGACCCACCGTAAAATCACCCGGATCAAAGGAAGAACCGATGACATGCTCATTGTCAAGGGGGTCAACATGTATCCGATTCAAATTGAAAAAGCATTGATGGCGATCCCCGAAGTAGGATCCAATTTCCAGATCATTCTCGACCATAAGGACGACAACGACCACATGACCGTCAAAATCGAGGTTTCATCGGCACTGCTGGAAAAAGACAGCCACAGCGCGCTCAAAAGCCTGCAGCAAAAGATCACCGACACGCTGCGGGGAGAAATCCTGATTACGCCGAAGGTTGAGCTGGTAGCGCCGGAGAGTCTTCCCCAGAGCGAGGGTAAAGCCGTGCGCGTCATTGACAACCGGAAACAGTGGGGGTAAGCCCGTAAAGCACAAAGGCCAAAGCTCAAATTAAAAATGCCCAATGAAATCCAAAATCCAAATGATAAACATTTGATCTTTTTTATTTGTCATTCAATTGACATTTGGGCTTTGACCTTTGTCATTGATGCTCACTTTAAGTCCTTTATGAACGTTAGCTTACTTTAGACACTTTGCTACTTTTGTCCTTCACCGCTCATTCATCATACCGGTGGTCAAAGACCAGCTTTCCTTCTCTGAACTGGAGCACGGCTGAAAGTTTTCCCTGTTCCGTATAAATCTTGCTTAACCCGTCCAGCCGGTTATCCCTGTAGGAGCGCTCCTGCATCAGTTTTCCGCTTTTATAGTATTCCCGGCAGCGGCCGTCCAGAAGATCGTCTTTGAAATTCAACCTTGCCCATAACCTGCCCTGTTCATCGTAAACAACAGAGGGACCCTGCAGCCTGCCGTTTTTAAAGTTCCGCTTTGCCCATAGCCTGCCACAACTGTCATAGGACAAACACATACCGCTCAGTTCCCCGCGGTCATAATTCATCTCCGAAAGGCACCGCCCTTTGACATCGTACTTCTTGGCCATCCCCTGCTCGAGACCGTCTTTGTAAAAGATCTCCCATCTGAGTTTGCCGTTCTCATAAAACTCCCAGGCATGTCCTTCAACTTTGCCGGACTTATAGTACCGGGTCTGAAAAACAGCGCCGCTTTCATAATAGGTCTTGGCCATTCCCTCAAGAACACCGTTACTGTAACTTTCTTCACGGCGCACCTTCCCGGACCGGAAATAAAAAACCGAAGGCCCCTCTCTTTTACTGCCATGGTAATGACAGGATGATTTCAGGGGTCCGTCGTCGAAATATTCGTTTCTGACATCGATTTTTTTCTTCATGGCGCATAAAACACCGAACTTAAAAATGCTGACAAGAAATACTGCTTCCGATATTTCGTTTACAACAATTCAGCCGGCACCCTTTCCGGCAGACGGTCAAAACCGGTTTTACCGTCCGGCACCGCATTTGCCCGAAAAAAAAGCCCGGACAACCTTTCCGGGCTTTTTTTTATAATCTTTAACCGGATTATTCAGAAATGTCCCGCGGCAAACGGGCTTTTTACAATTACCGGCCGGACATTCCAGAGCGGTTCACTCCCTGGCCTTGTCCTGAACGGCAAACTTCGCCTTTCCCGCTTCATAGAGATTTCCGCCGTACATGTCGTTGATCACCGTGGCCGGAAAATCAGTTACCTCGATCCGGCGAAGCGCCTCAGCACCCAGCTCTTCGTAGGCAATTACCTCCGCTTTTTTGATACACTTTGAAATCAGGGCACCGGCACCGCCGATACCGGCAAAATAAACCGCCCCGTGTTTACGGATGGCATCCAGCACCGGCCGGGTCCGGGCCCCCTTGCCGATCATGCCCTTCAGACCAATTTCCATGAGTCTGGGCGCATAGGCATCCATTCGACCGCTGGTCGTGGGTCCGGCCGCGCCGATGACGTCACCCGGCCTGGCCGGAGACGGCCCCATGTAGTATATGGTCTGCCCCTTGACATCAAACGGCAGATCTTCTCCGCGGTCAATGGCTTCCACCATTCGCTTATGGGCGGCATCCCGGGCCACATACAGCACACCGGAAATCAGCACCTGGTCCCCGGCTTTCAGCCCGGCCAGAACCTCCGGATCCATTGGTGAGGTAATCTTTTTGGCCATAATTTTTCCCATCTGAAAAATTTACCGGTTTATTCTCACGCTATGGGTTAAACAATGTCATGAAGGCATGAGTATAAAATAATGAAAAATGGGTGTCAATGGAAAAGCGTAAAACCTGTGGTACCAATAACAAAATGACACAACAATGGCAAAAACAAAATGTCAGTAAGTGCCGAAACACCTATCTTGAGATAAAAGTTCAGGATAGGAGGAAGGATGGTAAAACTGACAATGCAGGAACA
>Ga0272441_10004644_pt1 | contig 24598 bp, 22 predicted proteins | sample SSMProp6N_FD_193582 | JGI IMG/M metagenome (GOLD analysis project Ga0272441, IMG submission 193582) | Marine sediment archaeal communities from Little Sippewissett salt marsh, Falmouth, MA, United States - SSM-Prop-6N | ecosystem: Environmental > Aquatic > Marine > Wetlands > Sediment ...
TCCACCCCGGCACCGCGGCAAAGATCCCAAACATCGACTATCCTGCCCAGCGATGCTCGCCGATCGGCTTTGATTAATATCGGCCGTTTTTCCTGCGCCGGTATCTTCAGTGCTTCTTTGAGTTCTTTTGCCGTCATGACTTTATTGTTCAGGTAAATGACGTTTTCGCTGGTGATCGTAATAATAAAGTTTTCTTCTTGAATGATGTCACTGGTTACCGCCTTGGGGAGTTTTACATGAATACCCGACGGGAATGTGAATGATGAGGTCAGCATGAAGAAGATCAGGAGTTGTAGGATAATATCAATTAGCGGGGCGATATTGATCTGTTCCAGGGCGGCTTCTTTTTTCAGGTGTCGTTTGAATTTCATCAGAGCGTCCTTTGATAAATAAAGAACTTATGATTTATTGGGTACTTTCGGTTGATTGCGAAGTCGAAAGATGACCCAAAAAGTTAACCAGTTCCGTGCCTGCCCGTTCCATCTCCAGCACCAAGGCGTTGACCCGGCTGATTAAATATCGGTAAGCGACATAGGTCGGGATCGCAACCATCAGTCCCGCCACTGTTGTCAGGAGCGCTTCCCAGATTCCGCCGGCCAGATCTCCTGGGGTTATGGGATTCAAGCTGGAGGAGCGTTGTTGAATTGTATGAAACGTGTCTGTCATCCCGGTCACGGTTCCCAGGAGCCCTAAGAGAGGCGTAATATGGGCGATTGTAGCCAAGGCCGTGAAGCGTTTCTCCAGGTTGGGAATCTCGAATAAGCTGATGTCTTCGATCGCTTCTTTGATATCCTCACGTGGATGGCCAAATTTCAAGATCCCGGCTTTAAGGATTTTTGCAACGGGAGAGCGGTTTTGATTGCACAATTGCAGGGCATCCTTTATTCGGTCCTGCTTGATAAGTTCGAAGACCTGTTGTTTGAGTTTATTCGTGTCCGTGTGAATAGACGAGAAATAAATGAGCTTTTCCAGGATGATCGCTAAGGCAAAAACCGAACAAAGAATGATTGGCACCATCACTGGGCCGCCTCTGAGGATCAATTGTCCGGCGTTAATTTCCCAAATACCCATGTGAAAACCCCTCCTTTTTATTTTTGATTAACGGATCCCATGTTCTCCCGGATCCAATCCATTCTCTCCCGGGCGTATTTGGTCTCCTCGGTTTGGTATTTCGTGATTTTATTGTAGATACTCATGGCATATTCCCACTGGGCTTCGTCTTCATAGATCCGGGCGGTCCGCAGATAGGCCTTGATGACCCAGGATGTTTCCGAAGGATGCAAATAAGGAATTTTGAGATAGGTGGTCACGGCTTGGCCGCTGTCATTCAGCTGCTCCAGGATGTCGCCGATGGAAAATAACAATTGGGCATCGGTGATTTGGCTCAAGGATTGATCGGAATCCAGGGCCAGTTGATAAGCTTTTAACGCCTCACGGTATTTTTTATCCAGCTGGTGGATCCGGGCGATCTCAATATAGGCATCCCGTTTGAACTCCGGCGCCGTGGCAATGATTTCCTGATAAGTTTTCAGAGCGGTTTCGGGATCGGATTTCTGGGAGAAGATCTCGGCAATGGCGAGACGGGATTTGGTATGGATTTCCTTTTGCGCGGGATCGATCTGCTTGTAGTAGTTTAAGGCCTGGTCAAACTCGTTCTGGACCTGATAAGCCTGACCGATCTCGAATTGAACAAGTGGGACCTGAGTACTGCCGGGATAGTCAGTAAGAAATTTTTTGTAGAAATGAACGGCCTTTTCAAAGTCAGCTGTTTTTAAATAATGGTCACCTAGCCATATCAGGGAATCCGGAGCAACGTCGCTGGCCGGGTAGAGTTCGGGGATGGATTTAAAAATTTTTATGGCCTCCTTGGTCATGGCGAGGCGGTCGTAAGATTTGGCCATGTAAAACTGGGCCTTGGGGAACAGGGAATCAGTCGTCGGATAGTTTGCGGTTATGGACTTTAAAGACTCCAAAGCAGACGGAAAATCTTCTAAGTAGAAATAGCTGAGGGATTTTAAGAAGCTCGCCTCAGCCACAAATTCGGATTTGCGGGGAGAACCTGCCAGATATTCTGAAAAATAATGCAGCGATTGTTTCCAGTTCTTCTTTTTAAAAAAAGCCAGACCGAGATAATATTTTGTGTCATTAAGATATTTGCTGCCAGGATAATTCGCCTGGAGGCTTTGGAAAGATAACGTGGCGGCATCGATCTTTTCAAGCTTGAGCAGGGCGATTCCCTCTCGATATTGCACATAGTCGGAATAATGACTGTCGGGATATTGCTTGAGTACCTGATCATAGGTTTCCAGGGCTTTATCAAGATCGTCGTTATCCTGATAGGCATCTCCGATTTGAGTCAGGACGCTGACCTTGACGATATCACTGTCAGTCTGGTCAAGGATGCTTCGGAAATTGTTAATGGCGGCATCCATCTCCCCGGTCTTTAAATGCGTCCAGGCCAGGCCGTAATAGGCTTTTTGCACGGTTTCCTGGTAATGGGGCTTGCCCTTATATTGGCTGATAATTTTTTTATAACCGTTGATGGCCTGGGGATAGTTGCCCAGGTTGTAGTCCATATTGGCTTGGCCGAGATAGGCCTCATCTATTCGGGGGCTGTTCGGGAATTCGCTAATCATCTGGGCATAGGCCGTGTGGGCCTGGCGGTATTGTTTCATCTTGGCATAGAGGCTGGCTTGACCGAGCCGGATATCGTCCGAAGGGATGTTGTATTTTTCGGAAAGGACCAGCGCTTCGGCAAAATATTTCTGAGACAGTTCGTATTTATCCAGTTTTAAATAACTCCACCCCATACTGATCGTTGCCAAAAGGATTAATTTTTGATCATAGGCCATATCCGCTACCTTGGCATAATAGGTGATGGCCGCCGGATAATCTTCGATATAGTAATGAGATTCAGCGATGTAAAAGTAGGCCTTGGCATGGCGGGTCGATTTGGGGTATTTCAGGATGTAATTTCGGAAATACTGGCTGGCCATATCCGCCCGCCCGAGATTGTATTCGCATTCAGCCAGTTTAAACAAGGCATCCTCGCACAGAGTATGGTCGGGAAAGAGCTTCATCAATTGCGCGAATTTTGTTCGGGCCTGTTCGTATTGGCCCTCTTCGTAATAGGTCCAGGCCAGGGAATAATAGGCCTGGGGAAGATATTCTGAGTCGGGATAAACATCGATCAATTGTTGGTAGGTCTGGCGGGCTTGTTTATAATCGGCCCCCTTGAAATAAGTCTCACCCAACCAGTATAACGTGGCATCCTTAAAATCGGAATAGGTCAACAGATTTTGAAAAATGTCATAGGCCTTAAGATATTGTTTTTTAAAAAAATAACATTGTCCCAATAAGAGATGGATCTGAACGTGACGGGTACTTTGGGGATAATCCTGTTTGAACTGTTCGATGTAGCGGATAGCCACATCATAAAAGCCGTCATCAAAGGCCTTTTGCGCAACGAAAAACAGTTCTTCTTCTTTATCGTTCGCAGCCCAGCCGGGAATATGGGACCCGGGTACGATCGAGATAACGAAAATAAATAAAAGCGATAATATAGATGTATTTCTGAGATTCATAACCGTCTCATTATAGCAGCGGGACCGTAAAAACCGAAGTAAAGATGATCTTCCCATGATCGGTCCTAACTCCGGTTGATAACGAGGGCCTTTTTCAGGAAATGAGCCGTGTGAGATTTTGGATGACGGATCAATTCCTCAGGGGTTCCCGCAAAAACAACTTCGCCTCCCCGGTCTCCGCCTTCAGGACCCAGATCAATGATGTAATCGGTGCTTTTAATGACTTCCAGGTTATGTTCGATCACGATCACGGTATTTCCCCGGTCCACAAGTTTTTGCAGAACATTCAGGAGTTTCTCGACATCGGCGAAATGCAGACCCGTCGTCGGTTCGTCCAGGATATAAAGGGTTTTGCCCGTAGAAGTCTTACAAAGCTCACTGGCTAATTTGACGCGTTGGGCCTCCCCGCCGGAGAGCGTGGTGGCGGCCTGGCCGAGCCGGATATAACCGAGTCCGACGTCGTTAAGCGTTTGCAGGATCTTGCGAATCCGAGGAATATTCTCAAAATAATTCAGGGCTTGGGAAACGGACATTTCAAGCACATCCCGGATATTTTTATCGCGATAATATACGTCCAGGGTCTGTTCGTTAAAACGCGCTCCCTGGCAAACCTCGCAGGTCACGAAAATGTCAGGGAGAAAATGCATCTCGATTTTCTTGATCCCATCGCCCTGACAGGCCTCGCAACGGCCGCCTTTCACGTTGAAGCTGAACCGCCCGGGTTTGTAGCCCCGCAAACGCGATTCCGGTAGCTGGCTAAAGAGGTCCCGGATATAACTGAAGACGCCAGTGTAGGTCGCTGGATTGGAGCGCGGCGTGCGCCCGATGGGAGATTGGTCCACCACGATGACCTTATCGATGAGTTGGGCACCCACGATTTTTTTGTGCTTGCCGGGCTTCCGGGTGGTGTGAGTTAGTTTCTGCGCCAGCCCCGCATATAAGACCTCGTCGATCAGTGTCGATTTCCCCGAACCAGAGACGCCAGTGATCCCGATGAACGTGCCCAGGGGAAAGGATACGTCGATATTTTTTAAATTGTGTTCGCCGGCCCCTTTAACGGCTAATATTTTTTTCGGCGAGATCGGCCGACGCCGGGGCGGAACCGTGATGCCCCGATCGCCCTTTAAGTAGCGTCCGGTCAGGGATTCGGGACAGCGCAATAAGCCGGGAATATCACCGGTATAAATCACCTGCCCTCCATGCTCCCCTGCCCCGGGGCCAAGATCAATGATGTGGTCGGCATTTCGAATGGTGGCTTCGTCATGTTCGACCACAATCAGGGTATTGCCCTGATCGCGGAGAGAATGCAGGGTTTTCAGTAAGCGCTCATTGTCACGTTGGTGCAATCCGATGCTGGGTTCATCAAGGACGTAGATCACCCCGACCAACCCGGATCCCACCTGTGTGGCTAAGCGAATGCGTTCGGCCTCTCCTCCGGAAAGCGTGGCACTTTTACGATCCAGGGTCAGATATTCAAGACCGACATTGATGCAAAAATCCAGTCGTCGCACAATTTCTTTTAGGATATCCTGGCTGATGATCTTTTTTTCGCGGTCGAGTTTTAAACCGTTGAAAAAGGCCTTCGCCTCGGTGATCGACCGTGCCGTTATTTCCGAGATGCTGAAATCTTTGATTTTAACAGCTAAGGATTCTTTTTTGAGTCGGGCCCCGTTGCATCTCGGACAGGGAAGCACCGACATATAGCGGGAGATCTCATCCTGCAACCAGTCACTGTCGGTTTCTCTAAACAGGCGTTCCATGTATTTCAGCACGCCCTCAAACCGCCGGCCCCAGATCTCGTCGTCAGAGCCCTGAAAAACCATGTTTCGGAATTTTTTGGGCAGTTTGCGAAACGAAGTCCCCGGGTCGATGTCGTAAAGGTCTCCTATTTCTCGCAGGACGGCCCGGTAATACATGAGGTAGTTCCGCCGTCCTCTTTTCCAGGGCGCGATGGCCTGCACCCAGGTTTTCTCAGGATCGGGAACCAGGAAATCCGGATCGATCTCCATGCGTGTACCGAGGCCGTTGCATTCCGAGCAGGCGCCGTAAGGCGAGTTGAATGAGAAGATCCGGGGCTCGATCTCGGTCAGATTAATGCCGCAGTCCGTACAAGCATATTTTTCGCTGTAGGTTTTTGTGGGGGCTTTATCTCCGAAATCGATCATGACCAGTCCCTTGCCAATCTCCAGTGCGGTCTCCAGGGAATCCATGAGACGCTTTTTGATCTCCGGTTTAATAGTTAGCCGGTCGACTACGATTTCGATATGATGGATCTTATAACGATCCAGTTTAATTTTCTCGGATGTGTTATAGATTTGACCGTCGATTCTCAATCGCGCAAATCCGGCTTTGATGACCTGATCTTGGATATGGCGGTACTCCCCCTTCCGTCCGCGAATCAAAGGTGCCAGGATATGGATCCCGGTCCCGGCGGGATGGTTTAAAATCTGTTTGGTCATCTCCTGGACGGTCTGGGCCGTGATTTCCTTGCCGCATTCCGGGCAGGTCGGTGTGCCGACCCGGGCGAATAAAAGCCTCAAATAATCATATATCTCGGTTTGGGTCGCAACCGTGGAACGTGGATTTCGGCTGGTGGTTTTTTGTTCGATGGAGATGGTTGGAGAAAGGCCTTCGATATGCTCCACCTGAGGTTTCTGCAATTGTTCCAAGAATTGGCGGGCATAAGCCGAAAGGCTTTCAATATACCGCCGTTGACCCTCGGCATAAATGGTGTCAAAGGCCAGTGAAGACTTGCCCGATCCGCTTAAGCCGGTTATGACCACAAATTGATTACGCGGTATCCGTAAACTGATATTTTTGAGATTATGTTCGCTAGCGCGATATATGACGATGTCTTCTGAACGCATAAAACAAAAATCGGTAATTGATTAACGATTAGCAGGAAGGATTTACTCCGTTTCCGGCAGGTATGTCAGAGGGCGGAAACGAACCGATAACGTTCAATCTTAGGAAAAAACGACTGTTTTGTCAATAGGATGAGGGTATTTAGCTTTGAGGGAGAGTTGACTAGGGAAGACAACCCCCGGATACGATGATCCGGGGGTTGTCCGCGTAACAGTCTTACTTTCTCTTCTTAGCTGCTTTTTTCTTCTTAGCTACTTTTTTCTTCTTGGCGACTTTTTTCTTAGGGGCCGCTTTTTTCTTCTTGGCCGCTTTTTTTTTCTTGCCGCCGCGAATCATCTTGGCACAGGAGATATCGCCGTTTTTATCCAGGAAGTAGAGATAACCCGGCTGCTTCTTGATACCAACTTTAGCGACCTTTTTGGGTTTGCCACCCTTTTTGCTTCCACGCGCCATGGTTGCGCAGGAAACGTCGCCCTGTTTGTCAATAAAGTAAAGGTAACCCTTTACTTTCTTGACGCCGACTTTTGCGACTTTCTTTGCCATGCTGCCACCTCCTTGTTAAGTTATTTAAACTTTTGGCCCTTGTTCCTTATCGTGAACGGGACCTAGGTCCCGATGCGGGCCCCTGTTGAAAAATCTTTTAAAGTCTGAATGGCGGATAAGACCGCCAGATAACTGGTCTTCGGATTATCGGGACATATTTTATTTTCGGTCCGACTGACCATATGGCCGAAGTCACCCATGATTTCGACTTCGTGGCTGTTAACAGTAAAATAGGGTGAAGTTAAGAGGCGGATCTTCAATTTCTTCGGATGTCGGCTGGCTAAAGCCACGGTCGCGGCCACATTGATGTTTTGAGGAAAATGTTTGATGGCCTGGGTTACCGATCCTTCGAAAATTACGGTGGTACCACGGATTTTATCCAGACGGATACCCTTCTTTTTCAGGTATGGATTACCCGAGAAGCCGCGTAACGGTTTGCGGGTGGTCAGAACGATCTTTGATATCTTTTTAAGACTGGCGGCCTTGACCGTATCAATCCCGGAAACAGCACCGGATGGGATCAGGAGCTGACAATGTTTCTTCTGAGCAAGTTGAAAAAGGTCCTGGGCGAGCAAGAGACGTCCGATGCTCATAGCCAGGGTATGCTTTTTTTGGATGAGGGCTTGCCGGATAATCGGCCTGGCAGCCGGAGGATTGACCGCTTCGACAACAACATCACTGGACTTAAGCAGATCGCGGAAGGATTTTTTGCTTAAGGACCGGTTTTTTAGCTTTTGGGCCAAGACCTCTGTTTTGGTATGGTCCTGGTCGTAAAGCGCAGTTAAACGGTAATGTTTTTTCAATTCGGTTGTCGTGCTTTGGGCGATTCGCGCTCCAATCGCACCGCATCCGCAAACACCTAATCGGGGTTTGTTTTTTAGACTTGTGGATTTCGGCATTTTAGTGCGTCTCCGGTCTTAGGACCGGATGATGATATTATCGATCAATCTGGCACGGCCGATATGAACCGCCAAAGCAATCAAGGTGCCTTTTTGTATCCTGGTAACATTCCGTAAGGTTTGTTTATCCACGCAGGCAATGTAATCGATCCGGCCGGAGGTGTTTTTCTGAATAGTACCGCGGATCTGATTCTTGATTTTTCTTGCCAGCCGTTGGCCCTTTCGGAATTGCGCCTGGGCGTTTTTCAATGACCGGTAAAGCCAAACTGCTTCACGGCGTTGCTCCGGTGTTAAATATTGATTGCGGGAGCTGAGCGCCAGACCGTCCGGTTCCCGGACCGTCGGGATGTTCCGGACTTTTACGTCATAAGAGAGGTCCTTGATCATCTGCCGTAGCACCGCGCATTGTTGGGCATCCTTCTGTCCGAGGTAAAGGCGATGTGGGCTAACGGCGTTCAGGAGTTTTCCGACGACCGTCGTTACACCCCGGAAATGCCCGAGCCGCGAGCGGCCGCATAACGGTTCGGTGATTGTTGCCACGTCGATCGATGTCAAAAAACCGGTCGGGTACATTTCTTTTGCCGACGGATAAAATATTATATCAACCTTTTCTTTTTTTGCCAATAAAACATCTTTTTTTTTCGGGCGGGGGTAATGGGCAAAATCTTCGTCGGGCCCGAACTGAAGCGGGTTAACGAAGATGCTGATCACGCACACTTTATTTTCGCGCCGGCAGGATTTGATGAGCGCGCGATGTCCGTCATGCAAGGCCCCCATCGTCGGGACAAAACCGATGGAGCGCCCTTTCTGACGGGCAGTCTCGGACAAGGTCTGCATGCGGGAGATGGTTTTAACAATTTTCATGGAGGAACACGTCGGCGCGCGACGAGGCAATTTCTTTCAGCGGTTCTAGGACAAAGGATCGTTGCTGCATGCGCGGATGAGGAATCTGCAGGTCGGGTGAAGAGAATCGTTGGCGGTCATACAGCAGGATATCAATATCGATGGTGCGCGGCCCGTTGACAACAGTTTTGCTCCGGCCCAAATCCTGTTCGATGGATTTGATGGCGCGCAACAACTCATTCGGAGTCAGTTCGGTATGGGCTTCGCAGACCGCATTCAGGTATTTTCCCTGCGGGGGTCCTCCCTGCGGTTCGGTTTCGATGATCGATGAGGTTTTCTCGACCGATATCCCGGATCGCTTCAGCGCATCAAGCGCTGATTGGATATGCTGCTTGCGGTCCCCGATATTTGAACCCAAACCCAGATAGACGATTGCCAATGGGAGCTCCTTAGAATTACAGAATTTTTCCGATCCGTTCGGTGGCCTCGATCAGGCGTTCTTTCGACGTGGTTAAGGTCATGCGCACGAATCCTTCACCCGCCGGACCGAAGCCGACGCCGGGGGTCGCGACGATGTCGGCCTGTTCCAGGAAGGCACGGGCAGTTTCCATGGAGTCCTTGAATTTTTTCGGGATACGGCCCCACACATAGAAGCTGGCTTTCGGGGCGGGAATCTTCCATCCGTAACTGCGCAGGCCATTGACCAATACATCCCGACGTTCTTCGTACATACGCCGCAGGTCGCCGATTTCTTGGGGATCGGTTTTTAATGCCGCGATCCCCGCGATCTGAATCGGCTGAAAAATACCGGAATCAAAATTTGTCTTAACCTTGGCCAGGGCCTGAACCAGATTGGGATTCCCGCACGCCCAACCGATGCGCCATCCGGTCATATTATAGGTCTTGGACAGGGAATGAAATTCAATGGCCAGATCCTTTGCTCCTTCGATCTCAAGGATGCTCAGCGGTTTTTCATCATCGTAATAGATCTCGGAATACGCCATATCAGAAACCAGGATCATACCCTTATCTTTGGCAATGGCCACCAATTCGGTATAAAATTCGCGCGTGGCAATCGCAGCGGTCGGATTATTAGGGTAATTGATGTACATCAATTTGGGGTCTTTGGTATCGGCCAGCTTTTTCAAGTCCGGAAGGAAGCCGCGGTTTTCTTTGAGTGGAATCGTGGTGATCTTTCCGCCGGCGAAGATCACGGCCGAACGGTAGGCCGGGTAACACGGCTCGGTGAGTACCACCTTATCCTTGGGATTGATCAAGCCGAGCGGCAAATGGGCCAGCCCTTCTTTTGATCCGATGAGCGGATAGATTTCGTTTTGCGGATTCAGAGAAATATTAAAACGGTTCTGAAACCATGTGCCGATGGCTTGACGCAGTTGGACCAAGCCTGCGTCCAGGGCATAATGGTGATTGGCCGGATCCTGGACCGCGGCGGTCATGGCGTTAATAATATGCTGCGGTGTCGGGGTATCCGGATCGCCGATTCCCAGATCGATGATGTCGCGGCCTTCGGCTTTGGCTTTGCGTTTGGCCGCGTCGATTTCGACAAAAAGGTACGGGGGCAGTTGTTGCAGCCGTTGCGAAAATTCAATTGTCATTCAGTCTCCTTGCTAGTTGAGTATGGTAGAACGGGAACTATTTTAATCCCAAAACATCCTGCATGTCGAACAGCCCGGAGGGCTTATCTTTGAGAAATTTCGTGGCCTTCAGGGCACCGACGACAAAGATATCCCGGGTCTTGGCATGATGGGCGATCGTGATCTGATCCACATTGCTCTCGAAGACGACGGAGTGATCTCCGATGATCTCCCCTTCCCGAATGGATTCGATATTGCCAACCGTGTGTCGGGAATTTTGTTCGACAATATTCTGCAACATCTTGGCCGTGCCCGAAGGCGCATCTTTTTTTTGAACGTGATGAGCCTCGCTCATGGTCACCGCATAGTTTTCGGGTGCGGTTGAGGCCAGGATTTGAAGCATTTTAAAAACAATATTCACTCCGATCGACATATTCGCCGAATACACAATCCCGATATCCTGGGAGGCTGCCTTGATTTTTTCAACCTGTGCGGGTGTCATCCCGGTGGTGCCGATCACCATCCGGACTCCGTGTTTTTGACAGGTTTTCAGATGAACGAGCGTGGCCTGCGGCGTGGTGAATTCGATCAGAACGTCACAGCCTTTGATCGCTTCGGGATCGGTCTGGATCGCGATCCCGTTCGATTCCTTAGGCCCGTCATACCCTTCGCGTTCCAGCAATGTTGTGATTTGGAAAACGGAATCTTGCCCGGCCAGATGGGCAATACGTTGCCCCATTCTTCCTAAGCATCCGCTAATGGCAATTTTCAACTTTTCCTCCCTTTTACTTCTTATTTAAGTAAACCGTAGTCGATCAAGGCTTGTTTTAAAGCGGCCTGATTTTCGTCACTCATCGGGCATAAAGGCAGACGCAATTCGTCCTGACACATGCCCAGCATTCCCATGGCGGTTTTAATAGGGATCGGATTGGTTTCCAAGAACAGGGCTTTGATCAAAGGCAGGAGTTTAAAATATCGTTGTTGCGCGCCGAAGATATCTCCAGCGTTGAACGTTGTGATCAGTTCCGCCACATCCTTCGGCACGATATTCGCTGCAACGGAGATCACCCCGACTCCGCCGATGGATAACAATGGCAAGGTCAGGGCGTCATCGCCGGAGATCAGGAGAAAATCTTTTGGGCAAAGCTGCTTGATCAGCTGCATTTGAACCACGGATCCGGCGGCCTCTTTGACCCCGATTATATTTTTGCAGTCTTTGGCCAGACGGGCCATGGTCGGGATCTCGATGTTTCGGGATGAACGGCCGGGGATATTGTAAAGAATAATCGGGATATCAACGGAATGGGCCACGGCCTTGAAATGCCGGTATAAGCCTTCCTGAGTGGGTTTATTGTAATACGGGGTGACCACCAGAGCCGCATCCGCTCCGGCTTTGGCTGCATGCTTGGTCAGGCTGATGGCTTCGGCCGTCGAATTCGATCCGGTGCCGGCAATGACAGGTATCTGTCCCTGAGCTGCTTCCACGCAGACTTCAACGACTTTTTCGTGCTCGGCTATCGTAAGGGTCGGGGATTCTCCGGTCGTGCCGCAGGGAACAATCCCTTTGGTTCCGTTGTCGATCTGGAACTTCACAAGTTCGGTTAGTTTGTCCGTATGCACTTTGCCTTTTTTAAAAGGGGTCACAATAGCGACGATCGATCCACAGAACATTGAATTCTCCTTTTTTGTATAACTGCCTTTTTATTCGAAATAAAGCCCTTGGGCAATGATAAGAGTCTTCCCTTCCAGCCAGACATTGTCGAAGCGTGCCTGAGATAAATCGAAACGGATTTTTAAAATATCTCCTCCGGTTGTTTGCACGGATATGAGCTTGTTTTTCTTTACACGTATGCAGGGATTGGCTTGAGTGTAGGTTACTAATGCGGCAGCTGCGCTGCCCGTGCCGCAGGCCAGGGTTTCGTCTTCGACTCCCCGTTCATAGGTGCGCACCGCAATCCGGCCCGGACCTAGTTGTTCCACGAAATTGACATTGGCCCCCTTGGGAGCGAATTGTTTGTGTAAACGGATCTTGCGTCCTATTGTTTTGACATCTGTCCCGTTTAAATTGTCCACAAACAGCACGACATGCGGTACACCGGTATCGATATAATGCACCCGGAGGGTACGGTTATTGATTTTCAAGGGAAGATGGACCTGGTGGTTTTTGGGATCGCTCAATCGCACACGCGCGGTTTGTCCCGAGACTTGCGTTATAATGATTCCGGCCTTGGTTTCGATCGACAGAGACTGTTTTTTAACTTTTTTAAAGGTATGGATATAGGAAGCCAGGCAGCGCACCCCGTTTCCGCACATCTCAGCTTCGGTCCCGTCCGCATTGATGATACGCATGCGGAAATCCGCCCGTTTTGATTTTTCAAGCAAGATCAGGCCGTCCGCTCCGATACCTGAAGTTCGATGACAAATCCTCCGGGCAAGACGGCGATAATCTTTTAAAGTTTTGGGCTCGATAATGACAAAGTCATTACCGGCGCCTGACATTTTGACAAATGGAAGTTTTTTCATGGTTGATTATTTTTTTAAAAAATCTGCAATAGGTTCGTTGCGGACGAGATCCTGAAACGTTTCCCTTTGCTTGACAACCCGGTACTGGTTGCCTTTGACCATGACCTCGGGAGCCCGGCAGCGGACATTATAATTGCTGGACATGACATAGCCGTAAGCCCCGGCGCTCATCACCGCGAGCAGGTCGCCTTTTTTCATGCAAGGCAGGCGGCGGTCTTTGCCGAAATAATCCCCGCTTTCGCAGATCGGGCCCACAATATCGACCTTGACCTTCGGGGCAGTCGATTGAACAACGGGCACGATCTCATGATAGGCCTGATATAATGAAGGGCGGATCAAATCATTCATGCCCCCATCCACGATCAGGAATTTTTTAAAACCGTTATCCTTAAAATACAGGACCTTGGTGACGAAGATACCGGCATTGCCTGTGATGAACCGTCCGGGTTCCATGATAATCTTCAATCCACTTTTCTTTAAATCCGGCATGACTGCCCGGGCAAAATCATTGGCGGTTTGGGGTTTTTCTTTTTTGTATATAATCCCCATCCCTCCCCCGATATCGAAATATTCAATGCTGATTCCTTCGGCCCGGAGGTTTTGGACGAAATCGACTACTTTTTTTATGGCCCGCACGAATGGCTCGCGTTTGACGATCTGGGAACCGATATGAATATGCAGACCCCGCATGATCAGATTCGGGTAACGGTTTTGCTTTTTGAGCAATTTCCGGGTCGATGCCAGGTCAATACCGAATTTGTTCTTCAGCGTGCCGGTGGTGATGGCCTGATGCGTGGCTGCCTCGACATCCGGATTGATGCGTAAGGCAATGCTGACGCGCCTGTTCATCTTCCCGGCCAATCGGTTTATCTCATCCAATTCGGCGGTAGATTCCACGTTAAAAAGAAGGATCCCGGCCTTGATCGCGGACACGATCTCCTCTTCGGTCTTGCCCACGGAGGCAAAGACCATCTTGGAGGGTTTGACCCCGGCCCGCAGGGCTTTTTTCAATTCCCCGCCCGAAACCACATCGCAGCCGGCTCCGGCGTCAGCCAGGGCCTTGATAACGGAAAGGTTATCGTTGGATTTCATGGCGAAACAGATGAGCGGGTCGATCGGAGCAAAGGCCTTTTGGATCTTGGTCAAATGGTCGACCAGGGTCTTATGGCTGTAAAGATAAAACGGTGTCCCGACCTGATGGGCGATCGCCGGTACTTTGACCTTCTCGCAGGTCAGCACTCCGTTTTTGTACGTGAAATCATGCATAGCGTGTTTTTCCCCTATTGCGGCGTATGGATTTCTTTGACCGTACCGAGGTTTTTGGATTCATGATCTTTATTAATAATTTCGTGTTCAGCAGCGGATGGAATTTTTTTAAAACAGCATCATCCAGATCCCGCAGCCGGATTTCCTTTTTGCCTTTAAATTTGTATTGGATCAGCCGACCGACGATGGCATGGGCATCCTTGAACGGCACCTTGTTCTGAACCAGATAATCAGCCAGGTCCGTGGCGTACAGAGACTCGTCATCGAGCTGCTTGTCGATGTTTTCGTTTTTGAATTTGACGTTTTTGAGTAATTCGGCCAGTACCGCCAGTTCTTTCTGCACGATCTCGAACGAATCGAACAGCGGTTCCTTGTCCAGCTGCATGTCCCGGTTGTATGATAGCGGCAGGCCTTTCATCATGATCAGGACATTAACCAGATTGCCAGTTATTCGGCCGGAATAACCCCGTACGAGCTCCAGCACATCCGGATTTTTTTTCTGGGGCATGAGCGAGCTGCCCGTGCAAAACGCGTCATCGATATCAATAAAATCGAATTCCTTGGATGCCCACAGGATCATGTCCTCGGCCAAGCGAGAAAGATGCGTCTGTAAGATCGCTAGGGCGCTTAGGCTTTCGATGACGAAATCACGGTCGCTAACGGTATCAATTGAATTTTCGGTAGGTTGAATTTTTAGTGTAAAAATATTCTTAATATTTAATTTGTATTTTGTTGAGTCAATACTGGTTCCGGCGACAGCCCCGGCCCCTAATGTCAGTGTCAATGTCTTCAGGATGTTATCTATTCGTAGGCAATCTCGGTTAAGCATCTGGTGGTAAGCCTGAAAATAATCCGTTAGGGAAATTGGTATAGCGTGCTGTAAATGAGTATACCCAGGCAAAAAAACATGTTGATTATTAATAATCAAATGCAGCAAACTTAAGCTTAATTCAGAAATCGCCACTTTGATATTATACAGGCTGTAAGTCACGTATAATTTTACATCGAAAATAACTTGGTCATTACGGGAACGACAAGTATGCAGTTTGAAAGCAGCTTGTCCCACTTTGGGATCTTTTTCCAAGAGATGTTGTATATGCGAATGGATATCCTCAAACTGCGTATTAGGTTTAAATTTGCCCTCTGTGATGGATTTTAGGATTGTCTCCAAACCCTTTTTTAGTTTCGCGTATTCCGCTGGCGTTAAAAGTTTGGCAGATTTAAGAACGCGGATATGCGCCAGTGAACCGAGTACGTCATATGCAGCTAGTTTATAATCATACTGGATCGACCGGGTAAACTCTTCAACAAGGTCATGGGTCTTTTTTTTGAAACGTCCGCCCCATAATTTGGTCATGATGAAGTCCTTTGTTTCTTATGTCTGATAAGGCATGTTCCAGAGCCGGATAAATCCTTCGGCCAGTTTTTGGTCGAATATGTCCTTTTCGCCGTACGTGGCGAGTTTTTCCTTGTAACGGGAATAGCGCGATTTGCGGCCGACCACGGTGCAATTACCTTTATACAGTTTAAGACGAACCGTGCCCGTTACATTCTTCTGCGTTTGGTCGACGAACGCATCGAGTTGGGTTTTCAGCGGGGTTTCCCACAATCCGTAATAAACCATCTGGGCATACTTTTGCGCGATAGTCTGTTTGTAATGAAGGGTTTCCCGGTCCAGAACGAGCATCTCCAGTTCCTGATGCGCGGTGTGGAGAATGGTCCCTGCCGGATTTTCATAAATCTCCCGAGATTTGATCCCGACCAAACGGTTCTCGATGGAGTCAACCCGGCCCACCCCGTTTTTGCCGCCGATTTTGTTTAAGGCATGGATCAGTTCCACGGGAGTATATGTCTTCCCGTTAATTTTTTGCGGGATGCCTTTGACAAAATCGATTATTATATATGTTGGCTTGTTCGGCGCCTTTTGTGGGCTCACTGTCATGTGATAAATTTCTTCGGGCGGTTCCGACCAGGGATCTTCCAATACCCCGCATTCGATGCTGCGGCCGTAAAGATTGATATCGATGCTATAAGGGCTCTTTTTTGTGACGTCAACGGGAATGCCGTGCAATTTCGCGTAATCGATCTCTTGTCCCCGGGTCTTGAATTCCCAGACTCGAACTGGGGCCACGATCTCGAGTTGAGGTGCGAGCATGGAGAAAGTGGTCTCGAACCGTACCTGATCATTCCCCTTACCCGTGCAGCCGTGCGCCACGGCCTTGGCCTTTTCTTTTTTGGCGACCAGGACCTGATGTCTGGCGATCAGCGGCCGGGACAATGCGGTGGCCAGCAGATATTTTTTTTCATAGACAGCCCCGGCCTTAAGCGCGGGAAAAATGTAATCCGTGACGAATTCCTTTTGCAGATCGAGACAATAAACCCGTTTGGCTCCTGTTCGAAGTGCCCGTTTTTCGATCGTCGTGAAATTTTCCAGCTGACCGACATTGGCCATGAACGCGATCACTTCATAGCCGCGGTCTTTGAGCCATTTGATCGCGCAGGACGTATCCAGCCCGCCGGAATATGCCAGAACAATTTTTTTCATGGGGACTCCCTTTATCTTTTGATCCTTTATGATTTCATGAGGAAATGCAGGACCGCCTTTTGCACATGCATCCGGTTCTCGGCCTGATCGAAAACAATCGAATTCGGTCCGTCGATAACTTCGTCCGCGACTTCCTGCCCCCGATGGGCGGGCAGGCAGTGCATGAATATGTGTTTCGGATCGGCCAAACCGGTTAACGATTGATTCAGTTGATAATCGTGAAAATCCTTGAGCCGTTGTTTCGCCTCTTTTTCCTGACCCATGCTTGTCCACACATCGGTGTAAACGACTTGAGCATCTTGGATCGCGTTTTGGGCGGCATGGCTGACCGTGAAATGCCCTCCGCTATCCTGAGCGATCTTTTCAGCCTTGGCCACGACCTGGGGCTTGGGTTCATATCCCCGCGGGGTAGCCACATTGATGCTCAATCCCATTTTAAGTCCGGCTAGGATCAGCGAATGGCAGACATTATTCCCGTCTCCGATATACGCGACCGTGATGTCCTTGAACGTACCGAATCGTTCCTGAATCGAAAAGATATCTGCCAAAGCCTGACACGGATGATAGAGATCCGACAGCCCGTTGATGATCGGTACCGTAGCGTTTTTCCCCAGGGCCATGATGTCCTCATGAGAGTGTGTACGGGCCACAATGGCATCGAGATAGCGGGAAAGGGTTTTGGCCACATCCTTGGCTGATTCCCTTTTGCCCAGATCGATTTCTTCCGGGCCCAAATAAATACAGTTCCCCCCCAGCTGCCAAATACCAACCTCGAAAGAGACCCGGGTGCGGTTTGACGGCTTTTGGAACAAAAGACCAACGGACTTCCCGTTCAGGACGTCTAAACGGTAACCCTTTTGTTTCTTAAGGTCGGTTGCCAGGGTTAGGATTTGCCGGATTTCCTCCGGGGAATAATCTTCAAGGCTTAACAGGTCGCGTTTGTTCATCGCGAATTCTCCATAACGGTTGTTAAGGCCTGTTCAAGAATCATCAAGGCCTTATGGATTTGGCGCTTGGTCACGTTTAAGGCCGGCATCAGGCGCAGGACCCGGCCTTGAGTGCAGTTGATGATCAATCCCCGCCGGAAACATTCCTCAAAGACCGGCTGTGCGTCGATGTCCAGTTCGATGCCGATCATGAGTCCCAACCCGCGTACGTCTTTGATGCAATCAAACCGGTTTTGCATTTGGCACAATCTTTCGAGGCAATACGCTCCCATCTGTTTGGCATTACGGAGCATGTGGTCCTTATAGATCGCTTTGAATACGCCTAGGGCCGCCTTACAGATAACGGGACTGCCTCCGAACGTCGAGGCATGCATGCCGGGTTTTAGCACATCGGTGAATTTTTCGCCAACCACCAGCGCGCCGATCGGCAAGCCCCCGCCCAAGGCCTTAGCCAACGGCATCAGATCGGGCGTGATTCCATAATGTTTGTAACAGAATATCTCTCCGGTCCGGCCTATACCGGTTTGTACCTCATCGATGATGCAAAGTAAATTTTTTTCATCACATAAGCGACGGATTTTTTCAACATAGTTTTTATCAGCAATGCAGACGCCGCCTTCGCCTTGAACGAGTTCGAACATGATCGCAACCGTTTTATCTGACACGGCATTGTTCAAGGCCTCCCAGTTATTGAACGGGACATGTTTGAAGCCCGGTGTCAGGGGGCCGAATTTTTCCTGATATTTGGTCTGTCCGGTTGCGCTTAAGGCTCCCATGGTCCGGCCGTGAAAAGATTTTTGCATGGTGATGATCTCATGCCGGTTGCTTTGATGCCCGAAAGCACGGGCCAATTTGATCGCGGCCTCGCAGGCCTCGGCCCCGCTGTTGCAGAAAAACACCTTGCCCGGAAAAGCCGCGCGGATGATCTCCTTGGCAAGCTTGGCCTGCGGCGGATGATAAAAATTATTCGGGACGTGGATCAGCTTGCCGATCTGATCGCGCACCCCGGACATAACCTTGGGATGACAGTGCCCGACATTATTCACACCCCAACCGGGGAAAAAGTCCAGATAGACCTTGCCTGTCATATCGGTTAATCGCATGCCTTTGCCTTTGACAAAGATCGCCGGAGTTCGCGTGTATGTCGATAAGATGTATTTCGAATAAGTATCGAAGATCTCTTGTTTTTTCATGACGGACTGGCCGTTTCTTCTTCGGCAATAATTTGGGTTCCAATACCACGATCGGTAAAGATTTCAAGCAGCAAGGCATGCCGGATGCGTGCATCGATGATGTGTGTTTTGTGCACTCCGCCCCCCAGGGCTTCCATGCAGGATTTGACTTTCGGGATCATGCCGCTTTGGATTACGTTTGATTTGATAAAGTCCTGAGTCTGTGCGACCGTCAAAGATGAGAGCAGTGATTCCGGATTATCCGCATACCGCAGGACACCCTGGACATTGGTTAACAGAACCAATTTTTCCGCTTTCAAGGAGACCGCCAACGCGCTGGCCACTTCGTCCGCATTGATATTGTGCGGTTGTTTTTCCACGCTGATGCCCATGGGCGAGATCACGGTGATCAGGCCCTTTTTCAGGTGCTGCTCAATGGCCTCCCGGTCGACCCGGGTCACGGTGCCAACGAATCCAAGATCTCTGGACGACTGCTTTTTTTCCACATGGATCAGGTTCTCGTATCCTTTCATCCCGGTGACATCACCGTGCCGGCTCTGGATCTCTCCGACGATCTTTTCATTTAGGTTATTGAGCTCATCTAAGACAATCTCCAAGGTATGCTTGTCCGTGATGCGGATCCCCTCGTGGAATTCGGCCTTTAATCCTTTTTCGCGCAAACGTGAACTAATATGCGGACCCCCGCCGTGCACTAGGATGATCTGGATGCCAATGTAACTGAGAAAGACAATGTCTTCAAGCACATGCCGCCGTATTACCGCATCTTCCAGAATGCTGCCGCCGTATTTAATGACAAAGATTTTCCGCCGGAAGGCCTGGATATACGGGATGGCCTCGATCAGGACATTGGCTTTTTGGATGTAGTTTTCCATCTAATTGTATTTCGTATTGATTTCAAGATATTTATGGGACAGATCGCAGGTATAAACCGTGGCTTTTTGCGAACCGATATTCAGATCCACATGAACCCAAACCTCTTTTTTGTGAAACGGACTGAACTTGACTTTTAAGCCCTCGGGTGTAACTCCCGGGATCGCGAGCGATCCCACGGCCGCCGCAACCCGGCCCCAGTTGGGATTGCTTCCGTAAACCGCGGTTTTGACCAAATTGGAGTTGGCAATAGCCTTGGCCGCACGTTTCGCTTGAATCGCGGTTTTGGCACCAACTACCTGTATTTCAAGAAATTTCGTGGCTCCTTCGCCATCCTGAACGATTTTTTTGGCTAAGTCTATACAAACGAATTCCAATGCCGAGCAGAATTTTTCATAATCCGCACCGGTTCGTTTGATGCTTTTATTTCCAGCTCTCCCGTTGGCCAGCACGGTTACCATATCATTTGTGCTCATACATCCGTCAACTGTGATTAGATTGAAGCTGTTTTCCGTAGCGGTTTGCAGAGCTTTTTTCAGCAGTTTCGGATCGATCACGGCATCGGTTGTGATAAAGGCCAGCATCGTTGCCATGGAAGGATCGATCATCCCCGAGCCTTTGGCACAGCCGCCGATGGTAACGGTCTTCCCGCCCAACTTGAAGCGAACGGCGACTTCTTTTATCCGGGTGTCCGTGGTCAAGATTCCGCGGGCGGCTCGTTTTCCTCCGGTTCGGCTCAATCCTTTCACGAGCGTGCCGACCGAATTGGAAATTTTCTTAAACGGGAGAGGTTTCCCGATAATACCGGTTGAAGCCACAACCACATCCTGGGCTTGAATCCCGAGTTTGCCGGCGATTAGTTTTGCTGTCTGACGGGCATAATGCAGTCCAAAGGCTCCTGTGAAACAGTTGGCGTTTCCGCTATTGGCGACAATCGCCCGGGCTTTCAGGTTTCGCAGATGTTTCATCGAGACTAAAAGCGGAGCTGCTTTAATGGAATTTTTAGTAAAAACACCTGCGGCAACGGCCGGGGATTCGCTAGCGATCAGAGACAGATCGAATTTTCCCGATCGTTTGATTCCGCAGGACAAACCGTTGGCCTCAAAACCCAACGGCGCGGTTACGCCTCCGGATATAATGTTCATAGTTGAAATCCTGTTTTTTCGGGGAAGCGGCACATGATGTTCATGTTCTGGACGGCCTGTCCTGCCGCACCTTTCATGAGATTATCGATGGCGGTGGTGATAACGACCAGGTTTTGTTGTTCGTTCACGGCCAGGGCGATATCACAGTAATTGGTATGGTTGACGGTCCGCAATTCGGGTTGATCGCCCGAGGGCAAGACCCGGACAAAAGGCTCGGTCTTATAAAACTTATTATACACGTCCGTCATGGCATCAAGTTTCGGTGTCCGGACACATCGCACGTAGATCGTTGACAATATTCCACGGGTGACCGGCAGCAAATGCGGGACAAAGGAAACGGACAGCTCCCGGCTTGCAACCTGCGACAAGATTTGCTCGATCTCCGGCGTGTGTTGATGATTAAGGACCTTATAGGCCTTAAAGTTTTCGTTGACCTGGGCAAACATAAGTCCTTCGGCGAGTTTTTTGCCGGCACCCGAAACGCCGGATTTGGCATCGATGATGATGGATTCGATGTTTTCCGTATCCGTGCTGACCAGCGGTAACAGACCGAGCAAAGAACCCGTCGGATAGCAGCCCGGATTCGCGATCAGTTCGGCGGTCCGGATTTTTTCCCGGAACAATTCGCACAGACCGTAAACAGCAGTTGATAAGTGTTCTGTATCCGTATGGGCTTGTCCATACCAGTTCAGGTAAGCATCGACGGATGTCAGCCGGTAGTCGGCGCTCAGATCGATGACCTTTTTTTTATTTTTTAGTAAGTCGGGAGCGACCCTCATGGCCACGGTGTGAGGCACTGCCAAAAAAACAAGGTCACATTGATCTACGGCTTTTGCTGGATCGTATGTATGACAGATCAGGTTGGTTCGGCCTTTTAACGACGGCCAAAGAGTATCGACGGGGCCTTGGGTGTTATTAGCTGAAACATAAGTCACCCTGACTTGAGGATGATTCAAGAGTAGTTTTAGTGTCTCTCCACCCGAATAACCGCTGACGCCTACGATGCCGGCTCGTATCATGATGAAATTCCCTCGATTATTTTTTAATTCCTTGATGAATAATGGTTTATATTAAAATAAAAAACCTATCTCGTCAACTTTTTTCTCGAGGAGATAGGTTTTTTTGCGTCGGAAAAATATATGTATTAGTTAACGTTTAACCCACTGGAATTTCCTGCGTGCCCCTTTCTGCCCCGGCTTTTTTCTTTCCTTCATACGCGGATCGCGTTTCAGGCAGTCCGCTTTTTTTAAAAGGGGTTTGTTCTCTTCATCGAATTTTGTCAGAACCCGGGAAAGTCCCAGGCGCAGGGCTCCCACCTGTCCGGAGGGGCCCCCACCCTTGACGGAAACCATGATATCGAATTTGTTAAGCATGTTGGTAAGCTTCAACGGTTCGAGGATTTGGATCCGGTCGGTCTTGCGCGGAAAATATTGATCCAACGGTCTTTTGTTGACCAGTATCTTTCCGGTACCGGGTGATAATTGCACATGGGCAACGGATGTTTTCCGTCTGCCGGTTGCGCCGTATTTAACCACTTCAACCATGAATATTGCCTTTCCTAGACTTCCAAGGGAGTCGGTTTTTGACCTTGATGCGGATGTTGATCCCCGCGGTAGATTCGCAGGCGTTTGCGCAGCGAATTGCCCAATCTCCCTTTAGGGATCATGCGGTTCACCGCTAGCCGCAAGGCCTGGGTTGGTGCCTTTTGCATCATCTGTTCCAGGGTCAACTTTTTCTGTCCCGAAGGATATCCGGAGTAACGTTGATAAACCTTTTGTTTCATTTTATTCCCAGTAACCCGGATTTTTTCCGCGTTGATCACGACCACCCGGTCCCCGGTGTCAAGATGCGGGGTGTAGATCGCCTTGTTCTTACCGCGTAAGATCGTGGCGATCCGGGCTGCCAACCGGCCTAAAATTTTACCGTTGGCATCGATCAGGTATGATTTGCGCTCAATTTGATCGGGTTTGGGAATATGTGTCTTGAGTGTCTTCATAAGAATAACAGTCGGATTCGATTTTCGTATTTCGAAATGAATCAAAATTATAACATTTAAGCAAAAAATGTCAATATGTTTTTAGGATTGACCTCTACGAAAAGACACGCATGAAGCGAATAAATTATAAGGTTAACGAGGAGTTGATATTTCGGAGGGGATTTAATATCCCACGTTGACCAAAAATAAGCCCTGCCCAGGGGCGGTTTTACCGGCAAAGATGCGGCTTTTTCTGTGCAGGAGCTCCTTTATAAGGCCTTGCGGCGAGCGTTTAAGGCCCACGTCTACAAGTGTGCCAACGATATTGCGTACCATTTTGTAAAGAAATCCGTTGGCTTCGATTTCGATTAAGATAAGGTCCCCTTTTTTCCGAATATCGAGCCGGGTGATACGCCGGATTGTATTTTTTTCTTTCGAACCTCCGGCTGGATCGCTGGCCATAAAGGAACGGAAATCCTTGCGTCCGATCAGGGCTCTTGCTTCGCGCCGCATGGATGTGAGGCTTAATTTTTGCGGGATATGCCAGCAGCGGTTGCGTTCAAGGGCGCTGGCGGTTGTGCGGTTCAGGATGACGTACTGATAGGTTTTACGTTTGGCTTTGAACTGAGCATGAAACGATGCGCGGGCAAATTCCACGTTGAGGACGGAGATATCATCCGGAAGGATGCTGTTGAGGGCCTTTTGAATCTCTTCGGCCCTCATCCGCGTAGTAACTTTGAAATGCGCGACTTGCTCCAAGGCATGCACCCCGCTGTCCGTCCGTCCGGAGCCGATACAGCGGACATTTTCCTTGAAAATTCTTTTTAGGGCAGAATCGATCTCTCCCTGCACGGTTCGATTCGGTTGGGCCTGAATTTGCCAACCGTTAAATCCGGTCCCGTCATATTCGAGGATGATCTTAACGGTACGCATGAAGATCTGAGGCGGATGTTAGACGAGGCCCTTTTGGATAAGGGTCTCGGCGATTTGAATAGCGTTGAGGGCCGCGCCTTTGCGCAGGTTATCGGAAACGATCCAAAGATTCAGACCGAAGTCAACCGTATCATCCTCCCTGATCCGTCCGACAAATGTTTCATCCCTATTCTCGGCGTCGAGGGGCAAAGGATATCCGTTGTTAGGCAGGTCGTCTATGACCTTGATCCCCGGCGCCTGACTCAGGAGTTCGATGGCCTTTTCGCGGGTAATCTTCTTTTCGGTTTCGATATTGACCGATTCCGAATGGGCGCGAAACACTGGAACACGCACGCAGGTAGCCGTGACCTTGATCGAAGGATCACCCATAATCTTTTGGGTTTCCTTGACCATCTTGACTTCTTCTTTTGTATAGAGCATCTCCTGCGGGATATCGATATGCGGGATCAGATTATGGGCTATTTGATACGGGAATTTTTTAATCGTCATATCCCCTTTGATCTGATGTTGCAATTCGGAAATAGCCTCGGCCCCGGCTCCGGAGACAGATTGATAGGTTGAAACAACGACCCGCTTGATCTTGGCATAATCATATAATGGCTTGAGCGCCACAACCATTTGAATCGTGGAGCAGTTCGGGTTGGCAATGATCCCTTTGTGTTTTTCCACATCATCGGGATTCACCTCTGGAACCACCAGCGGAACGTCAGGATCCATGCGGAATTGGCTGGTATTATCAATTACCACAGCCCCGGCTTTGACCGCAGAAGGAGAATATTCCTTACTGATCGACGCCCCCGGAGAGGATAAAGAAATATCAATGCCCTCGAAGGCATCGTGCGCCAGCTTGACCGCTTTGAATTTGCGTCCCT
>Ga0272441_10004645_pt1 | contig 24591 bp, 24 predicted proteins | sample SSMProp6N_FD_193582 | JGI IMG/M metagenome (GOLD analysis project Ga0272441, IMG submission 193582) | Marine sediment archaeal communities from Little Sippewissett salt marsh, Falmouth, MA, United States - SSM-Prop-6N | ecosystem: Environmental > Aquatic > Marine > Wetlands > Sediment ...
GGCCACGTCACCTTTACCTTCCAGGTGCTTGTCCACTTCCATGCGCATCACTTCCAGCTGCTGAAACAGCAGGCTGCCGTGGCCGCCGGTACCCGATTCGCCGGTACCCGATTCGCCGGTACCTGATCCGCCGGTGCCCGTTCCGCCGGTGCCCGTTCCGCTGGTGCCCGTTCCGCTGGTGCCGTCGTCATCCGCCGTTCCAGTGCCGTCGCCTTCTCCGGTTCCACGGCCTGGACCCGCCCCGCCAGTGCCGTCACCGGCCACATCTGCACCTGGCCCGCCGCCACCATCTCCAGTTCCGGTTCCTTCACCTGAGCCGCCGGTAGCATCACCGGTGCCGTTGCCGCCACCCGATTCCGCGCCTTTGCCCTTTGCTGAAACACTCTCCAGGTCCGCCTGGATCATGTTATTGGACACGGCGCCTGGATTGGCCATGAGGGATTCAATGTTCAGGGTTTTGGCGAACTCCTCAGTGAGCACGCTCTCCAGCAGCGTGTCCATGAACATCTTGCGAGTCTTGGCCTCGTCTTCGGCGGCCATCATCTGGGGGGTCAGATCTTTCAGTGCATCACGGGAAATCACGTCATCATCGTCGGTCACTTTTTTATACCGCACGTGGTTAACCTTGATGCAGGATACCCCCCGGGCAAAGATGGCCTTTTTGAATCCCTCGGCCCCGCTATATTTGGTGATGTTGGCGAATACCTCCAGAAAAACCTTGATCTCCCGTTTCTCGAGACCGGGTTCAATAGAGAGGGATTGAATGCCGTTATTTTTGAATAGCATCACCAGGCGTCCCACATTGAGACGGGGATCCAGAGGCTCTTCATCCACGAAAAACTCCTCGCGATTGAGAATAAAGACCAGGGGCGAGATGATATTCAACAGGTTGACGGCACCATCGTAGAACATATCGATGGACTGTTCCACAAACGGGTGGTTCGGCTGATACATCATGGAGCGATTGAACAGCAGGGCAATGGTTCGCCCGAATTGGGAGAGCTGGTTTTTGGTGGCGGCGTCTAGTGGCATGGCGTCCTCATCTGGCTGAAGATGATGTCATTAATTTTTTCGAAAAGCGTTCCAGTTCCGATGCAAACTCATGACAGGAAGGGTAGCGCTGATCCCGGTCAAAGGCCATGGCCTTGAACAGGATTTCATCCAAGGTTCGGTTGGCCATGGGGTGGACCTCGGATGGTCGCTGTCGGAAGATTCGGTCTTTCAACGCGAGCTTCATCTTGAGCAGATCCATGGCCGTTTGGTAATGCGGGTAGGGAAGCTTGGACATGAGCATTTCGAGCATCATTACGCCGGCGCTGTACATATCCGCACGACCGTCGACGGTGCCCGACAGAATCTGTTCCGGTGCGATATACATCGGGGTGCCCAACAGCAGCCGGTCGCTTTTGCTTGTGGTTCGGGAAACCCGGGCCACACCGAAATCCGTGACCAACGGCCGCTTGGAATGCGTTTCGATCATGACGTTGTCCGGTTTGATATCTCGGTGCACGATGTCGTTGTCATGGGCATAGGCCAGGGCATCGAGAATTTTCAGCATCAGGGAAATAATGGTCGGCAGCGGCATAAACCGTTTGGAAGGTACGATATTCTTCTGGGTTCGACGGATGAAGTAGGACAATTCGTTGCCCTTGACCAGCTGCATGGTAAAAAAGAGGAATTCCTTCGTTTCGCCCACTTCATAAACGGGAATGATGTGGGGGTGCATCAGGATGGCTGCCGATTCGGCCTCCTGCTGGAAAAAAGCGGCGGTTCTTTCCGTCATCAGCGATTTGGGAAGGACCTTGACGGCAATCTGCCGTTTAAGGGTCTTCTGGAAAGCCACGAAAACGGCGGACATGGCGCCGTGGCCGATCTTTTTGAGCAGCACGGAGGTGCCCACCTGCTGGCCGACCAGGTGATCCAGATTCAGTTTCCCGATGGTTGACATATTTTAGTCCTTACATGCCGATGCCGTCTATGACCGTTCCGCAGCCGCTGCACCGGCCCTTCCGCACCCGGTTGTCCATGATATGAAACCCCCGTCGGGCAATCACGGTTTCCCTGCAGCCGGGACAGATGGTGTCTTCGCCGCCCTGTCCGGGAATGTTGCCGGTATAGACATACTTCAGTCCGGCCGTCATTCCGATTTCTCTGGCCTGTATAAGGGTTTCCACCGGCGTCGAGCCGCGATCCGTCAGTTGGTAAGTGGGGTGAAAACGGCTCACGTGCCAAGGGGTTTCGACGCCCAGATCCGTGGCGATAAAGGTTGCCAGGCGCGACAGCTCCCCGGGATCGTCGTTAAGCCCTGGAATCACCAGGGTGGTGACCTCCACCCAGATCGCCAGGCTTCTCATTCGCCGCAGGGTTTCCTTCACCGGGTTCAGACGGGCGCCGCACTGCCGCTTGTAAAAATCGTCGCTATAGGCTTTCAGATCTACGTTGGCGGCATCCAGCCAGGGACTGATCCGCTGCAGTGCCTCGGCGCTCATGTATCCATTGGTCACAAATACGTTTTTGATCCCCTGGTTGTGGGCCAATTGTGCCGTGTCGCAGGCAAACTCAAAAAAAACCGTTGGTTCGGTATAGGTATAGGCGATGCTGGCGCATCTCTTGTTCTGGGCAGCCGCCACCACCTGCTGCGGTGTCGCCACATCTCCCGTCACCATGCCGTCCCGGTCCGCCGGCATCTGGGCGATGTCGGCATTCTGGCAGAACCGGCATTTGAAATTGCAGCCCACCGTGGCAATGGAAAAGGATCGGCTGCCGGGCATCAGGTGGAAAAACGGTTTCTTCTCGATAGGGTCGTCACCAGCAGCGATCAGGCGCCCGTATACCCGTGTCTCCAGAACGCCATCCCGGTTTTCCCGCACCCCGCAAAGTCCCCGTTTGCCGCTGCCGATTACGCACATATGGTTGCACAGACGGCATCGGACCTGCTGGTCTTGCAGGGTTTCGTAGAGCCAGGCTTCCATCGCGGGGGGGCTCCTTTCCTTTCGGGGCGGCTTCTCCGGCCATGGGTACCGTTTGCCCGAAAACAGAATTTTTTAATTTAAACAGTTATTTGAATCTTTTGTCAAATGATTCTCACCAAATTCGGTCAACTATTTTACCGAAAAGGGGAGTGTCTTTTCCGCCGGTTTATTGCGGGGTATCGTCAAAACCGTTGGATGGGGCCATGCCGGAACAGCCGGCCGCACCGGCTGCGATGCGGCCGACTTTTTTGGGCTGGTATCGAATGGCCAGGGGACGCGTGCGGAACCGGGGCACCAGGGTGACGACCATGCCGGCGAAGGTCCCGAAAGGGAAACGCTGGACCAGGCCTGAGCCTTCGATCTGCTTCATCCAGGCTCCCCAGGGACCGGGAAACTGGCAGACGGTGCGCCAGCACACCGGGACCGGCCCCATCAGTTCCCGGACCATGCTTTTGATTTCCCAGACGCTGAAAAAGTTGGCCCGGTTGTAAATGGTTGGGGTGAATATCCCTTGCACCCGCCGGCCGATGCCGGTGAGGGCATAGCGGTTCAAGAATCCGATAAACACCCGGTCCTTGGCCACCCGAAATGCCTCCGCCAGGGCTTTTTTCGGGTTATCCACAAATTCCAGGCAGGTAAACAGGCAGGCATGGTTGAAAGAATTGTCGTCAAAGGGAAGATCTTCGGCGAACCCACGGTACAGTGAAACGCGATTGCCCACTGTTGTGGACAAGATGTCCAGCATGTAGGGGGAGGGATCGATGCCTGTCACGTCGAGGCCCTTTTCCAGCAGCGGTGCGATCGAGGCCCCGGTGCCGCATCCGATGTCCAGCACCGACTCCCCGGCAACCGGATCCAGCATCCCCAGCATGAGGCGGCTCTCCAGGTCGGCGGCCAAGCGGTTCTTGCGCTTTAGCATCCACTGGTGGTAGCGTTTGGCATCGTGAAAGTCGAAAATATACCCCATGAAAATAAGTGTATTTAATAACAGCGGGTTAATCAAGAGGATCATTTATAATATATCTCTTGATCATCAGGTTGCAAGTTGATTGTATGAAATCTTTGTTCACCCATTCACGAGGAGGCCGCCATGAGCGACTCAATTCAGGTGCATCCCATCGGATGGATTCGTAAAATAGAGAATGCCGTTCGCATCGACCTCGACCCCGCTTTCCAGGACGGCCTTTTGGGTTTGGCGGGTTTTTCGCACATCATCGTGTGCTACTGGTTTCATGAAAACGACAATTCCCGAGACCGCCACCGGCTCCAGGTGCACCCGAGGAAAAATCCCTCAAACCCGCTCACCGGTGTCTTTGCCACACACGCCCCGGTCCGCCCCAATCTGCTCGGCATATCGACTTGCCGGGTGATATCCATCACCGGGACCACGATTCATATCGATGCGATCGACGCCCGCAACGACACGCCGGTCATCGACATCAAATGCTACATCCCCGATAAGTTGAAACCCTCGGAAATCAACGTGCCGGACTGGGTTTCAGGGCACCGGTAAAGATAGAAGCGGTAGAATTTAAATCTTCGATTAACTCCCTGGATAAACGCGCCGGCCACTTTTCCCATGCAACCGCCTACCAACAATCGAACCGGCACCATCAGCGAACGACTTCGCGGAATCGTGGATCGTGTCACCTACCACAATGCCGATAACGGCTGGTCGGTCCTTCGCGTCCTGCCGTTCAATAACCCCCACCAGCAGGAAACCGTGATTGTTCACCAGACCCGGGTTTTTGCCGGTGCGACCATGGAATTTATCGGTGCCTGGACTGTCCAACCCAAATATGGCCGGCAATTCAACGCCACCCGCGCCACAGAGCTCAAGCCGGCCACCAGCGCCGCGCTGGAGAAATACCTCGGATCGGGGCTCATCAAAGGTGTCGGGCCCAAAACGGCCAAAAAGATTGTCAGGCACTTTGACAAGGAGACGCTGGACATTTTCGAAGGGGACATCGAAAGGCTCACCGAGATCCCGGGGATTGCCCAAAAAAAGCTGGCGACCATCAGCGCAGCGTGGATCGAGCACCGCGCCATCCGCGAGGTCATGATGTTCCTGCAGTCCCACGGGATCAGCACGCTCTACGCTGTCCGGATTTACAAGGCCTACGGGGACCAGGCCATCGCCACCGTCACCGAAGACCCGTATCGGTTGGTCAGAGATTTTTACGGGATCGGTTTTTTTTCAGCGGACAAGGTCGCCTTGAGCATCGGGTTGGCTGTCGACAGCCTGCAAAGAATCATGGCGGGGATCAGCCACGTGTTGGCCGCCAGCAGGGACTTCGGTCACTGCTACCTGACAGAAGCCCAAATCCGGGCGCAAACCGATGACTTGCTGGCTTTGGACGTTGGCGACCGTCTGCCGGCACTGCTCGATGAGATGAAGGCCGGTGGCCTGCTGATGCTGCGTGGCCGCGAGAAGCCCGAAGGGGGCACCGAGCGTTGTTATTATTCGAAAACACTCTATTTTGACGAATTTTATGTGGCCCGGAAAATCGCCTACATGGATGGCTTGGTTCCCATCGACATGGATCGGGTCCGGCACTGGATCGGCAAGTACTGCCGGACCAGCCGTATCTCCTTGAGCGATGAGCAGGCGGTGGCTGTCCAGGGAATCGCAGGCAGACAATTTTCCGTGCTGACCGGTGGCCCCGGGGTGGGCAAGACCACCACGACCCTTGTCCTGGTGAAGTTGCTTGAGGCCCTCCACGCACGGGTGCTGCTGGCCGCGCCCACCGGCCGGGCGGCACAGCGAATGACCGATGTCATCGGTCGGGAATCCAAGACCATCCACCGGCTGCTGGAATGGCAGCTGGGCCGGTTCAAGAAAAACGAAGAGAATCCACTCGAAGCGGATTTTCTGATCGTGGATGAATGCTCCATGCTGGACATCAGCCTGACGGCATCGCTGCTCAAGGCGGTTCCGGAAGGCGGACAGGTTCTTTTTATCGGTGATGCCGACCAGCTGCCGTCGGTGGGCGCCGGCAATGTCCTACGGGATATCGTCGCATCCGGAAGGGTCCCTTGTTTCCGATTGACTCGGATTTTCAGGCAGGCGGAGCAGTCCCTGATCATCAATTACGCCCATGGGATCAATCGCGGCGAGATGCCATTCATCGACTCGCCGTTTAAAAAACCGGAGATCTGGACAACTGGCGTCGATTGCTTCTTCATGGATTCGGATGAAGCCACCGCGGAACAGCTGCGTTTTGTGTCCAGGGTGAAACGGTTTTATGACGCGCGGCTGTCTGCACCGGATCCGGGCGTGGGCGGTGAAGACAATCCCTACGAATTCCGCATCAGCGAGCCGGTCGCCCCATACGAGAACGAACTGACGATCCCCAAAAAATTCGAGCACGTCAATCTGGAGCAGGTGGCGCTGGCCGACAGCCGTGCCGAAGAACTGGTGGCCGTCTTAAAAAAAATCCATCCCTGGTCGTCACTGCACCATGGGCTCTCGGCCTCCGACATCGTCAGGCGGTTGTATGTAGAATGGGTCCCCAAATATTACCCGGGCCGCGAAATCCAGATCCTTTCCCCCATGACCCGGGGCAGCCTCGGCACCATGAGCCTGAACGCGATGATTCAGGAGGCGGCCAATCCCCCGTCTGCGGGCAAACACCAACTGAAAGTGGGTGAACACCTCTTCAGGACCGGAGACCGGGTCATCCACCGCAGGAACAACTACGACCTGGGTGTGTTTAACGGGGATATCGGCGAAATCGTGCAGATCGACAACCAGGCGATGACCTGCACGGTCTCCTTTTTCCCGGACAACCGCACGGTGGATTATCAGCGGGACGACATTGTTGAACTGGACCTGGCCTACGCCATTACGATCCATAAATCCCAGGGCAGTGAATTTGAAGTGGTCATCCTTCCGGTGCTCACTCAGCATTTCAAAATGCTCTTCCGGAACCTGCTTTACACCGGCCTGACGCGTGCCCGACGGCTGGCTGTTCTGGTGGGTACCCGCAAAGCCATGGCCATGGCGGTGAGAAATCAGGACACCAGCCAGCGACAGACGATGTTGCAGGCCTTAATCAGGCAGGGTTAAGGGTTAAGTTAAGGATGCTGGTCGGTCATACAAGAAGTTGGCATTCTGTCAGCCTTAAAAACCTTTAGCCTTCAGCTTAACCGCCTTCCCACCGTTTGACATTGCCGGGTCATTTTTTTATAAGCGGCCTGGATCAGAAGAAGTTCGACCATCGATGAATCGAAAGCGTTTTTTTCCGCCTATCATTCCACATATAATTGAGGAGGCCCGATGACACTTTCTCCCCTTACCGCCGTTTCCCCGGTGGACGGCCGCTACCGGAGGGCCACCGCCGCCCTGTCCGACTATTTCAGCGAAGGCGCCTTGATCCGCTACCGGGTCCGTGTGGAAATCGAATACTTCATCGCCCTGTGTCGGCTGCCGCTGCCCCAACTGGCGGACATCGAACCGGCGGTGTTCGACCGTCTGCGGGAAGCCTGTCAAACGTTCACCATGGACGATGCGGCCGAGATCAAGGAGATCGAAAAGACCACCAACCACGATGTCAAGGCAGTGGAGTATTTCGTCAAGGCCACCTTCGACCGACTGGGCTTGTCCGCCTACAAAGAGTTTATCCACTTTGGTCTCACTTCTCAGGACATCAACAATACGGCCGTTCCCCTCTCTCTGAAAGAGGCTTGGCAAGCCGTGATGCTGCCGGCGCTGGAAGTGACCGTGGCCGACCTGACGACCAAGGCCCGTCAATGGAAGCCGGTGCCCATGCTGGCCCGGACCCACGGCCAGCCCGCTTCACCGACCCGGCTGGGCAAGGAGATATACGTGTTCGTGGATCGGCTGACCCAACAGATGAAGCTGCTGGAGACTGTCCCTTTCGCCGCCAAGTTCGGTGGCGCCACGGGGAATTTCAATGCCCACCACGCGGCCTATCCGCACATCGACTGGATCGCTTTCGGCAACCGGTTGGTGAACGAAGAGCTGGGGCTGCAGCGCTCCCGGGTAACCACCCAGATCGAACACTACGACCACATGGCGGCGTTTTTCGACGGCGTGAAGCGAATCAACACCATTTTGCTTGACCTGTGCCGGGACCTGTGGACCTACATCTCCATGGACTATTTCAAACAGACAATCAAAAAGGGTGAAATCGGCTCCTCGGCCATGCCCCACAAGGTCAACCCCATCGATTTCGAGAATGCCGAAGGCAACTTGGGGATAGCCAACGCCTTGTTGGAACACCTTTCGGCCAAGCTGCCCATTTCACGGCTTCAGCGGGACCTGACCGATTCCACGGTGACCCGCAACATCGGGGTGCCGCTAGGCCACACCCTCATCGCCCTCAAATCGCTTAAGCGGGGGCTGGACAAGCTGATCCTCAACGAGGACGCGCTGAGAAAAGACCTCGACAACAACTGGGCCGTGGTGGCCGAAGGCATTCAGACCGTGCTGAGGCGGGAAGGTTACCCCAAACCATACGAGACCCTGCTGGCACTTACCCGCACCCACGCGGCGATCGACCAGGCCGCCATTGTCGCGTTCATCGACACCCTGGATGTAGCCGAGCGTGTCAAGAAGGAACTGCTGGCGATTACGCCGCAGAGCTATACCGGTATTCACGATTTCTGACCATGCCCAAACTCTACATCAAAGAATACGCGCGCGCCCTTGCCGGCAAAGAGGTTTTTATTGCCTGTCGTGAGGGCATTTTACGCGATCACTTTGCAGAGATCATCACCGACATCAAATTCCTGGCTCGCCACGGCGCCCTGACCGTGTTGCTCCACAACATGCCCAATCGGTTCGCCAACCAGAAGCTGATCTCCCGGCTGGGGCACCGCCTGCCGGCTACCGCCATTGTGCGGGTTTCCCCGGAGATCGATTTTTACGATGCGGTGCTCAACCATCGAGAATCCATGTTCAAGGTCATTTTTCTGGAGCGCCGGTACCTGATTGACCGCCAGGCAAACAAAATCAACGCCATCACCACCGACCGGGTCCGTGAATCGCTGGCGGATGTCGGCGACCTGATCGCCAACGTCAACTTCAAAGGCGCCATGGCGTGCATCTGCCGCAAGATCGAAGCGGGACAGTGTGAGCGTGTGCACATCCTGGCGGCAGGCAAAAACACCATCAAGCACGAGCTCTTCACCGTGGAAGGGGCGGGCACGCTGATTGCCAACAACTTCCAGGAAGCGTTCCGTCAGGTGCAAACCGACGAAGAGGTGACGATCGTTCACCGTATTCTTGAGATGTACAAGCGTTCGGGTTTTTTGAAACCGCGCACCAAAGCCTACCTGAATAAAAATCGGCACCGGTTTTACGTCACCGCCATCGACGGCATCGTCGTGGGTTGCGTAGAGCAGAAAATCATCGATGCGCAGACCGTGGAGATGGGTGCGTTGGCCATATCCACACGCTTTCGCAACCAGCGGGTGGGGGTGCATACGGTAAAATCTTTCATGGCGTTGATGAAGACACAAGGTTACACCCGCTTTATCTCTCTGACCAACAACCCCCGCTTGGAGGTGTTATACAATCAACTGGGGTTCGTCCAGGAGAGCCGTTCGGAATACAGGCCCCGGCAGGAACAGAGCCCGGATGTGAAGATGTTTTGCAAAATCGATGAGCCGGTAGTTTGAACAAGACGGGCTATGGCGATTCGACAGCACGCCGGTCGAATGCAATTCTCAACTGCGTGTCAGTCAACGGTCTGAGTCCGGTTCGCAATTTTATCCAGTGCGGTTTGGACCCCCGCCAGGATCTCCGAGCGAAGTTCGGGGATATCCGCCAGCTGCCGCATGATGTCGATCATCGAGCCCCAATTGTAGGCAAGGGCAACAGGATCCGCTGGTTGATGGGTGTTGACGTTTTCGTGAAGGCTTGCCTCCAGGTAAAGCAGGCGGTAGTAGCCTTTTTCGGCTCTGAGTCCCGCTTTTCCCGGTGGACGATTTTTCGGTGATCGCGCATCGATGGCGGTTTTAAACGTGGCCGCGATCATTCCAAAAAGGCGCGCTTGTTGGTCGGGGGGCAACGCGACCTGCCGCAGTTCTTCTATCGTGGGGTGATCGTTCAATGTTATCCTCAACCGGTCTGGGTGATTGGCGTCCGGATGCTTCTGCGATTTCGGGTGAACACTTACGCGCCGGTTCTAACATGGTGTCTGGTCATTTAAACGTCAACTGTATTGCCCTGAACCCGGATAAGCAGTATATAGGCGTTAACATAAAGGAGAACCTCAGTGCCAAAAGCCAGCAACCTTCAGAAAGGTCATATCATCAATATTGACGACCACCCTTACCAGATCAAACAGATTGAGGTCCACACACCATCGGCACGGGGGGCCAACACCCTTTACAAGGTCCGATACGCCTCGCTGATCACCGGGCAAAAACTGGACCAGACCTACAAGGGCAATGATACTCTGGAAGAGATGGCGGTGGACAAACGCCGGGTGAGCTTTCTCTACCGGGACCAGAACCTGTACACCTTCATGGACAGTGAAAACTACGAACAGCACACCCTGTCCGAGGAAACCCTCGAAGGGCAGACCCAATGGCTGATCGACGGCCTGGAAGGCATCACGGCGCTGCTCAGGGACGGTCACCCCCTGTGCATCGAACTGCCCCAGACCATCGATCTGGAAATCGTGGATACCGCTCCGGTGATGAAGGGTGCCACAGCCACCAACCGGAACAAGCCCGCCACGCTGTCCAACGGGGTTTCCGTGCTGGTACCCGAATACATGACCGCCGGAGAGGTTGTGCGGGTGAACACGGAGACCGGCCAATACATGACACGGGTAAAGCGCTGAAAAGGGAGCAACCCATGCCCGACCGCCGACTCAGCCACGCGGTAACCGATCGAGATGGCACTATTTTGCTGAACGCAGGAACCCGCCTTACCCGCCAGGTCATGGAAGCATCCGTCAGCAGGCAGGCAGGTGCCATGGCAACCTGCCGTTTGCTGGACTACCGGCAGGTCAGGTCCGACCTGCTGAGCTTTTTTGCCGTCCCCCCCTACGAACTGATTTTCCAGGAGACCCATCGACAGGAAGAACTGCTCGAAATCGCCGGTGATGTCGTCCTGCCTGAACCGGTGCTGGAATCCCTTTATCACTTTCGTGAATGGGATTTTTATACGTATCGCCACACCCTGCTCGTCTTCGCCCTCTCCATTCTCATCGCGCGGGAACTGATCGACGACAGGGACGCCCTGCTCCAGGAGGTTATGGCCGGCCCCACCCACGATATCGGCAAGCTGTGTGTCCCGCTGGAGATTCTGACCAAGGAAACGCCGCTCACCGAGGCCCAGCATGCGCACCTCCGGCACCACGCGCTGGCCGGTTACGTGTTGCTGAGCCGCTACTTCCGGGATCCCGGGATCCTTGCCGCCGAGGTGGCCAGGGACCACCATGAACGCAGGGACGGCAGCGGATACCCGCTGGGCATCTCGATCGACAACCAGATGATCGACATCATTATGGTCAGCGATGTATATGACGCCCTGATCTCACCGCGGCCTTACCGCCCGGTCTCCTACGACAATCGCACCGCTTTGGAAGAACTCACCCGTCAGGCAGACGCCGGCACCATCAGCGAAACCGTGGCCCGGGTCCTCGTGGCCCTGAATCGGCGAGCCCAACCCCATTTCAGCCAGTGCGTGGTCTCGACTGAGCGTCGGGGTACCCCACCGTCAAAGAATGTTTATGGGCTCATCGACACCGATGATTGAAACCGATGGGCGAAGCGCAGTTGCCAGTGCGGCAACGGTTCACCCGCGCCATTGATTGAACGGCCAGCGTTTCCGGTGCTACACCACCTGGCCGGCGCACCATCCCGATGACCAGGCCCATTGCAGGTTGTATCCTCCCAGCCAGCCGGTGACATCCAGCACTTCGCCGGTAAAATAGAGGCCCGGTACCCGATGTGCCTGCATGGTTTTCGAAGAGATGGCATCACAGTCCACACCGCCCACGGTGACCTCTGCGGTCCGGTATCCTTCGGTTCCACCGGGCTTCAGGGTCCACTGCTGCAGCTGGGCGGCGATTTCTCTGAATTGTAAATGGGAAAGGTGCTGAAGCGGGCGTCCCGCAATGGCAGGTGTGATGCGTGCCGCCACCAGTCGTTTGGGCAGGCGCGCTGCCAGAAGCGTTTTGACTTGGCGCTGGGGGTGCTGCCGTTGCTGTTCTTTCAACACCGCCACCAGGTCTATTTCCGGCAGCAGGTCAATGGCAATGGTCTCGCCGGGCTGCCAATAGGATGAGAGCTGCAGGATGGCCGGACCACTGAGTCCCCGATGGGTGAACAGCATGTTGTCGCGGAACCGATGCTTCCGGCAGCTGACGATGGCATCCACGGCGATGCCGGATAAACCGGCCAAGATTTTTTTATCCGCCGGCTGGAGCGTGAAGGGAACCAGGCCGGCGCGCGGCGGCCGGACCGGTATGTTAAACTGCCGGGCGATCTCATAGCCCAGCGGGCTGGCCCCTGCCCCCGTCATGCATAACCCTCCCGTGGCGATCACCAGGGACGGGCAGGTGTAATTCCCCCGGCTGGTGTGCACCGCAAAAGCGTGATCGGGGCGTCTGTCTATGGTATCTATTTTGGTGTCGAGGCTGAAGGCAACCCCTGCCATTTCGCACTCGGACCGCAGCATGTCCAGGATCTGGCGGGCGCTTTCAATACAGAACAGCTGCCCATGGGACCGCTGGCCATAGGCGATGCCGTGCTTGTTGATCAATTCGATAAAATCCCATTGGGTGTAGCGGCTAAGCGCCGATTTGCAGAAGTGGGCATTATGGGAGATGTAGCGAGCGGCTTCAATGTTGAGGTTGGTAAAGTTGCAGCGTCCGCCGCCGGAAATTAAAATTTTTCGCCCCGGTGTGTTGCCGTGGTCCAGAACCACCACCCGGCGGCCGCGTTTTCCGGCTTCCATGGCACACATCAGTCCCGACGCGCCGGCACCGATAATCACGACATCCACAATCGGGTTCAACAATGGCTTCCTTTCGCCGGCAGCCGGGTTTTTTTCATTGGGCACCATGCGGTTTCTGCCGGCTTGCTGATGGGGGCGGGACAGATGCTGGGGGCCTTTGTCGGCCCCCGGCTGGTGATTCAAAAAGGCACCGGGCTTGTGCGCGTCTTTTTTCTGCTGGTGGTGGCCACTTTCGCCCGGCTTGCCTATGCCTCCTATGCCGCTCAATGACGGTTCGGCTACAGGAAAAAATTCATGTTCGGCCGTCTCATCGTCTCCGGTTTTCCATTGAAAAAGGCCTCCAACGCATCTTTCACGGCTTCCAGATCCCAGGCATTGCCGATCCGTTTATAAAAGCTATGGGCGAATTTGAAATTGGCGCTGAAATAGAGGGCAAATTTCTTGTATCGCCGCAGCGCCCGCCGGTCGTCGAAATGCCGCGCCATCAGGTCCAACATGGCAAAGGCCGTGCGCCGGTAGATTCCGGCGTCGGGTGAAAGCAAGCCGGTCATCTGGGCCATCAGCCAGGGGCGGGCGATGGCCATTCTGCCGATGGCCACACCGTCGCAACCGGTGGTCTCCAGCATTCGTAGGCAATCCGTTTCATCGAACACGTCGCCATTGCCGAACACCGGAATGGGTACGGCGTCCTTGACCCTTTTGATATAATCCCAGCGGGGTGGGCGTGAGCGCCGATCCGGGGCCACCCGGGGGTGAAAGGTCAGGGCGTCGGCGCCGGCCGAGGCGAATCGCCGGGCCAGATCCACCGGAATGGCCGGGTCGTCGGTCCACCCCGTGCGAAACTTGACGAACAGCGGGATGGTTATGACCCGGCGCACCGCCTCAACGATGCGGGCGGCCTGGTCCGGTGTTTTCAGCAGGGCCGCCCCGCAGCATTGTTTGCAGATGGTGGCCACCGAGCAGCCGAAATTCAAGTCCACCCCGTACAGGCCCTTCTCCTCGATGATCCGGGCCGCCGTCGCCATGGCCGCTGGGTCGGCGCCGAAAATCTGCATGACCAAGTGTTGCCGTTCTGCCTCCCGCCAGCTGAAATAGGCGGAGCCGGAACGGATCTCCTTGGGAATTCGTTTGGCGCTGCACATCTCTCCGAAGAGCAGGCCATACCCGCCGAAACCGGCCAGCAGTTCCCGAAAGGCGATGTGTCCCAGCAGGGTCATGGGCGCCAGGACCAGCCGGCAATCGATCGTGGTCTGTCCGATGGTCAGGGGGCGATTAAGCCGTGAGGCAAGGTCTGATTCCATATCAGTTCTAAGATATGGTCTTGGGCTGCGTTGTCGATCGTCGCAGTATTGCAATACGGCTTCCTTACTCCAGCCTTGCCCAAAACCTTATCTTGAAACCGATAGACAATTTGGTTTAGCGCGGCCAGACGAGGCGCTGAGGGTTGCAGTAGACCATGAGACTGCCACCCTTACCCAGTGACGCCAGGGTGATATTCAGGGCCGTGGCCAGTTCAACGGCCAGGGCAGTGGGCCGGGAAATGGCCAGGATGACAGGAATCCGTGCCCGTGCTGCTTTCTGGACCAGTTCGTAGCTGATACGTGACGAGAGGGTCAGCAATCGTGCCTGCGGCAGTCGTCCGTCGACAAATAGTAACCCGATGGCCTTGTCCAGTGCATTGTGACGGCCCACGTCTTCGGCAACGGACAACTGATTGAACGCATGGTCATAGATGGCAGCACCATGGGCGGCGCGGGTTTTGTCCCGCAGTGGCTGGTAGTCGCCCAGATGGAGCAGTCGGTCCAAGGCGCCCTTCCCGTCCAGCGGTTCCCCGTCAATCAGCGGCGAAAGTGCCTGGACCAGATCGGCGACAACGGATTTCCCGCAGATGCCGCAGGAGGTCTGGCTGATATAGGTTCGTCGATCCAGATGATCGGCAATTTTTGTGCGCCGCGCGGCGGTAAGGGTGACAGTGGCCACATTGGTGTCTTCACCATCGCAGAAGGCAATGTTGGTAATGTCCTCGGGGTTGTCCACGATGCCCTCTCCGAGGCAGAAACCGGCCACGTGGGCCTTTTCCTCGCCCGGCGTGCGCATGACAACGGCATACGCTGACCCCTGAACCCGGATGGAGAGGGGCTCTTCTCCGATGAATACCATGGATTCGAATCTCGCCTGTCCGTTTTCCACAATGGTGATGTCTCGATAATGACCGCTCACGAGGCGCTTCCTTTTCGGCTGGGAACCATTCAAAACTCTACAACGGCAGCGATATGAGCACCTTTCGATTCTTTGAAAATGCCGTTACGGCTAACCATTACCTACAAGGAATGGCCGGTTCTTGTCCACGACTTTTCCCATTCCCATGGTCGATCAGTTTTTTCTTGACAACGGTGTCGGAAAGTTTAATATTTCTTATTTTTTGAATTCAGGACAAAGCGATTTGTTTTCACAGGAGGGCTGAAACATGTATGCAGTGGTTGCCACAGGCGGTAAACAATATAAAGTTGCGGAAGGTGATGTCCTCAGGTTTGAGAAGCTCACTGGTGACGTCGGATCACCGATCGCTTTCGACAATGTCCTTATATTTTCCGATGGCGAAAATGTCAAGATCGGCCAACCCGATGTGGATGGGGTAACGGTCCATGGCCAGATTGTGGCCCAGGGCAAGAGCAAGAAAATCCTTGTTTTCAAATACAAACGCAGAAAGCGCTATCGCCGTAAGCAAGGTCATCGTCAGCCGTTCACCGCCGTTCGTATCGATCGTATCGAGGCGTAAACGCTTTTCCGAAACACCTGCAAGGGTTGCCGAATCAGTTGTACGTCAGTTCGGTGATCTTTTGTTATTGAGGAGGAATCCATGGCACACAAAAAAGCAGCCGGCAGTTCAAAAAACGGTCGAGACAGTAATTCCCAGCGCCGGGGAATCAAGCGCTATGGCGGCCAGGAGGTACTCGCCGGCAACATACTGGTTCGACAGGTGGGCACCAGAATCCATCCCGGCGTCAATGTCGGCATTGGCAAAGACTATACCCTTTTTGCCCTGATCGACGGCGTCGTCACCTATGAAAGAAAAGGCCGAGACCGTAAACAGGTCAGTGTCTATGCAGCGTGAAATTCATAGACGAAGCACGCATTACCGTCCAGTCGGGCAAGGGCGGTGCCGGATGCGTGAGCTTGCGGCGGGAAAAATACATCCCCAAAGGTGGGCCTGACGGGGGTGACGGGGGTCGCGGCGGAGATGTCATTTTCAAAGCGACCACCAAAAAGCGCACCCTCTATCACCTTCAGTTTCAAAAGCTTTGCAAGGCCAAAAACGGGACCGGCGGCCAGGGAAACAACCGGGCCGGAAAAGGCGGTGAGGACCTGATCATCGAACTGCCTCCCGGCACCTTGGTGGTTGACGCTGATACCGGAGACCTCATAAAAGACCTCGTCGACACCGACGAGGTCTTTGTCGTTGCAAAAGGGGGCCGGGGGGGGCTTGGAAACGCGCGGTTCAAATCATCGACCAACCGGACACCCCGTTTTGCGCAGCCGGGTGAGCCCGGCCAGACCCTGAATCTGCGGCTGGAGTTGAAACTGTTGGCCGATGTGGGTGTTGTGGGGCTGCCCAATGCCGGCAAATCGACACTGGTTTCCGCCATGTCCTCGGCCAGGCCCAAGATCGCCGATTATCCCTTTACCACCCTGATACCGAATCTGGGTGTGGTTCAAACCAACCGCCGGGAACCTTTTATCATCGCCGACATCCCCGGGTTGATCGAGGGTGCCCACACCGGTACCGGCCTTGGCATCCAGTTCCTGCGGCATGTGGAGCGGACGCGGGTATTGTTGCACCTGGTGGATGCCGCCGCCATCGATTCCGACCATCCACTCAGGGACCTCGATACGGTCGGCCGGGAGTTGCACCAGTATAGCCCAGCGCTATCTGAAAAACCCCAACTCGTGGTGTTGAACAAGATGGACGTGACCTGGGCCGAGGATGCGGCCACGCTTTTCGGGGAAGCCTTCGGCAAGGGCGACCTACTGAAGATTTCCGCCGCCACCGGCAAGGGACTCGATCGTTTGACCGCGACCCTGTGCGACCTGCTGGATCAAATGGATGAAGCGCAAACGGAAGAAAAAGAGTAGCGCCATCAGGCGGGCCGTCGTTAAGGTGGGCAGCAATGTGCTGACCGCTCAGGCCGGCCTGAACATCGATGCCATTTCCTCCATCAGCAGCCAGATTAGCCGGCTTCTGGACCAAGGCATTCAGATTATTCTTGTCTCTTCGGGGGCCATGGCCTCCGGCATGAAAAAAATGGCTTTTCCCAAGCGACCCGAAGCCATTCCCAAACGGCAGGCCATCTCCGCCATCGGTCAGGCCGGCCTGATCCGTGAGTGGGAAAAGGCCTTTGCCCGGTTTGATCGCAAGGTGGCCCAGATCCTGCTCACCAGCGACGATCTTGTCAGCCGCAAACGCTATCTGAATGCCAGGAATACCATGAACACCCTGCTCGAGTGGCAGGTCGTGCCGATTATCAATGAAAACGACACCATCATGGTGGAAGAGATCAAACTGGGGGACAACGACAATCTGGCAGCCATGATCTCCCTGCTGCTGGATGTCGACATTTTTATCAACCTTACCGATATCGACGGCCTGTATGACAAGGATCCCCGGGTCTGTCCGGATGCCCGGCTGATTCCCCGGGTGGCCACCTACAGCAGGAGCATCGAAAAATACGCCGGCGATATTCCCGGTGCCCTGGGCACGGGAGGGATGTTGAGCAAAATCAAAGCCGCCCGCAAGGTCACCGCATCGGGAATACCCATGGTGATTGCCAAGGGGTACCGGCCGGACATCCTGATTCGTCTGGCGGCCGGAGAGCCCCATGGCACGTTTTTCGTGCCTCGGGAGCAAAAACTGAACCGCAAGAAATGCTGGATCGGCTACACGGTCAACCCCCAGGGTACCCTCAAGGTCGATGCCGGGGCCGCCAGGGCGCTGATGAACAACGGGAAAAGCCTGCTGCCCAGCGGCATTGTCGATGTGCAGGGTCAGTTCCCCGTGGGCGCAGCGGTGGCCGTGATCACTGAAGAACGGCAATTGATCGGCAACGGGCTGGTAAACTACAATGCCGAAGAGATCCGGACCATCATGGGCCTCAAGACCAGTCAGATCAAAGCCCGCCTGGGCCAGAAAACCTACGATGAGGTGATCCACCGGGACAATCTGGTGATCACCGGAGAACCCGAAGCCGCTTGATAGGAAACACCATGGATATCGATCGAACCATCCGACACATGGCTCGTGACGCCAGGCAGGCCGCCGGCGTGATGGGCTGCTGCGCAACGGACCAAAAGAACCGGGTCCTGACGAATATGGCCGACTTGCTTGTGCAGCAGGCGGAAACGATAGTTCAAGAAAACCGCAAAGACCTGAAGCGTGCCGGGGAAGCGGGCCTTTCCAGTGCCATGGTGGACCGGCTCACCGTCACGGGGAAAACCATTGCCGCCATGGCCGGCAGTCTACGGGAAGTGGCCGCCTATCCCGACCCCTTGGGCACCATGGGCGAAACACGGGTGCGGCCCAACGGATTGCGGGTATCGAAAATGCGCATCCCGTTGGGCGTCATCGGCATCATCTATGAGTCGCGCCCCAATGTCACCATCGATGCCGCCGGGTTATGCCTGAAATCCGGCAATGCCGTCATCCTCAGGGGCGGTTCCGAGGCACTGCATTCCAACCGGGCCCTTGCCGGCATTATCGGCCAGGCCCTGGAATCGGTCGGATTGCCGGCCCAGGCCGCCCAGGTGGTCCCCACGGAAGATCGCGCGGCGATCAATGCCCTTCTGGTCCAGGACGCCTTCGTGGACCTGATCATTCCGCGGGGCGGTGAAGGGCTGATCCGATTTGTGGCGGAGAATTCCAGGATCCCTGTGCTCAAGCACTACAAAGGGGTCTGCCATGTTTTTGTGGATCAGTCGGCCGACCTTCAAATGGCTGAAGATATCTGTTACAATGCCAAGGTTCAGCGCCCCGGCGTGTGCAATGCCATGGAAACGCTGCTGGTCCACGAACGGGTGGCGCACGACTTCCTGCCGGCTATGGCCCGGCGATACGATACGGCTGATGTACAGCTTCGGGGATGCCCGAAAACCTGCGCCATCCTTCCCGACATACCCCCCGCCACCGACGCGGACTGGCCCGCCGAGTACCTGGACTTGATCCTGGCCGTCAAGGTGGTAACGGACATGGAGGATGCCATGGGCCATATTGCCCGATACGGATCGAACCACACGGAGGCGATTGTCACGAGCGATTACCGCCGGGCCCACCGGTTTGTCCGGGACGTGGACGCCTCGGTGGTGCTGGTCAACGCCTCCACCCGGTTCAATGATGGCGGACAGTTGGGCCTGGGCGCTGAAATGGGCATCAGCACGTCCAAACTACACGCCTTCGGTCCCATGGGACTCCACGAATTGACCACCCAAAAGTTCGTGGTCCTGGGCGACGGCCAGGTTCGGGAGTAGCCTTCGGGCCGCGCCCCGCGCATCCCATCGGAAAACACCAGGCACTGGAAGAACCCATGCGAGCAGGAGTATTCGGGGGAACATTCAATCCGATCCACAAGGGTCACCTGATGGTAGCCGAACGGGTTCTCCACCGATTCTCTCTGGACCGGCTTTATATTGTCCCCTGTCGGGTCCCCCCCCACAAATTCCCCGCATTCCTGGCACCGGCGGCCGAGCGGGTCCGAATGATCCAACTGGCTCTGCCCGCCGATACACGCTACTGCCTGTCCGACGTCGAAATCCAGCGCAAAGGCCGGTCATACACCATCGACACAGTGGACCACTTCAAAACACAGGTCACTCCCGGTGCCGTACTGTTTCTGATTATGGGAATGGATGCCTTTCTGGAGATTCATACCTGGAAAAGCTATCGACGGTTGCTGCAAGCCGCCCAACCGGCGGTGGTGTCACGATGGGTGGACGGCAGGATGCACGCCGGCGACGATGTCAGCCGGATGGACGGCTATATCCGATCCCGGTTGTCAGGGGATTATCACTATGTCGAAGAACCGTCTTGCTGGCAGCGGGCCGTCGGAAACAAGATCCACCTGTTGCCGACCCAACCCATAGACATCTCTTCCAGCCAGATAAGGCAGCGAATCAGGGCAGGAAAAGAGATCGTCGACCTTGTTCCGGCGAAGGTCAACGCTTATATTGAACAAAAGGAACTTTATCGATGACCAAAACGAGTGATGCTGAACTGGACGTTTACGTCAAATCAGCGCTTGGCAAAAAAGCCCGAAATCCGGTCCTCTTAGACGTAGGCCACCTCACCAGCCTGGCGGACGCCTTTCTCATCTGCCACGGGACGTCCAACCGTCAGGTCAGCGCCATCGCCGAACATATCCAGCGGGACCTGAAAAAACAGGGCATCAAGGCCCTGAGTGTCGACGGCCTCAAGGAGGGCCACTGGGTGCTCATGGACTACGGGCACGTGGTCATCCACGTCTTTTTTGAAAGTACACGCAGTTTTTACAATCTGGAAGGGCTGTGGTCAGATGCCCGGCGCATCCAGACGGAAAGCCTGAGACGTGTGGTCGATTGTCCGGATGACGATACAGATGTAGATGAATCGGTATTCATTGAATAAAGGAGAGATGATGCCCAAAAAGACCCATATGCTGATTATTCTCGACGGATGGGGAATCGGCGTCGACGAACCGACCAATGCCGTCATGATGGCCCATACACCGTTTCTGGACCGGCTTCAATCCAGCTATCCATCGACACAACTGCGCTGCTCGGGCAAGGATGTGGGGCTGCCCGAGGGGATCATGGGCAACAGCGAAGTGGGGCATATGAACATCGGTGCCGGACGTGTCGTCTACCAGGACCTGGTGCGCATCGACAAAGCGATCGAAGAGGGGGCCTTCTTCGAGAATGCATCGCTTGGTGCCGTTATGGATGCGGTGGCTGCCCGCGGTAGGGCGCTGCACCTGATGGGCCTGTTGTCCGATGGCGGTGTCCACAGCCAGTTCACCCATCTGTTGGCCCTGCTGGACATGGCCCAGCAAAAAGGGCTATCCAAGGTCTTCGTTCATGCCATCCTCGACGGCCGGGATACGCCGCCGGACAGTGGCGTGAACTATCTGAAGCAGCTGCAGGACCATATCCAGGCCATCGGCAACGGTGCCGTTGCATCCGTCTGCGGCCGCTACTATGCCATGGACCGTGACAAACGATGGGATCGGGTGGAAAAAGCCTACCGGCTCTATTCCGAAGGCCATGGGCGGGTGGAAACCAATCCGGTGGCCGCCGTTAAATCAGCCTACAACCGTGATGAGACCGACGAATTCGTCCAGCCGGTGGTCATGGTCGACGAAAGCGGCAAACCGCTGGGCACGGTGACCGACGGTGACGGCATCATCTTTTTTAACTTCCGTGCGGACCGTGCCCGGGAGATCACCCGGGCTTTTACCGAAAAAAAATTCGATGGATTCGAGCGCCTGGTGGTTCCGGTGCTTTCCGGCTTCACCACCATGACCCTTTACGACGAAGGATTTGACCTGCCCATGGCCTTTGGCCCCGTTCACCTGGAAATGATTCTCGGAGAGGTCCTGAGTCGCCAGGGGCTATGCCAGCTGCGCATTGCCGAAACCGAGAAGTACGCCCATGTGACCTACTTTTTCAATGGCGGGGAAGAAACGCCTTTTAAAAACGAAGCGCGTTGCCTGATTCCCTCTCCCCGGGATGTGGCCACCTACGACCAGAAGCCTGAAATGAGCGCACCCCAAGTGGCCGACGAAGTGGTTGCCCGTCTGGATTCGGGTAAATACGATTTCATCGTGCTCAATTTCGCCAACATGGACATGGTGGGACACAGCGGTGTGATGGCCGCCGCCGTGAAGGCCTGCGAAACCGTGGACCGCTGTCTGGAAAAAGTAGTCAGCAAGCTCTGGGAGAAAGATGGCGTGGCCTTGGTAACCGCCGATCACGGCAACTCGGAAAAGATGGCCGGTCCTGATGGTAAACCGTTTACGGCCCACACCACCAATCCGGTTCGCCTGCTGCTGCTGGACGACCGCCGAAAGGGGGTTCGTCTGCGGGAAGGCCGTTTGGGCGATATCGCGCCGACGCTTCTGGAACTGATGGGGCTGGAGAAACCGGCGCAGATGACCGGACGGAGTCTACTGCAGGCCTAAAAGTCGTCACAAACCCGTCGTCACGGCAGCGCCATGCGACGGCGGTTTTTATTCTGAGGACCCGGCGTCAGCGGCCCGACAACGTGATGTCCACGTTTAGTTCGTCGGCAACGGTACGCAACCCTTTCTCCAGCGGATCCATGTCGGTATCATTGGGGATCTGAACCCGAATATCCATGACGTACATGGCCGTGCCGCTTTCCGGTGAGGCCTTGACCGTGGACTTGAGGTCGACGATGTTGACGCGGTGGTCTGCCAGGAAACGGCTGACCTTGTAGACGATCCCTGCTTGGTCCAGACCTTCCACATGCAGGGTGTGCGTCTTCACCCGATCGCCGGGTTTGGCTGTTTCCGGTGGCTCCAGCGGGCGGAGGAACGCGGAAATCCCTTTTTCCTGTTCCAGTCTGCGGCAGGCCCTGGACAGCGGGTCGGCCACGTCTGCCGATCCGGCGGTGAACAGCAGGATCAGGGTAAATTCCCCAGCCATCAGGGTCATGGAGGTGTCCTCCAGGTTGCAGCCGTTTTCATACAGAATTCCAGTTACATCGGCGACGATGCCGGGTCGGTCCTTGCCGAAAGCGGTCATGATGAATCGTTGTCCCATATAAACTCCTCTCTGCTGATGTGATATAGGTGGAGGCCACGCCAACCCGCTCAACCTTTCACGTGGTTGCCTGCGTTAGTCGCGGCCGTTTGTTGACGCCATGAAAAAAGATCATCACCGACAAGTCGGCCGCGCGCCGGACAAGGCGTGCGCCAGCGCCCTGGACAGCGCCTTTCGGAGCTTGTCCCGACGGGACCACACCCGCAAGGAGTTAGCGGTTAAACTTCGGCAGAAGGGGTTTGACCGTTCCGCCATCGCGGGTGCCCTGGAACGATGCCGGGAACTGGGGTATCTGGACGATGCCAAAACCGCCGCGATCATCGCCGGTCATCTGGCCGAAAACGGATACGGCCCCTTGCGGGTTCGCCAGGTCCTCGGTCAAAAGGGGCTTGACGATGCAGCCATCGAACAGGCGCTGGTCTGTTGCGGTGATGAAAAGGCCCAGGTGCTCAGCGCCCGTCGCCTGCTGGAAAAAAAAGCGTCTCGCCTGAACCGTGAGGCCGATCCATGGAAACGCCGCCAGAAGGCTTACCGCTTTCTAGCCGGCCGGGGGTTCGCGTCAACCGTCATCAAGTCGGCCATCGCCGACATCTGAGCCCCGTCCTTCAGTGGCGCAGGTAGCTAAAGTCAACGTCGGGCCGTCCCACGAAACAGGACTGGCTGAACCCGTAACGCCGGATAACGGCGAGAGCCTGTCGTGCTTCGGTCTGGCCCTGGCCGAAATCGAACAGCCACCGGCGGCCGGATACGATTTTCCAGCGCCCCTGAATGTTGCTTACCGTGACTGTCTTTGGGTCGAAAGCCACGCAATCTTCACCGGCCATCCCGCCCGACGGGCTACCGCCTTTTGCCAGCATATATGAAAATAACGGATCCGGCCGGCCGGCAGAGCAGACGCGGTCCATGCGGTAGTGACGGATCACCTTCAGCGATTGACGGGCGGCGGCCTGGTTGGGTCCGAAATCGAACAGCCAGTGGTCGCCGTCGACGATCTTCCATCTTCCTTTCACCTGGCGAACGCCAAGGGCGGCCGGGTCGAAGCGAACGCAATCCGCATCTCCAGAGGGTTTCAACTTCATCAGCGGCCGGGTGACAGACGCGTCTGTCTTTATGCGTGTCCATCGGGAAGCGCCAAATCCGCCGGTTTTATTCACGACCCGCAGTTCGTTCCCGTCCTTTTCAAGCACCAGTTCCAATTTCCCGGCACCCGTTGTCCGCCCCTTGGGAACATCGGCCCAGTTGCCCTTGATGCGGGTTCCATTAATGCGCCCGGAAAATACGGTTGACCATGCCGGTTGTGCATCGGCGGATTCACCGTACCAATGCACATAGCCGTCGGTCTGGCGTAAATAATAGGTGCCCCCGTCGTTGCCGGACCATCGACCGCTCAGATCGGCCCAGGCAGCTGAGACCAGCACGGTATAGAGAAGCACACCTACAGGAAAAATGTATTTCACGATGAATCCCCAACCTAAAAAAGGCGAATGCGGGATGTCGAAACGGGACTGCAAAATGGACGCCTCGATGCCACGGCCATCTTTTTTGACGCGGACGGATGGCCTATCGTTTCCCCACCTCCGAGGATAAAACCATCCCTTCCAGTGCCGCGTAGGATTGAGCACCCACCAGCCGCTGGCCGTTGAGGACAAAGGTGGGAACAGCGGTAATCCCCATCTGACGGGACCGTTGCCAGTCCTGGTCCACGGCTTCACGATAGGATCGCTGATCCAGCACCGCCTGCGCCGCTGCAGGATCCAGGCCGACCGCCGAGCATATCTGGAGTAAAACCGGCTGGCGGGCGATATTTTCGCCGCGCTGGAAATAGGCCAGGAACACGGCGTGGTGAAAGGCGTCGCCACGGCCCTGATCCTC
>Ga0272441_10004646_pt1 | contig 24589 bp, 18 predicted proteins | sample SSMProp6N_FD_193582 | JGI IMG/M metagenome (GOLD analysis project Ga0272441, IMG submission 193582) | Marine sediment archaeal communities from Little Sippewissett salt marsh, Falmouth, MA, United States - SSM-Prop-6N | ecosystem: Environmental > Aquatic > Marine > Wetlands > Sediment ...
AGCCACCGCGCGACATCCTCACATCTCCCCGAAACTCCTCTGGACATCCCGCCCCGCCCAACGTACAAAGGCGGACGTTGACCTACCGCGGTTCCCGGCAGGCGGACGCCCCATGGCCAAACGGTCCGGCAGGAAAAAAGACGACGCCAAACGCCTCAGCGATTTCTGCAAGCACAAAGGCCGGGGCGAGCCGGTGCCCGTGTACGTGCTGCGCGGCACGGACCCGTTCCTGATGGCCAAAGGCCGCGCCACCGTCCGCGAGCGGACCATCGGCGACGCCGACCCCGGCCTGGCGCTGGCCGAGTTCGACGGTGCCGAGGCCGCCGCTCCCGACGTTCTCGACGCCCTCCGCACCCTGCCGCTGCTCGCCGACCGCCGGCTCGTCCTCGTCCGCGACGCCGACGCGTTCCTGAACGCCAGCACCCGGCCGCTTCTGGAAAAGTACCTCGCCGAGCCGTCGGAGGCGGGTGTCCTGTGCCTGGAGGTCGGCTCCTGGAATCCGTCCACGCGGCTCGCGAAGGCGGTCAGCCGGGTGGGCCTCGTCGTCGCCTGCGAGGCGGACAAGCCGAACATGATCCCCGCCTGGCTCCAGAAGCAGGCGGAGTCGCAGTTCGGCAAGACGCTCACCTTCGAGGCCGCCCAGATGCTCCAGGCGTTCCTCGGCGACGACTTCGCGGCCCTCACCCATGCCCTGGACGCCCTGGCCCTGTACGTCGGCCAGGCCGACCTGATCGAGGCCACGCACGTCGACGCGCTGGTGTCCCGCGGCCATCACGAACGGGTGTGGGCCCTCTGCGACGCCGTCGCCGAGGGACAGGTGGCCCGGGCCCTGGAACTACTCGACGTCTTCTGGACGGAAGGGATGACGGCCCCGCAGATCGTCGGGCTGCTCCGGCCGACGTACCGGCAACTGATCCGGGTCGGCGCCATGGCCGAGACCATGGGCATCGACGCCGCCATGGACCGGGCCCGCGTGCACCGGGCGGCGATGGATCGCATCCGCCGGGCCGCCCGCCGGTTCTCGGTCGACGACCTCGCCGACGCCTACCAGGCCCTCGTCGACGCGGACCTGGCGGCCAAGACGCGGCCGGACGACCGCATGGCCATGGAGACGCTCATCCATCGCCTCTCGCATCCGCACGAGACGCGGGGCCTGACGGTCCACGAGGCCGCGGGGGCATAGCGGCAACACGAAGACGTCCCGCGCGGCGGGTCTCCTGCCCCACCGCACGCCGAGGCGCCCTTTGAGCCGCGAGCCGAGCGCGCCGGCGCGCGGCGGGTCCGGAGACCCGCCGCGCGGCAATACTCGAACGCCTCAAAGCAAAACCATGCCCCAAACCTCGGACCAACCCGTCGCCGTCCAGATCGGGGCCGGCAACATCGGCCGGGGCTTCATGGCCGAACTCTTCCAGCGCGGCGGGTACCGCGTCACGTTCATCGAGGTCGACCCGGCAGTGCTCGCGGCCCTCGCCGACCGCGGCGCCTACGACATCCATCACATCACCAACGAGGGCGAGGACGTCGCCCGCATCGAGAACGCCCGCGCCGTCGACGCCCGCGACGGCCAGGCTTGCGCCGAGGCCATCGCCGGCTGCGCGGTGGCGGCGACGGCCGTTGGCGTCCGCGCCCTGGACGCCGTCGCCCCGACGCTGGCGGCCGGCATCGCCCGCCGCCTCGCCCGACCGGACGCCCCACCCCTGAACGTCATCACGTGCGAGAACCTCATGGGCGCCGGCCGGCACCTCCGGGACCTCGTCTGGCGCGGGCTGGAGCGCCTCGCCGAAGACGGCGCCGCCCCGCCTGACCGCGCGGCATTCGACGAGCGCGTCGGCTTCGGCGAGGCGGTCGTCAGCCGCATGGTCCCCCTCGTGCCGGAGGACGTCCGCCGGCGCGATCCCCTGTGGATCGCCTGCGAACCGTACGCCCGCCTGCCGGTGGACGCGACGGCCATCCGCGGCGAGGTCCCGCATCTGGCGGGCCTGGAGCCCGTCGAGCCGATCGCCGCGTACCAGCAGCGGAAACTCGCCACGCACAACCTGAGTCACGCCGCCTCCGCCTACCTCGGCTACCGGGCGGGCCACCGCTTCATCTGGGAGGCGATGGACGACCCGGCGGTCGCCGACGCCGTCAACGCCGCCATGGACGAAACCGGCCGGGCCCTCGTCGCGCGGTACGGCTTCGACCCCGCCGACCAGCGGGCCCACGAGGCCGACCTCCGCCGGCGCTACCGAAACCGGGCCCTCGGCGACCAGGTGACCCGCGTGGCGGCGGACCCGCTCCGCAAACTCGGGCCCCGGGACCGCCTCATCGGCTCCGCCCGGCTGTGTTTGGAGGAGGGCATCGAACCCGCCGCCGTCCTCCGGGCCACCCGGGCGGCCCTGGCGTACGACCATCCGGGGGATCCGTCGGCCGTCCGGCTCCAGCGGATGCTGGCCGAGCGCGGCCGGGCCGCCGTCCTGGACGAGGTGTGCGGTCTGGCGGCCGGCGACCCGCTGCGGGACCGTCTTCTGGCACCGGATCCGCAGGACGAAGGGTGACGATGGACCTGGCGATTCTCCATCCCGTCCCGGCTGCCGACTACGCCGCCCGCGCCTACCGCGACGAGGCGGCCCTGCTGGGCGCGTGCCTCCAGCGCGACGGCCACACCGTCGGCCTGACGGTATGCACGCCGGAAGAGTCGGACGTCCTGGCATCGGCGATGGCCGATGCCCGGCCGGACCTCGTCCTGATGTACGTGGAGGGTCTGGCGGCGGACGCGTCCGCCCGGACCGCCGGGACCGTCGCCTCGGCCCTCGGGGCGCCGCTGGTGGTCTTCGGCCCGCACGCTCGGCGATGCCCGGACGCCTGCCTCAGTCTGCCCGGCGCCGAGGCCGTCGCCGTCGCCGACGCCCCGCGGGTCGTCCCGGCCTATCTCCAGGGCCGGGGAGCGCGGGTCGACTCCATCCGGGCGGCCGGCATGTGGGTCACGTGCGAGACGGGGGTGATGCGGAACCCGGCCCCGCCGCCGCCCGAGTCCCTGGCCGACGAGCCCCTACCGCTGCGGTGGCTGTACGATTCGGAGCAGACGCTGGACGCGGCGGGGTATGCGCCGATCGTGGCGGCCCGCGGCGGGGAAGACGCCGCCCCCGCCGGCGCCGAGGCGGGGGCGGCCGGCATGCCCGCCCCGGCCGGCGGCCCGGCCCCCTGGCCGGTGCGCCACCGGCCCCTCGATGCGATCCTCCAGGAAATGCGCGACGTCGCGGACGAGCAACTCGACCTGGGCGGCTGGCGCATCGGCAACACGCGGTGGGCGTCGGACGCCGACTGGCTCGCGGGCTTCGCCGGACGGTATCCGCGCGAGGTCCGCCTGCCGCTGCGGACCACGCTGCACCCGGCCGACGTGACGGCCGAGACGGCCGGCCTCCTCGCCCGGGCCGACGCCGACGAGGTCACCCTGCCGCTCGGCAGCGCGTCGCACCTGATACGGACCGAGGCGCTCGGCCTGGACGTGACGCGCGGGCAGGTGACGGCGGCGGTGGCCCATCTGCGCGAGGCGGGTGTCCGGACCGCCGTCCGCGTCGACGTCGGCGCGCCGTACGAGACCCCCGTCACGATCGACGAAACGGTGGCGCTGCTCCGCGAGATCGACCCGGACCGCGTCCAGGCCCGGCTGCACTGGCCGGAGCCGGGGTCACCGGCGGAGACGGTCGCGCGGGAGCACGGCTGGTTGGCGCCGGACCCGTCGGCGGCGTACCTGGCGGGGGAGCCGACCGTCCGCCCGCCGTCGCTCCCGGTCGAGGACATCCTCGAGGCCCGCGACCTCGTGCCGTACCGGGTGCTGCGGCCGGGCATCGTGCCCTTGCTTCGGCTGTCTCGGCGCGTGACGATTCCGTGGAAGGGCACGGTCTGGACACAGGTGGTCCAGCCGCTGCTGGCCCCGCCCCTCAGGAAAGGATGACGTGACGCCTCCACCCCCGCTGACCCCGTCCGAGAAGAAGGCCCGCCTCGTGCGGGCGTACCTGGGCCGGCACCCGGTCTGGTGCGCCTGGCAGGTGACGTACCGGTGCAACTTCCGCTGCCGCATCTGCTCGTACTGGAAGGAGCCGCACTCGGCGGCGGAGGAACTGTCGCCGGCCGAGTTCGCGCGGGGGGCGCGGAACCTGGCGCGCAACGGCTCCATGCTCATCAACCTGGCGGGCGGCGAACCGATGCTGCGGCGGGACCTCGCGGAGGTCGTCGCGGCCCTGGCGCGGTGGCACTTCCCCCTGGTGACGACCAACGGCTGGCGCATCCCGCCCGAGCGCGCCCGCCGACTGTGGGACGCGGGGCTGTGGGGCGTGAGCGTCTCTATCGATTACCCGGACGCCGCGCGCCACGACGCCCAGCGCGGCGTGGAGGGGGCGTGGCACGAGACCGTCCGGGCCGTCGAGACCTTCCGCGACACCCGCACCGCCGACCATCAGCGTGTCAACGTGATGGCCGTCCTGACGGCCGACAACCAGGCGGACCTGGAGGGCGTGGTCCAGCTGGCCGACCGTCTCGGCGCCAACGTCATGGTCCAGCCGTACGGCGTGCTGAAGACGGGCGACGCGTCGCACCGTCCCCGGCCGCCCGTGTCGCCGCACCTGCTGGACCTGCACCGGCGGTACGGGGCCTTCCTCTCGAACCCGTACTTCCTGGCTCGGTTCGACGAGGCCCTGGACGGCGGCGTGCCGGGATGCCGCGCGGGGCAGGCCACGTTCAACATCGACCAGGAGGGTCTCGTGGCGAAGTGCGTGGAGGACCGCGGCCGGCCCGTCGGCTCGATCGTCGAGACGCCGATGCCGGTCCTGGAGCGGCGGCTGCGCGAGCGGTGGCGGGCCAACCGGTGCCGGGCGTGCTGGTACAACTGCCGGGGCGAGGTCGAGGCGCTGTACTCGGCGCGGGGCCTCGCGACCGCCCTGCCCCTGCTCCTGGCCGACGCGACGCCCCGCCGGACGGCGTGAGGGGCCTACCGCTCGCTCAGAATGACAGCCTCGGCTGCCCGGACCGTTCCTACTTCTTCAGGGCCGCGCGGATGGTCTTGGCCTGGTCGGCCATTTCGGTCGCCTCGTCGGCGCGGTCGGTCTGGCGGAGGAGGTCGGCGTAGCCCTCGAAGGCTTCGGCGCGGGCGTCGTCGTTTCGGCCGAGGCCGCCCTCGCCCATCCGGATAGCCTGCTTGTAGTAGTTCTCGGCGTTCTCGTGTTTCTTCTGGGCCTTGCAGGCGTCCGCCAGGTGGACGAGCGACCGGATGATGAGGGGTCGGTTCCAGCCGATCTTCGACCGGCGGATGGAGAGGCTCTCGCGCAGCGTCTCCTCGGCCTTGGCGGCCTCGCCGCGGGCCAGCAGGATCGTGCCGAGCGTTTCCAGGCTCTTGGCGTACCAGCGGTGGTTGGTGCCGTACTGGGCCTTGCGCAGGGCGAGGCCCTCGCGGGCGAAGGACTCGGCGGCATCGAGGTGGTCGAGGTCGCGCTCCACTTCGCCGAGGTTGTCCAGGACGATGGCCTGGAGCCGCTCGCCGCCGCTGTCGGCCTTGCAGATGGCCAGGGCCCGCTCGAGCAGCGGCTTGGCCTTCGCCGGCTTGTCGGAGTCCGCGTAGAGACCGGCGAGGTTGTTGGAGGCCTCGGCCACGTTGAGGTGCTTGGGCCCGAGGGTTTCCTCCCTGGCCTCCAGCAGGCGCGTGGCAGGACCGATCGCGGTCACATGCTTGCCTTGGGCGACGTAGATCTGCACGAGCCGCCCCAGGGTCAGGATCAGGCGCGGGTCGTCCTTGCCGAAGTCCTCGGCCACTTTGAGGGCGACGCTGAGTTCAGCTTCGGCCCGGGCGAAGTCGCGGACGCGGTAGGCCCGCTCTCCGGTCACCATGTGGGTACGCCACTCCGTCTCGGTGTCGGCCGAGGGCGCGGGGGGCGTCGCCCCGGCCGGGGCGGTCTCGCCGGCGGAGGGTTCGGCGGCCTCCGCCCCGCCGGCCGGACGGGCCGGAGCCCAAGCCACCGCCGGCACGACCCATCCCGCCACCACCAGCCACGTGACCAGCCGCATGCGCCGTCGCCTCATCGCCAGTCCCTCCCTTTGCCCAGCCGGAGCGGAACGTCCAGCAGGTAAGCATATCCTGAATCGCCGGCCGACGCAACGGTGTGGCCGGTGCCCCGAAAAAGGTTCCAGGAGTCCTTTTCGGCGGCGGCGCGTACGGGGCGCTTCGCCCATCGGCGCGCTCCGCTGCGCGTCGCGGCCAGAAGGGGCGGACGCTGTCCGAAAAAGACTCCTGGAACCTTTTTCGTGCGGGGTTCGGCTCGCCCGACCGAGTACCGGGTGAAGACGCCGTCCACGCACATCTTATTCGGAGGACAAACCATGCACGCGGACGAACCGGGCGGGACGGGCCGGCGGACCAGCCGGCGCGGGTTTCTGAAGTCGTCGGCCATCGCGGCCACGGGCCTCATGGCGGCGCCGATCATCCTGAAGGGCGCCGAGGACGCGGCGGCGCCGCTGAACGTCGCCCTCATCGGCTACGGCAAGCAGGGCCGCGTGCTGGCGAGCCAGGTGGTAAAGAGCCCCGGCATCCATTTCAAGGCGGTCTGCGACATCTGGTCCTACAGCAAACGGTACGCAAGCCGGCGGCTGAAGGCCCACGGCCACGAGGCCAAGATCTACGAAGACTACCGCGACCTGCTCGCCGACGAGAAGGACCTCCAGGCCGCCATCGTCGCCACGCCCGACTGGATGCACGCTGAACACACCATCGCGTGCCTGGAGGCGGGGCTCGCGGTCTACTGCGAGAAGGAGATGTCGAATGACCTCGCGAAGGCCCGGGCGATGGTCCGCGCCGCCCGCAAGACCGGCAACCTCCTCCAGATCGGTCACCAGCGGCGGTCCAACCCGCGGTACCTCCACGCCAGGGAAAAGGTGCTGGAGGAGACCGGTCTCCTCGGCCGCATCACACAGGCCTACGGCCAGTGGAACCGCTCCAAGTGGGCTTGCGAGCCGAAGGGCACCCCCGAGGGGTATCCCGTGGACGATGCCGTGCTTGCCAAGTACGGGTACGAAACCCCCTTCCAGTTCCGTAACTGGCGATGGTTCAAGAAGTACGGCGGGGGGCCGATTGCCGACCTCGGCAGCCATCAGATCGACGTCTTCGGCTGGTTCCTCGGCGCCCGGCCCACCTCGGTCTACGCCGACGGCAGCGCCGAGTACTACGACCAATACGAGTGGCACGACAACGTGTACGCCCTGTACCGGTTCGAGACGCCCGGCGGCACGGTCCGGGCGCTGTACGAGACGTTCAGCACCACCAGCGCCCGCAGTTACTACGAGTCGTTCATGGGCGACGAAGGGACCCTCAGCATCTCCGAGAACCCCGGCCAGTGCCGCGTCTACGCCGAAGGATACCTGACCCCGCCCACGAGCCAGCAGGCCCATCCGTGGCAGCCGTGGGTGGACAAGGGCTATGTCGTCCCGGTGCCGAAGGACGAGAGCAAGAAAGAGGTGGACGCCCCCAAGACGCTGGGCGAAGAGATGCTGGCCCTGTACCGCTCGCCGCCGCCGGTCGCGTTCCTGCTGGGCATTGAGCCGGAAAAGAATCTTCACCAGGCGCACCTGGAGAACTTCTTCAGCGCCGTCCGCGGACGGGCAGAGTTGACCTGCCCCGCCGAGGCCGGGTACGAGACCGCCGTCCAGGTCCTGAAGGTCCACGAGGCGCTGGCGGCGCAGGCGCCGGTGGCCCTCGGGGAGGAGGACTATCGGGTGTGAACCCGAACGCGGAACAGGGAATGCGGAACGAACGGCAAAGGGCTTTTGGCGTGCCACCGTTAGCCGCGGGGCTTGGCCGGCGCGTGCCGTTCGCGCGCGGTCTGCTCGGGAACGGCAACGCGTCGCGCGGTGGGTACGGAGACCCACCGCGCGACACCCCTTGCGGCTTCGGCACCGTCTTTTTCGCGGCACGGGGCGGAGGGCGATGGGTTTATAGGGGCGAATCCGGCCCGCCGGCCGTAGAATCCGGTGACGAAACGGCCGCGCCGGCCGTCAAGATTCCCCGGAGAGTGCTTGGCATTGGCCGGAATTTGGTTACAATACCGCCTCTCCGTCGGCCGGAGTACGGCGACGGGGAACGAACCGCAGAAACCAGTCTCCAGAGGAGGTTACGAGGTCGATGAGCGCTACCCAAGAAAACCATGACAAGCAGGGCGTCAGCCGACGCGGGTTCCTGAAGTCGACGGCGGCGGTCGGCGCCGGACTGGCCGTCGCTCCCACCATCCTGGGCGCCGAAAAGGCCGGGCCCACCCCGATCAACGTCGGCATCATCGGGGCCGGCACCGAGGGCCGCGTCCTCATTCAGCAGGCCATCAAGATCCCCGGCATCAAGTTCACCTGCCTCTGCGACATCTGGGACTACAGCCAGCGGTACACCGGCCGGCGGCTGCACGCCTACGGCCACGACGTCCTGGAGCACATGTACAAAGACTACGGCGAGATGCTGGAGAAGGAAAAGGACCGCATGGACGCGGTCATCGTGGCCACGCCGGACTTCTGGCACGCCGAACACGCCAACGCCTGCCTCGAGGCCGGCAAGCAGGTCTACTGCGAGAAGGAAATGGCCAACAACCTGGCGGATGCCAAGAGCATGGTCCAGGCGGCCAAGAAGACCGGCAACCTGCTCCAGATTGGCCACCAGCGCCGCTCCAACCCGCGGTACATCTTCGCCAAGGAAAAACTGATTGACGAGGCGAAACTCACCGGCCGCATCACACACATCTACGGCCAGTGGAACCGGTCGACGGCCGCCGCCTCGCCGCGCGGCTTCCCGAAGAAGTACCCGATCGACGAGAAGGCCCTCCAGAAGTACGGCTACGAGAACATGTTCCAGTTCCGCAACTGGCGCTTCTTCTGGAAGTACGGCGGCGGGGCCATGGAAGACCTCGGCAGCCACCAGGTCGACGTCTACCCGTGGTTCACCGGCGGCAAGCCGAAGAGCGTCCAGGCGTCCGGCGGCACGGACTACTGGAAGGAGTACGAGACCTACGACAACATCCTCACGATCTACACCTTCGACACCCCCAAGGGCGTGGTCCGCGCGTTCTACCAGACGCTGACGACCACCAGCGCCCGCGGTTACTACGAGTCGTTCATGGGCGACGAGGGCACCCTCTCCATTTCCGAGGCCCCGTCCCAGTGCCGCGTCTACGCCGAGGGGCACCTGCCCGACGTCGAGGGCAAGCACGCCTGGAACAAGTGGGTCGAGAAGGGCTACCTCATCCGCGTCGAGGAAGAGGAAAAGGCCGCCGAACCGAAATCGGCCGCCGACCAGATCATGGCCGTCTACAAGTCCAAGCCCCCGACCGCCTTCATGTTCAACGTGGAGGTGGAGGGCTCGTACCACCAGGCCCACATCCAGAACTTCTTCGACGCCATGCGCGACGACAAGGTCCAACTGAATTGCCCCGCCGACGTGGCGTATGAAACCTGCGTCATGGTCCTGACCGCCAACGAGGCCGTCAAAGCCGGCAAGACCATCGAGTTCACCGAAGAGGACTTCAAGGTCTGAGAGAGGCAATGACCCGACACCCGCGTTCCCACGCCGCTGCCGGTCCATCCCATTGGGCCGCGACAGCCCTGGTGACGGCCGCCGTAGCGCTGGCGGCCGCCATGGCCACCGGCGCCGCCGAAAAGGCCGAGAAGAAGGTCGCCCACATCCCGGGCAGCCGGTTCACCTACGTCCACACGCTGGCGCTGAAGGATGCCGAGGGAGGCGACATCGCGCTCGACGAGCCCCCCGTCCTCCCCTTCTCCTACGACGCCACCTGCTCGAAGTGCCACGAGTACCAGACCATTCGCGGCGGCTGGCACTTCAACGCGCCGGACCCCGACGTGCCGCCCGGCCGCCCCGGCCAACCGTGGTTCTGGGCCGACCAGGTCACCGGCACGCAGATTCCCGTCTCGTACCGCGCCTGGCCGAACACCTGGCACCCGGACGAGTTGGGCATCACGCCGTGGCAGTTCATCCAGATGTTCGGCCATCACCTGCCGGGCGGCGGACCGGGCGAGATGACCAAGGTCGAGGACCCGCAGGCCCGGTGGCTCGTCTCCGGCGCGATGCAGATCAACTGCGCCTCCTGCCACAGCGGCGACCCGGGGTACGACCAGGTGGAGAGTTTCCTCCAGATCGCCCGGCAGAACTTCCGCTGGGCCGCCACCGCCGCCACCCCGATGGCCATCGTCACGGGCGCCGCCGCCGCCATGCCGGCGTTCTACGACCCCGTCATGCCGCCCGAGGACGAGAAGACCGCCGCCAAGGCCCCCACGGTCGCCTACGACGCCGACCAGTTCGACCCGCTTGGGCGCGTCACCTTCGACATCCCCAACCAGCCGCCCGATACGCGGTGCTACTTCTGCCATAGCATCACCGAGACGAGCACCGCCCGCTGCGAGGCCCCCGAGGTCTGGAAGACCGACGTCGACGTCCACATGGACGCCGGCCTCACGTGCACCGACTGCCATCGCCACGGCCTCGACCACCAGGTGACGCGGAACTATCCGGGCGAGAAGCTGGCCGAGGGCGAGCCCCGCCTGGCCACCCTCACCTGCCGCGGATGCCACTTGGGCGCCGACTCCGCCGAGGCCGGGCCGTTCACGCAAGGCAGCCGGCTGGGCGCCCCCGTGCCGACGCACGTCGGCCTGCCGACCATCCACCTCGAGAAACTCGCCTGCACGACGTGCCACAGCGGCCCGTACCCGGGCGAGCGCACCACGCGCGTCCAGACCTCGCGGGCCCACTCGCTGGAGTTCCAGGGCAAACACCGCGGCCGGCACGCCTTGCCGTTCATCGTGGAACCGGTCTTCGCCCACCGGGAGTACGACGGGACGATCGGCCCGCAGCGGATGGTCTGGCCGGCGTTCTGGACCCGCGTCGCGACGGCCGAAGCCGCACCCGCCCCCGAGGACAAACCCGAAGCGGACGCCGCGGAAACCAAGGAAGGCGACGCGGCCGCCGATAGCGGCAACGAAGAGGCCGCCGACGCCAAGCCGGCCGAACCCGAGGCCGCCGCGGCCGAACCCGCCAAGGTCGCCGCCACGGAACTCAAACCGATGGGCCCGGCCGAGGTCTACGGCATGGCGGAGGACGCCTTCAAGGCCGAGTACGAGACCGAGGCCGAGACGGCCGAAGCCGAAGTGGAACCCGCCGACGCCGAAGCCGAAGAAACGGAAGCGGCCGAGGCCGAAGGCGATGCCGCAGAAGCCGCCGAGGGGGCCGACAAAGCGGCCGACGCCCCTGCGGAAGAGGAAGCCCCCGAAACCGAGGCCGAGCCCCCCGAGGCCGAAGACGACGTGGCCGAGGACGAACTCCCCGGCCTGACCGCCCCGCCGCCCGACCTCCCGCCCGCCAAGGTCAAGGCCGTCCTGGCGGCCCTGGCGAAAAAGGAAGAGGGCACCACCTTCGGCTATGTGTGCGCGGGCCGGCTTCACACCCTCGCCGAGGACGGCTCCCTGACGGTCGTCGACCATCCGCAGGCCGAGCCGGTGGCCTGGCCGATCGCACACAACGTCCGCCCGGCCGAGTACGCCCTCGGCTCCGGCTCCGGCAACGCCGCCTGCACCGTGTGCCACGGCTTCGACGCGGCCATCGTCTGGGGCGAGGTGGAACGCGCCGCCCCGAGCGCCCTCGGCGACGCCGAGACGACCCCGATGTACGCCTTCCAGGGGCGGGACCCGCTCGTCCAGAAGGCGTGGGCGATGTCGTACATCTTCCGGCCGATCTTCAAGCCGGTCGGTTTCGCCACGGCGGCCGTCATCGCGGCGATGCTGCTCGCGTACCTGGTGCGGGGGATGGCGGCCCTGGCCCGATGGGCCGACGACTCCTCTCCCGCCGGACCTGCCACCAAATAACGGGACCCGACGCATGACCCTGTATCAGACCCTCTCGATCGTCGCCATCGTCGGCACGCTGGGCGCCTGCGCCCTGCACTACCTGGCGGTCGCCCGGCGGGCACCCCGCCCCGCCATCGGCCGGCGGAGCGTCCTCCGGTACAACCTCTGGGAACGCTTCCTGCACCTGGTCCTGCTCGTCCTGTTCCTGGTGCTGGCGGTGACGGCGTACTGGGCGTCCATCGGCTGGGGCGGCCCGATGGCCGGCTACAGCCTCATGATCCACACCACCTGCGGCGCCGTCTTCGGCGTGGCGGTGGCGGCCATGCTCATCACGTGGGCGACCGGCCACGCCTTCGGCAAACACGATTGCCGCTGGCTGGCGAAGGGCGGCCCGTGGTCGGCGTGCGGCGACCTCCCCGCCGGCCGCTTCAACGCCGGCGACAAGATCTTCTTCTGGGTGGCCGGCACCCTGACGCTCGTCCTGCTCCTGTCGATGCTGCTGTCGATGGTCCCAATCTTCGGCACCACCGGCCAGCACCTCATGTACGATATCCACCGCTACGCCGCCCTCATCCTCCTGGTCATGGCCATCTGGCACGCCTACATCACGACGGTGGCGAAGCCGGGCAGCCTGACGGCCATCCTCCGGGGACGCGTGACGGCCGGCTGGGCCAAGACGTACCATCCCCTGTGGGGCGGTGGGTCGGACACAGCCGAAGAGCCGACACCCAACGCCGATGCCGAGGAGACGACCGCCGACTGACCCCTCCATGGACCTTTCCATCATCATCCCGGCGTACAACGAAGCGGATAAGGTGCCCCACGACATCGAAGCCGCCGCCGCCTTCCTCGTCCGCGAAGGGATAACCGGCGAGATCCTCATCGTCGACGACGGTTCCGACGACGACACCTCCGAGACCGCCGGCGCCGTCCCCGTCCCCGATGAAGTGTCCCGCCGCGTTATCCGGTACACGCCGAACCGCGGCAAAGGGTACGCCCTCCGGACCGGCATGCTCGCCAGCACGGGCGACTGCGCCATGTTCGCCGACGTCGGCCTGTGCATTCCGTTCGACAACGCCCTCCGGGGCCTGGAACCAATCCGTCACGGCCAGTGCGACATCGCGCACGGCTCCCGCAAACTGGCCGAGAGCGTCCTCGTGCGCAAGCAGCACCCCGTCCGACGGTTCTGCTCGTGGGCGTTCCGCAAGGTATCCGGCACGATGATGGGCATCCCGGGGAACCTCTCGGACACCCAGTGCGGTTTCAAGATCTACCGCGGCGACGTGGCGCGCGAGTTGTACGGCAAATGCCTGGCCGAAGGGTTCATGTTCGACATCGAGATCCTGCTCCGGGCCCTTAAGGCCGGGTACCGGGTCATCGAGTTCCCGGTCGAATGGCGATGCGATTACGACTCCCGCCTCCACACCGCCCAGGACGGGGCCGGCGCCTTCACGGAACTCCGCCAGATCAAACGCCGCCTGAAACAGGAAGGCAAGAACGGCGGGCAGGCGTAGCCGTCCTCGTCACCCCTCTCACGCCAAGGCGCAACGACCAAAACGGCAACAGCAATCCTCACGCAAAGGCGCAAAGACGGCAACGGCAAAGACCAGAGAAAAGACCGGAAGCAAACGCCGCAAGCCACAGGCGCCGATTCTTGCCTCTGCCTTATGTCTCTATTCTGATTCTACGCCTTTGCTGCTTTTGCGGCTTTGCGCCTTTGCGTGAAACGCCGTTGCCGTTCAGTCTTCCAGCGGCAAGAGCCACACGTTCCGGTATTGCACCGGGCACCCGTGGTCCTGAAGTCTGAGCGGCGCCTCAGCCACTTCCTTCTTTCCGGACGCCTGGCCCGTCGGCTTGGGCACCTCGACGTCGTCGTGAATCGTGATCCCGTTGTGCACCACGGTGATGTGGACAGGGCGGACCTTCTTGCCGGCCGCGTCGAAGCGCGGGGCGTGGAACGTGATGTCGTAGGACTGCCACTGGCCCGCCGGCAGGGCCGCGTTCACCCGCGGGGCGATCCGCCGGTAGATGCCCCCGCAGCCGCCGGCCTGGGGCTTCCGGCCGTGGGAATCCAGAATCTGCACCTCGTACCGGTCCATGATGTAGATGCCGCTGTTGCCGCCGTGGACGGCCCGCTTGCCGTCACGCCCGGGCGGAATACAGAACTCCACGTGCAGCCGCATGCTGCTGAACGGCCGGCGGGTGACGATGTCGCCCCCGCCCGCGGTCACGTACCCCTCGGGGCTGGCCTTCCACTCCTTCGTCCAGGCGTCCAGCGACGGTTTCTTGCCGGCCTCGTAGGGGATGAGCGCGACCGCCCCCTTGGGGGGCTTCGTGCCGAGGACGGGCTTCGGCGTCACCTTGGCCGTCTCGCCAGCTCCGAGCGCCGGGGTTGTCGAACACATCCAAGCCGCCGCCACCGAAGCGAGCAGCGCGCAGGCAAGTGGGCTGCGTGAAGACGGCATCGTTCCTCCTTGCGTTGAGCCGGCGACGGCTTGCGAGGGCGAAGCCCTAAGGCGGAGCCCCGCACGTCGCCGGTCGTTTGGCTCGATCCCCCGGCGCTTTCACGCAAAGAAACCACAACGACGAACGGCATGCCTCACGCAAAGGCGCAAAGCCGCAAAGACAGAAAAAACCAGAGATCAAAATAAAACCAAACAGCAAACCATGAAACAACCGTCTGGCTGTCTGCGGTTCCTGCCTTCTTGTCTTTTCCCTGGTTTTCGCCGTTGCCGTTTTTGCGGCTTTGCGCCTTTGCGTGAGGAACCGTCTTTGTTGTTGCCTTTCGCCTTGGCGTGAGGCGCCGTTGCTGCGTCAGTTCTCCAGCGGCACGTACCAGATATTCCGATATCGCACGGCGTTGCCGTGGTCCTGGAGCATGAGGGGCCCCGTCTCGCGGATCTTGCCCGCCATGCCGGCGGTCGTCGTCTTCTTGACCTCGGCGTTCTCCTGCACCAGGACGCCGTTGAACTTCACCGAGTCGAAGACGGGCGGTTTCGTCACCTTGCCGTCCTCGGCCACGTCCGGGGCGTGGAAGACGATGTCGTACGTCTGCCACCGCGTGGGCGGCAGGGCGGGGTTGACCTTCGGCGCCGAGACGCCGTAGATGCCGCCCGCCTCGTTGCCCTTGCCCTCCAGGCCGAACGAATCAAGCACCTGGACCTCGTACTTCCCGTGGAGGTAGACGCCGCTGTTGCCGCGGCCCTGCCCGCGGGCCTTCGGCTGATACGGGCACCGGAACTCCACGTGCAGCCAGACGCTGCCAAACTCCTGCTTCGACACGTTGTTGCCGCCGCTGACGAGCACGGATCCGTCGTCCAGCGGCTGCCACTTCTGGTTCTGCCAGGCGAAGAGGCTGGGCTTCTTGCCCTCCTCGAAGGGCAGGAGGACAACGGCCCTGGCAGGCAGCTTGGCGCCGAGGGTCGGCGACTGGCGCTCGTGGAACTTACCTTCGAACTCGCCCTTCTCGCCCTCGACGACCAGCGTCTCGCCGCCTTTCAGGGTGCCCTTGGCGTCGGCGCCGGCGAGTTGGCCTTCCAGGGCCACCTGTTTGCCGTCGGCGGTGCCGGTGAGTTCACCGAACTTGCTCGCCCAGGCATGGCTGGTGAACAGGCGGACGCGGTACTTGCCGTCGCCCTCTCCGATGACGCGGGCCATGGCCTCGGCGGCTTGGCCGCCCGCGGGACGCCACTGGCCGACGTACTCACCCATGATGCCGTCGTGGGGTTTGTCGGCCCGACGGTCGGGCCGGTCCGCGGCGGGCGCGGCCGCGGCCAGGCATGCAACGAGGATACACACGGCAATACAAGGAATCGGTTTCATGGTCGGCCTCCGTTGACAGTAGGCTTTTTCGGCTTTCGAACGACTTCGAACGGCACGCGCCGCGCAAGCGCGGCGGCTAACTGTGCTAGGAACCCGGCACCTGCCACGGCCCGAAGCGATGCACCGTGCCGTCGGCCTCCAACAGCATACCCGATGTGCCGGGGTGCTGTCCGCAGTATTCCCCCACCGCCTTCGGTTCCATCACGAGGAAGGCCGTGGAGAGGGCGTCGGCGTCGGCGGCCGCGCCGGCGACGACCCAGGCGCCGAGGTTCCCCTCGGCGGGCCGGCCGGTCCGCGGGTCGAGGACGTGCCGGGCGCCCGGCGGCGAGCCGGACCCGGAAAACGCCCGGTTCCGAAGCCGGGCCGAGGCGAGCGTGCCCGGCTCCTTGCCCGGCCCGTAGGCGGCAATCGGCCACCCGTCTTTTTCCGGCGGCGTGCCCAGGCCGTAGACCGTGCTCCGGCCCCCGTGCACGAGGGCCGACTCGATGCTCCAGTCCTTCAGCAGGGCGACCATCCGGTCGACGGCGTAACCCTTGCCGACGGCCCCGAGGTCCACCTTCACCGGCCCCGCCCGGACGCCGACGGCGTGCTCGGCCTCGTCCAGGACCAGCAGGTGCATGCCGGTGCGGCGTCGGGCCTCGGCGATGACTTTCCGGGAGGGCGGCCCCTCGCGGCCCTCCTTCGGCCACCAGAGGTCCTGGAGCGGGGCGAGCGTCGCGTCCAGGGCCCCGCCCGTCTCGCGATGGATGCGGGCGGCCGTCTGAAGGCACTCGAACGTTTCCAGGCCGACCTTGATGGCCTGCCCGCCCTTCAGCCGCGCGATGCGCGACACGTCGCTCGCCGGGTCGAATCGGCTGAGTTCGGTCTCCAGGCGATGGAGTTCCTCGAAGGCGGCCTGGGCGGCGGCGCGGGCGTACTCGGCCTCCTGGCCTGCGATAAAAATGCCCCACGTCGTCGCCATCGCCTCGTCGGCGAAGCGGTGGAGGCCCTCGCCGGCCTCGGCGGGGACGGCCCCGGCGCCGCCGGCCGCGTCGGCGTCCGCGGGCTTCGCTCCGGACTGCTCGGGCGGATTCACGGCGAGGCCCCCTGCCCTTGGTGGGTTTGCGCGGCGGCTGCGGAAACCCGCGGCGCAGCGTTCGCCTGCTGTTTGGCGGTCCACTTCTCGACCAGCGCGTCCCAAAGCGGCTGGTGAATCCAGACCGAGAGCAGGACCTGCGGCCGGAGACCGTACAGACTCGCCTGGTTGTACGACCGCTCGGTGACCTCCTCGACCTGCTCCGTCCACTGGGGCGAGGTGACGATGACGTCGGCGTCGGCGTCCGGGGGCACCTCGTGATAGTACCCCACGGTGGGAAACGCTCGCAAGTACCACGGCAAGGGCCAGTAGTTGGTCGGCGTGATGACCTTGACGACCATCGCCCGGCCATCGGGATGGACCTCGGCCACTTCCTCGATCCGCTGGACGATCTTCCTGGCGTCCGGTGCCGTGTGCGCGTACACGTACGGGTTCCGCTGACTGGCGACGAACCGCTGGACGTGGCTCGCGAGGTACGCCTGCCAGCCCAGGTGAACCGCTCCCGCCACGAGCACCAGGGCCAGGAGGACCTTCAGCGGCCGCGTGGGCACCCATCGCACCAGGGCCACCGCCCCGATGCCCCCCATCAGCGTCATCGCCTGGAGGAACGTCGCGCAGCACCACGGCGTCTTGTACGGGACGACGGCGTAGGCGGCGGTCAGCAGGAGGGTGTAGACGGCAAGGAACCGCGCCAGGCCGCGATGCGTCCGGCCGAGGCCCCGGCCGGTGACGGCCGCCACGATCCCCACCAGGGCCAGCACGAGGATCAGCCCCTCGGTCCACTCGGCCCACCAGGGACCCGACCACACGTCCGTGACGAGCGGCGAGTAGGCGAGCATCGCGAGGTACCAGTGCCAGGGATGGACGTGGATCGACTCCCCGCCCGCCTTGGCCACGTTGTAAGTGTACGTCAGGACGCTGTCGAGCGGGCCGCGGGCGTGGGTGAAAAGGGACGTGTAGAAGACCACCGCGACGGCGACGGCGGCGACGAGCCCGCCCACGACCGCCGCCGGCCGCAGGTACGACCGGATCTCCAGGATCCGCCGGTGGCGGTAGCGCTCCCACAGGAGGACGAGGACGAGGGCGGCCACCATCGACGCCCCCGCCAGGACCCACGTCTCCTTGGTGGCGTGCATGAGACCGACACACGCCCCGGCCGCCACCGCCCAACCCACGCGGCGCGTCGCCACGTACCGCCACGCGGTAGCGATGGTGGCGGCGGTGAAGCAGACGAGCAGCATCTCCTGGACGTAGTACCGGCTGTAGAAAACGAGGGCGGGCGAAACGGCCGCCAGCACGGCCGCACAGACGGCGGCGGCGGGACCCAGGCCGCTCCGGGCCCTTTCACCCTCACCCCTTCCCTCTCCCATCGAGGGAGAGGAAGACGAAGATCGGCCGCCGCCCGTCAGGAGCACCAGCAAAAGGACCGCCAGGACGCCGAAGCCGGCCGGCACCAGCCGCAGCAGCCCGTCGGTCATCTCCGGGGCGGTCTCGGCGCCCGCCGCCCACAGGACCGGCAGGGTCAGGTAGTACAGGCTCGGCCCGTGATGGTCGTGCGGGCTGTAGGCGTACTGGCCGGTCTCGAGGAGCGTGGCGGTCTTGACAGCCTGGTTCGCCTCGTCGCCGTGCATGATGCGCACAGAAAGCCGTGGCAACCGGAGCGCTGCCGCCCCGATCGCCACGGCCAGGATGCTCAGCACGCCAAGCGTCCGTGCGGTGCTCATTTGGCGGGCTTGCCGAAGATTTCCACCTCGATGTAGTGGTTCTGGTCGTTGCTGGTGTTACCGGCCGAGTACATGCGGACGTACCGGCCCGCGACACCGCCAGCGTCGATGAGCCGGCCGCGGTAGTCCTCGATGAACTCCAAATCCTTGCCGATGCCGAGGCCGGAGGAGTTATCGAAGTCGTTGTTGTAGATGGTCTTGACGCCCTCGATGAAGTCGGCGTCGTCGGAGACCTGGATGACGACGTCGTGGTAGACGCGGCCTTCGGCATGGTAGTGCCAGAAGAGGATGGCATAGAGGCCGCACTTCTTCTTGAGGTCGATCTGGATCCACTGGAGACCGGGCCCGAGTTCGACGTACGAACCGTCCGTGCCTTCCTTGTCACCGTCGGTCACGAGTTCGAGTTCGCCGATGATCGGCATCGAGTCGCTGGAGGTGACGGGCTTTTCCTTGGCGACGTTGGTGCAGCCGGCGGGGACGAGGAACGGCGGCCGGGGCTTGTCGATGTACTTTTCGAGCATCGGCGTCGGCTTGATGTTCTTGGGGGTGCCCTCGAACATGGCCTTGGGCAGTTCGGCCTTCAGGGGCTCGGTCTTCATGCCCTCTTTGACGCCCTTGGACGTGATCGGGCCTTTCTTGCCGCGCATGCCCACCTTCTGCTCCACAGCGGCGGGAGCCTCGAGGATCCCGAGGGCCACCACGACAAACAGACCGGCCAGCACGGCCGATCCCATCTTCAGGTACCATCGTGCGTTCATCGTCTCGTCTCTCCACTACTGAGGACCGATTCGTACGGAACGGCTCGCCGGAACAGACGACCCGTCCGCTTTCCGTATTCACTTTCAACCGCCGACCGGGCGGCAAGTGTCGCCATAAGGTACGGATCGCGCCGCCCGCTGTCAAGGGCGAGGCGGAGGAAACCGCCCTGCGACCGCCGGGGCCCGCCTCGCAAGGTTCTCGTGCGGGCGGCCGAAATCCCGCAGGGTTTTCCGGGAAGGGCACTCACGATGTCATCTCGACCGAGCCTCCGTCTCGCGACAAGAGGGGGGCCCATTTACTCCACGGCCTTCCCGTGCACCTCCACCTCGATGTAGTGATTGGGGTCGCCGTCGGTGCTGCCGGCCGAGTACAGCCGGACGTATCGCCCGCAGACGCCGCCGGCATCGATCAGACGGCCCTGGTAATCGTCGACGTACTCCAGGTCCCGGCCGAGACCGAGGCCCGCCGAGTTGTCGTAATCGTTGTTGTACACCGTGCGGACGCCGTCGATGAAATCCGGGTCGTCCGACACCTGGACCACCACGTCGTGGTACACGCGGGCGGCGGCGTGGTAGTGCCAAAACAGAATCCCGTACATACGGCAGCGGCGCTGGAGGTCAATCCGGACCCATTGCAGCCCCGGCGCCAGTTCCACGTACGCCCCGTCCCCGGCCCGCTTGTCGCCGTCGGTCACGAGTTCGAGTTCGCCGATGATGGGCAGCGTGTCGCTGGATGTAACGGGCTTACCGCGGGCCAGGTTGGTACAGCCTTCGGGAATGAGGAAGGCGGGCCGGACCTTCTCCGCGTCGTACGGCTCGAGTCTGGCGTGGGACTTCAGTTCCCGGGGTGTGCCAATGAACTTCGCCGAGGGCAGATGGGTGACGAGCGGTTTGGCGGGTTCGCCCGCCCGGACGCCGTGGGAGGTGACGGGGCCCTTCCGGGCCCGCAGGCCGGTCGACTGTTCGGCCGGTCCGCTCTCCACTGCACCCGGCTCGGCGGCGCCCGGTGCGACGGCCATGCCGGCCGCCACGATTGCCGCCGTCACGAAGGCCGCCGCCATCTTCCAACGTCGTTGCGCGTTCATGATTCGGACCTCCTCCCGAAGGGGCCAGCCGATCCCGGCCGCGCTACCGGCCCCGGCTCCGTTTCCGTGAGGTTCTCCACGACGGCCGCCGAATCCCGCAGCCTTTCGCGCACATTTAGCCGCCGGACTTGTCCGGCGCGTCCACAAGCGGTGCCCTGCACCGCCCGAGCGCCATCCGCGCCGCCTGAATACACCGCAGGTTTTTCCGTCCACCCTGCCGGAGTAAAGGGTTTATACTGTGTTCTCCCCGTGCCCAACGCCGGGCTATGGGGACGCGGAACGCCAACAGAACCTCGACGAACCCGGAAGGAGACTGACCATGCGAGGCCGATGGATGATCCTGGCCCTGGCCGCCTGCGCGGCCATGCTGTGCGCGAACGGCTCGGCCCTGGCCAAGGGACCCGGCGACAAAGACGTCCAGGAGATGCGCGACGCCGTCCCCAAGGACCCGATCGTCAAGCCCGCCCGCAAACACCGGATGCTCATCTTCACCCTGTGCAAGGGGTTCCGCCACAGTTCGATCCCCTTCTGCACGAAGGCCTTCGAGATCATGGGCGAGGAGACCGGCGTCTACACCGCCGTCGCCAGCGACGATCCCCAGGTCTTCGCCCCGGGCTCCCTCAAGAACTTCGACCTCGTCTGCTTCAACAACAACACCGGCGCCCTGTTCAACGATGAGGGCCTGAAGAAGAGCCTCATGGCCTGGGTCAAGGCCGGCGGCGGCATCGTCGGCGTCCATGCCGCCACCGACACCGGCGGTTGGAAGTGGCCCGAGTTCCACCAGATGATGGGCGGGGTCTTCTCCGGCCACCCGTGGCACGAGGACGTCGGCATCAAACTCGACGATCCCGACCACCCCATCGCCAAGGTCCTCGGCGGAGAGGGGTTCATCGTCAAGGACGAAATCTACCAGTTCAACAGGGGCATCTACTCCCGCGACCGCCTGCACGTTCTCCTCAGCCTCGACATGTCCTGCACCAGCAAGAAGGGCAAACGCGAGGACGGGGACTACGGCGTCTCCTGGATCCAGAACTGGGGCAAGGGACGCGTCTTCTACTGCTCCCTCGGCCACCGGCACGAGATCTTCTGGAACCCGAAACTCATGAAATATTACCTGGCCGGCATCCAGTGGGCCGCCGGCGACCTGAAAGGCGACGCCACGCCGTCGGCGAAACTCTCGCCGCAGCCGAAGGCGGCCGGTGTGCCCGAGTCCGCCAAGAAGAAGGCCGACGCCGGCACGCTCCGCCTCCGCACCTTTGCCGCACCCAGGGCGGACGGCAAGTGGATCACCCTCTTCGACGGCGACAAGGCCGACCTCGAAAAACACTGGGGCAACGGCCGCGAGGCCGGCATCCCCAAAGGCTGGAGCATCAAGGACGGGGCCCTGGCGGCCGTCGGAAAAGGGCCCATGATCTGGACCCAGAAACGCTACGGCAACTTCGTGCTGGAACTGGAGTTCAAGACGACCGGCAACTCCGGCGTCTTCTTCCGCACAGGCAACCCCGGCAACCCCGTCCAGACGGGTTTCGAGATGCAGGTGGAGAACTCCGGCGGCAAGAAGAATCTCGGCAAGCACGACTGCGGCGCCCTGTACGACGCCCTCGAACCCAGCGCCAACCCCGTCAAGAACAACGAGTGGAACCGCACCCTCATCACGTGCCGGGGCTCGAAGGTCCAGATCGCGATCAACGGCACGCAGATCATCGACGCCGACCTGGACAAGTGGGACACGCCCCACAAAAACCCGGACGAGTCGAAGAACAAGTACAAGGTGGCCCTGAAGGACTTCCCGCGCGAGGGGCACATCGGGTTCCAGCAGCACGGGCACCCGGTCATGTTCCGCCACATCCGCGTCATGCCGCTGAAGGACGAGAAGAAGTAGGTCGTTCGCGAAGGTGCCAAATCCCGCGCGGTGGGCCTCCCGGCCCGCCGCGCTTCCTTTGCGCCGGGTGCCACTGGCGGCTTGTCCGCCAGTGCGTTTGTCTTGGCGTGTGCTGGTTCCCGGCCATTCGCGTCGCTCATGGCGGGGCGTTGACCGGGTGTGCCGCGGCGGGCCTTGCCCGCCCCGCTTCTCTTCCGCTACCTGCCACCTTCCTCCAACCGCCCCAGCAGCCGCCCCGCCCGCTCGCGAATCCGGGCCGCCTCCGTCGACTCCAGCACCGCCTCCAAGGCCCGGCGGGCCTCGGCGGGGTGCGTCTCGGCGATGCCTTCCGCGACGCCGACCGCCGCCGCCGCCGCCTCGTCCACGAGCGACGGTTCCTGCATGTGCGAAAGGGCCACGGCCAGCGCCTCCGGCGCCGGCACGCCGGCCAGGGCCGCTAGGGCCAGCCGCTTCTCCTGGACCCGCTCCGCCGCCGCCAGCGCCCGACCGAGCAGCCGCGTCCGCGCCGCGGGGTCCTCCATCCGCCCCGTCAACCGGATGACGCCGCGCACCGCGAGGATCCGGACCTTCGCCTCCTCCGCCTCGTGCGCCACCGCCAGCAGGTCCGGCGCCGGCGCCGCCGCCGGCCACGCCGACGCCACCCGGACGGCCGCCAGGCGCACCGCCTCGTCCTCGTCGCGCATCGCCTGCCGGACGGCCGAGAGGCCCACCTCCGTCGGCGCCTCGCCGAGAACCCGCAGGAGCGCACATCGGCCCGCCGGTCCCGCATCCTCCATCGCGCGGACGACCTGCGGGACGACGCGGTCCGTCTGCGACCGCGTGCCGATGGCCGTCAGGGCCGTCTCGGCCGCCTCCCGGACTTCCCCGTTCGCCGTCTCGACCAGCACGCCGAGGACGGCCGGCACGTGCCGCGGGCCGCCCAACACCGCCAGGGCCTCCAGCGCCGCCGTTTGGACCTCGGCGGGGCCACCTGCGAGGCACGCGGCAACGGCGTCCGCCTGACCCCGCGCCGCCCGGGCCGCCAGGACGCGAATCAGAGATACCGCGCGGTGGGTCTCCGGGCCCGCCGCGCCGAGGGCATGCGTTGCCTCATTGCGCGGCGGGTGCGGAGACCCGCCGCGCTCTACGGGCACCGCGGACATCGCCTCCGCCAGCCGTTCCGCCACGGCCGCGCTCACGCCCCGGCCGGCGAGGTGCGCCAGCGCGGCTTCCGCGGCGTCCCGGTCTCCAGCATCGTCCGCACCGAGCAGGGCGACGAGCGGCCCGACGGCCCGCGGCGTGGCGAGGCGTCCCGCCGCCTCGATGGCGGCCCGTCGGAGGGGGCCGTCCTCGGAGTCAACGGCCGCGAGAATGGCCGCCTCCGCTACCGGTCCGCCCCGCCGGCCGAGCACGCGGACGATCTTCGGCCGCACCGCTCGCGGCGCCGACGGCAGGGAGTCGGCCCACGCCCGGGTCACGTCCTCGCCGCCCGCGCAGGCGGCGGCCGCGAGCGCCGCCGCGGCCACCTGTTCGTCCTCGCCGGCCATCGCCGTCGCCACCTCCTCCACCGCCGCGGGCCCGCGCACGCGCGCCAAGCCCCGAATGGCGGCACACCGGACGTGCCGGCGGTCGGGGGCGGCGCTTGCGTCCCACAGGGTGCGGTAGATGCGCTCGGCAGTCTTCGTGTCGCCGGCGTCGGCCCGGCGTTCGGCGAGGTCGAGGACGGCCTCGGTCACCTCGACGCGCTGGCGCCCGCGGGCCGAGAGGACGGTCTCAATCAGCGCCTTCGCGCGGTCCGCGTCTGTAGGTTCGGTGCAACCGGCGATCGTGAGCATCAGTGCGGGGAGCAGAAGGAGGAGCCAGCCGCAGCGCGGCCGGCAGTCTTGCCCGTCGCGCGGCAACCCGTATTCCGGCTCACCGTCGCCTTCCCAAACCGGCTGTCTCACGACGCCGCCTCCCCTGCTCTCTCGCCCGCAGTATAGCGGACGGCGGGTGGCGCGGGCGCGAAAAACGCTCGACGCCCACCCGCCTCCTCCGCCTATACTGGAGGGACCACACCCCGGCACAAACGAGGAGACCGCCATGCCCGTTTACGATGTCACCATTCCCATGCATCCCGCCATGCCGGTTTGGCCAAACGACCCGCCCCTGAAGTTCCAGTTCATCCGCAAACTCGCCCGCGGGGCCGTGTCGAACAACTCGTGGATGGCCATGGGGTCGCACACCGGCACGCACATCGACGCCCCGCTGCACTTCATCGAGGGCGGCGGGACCGTCGATCGGATCCCGCCGGAGGCGCTCGTCGGCCCGTGCCGGGTGGTCGACGTGGGCGAGGCGCCCGTCATCACGCGGGCCGTGCTGGACGGGCTGGACCTGGCGGGCGCGGAGCGGATCCTCTTTCACAC
>Ga0272441_10004647_pt1 | contig 24589 bp, 25 predicted proteins | sample SSMProp6N_FD_193582 | JGI IMG/M metagenome (GOLD analysis project Ga0272441, IMG submission 193582) | Marine sediment archaeal communities from Little Sippewissett salt marsh, Falmouth, MA, United States - SSM-Prop-6N | ecosystem: Environmental > Aquatic > Marine > Wetlands > Sediment ...
ACCGGCAACCACTCGAAAAAAAAAACTCGGGTACATGGAGAAGCGCGAACTGGAATCCATGCCTGGCCGGATCGAAAGCCTGGAAGCCCGGCAGCAGGAACTGTTTCAGATCATGTCCGACGCCGACTTTTACCGTCAGGACGGTGAACGCATCACCGCCGTGAAGCAGGAACTGGAGAAATTAGAGCGGGAACTGGAAAGCGCCTTCACCCGCTGGGAAGATCTGGAATCACTGGTTCAGGCATAATGCTCATGAGAAATGGTTGTATCCGCCGGAAAGGGTGCGTCGCTTCCCGTCGGGGAGTGTGAGGATGCGCTTTGATGCCGCTTCGGTGACCCATCCGACCGCCGTCACCAGAATCCCCGTCTCTTCCAGCAGTCGCTTGTTTTCCGGTGAAATGGAAAAGAGCAGTTCGAAATCCTCTCCGCCCGACAATGCAAACTCAATCGGGTCGTTTCCGGTCAGCCGGGCGGCTTCGCGCACGTCTGGATCAATCGGTATGTCCGCGACAATGATCTCGGCACCGGTGCCGCTTTGATCGCAGATATGGTTCACCTCGGCAGCCAGGCCGTCGCTGATGTCGATCATGGCCCGGGCAACGGGGGCAATCACCGGGGAGACATCCAACCGGCAACCGGGGGCCAGGTGCTTTTCCCTTAAATAATTGGGGGGATCCAGTCCGGCCGCCAGCATGGCCAGGCCGGCGGCGGAACCTCCCAGGGGCCCGGTGACGCAAAGCAGTTCTCCGGGGCTGGCATGGCTTCTCAGGCGCAGGTTCTCCGGAGACACCCGACCCAGCAGGGTGATGCTGATGGTGGTCACCTCACCGTGGGTGGTATCACCCCCGGCAAGCACCACGCCGTAGCGTCGGCAGGCCTCGGCCATTCCCCTGTAGAGCGTTTCGACCCAGGCCACATCGGTGTCCGCTGCCAGGGCCAGGGAGACGAACATGAACGTGGGTGTGCCGCCCATGGCCGCGATGTCGCTGACATTGCAGGCGACCGATTTGATGCCGACTTGTACCGGCGTGGCCCAGTCGCGCCTGAAGTGGCTCGTTTCCACCAGCATGTCCGTGGTGACGAGCAGATAATCACCATTTGGCAACGATCCGCCGATGACGGCGGCGTCGTCGCCAATGCCGGCTACCAGGTCGGGATGGATGACCGGGGATTGTCGGGCCAGTCTGTCGATCAGGGCGAATTCGCCGCCGATGTCATGGATTTTCATCTTGCGCAGTTCCCAGCAGTTCTCTGATCTTTTTTGACAGGGAGGCGAGGCGGAAGGGCTTTTGGATGAACCCGTTGCAGACCTGCATCAGTTTCCGGGCGGCCTCTCCGTTCTGACTGTATCCGCTGGAGAGCAGCACGGGGACGGACGGATTTATCTCTCTAAACCGGCGGATCGTTCCATCAACGGCAGCTCCGGGCATGATCATGTCCACGATCACTAGTTTGACCTTTCCGACCTGTTCCTCGAAACGGGCGATGGCCTCATCACTGTCGCCGGCGGTGATGACAGCGTACCCAAGAAGAACGAGCAACTCTCGACCCACATCGAGAAAATCCGGTTCGTCATCCACGATCAGGATGGTTTCGGACCCCTTTTCCGTCTTGGCATCATGCATGCCAGCAGTCGCACCGGTGCTGTCGGAGGCCGGCAGCAGTACGTTGAACTTGGATCCCTCGCCCGGTTCACTGAAGACTTCGATATACCCTTTGTGGTTCTTGACGATGCCGTAGGTGGAGGCCAGTCCAAGCCCGGTACCTTGACCCTGTGCCTTGGTCGTGAAAAAAGGCTCGAAAATCTGCTTCTGGGTCTCCTGATCCATACCGTGGCCTGTGTCTCGCACCGAGAACATGGCATAGCGACCTGGAATAATCTCGTAATTCCGTTTCTCCTTGGCCCCGAGTACGGTGGCATGGGTTTCGATGACAATTTGCCCACCTGTGGGCATGGCATGCACGGCATTGATCATCAGATTCAACAACACTTGCTCAATCTGGGTGCGGTCTCCACTGACGCTGGGTGTGTCCGGGCTGAGGCGGGTTTCAATGGAGATTTGCCCATGGGCGTGGCCAAACATCTCAAGGGCGTCTTCAACCAGGCCATTCAGGTCAATTTTGCATAATTCCGTCTGCCCGCCCCGCGCGTAGCCAAGCAGCTGGCCGGAAAGTTTGGCGCCCCGTTGTACAATCTGGCTGATGATGGACAGGCGCTTCTGGTGCGAGCTGAGGGGGGATATCTGGTGACGGATGATCTCCACGTTTCCTTGAATGCCGGCCAGCATATTGTTGAAATCATGGGCGATGCCGCCAGCCAGGGTGCCCACAGCCTCCATCTTCTGGGACTGGATCAGCTGGCGCTCCGTTTTTTTGCGGTAGGTGATGTCCCTCACGGTGACCACCCGGCACGACCGGCCGGCCAGCTCACCGGAGCGGGAGCGCAATTCTGCGGGAAACGTCCGCCCCGTGGCTGTGCGGGCCGTGATTTCGTAGATCCGGTCATCACTGGAAGTAATTATTTGTTGAACCTGCCTCCTGTCCCCGGTGGAAACAAATTGACGGAAGATGTCGACACCGATCAACTGATCACGCGGGCACTCAACCAGATCGGCAAAGGCGTCATTGAACTCGATTAAAATACCGTTGTCGTGAAACAGGATTCCCTCGGTGGAGGCTTTGGAGAACAGTCGGTAGCGGTCTCGGCTTTCCGCCAGCGCCTGCTGGGTTTTCTTTCGCTGTTCCGCCTCCTTTCTCAGGCGTATATTGGCTTCCTGCAGACGCGTGTTCTGTTCCTGGACCGTAGCGGTCAACTCAAGCCTGGCCTCTTCCAATACCGTCTCGAAGGCCTTTCGATCGGAAATGTCATTGCCGACGCATAACAGCTCGATGACCTTGCCGGTTTCGTCCCGAATGGCCCGGTTGGACCAGACCACCCAGATGCGGTCGCCGTTTTTGCGACGGTTTTCGTTGATCTGGTGAGAATAGTCGTCAGGTCGGCGCAACAACTCGTCGATCATCACCTTTAAATTGTTGCCAGTCGCGTCTCTTTCCGGGATGATGGTCCCCACGGCAGGTTTACCTAAAACCTCCGGTTCCCGGTAGCCGAAAAAATTCAATCCGAAGGGGTTGAGAGAAATTATCCGCCCTTTGCCATCCAGGCGTAAAACGACGCAGTTGGCGTCAGCCAGAGAAATTGAACCGGCACCCGGTACCCGGGAAGGTGATGCTTTATCCGATGTCATGGTTAACGTGGGCTTTTATAGAAAGTCCAGCATGGTTGGTGTTAGTCGAACCCTAACCTGTTTTCGGCCGCCTCCGCAAGAACTTTAAGATTGGCAACGACATCAGCGAACTCAGTCAATCCCTGAAAGCAGCTTTCTCCTTGTGAAACCGGCAGGGTCAACGGTAAGGTGGTTTACTTTTGCCGGCGTAGAAAGATTTTTCCAATATAAGATACCGGGGCATAGGAGTGTTGAACCGACCATGATTATCGAATACAACCGAATCGTACCCACCATCGGAAAAAATGTCTTTATCGCACCCACCGCTGTCGTGATCGGCGATGTTACGATAGGTGACCATGCCAGCATCTGGTTCAACACGGTGCTGCGGGGAGACATGGCGCCGATCAACATCGGCAGTCACACGAACATCCAGGACAACTGCACGGTTCACACCGATTTCGGCAAACCGGCCATTATCGGGTCGCATGTTACCGTGGGTCACAACGCAGTGGTCCACGGATGCACCATCGACGCCGGCAGCCTGGTGGGTATCGGTGCCATCGTGCTCAATGATGCCCATGTGATGGAACAGACCGTGGTTGCCGCCGGTGCCGTGGTCCGGGAAGGTGCACGGGTGGGTCCCCGGCAACTGGTGGCCGGTACACCGGCCGTCGTGAAAAAGGAACTGACCGACCTGCCCATGGACCGATTTGAGCGGTCGGTTGAGCAGTACCTGAAGCTTGCCGGTAACTACTTGGATCAGAACATCTGACGGAAGCATGTTATGGCCACGGCCACGGAAAACGAGCAGCAATTTCGCCAACTGGCTGAACTGCTGCCGGAAACCGTTTATGAAATGGACACGAGCGGTCACTTTCGCTACGTCGGAGACCCACCGGGTCAACATCCGCAAGAAATTGGGGTTGATACGCAAGGGCGCCAATCTACGCACCTGCCTCATGGCCTGGGAAAAAGCCTTGTCAAGGATACCGGGGATGTAAGAAAAATGAAAGGAACGACCGATCAAAACATGCCTTGACAGCTGCGAAAAATCTCCTTAAACTTTTAGAATAATTGATAGAGACACCTGCCTGCTAATTTAACCTTACTGCACGCGTCTGCACCTGCCCCAACTGATTCTTGTTTCCCGTGCCCTGCTGATTGACCTTCGTCGACGATGGCTCACCCAAGGATGCCGGCCATGAAAACAATTTTGAAGATGTGCCTATCCGGCTCCCGGAAGGCTGCCATGGTTTTCGGGAGCGCTTTGTCGGCAATGGAACTGTCCCGCTGACCCGCTGGCTGGATTGGCGCGCATGTGCGCACTACGCGGCCGCAAGCGGTGCGACGGAGACATCCTGATGCAATGCCTCAACGAAAAGGAGGAACACCATGAAATTTTCCGATATTTTCGTCCCACGCTGGCAGAATTCCAATCCCGAGGTGCGCAAACGGGCGGTGGAACGGCTCAAGGACATCAAACTGCTGGAGCAGATCGCCGAAAAAGATGACGATCCAGGCGTCAGCCAGGCAGCCATGACCCGGTTGGAGAGCCTTCAGGTGAAAGAAACCGTGGCGTGATGGAACGATCCGCAAAAAAAAGATCGGGTCCGGGTGAAAGCGGGGACACCCGGACCTGAAATCGATGGCACCCATCTAATTTCCGCTATTCTCAGGATAGCTTTTCCACCAGGCTGGAAATTGCTTCCAGGTAGCGCTCGAGGCCGCGCATGAAGATGTCGTTGTGGTTGGCGCCTGGAATTTTTACCAGAACTTTTTCCGTGGCACCACTGGCCGCGAACAGCGCCTCGCCGTCGCTGAAGGGAATGATATGGTCAAACTCGGCGTGAATGATTACCGTCGGTTTGGTGAACGTCCCGATTTTATCCACATTGGCGAATCCACTGGCCTCGTCAAATCCGATCCGCTCCGGGTCCACGCCTAACAGCCGTAGCAGCGGGCCTGCCCATGCAAACCCACTTTCGATGATCAGCCCGTCTATCCGGTCGCCGCTTGTTTCGGCCAGCTCCAGGGCAGAGGCGCTTCCTAAGGATCTGCCCATTACGATCATTGGACCGGCAAACCGGTTATCCGTTTTCCATTTTTCGGCAAAATCCAGGATGCGATGGCAGTCGGTCATCATGGCGGTCACTGTCGGGCTGCCGCCGGAACAACCGTAGCCCCGGTAATCCACGGCCATGAAATTGATACCCAGCCGATTGAACATCGGACCGATATCGTCGTAATCGGAAACGATCTCGCCATTGCCGTGAAAAAAGAGAATCGTGGGGCCCTTGGCGTGGGTCATGTGAAACCGGGCACCGACGTGAACGTCGCTTTCCACTGGGATCAGGATCTCCTGGAAACGTTCCCCGCCATTTACGGGTCCGGGTGTTTTACGCGGATGGAAGAGAAACATCAGTACTTCGGGTCTATCCAGGGGAGCATAATCCGTGAGGCCTTTTCGGGGCATGGGTGTCCTCCTTGTCGGTGAGGGGATAAACGTCGTTGCAATTAAGATAAATATGGTCGATAGGATGCGGCTGCGTCAAGGGACGTTTACAACTGACAATGAAAAGGGTAAATAAGTGTCCATGAAGGTTCTTGGTATCTCTGACATCGTGGTTCCTGAATTGTCCGAACGGTTTGACGCCCGTTCATTCGAGGGTGTCGAACTGGTTCTGAGCTGCGGTGATCTGCCGCCGGAATATCTTTCATCCATCCGTGAACAGCTGGATGCACCGCTCTATTACGTGCGGGGAAACCACGACATCCGCTACCAGAATACCCCGCCTGTGGGTTGCGTGAACCTTCACCAGCGGCGGATTACATTCAAGGGGATTCGTATTATGGGACTGGAGGGATCACGCTGGTACAACGGCGGGCCGATTCAGTACCGGGACTACCAGATGCGCCAGATGATCTGGCGCATGATGCCGGGGCTGTGGTTCGCAGGCGGCGTGGATATGGTGATTACCCACGCGCCGCCCAGGCACGTCCACGATGCGGAAGACCGCTGCCACCGGGGCTTCGACAGCTTTTTAAAGCTCATCAGCCGATTTAAACCCCGTTATTTTATGCATGGCCACATTCATGCCCACTTCGCCGATCCGTCCCAGCGGGTGACCCTGGTGGGCCATACGCGTGTCATCAACACCTTTGCCTTCCATGTTCTGGAGGTGGACCATGAGTAGCCTGGCCGGTCTAATCAAGAAACTGTGGCGCGGCAACCGTAATAGCGAAGCCAAGTGCTTCCGGGAGAACCAGGCGTGCGAAGGCGCATTCGACCACATCGACCGGGGCATCTGCAGCGTGCCCCTGGAGCAGATCGTTGGCAGTGTGGGACGCTACCATGATTTTGACAGCCAGTTCAAGATCAAGGATCACGTGCCACCGGACCGGCTGATCAGTGTCAAGCAGGCCATGCGGGAAGGAAAATCCCTGCCGCCGGTCAAGCTTTACCAAATCAAGGATGAGTACTACGTCCTGGACGGCAACCACCGCATCGCCGCGGCCAAGGAGTTCGGCCGTTCCGACATCATGGCCAAGATCGTTGAATTCATTCCTTCCAGCAATACCCTGGAGAACATCATTTACCGGGAAAAGAGCGAATTTATGACGCAGACCGGATTGACCCACCCCATCGACATCTCCGAAGTGGGCCAATTCCCATACCTGCTCGAACAGGTGGACGCCCACAGGGCCTTTCTTGCCGGGGGTGAAAAACCCGGCGCGACACTCAAAGCGGCTGCCGAAGACTGGTACCAAACGATTTACCAGCCGATGACCGCCATCATCCAGAAGGGGAACCTGCTGGCTTCCTTTCCCGGACGCACCCTGGACGACCTTTACGCATACATCTCATTTCACCAGTGGGAGAAGGGGCGTATGCGCCACTACGGCATCGGCATCGACAAGCTCATTCCCAGAGACATGGAGGCATTCAGAGAGGAAATGGCCACGATGAACAAAGAAGAGTACCCGGAAATGCTGCGCAGCATCACGGCGTTTATCACCATAAATGTGGAAGCCCAGCGGGAACTGAAGATCGTGGACAAGCTCTTCGCCCTGCCGGAAGTCAGTGAGGTTCATTCCATCCACGGCAGTATCGACATTTTGGTCAAGATTATCCTGACCCGGGACCTGCTCTCTTCAGACGCCGAGGTGATCGGTCAGTTCGTCCACGCAAAAGTACGTCAGATCGATGGTATCATATCCACCCAAACATTGATTCCAGGAGAGTCGAAAGTGAAACCTCAGCCATGATTGATCTGCTGCCGACAACCGGATTTCACCGTCATGGACGCCAGTATCGGACTGGCGGATTATCACCTCGGTGGCGCGCGGTGCGATCCGCCGGTCAACCGGATCCTTGCCGGGGCCGATAGCCGGGCCCTGGACCGTGAGGCGGCGACACTGTTGGGCCTGGATTGGACTCTCGTTGGTCACCTGGCATGAATCGTCCCTTACCACTTGGGATCTTAGGCGAGCCGCAGCCATTCGTTTGATGATGCTTAGATGATCGTTTTAAGTGCGGCGATGGTTTCAGCCGGATCCGGCCGCACCGTGTAGTCGGCGTTGATGGCCGCATAGCGGACAATTCCGTCGGTGTCGATGATCATTCGGGCCGGCAGGGGCAGCGTCCACGACGCGTCACCGTTGTAATCTTCCAGATCGACACCGAACTGCTGGTAAAGCGCCTTGAGGTCGGCGGCCATGGTATACTTTAACCCGTAGCGGGCGGCCACGGTGTTGCCTGGGTCGCTGAACAGCTCGCAGGCCAGTTTTTTTTGCTCGGCAACGGTCTGATTATGTGCGATGGTGTTGGGAGAGACGAGCACCAGCCTGGCGCCGAGCGTTGAAATGGCGTCCACGTTTTCATTGAGAGCGTCCAGCTCCAAGTTGCAATAGGGTCACCATCGTCCCCGGTAGAAGGACAGGATCACCGGGCCGCGTCCGGTGAACTCGACCAGGGAAACATCTTGGTTGCCGGTGTTTTTCAGCACAAAATCCGGTGCCCTATCGCCCACTTTTATCGTTCTGGCCATAATACCGGATTCGACGAGATCCTTGGTGGCGCGGTGCATGACGGCCAGGGCTTCTTTGGGGGCTTTGGCTTCAAAATCCTTCTTGTGTTTGTCCAATTTGTCCTGAAGTGGCATGTTCGACGCCTCCTTTGGTTTGGATATGACCCGGTCGTGGAACCTGAGTTGCCGGAGTTGACTTATGGGTAAAGATGGGTTCGAATTGAAAGAATGCAACCGGTGTGCGTTCCCGTGGCATGCATTGAAGGCGGATCTAAATCGCCTGAATGCAACCCCCAGCGGCGGTAGCGGCATACGATCTGCCTGACAGGAGACGATCCATGGGTTATACGGTGGTCAATACCATTCACCTGCCCGATATCGATTTCGGCGATCATCTGCTCGACCCGTTTGGTGTGCGAGTGGTTTCAGCCATGGGACGCAGCGAAGAAGAACTCATCCAATGCACCGGCGAGGCGGATGGCGTGGTCTGTTCGGGACCCGTTCAGCCCTGGACCGGACGCGTAATCCGTGAGTTGGGGAAGTGCCGGATCATTGCAAGCCTCGGCATTGGTTTTGACCAGATCGACCTGGGGGCGGCCACCGAGAAATGCATCGTGGTGACCAACGTGCCAGACTACTGCATCGATGAGGTGTCCACCCACGCCATTTCACTGATGCTGGCCCTCAACCGCAGGCTGTTTGTCATGGACCATGCCGTCAGGCGATCGGCCATCCATTTTGTTCCTCCCAGTCGGAAGAGCGTTGAGCGGTTGATCCATCCGGTGTTCCGCCTCCAGGATCAGGTGATGGGGATTGTCGGGATGGGGCGCATCGGTACGGCCACGGCACTGAAGGCCCGCGGGCTGGGCATGAAGGTCATCGCCTGCGACCCGTATGTATGGGATGCGGTGATGCGGACCCATGGTGTCGAACCGGTGGACTTGAATACCCTGCTCAAGACTGCCGACATGATCAGTATCCATTGCAGCTTGACGGAGGAGACCCGGACCCTGTTCGACGACCGGGCCATTTCGAAGATGAAATCCGGTGCGTATTTGATCAACACTGCACGGGGCGAGGTTGTCGATGAAGCGGCACTGATCCGTGCCCTGAACGACGGCAGGATCGGCGGTGCGGGGTTGGACGTGACCTGCAACGATCCGCTGCCTGATAACGATCCGCTGCGGGATGCGCCCAACACCATCCTTACCGGCCATGCTGCCTGGTACTCCACCCGGGCCGACTCAGCGGATGAATTCTGGCACAAGGCCATGGCCCAGGTGGCGCTGGCGCTGCAGGGGAAATGGCCCCGTTATCCCGTCAATCCCCAGGTTAAGCCGCAATGGCTAAAGAAGTGGTCGCGGCCGGCATGATGGTTTGCCTATTTACGGGGATGCTGGCGAACAATTGATCTGATCCAAAAAATACGATCCAGAGGATATCCAAGCGATGACGGTTGCCATCCAATCCAAGGTGTCCGCAATCAACACCGGTCTGGTGGTCACGGCCAACCCCCACCCCAAAGACGGAGCCTACCAACTTTCCGGCGATGCCGTCAATTTGGCGTCACGGCTCTCGGACATGGCCGAACCCGGAACGATCATCGTCGGTTCCGAAACCTACCGGCAAGCATCGGGTATATTTGATTTTGCGGTCAGGCCGCCGCAGAAGGTCAAGGGCAAAACGGATGTGATTCAGGCCTATGCGGTGGTCCGGGCAAAGGACCGGTCGGTAACGGTTCGCAGAAAAACGGGACTGCAGTCGCATCTGGTAGGGCGTCGTTTGGAGCTGTCCCAGCTTCGCGAAGCCACGACCCGGTTGAAGCAGGGATATGGATCCATCTGCGCCATCATCGGTGAAGCCGGCACCGGCAAAAGCCGTCTGATCGATGAATTTGAGACCAAGTTCACCACGGAGGATCGGAATTGGGTCACCGGCTTCGCCTACGCCCACACCCAACAAATTCCCTATTATCCCTTGCTCGATCTGGTGCGGCGTTGGCTCAACCCCGAGGAGATTGCCACCAGCGAGGACCTTAAAGCCCTGATCGCCGATCGTGTCGGTACCAAGTTGGGACCGGATGCCGAGGAGATCCCCATTATCCAAGGACTCCTTGGGCTCGAGGTCTTCGAAACCGAAGGCATGAGTCCCGAAATCTGGCAAAAACGGCTGACGGCCGCCATCACGCGTCTCATGTCCGCCATTGCCGCTGAAAAACCGACCGTCTTCTGCCTCGAGGATCTTCACTGGGCAGACACCGCCGGTCTCGATCTGCTGCGGGCGATGCTGGCTGAATTCGGTTCACCGTCGATCTTGCTGTGCACCTACCGCCCCCAGTTCAGCCTGTTCACCAGCGACCAGTCCGAAGCGCTGGGCGCCGTTTATCGGGAAATCCGATTGAGCGAACTTTCCCCTTGCGAAGCCACGGACATGATGGAATCGCTGCTCGACAGCGGCCTGCTGCCACTGGATCTGATTCGGCTGATTCGCGATCGTACCGAGGGCAATCCGTTTTACCTCGAGGAGATGGTCAATGCCCTGATCGACGCGGGCGCGCTGATTTACAATCAGGACCAATGGCAGTTGAAACGGGCCTTTCTGGAAACCGATGTTCCCTCCACGATCCACGGCGTTATCGCTTCCCGACCGGACCAGCTTAGCTTGAAAGCCAAACGCGTTCTCCAGGAGGCATCGGTCGCCGGCCGGGCCTTTTTGTATGATATCCTCAAGCCGACCCCTCACGGGAGGGCATGTACTGGGCCTGGCGCGGATGTGCGCTGTGGCACCGGCATCGGTTCATGGAGGCTCACGAGTGTTTGTCCCGAGCGATGGCAATGGGTGAAAAGGCCGGCGACAACCCGGATACGGCGCAGGACGCCTACCCAAAAAGCATTGTCTTATTTGAGCAAAGCGACGCCGGGGTATACTTGCAGCACGCCAGGGAGAAGTTGGAAAAACTGAAGAAAAACCATTTTCGATAACCTTCAAAAAAGGAGATTGAAATGACAATTTTCACAAGAGAGAAATTGTCTCACCAAATGGTTTGGCCTTTTGGCTTATTGGTGTTGATTGGTTTTTTCGTTATGCCTGCCCAGGCCTTGGCCCTGGACCGCTTTGTGGACCACGCTGATGGCACGATTACCGACAATCGAACCGGTCTGATGTGGGCGGCAACGGACAATGGAGACCCGATCAACTGGCCGAGTGCCCTCTATTATTGCCAAAAATACAACGGCGGCGGGCATACCGACTGGCGGATGCCGACCATCGCCGAACTTGCGAGCCTATATGATCCTGAAGCAGTCAACCTAAACGGTTACCATATTACGCGTCTGATCACCACGTCTGCTCAGAGCTGCTGGGCGTCAGAGACGCGCGGCAACCTGGCGGCACGCTTTAACTTCGCCCACGGTGACGTGTACTGGCTCCGCCAGTTCTATTCCGGCCCCACCAGCGTCCTGCCGGTGCGTGACCGGAAGTAAAGACACGGATTTTCGCTTATTTTGACCGGACTGCCGACCAATGATGATGAGCCAACAACCAATTGCCCATACGACGGCATGAAGAAAGGATTCCAATGAAATACCGCTATCTTGGGTCATCCGGCCTGCTGATGTCGCGACTGACCCTGGGAACCATGACCTTCGGCGCGCCTGATTGGGGTTGCGACGAAAAAACGTCCCACACCATCATCCGGAAATACATGGACGCCGGCGGCAATTGCCTGGATGTTGCCGACATCTATGCCGGCGGACGGTCTGAGGAGATCGTGGGCACCCTCATGCCTGAATTGAATCGCGATGGCCTGATCATCGCCAGTAAATGCTCGCTCCCCTCCGGTCCGGCCATCACCCAGTTCGGCGCCAATCGCAAACAGATCATCGCCTCGTGTGAAAAAAGTCTCAAGCGACTGAATACCGATTATATCGACATTTACCACATCCATGTTCCCGACCCGGTGACGCCTGTCGCGGAAACCCTGCGGGCCATGGACGATCTCGTCCGGCAGGGCAAGGTTCGCTATACGGGTTCAAGCATGTTCTTCGGGTGGCAACTGACCAAGGCCCATGGCGTATCCGCCAGGCACAACCTGGAAAAAATGGTGGCCGGTCAATACATCTACAGCCTGATTCACAGGGAACTGGAAAGGGAAACCATCCCGGCGGCCATCGATGCCGGCATCGGCATCACCTGCTTCAGTCCGCTTGGCGGTGGATTGCTGACCGGAAAATACCGGGGGCAGGAAAAACCACGAAAGGGCACCCGTGCGTCATTTCGCACCCAAGTCGACGGGCCCCGCTTCTGGCATCCCAGAGGATACCGAACCGCCGATATCGTCGCAGAGGTTGCCGAAAAATCCGGCATACCCAGCGAAAAACTGGCCATCGCGTGGCCCCTGGGGCAAAAATTTGTCACCTCGGTGATCATCGGTGTCAGGACCGTCGATCAGCTGGAAAAGAACATGGCGCCTGCCGACTGGGATCTGCCACAAGACGTGTGGATGGAGTTGGAAGAAAGAACCCGCCCCGAAGAAGAATACATGACCTGGTACCATCAATTCAACAATGGGCGCTTTTTCAAGGCAAGCGAGTTTCATGATGGGAAAGCAGGCTTGATATAGATGGGTTGATCGGACCAAAGACGCCCTTGTTGCTCGAACGGGTTGACGCTCCCTTATCGACCTTCCCCCAAATTTTGGTTTTCTGCTGTTGTAGCAATGATGGGCTGCTTGACATGCGCAGCCCCGTGTCTAGCGTATTGTCTCATAATTCCATCCGCCCCTTCCTGGCAGCAATGAAGACGGGCCGGTTAACACCCACCGTCAATAACAACCCGTGCAAACGTGAGAGCTTTCTTCATGATTGGGGGCTTGCTTCCAACGGTTGTACCCGATGGCAGATATCGCCCGATACCACCGCATCCATGAAATCATCGGCCAGGATTTTCCCGGCATCGGCCACCTGCTGCCAGCAGGCAAAGCGCGCCTTGTCGTCACCGGCATAACGGTAAAAGTCCTTCCGATCGGTGATCTTCCCGTTTGCCGGCCAGAAAAACCACCCGCTCAGCGCTCACGGTTTGCCACCTTCCCTGACGATTCGAATTCGGTGCGTCTCCTGCAGGGTCTGCCAGACCCGTTTCATGATTTCCCGACCGGTTTCCGAATCATCGCCGGTATTTTTGCTGATATACACATCGAAGGCATACTGCAGGTAGGGCAGGCTTTTTTCGTCCATCTGGGCGATGAGTGATTTTTCTTTCAGGGACATGCCGGACAGGATGTCTGCCACGATCCGCTGCATGTCCAAAGGGTTTTTTTTTGTGTGTTTCATCAATGACGCCTTCAGGAGCGCTGAAACAGGTTGCGGGACTTCCACGGATCGGGGTCGCCATCCGATGGCTTATGGTATGGGGTGTTTTCGTAATCCACGGCGGCGATATGCGCACACATGCTGCCCAGCTTTTTAACCACCACCTGATGGTCGGGGTGTGCCTGGTAGTGCTTCAGGGTATCCAGGTTGGCAAATATCGACACCAGGGCAAAATCGTATGACCGTTCGGACCGGGCGACATCCCGGCCGAAATCATAGCTCTGGATTTCATCGATGCGGTCGGGCAGGCGGTCCAGCAGGGCTTCCAGTTCATCGATCGCTTCAGCGGTGACTTCGGGTTTGAATCTCATCATCACGACGTGGGTAATCATTGTTGTTCCCTTTTTTTATATCAACGACTTGCAATATATGGCCTTGCCGTCGCCCACGGCGTAGAAGTCCTTGAGCACGGTCTCCAGGCGGTAGCCGCAGCTTTCATAAAAGGCGCGTGTGCTAGCGTACTGCACCCGTTGTGAGGTGTCCACGTAAATCCGGCTGCCGCCGGCCGCCTTGATGCGGCGTTCGGCTTCCACCAGCAGCCGACGTCCCAGCCCGCGGCCCTGGAAATCCGGATGAACGGCGATCCAGTAAAGATCATAGCTGGAGGCTGTGCAGGGGATCGGGCCGAAGCAGGCATACCCGGCCAGGCGGCCATAGTGATCGGCCATGATGAAATGGTAGCCGCTGGCTTCCCCTTTCTCCAGACGCTCCACCACCAGTTCCTCGGCCACTCCCACTTCCTGCGGATGAAAGAAGCCGGTGATATCCACCAGGCGGCGGACGCGCTGGCCGTCCTCGGGGGTGATCGTATCCCGGAAGGTCACCCCGTGAACCCGATGGGTGGAGGCGTGGCGGCCGTCCGCCCATTGAGCGGCGCCTTTAACCAGCCCCCTGAAGAATGCAAGGGCATTTTTGCCCAAGGTTTGCGTGCGGTATCCGCCTTCCTGAATGACTACCGATGGCAGGCCCAGGGCCCCGATCATCCGGCCGTTTTCGGCAAAATCTTTTACCGTCAGGGACCACGTACCCGTTGGGTCGCCTTTGGCCGGGTCCAGGCCCAGTGCCAGAATCAGGAAGTGGGGCTGAAATGCTTCGATCCGGCGCAGGGCCCGCGTCAGGGCTTTGCGGTAACGCTCACCATCGACCGTCTCGGCCAGAGGAATGTTGAGGTTGAACCCTTCGCCATCGCCGTCGCCGCGCTCCTCCTCAAACCCGCAAAAATAGGGGTAGGCGAACCTGGGGTGGCCGTGAATGGAGACGGTGAGCACATCGCTTCGGCGGTAGAAAATGTCCTGGCCGCCGTTGCCATGATGATAATCCACATCCAAAATGGACACCTTGCCATGGGCGCACAGGTACTGGGCGGCGATGGCGTTGTTGTTGAAATAACAGAATCCGCCGAAGGACCGGCGCTCGGCGTGATGGCCGGGGGGGCGGATCAGGGCGTAGGCGATTCGTCGGCCGTCCAGGATCTCGCGGGCGGCGGTCAGGGCGCAGTCCACACTGCGACGGGCGGCCAGATAAGCGTTGGCATTGATGGGCGTGAAAGTGTCGATGCAGTAGTAACCGGACAGCACGGACGGCTCTTTGGGCGGCCGGGTCTTGTTGCGAATGGGGAAAATATAGGGATAAAGGGATTTCCCGGCGGGCACTTCTGCGCAGGCCCGTTTGAGATAACTCACGAAATCCGCATCGTGAACCGCGTGAAGGTGCTTGTCCGGAAAGGGACGCGGTTTGATGGCGGTGAACAGGCCGCTGGGTTCGATGGTTTTCAAAATGCTTTTCACGCGCACCGGCGACTCTACGTACCCGCGCTCGTTGACATGGTGGATGTCGTGCCGGTCGTTGACAATCAGGGCGATCAGTTCTTCCGAACGGCTTTCAACGGTGGAAACGATGGCCGCCGGCTTGACATAGCGATAATCCCGCAGGCGTATCGGGTCGTCCCGGAAACTGGTCACCACCTTTTCGACATAATCCGCCGGACAATAATCGGGATATTTGCGTTCCAGCACCGCCCGCACCACCTGTCGGGCAAAGGTCTTTTTCAGTGCGTTGCCGGTGCCCAGGTTGTCGTAGACCAGGTGGGGCATGCAGGTTTCTCCTGGTTTTACGGGAGACTCGTAGCCGGTGTTCACGATGGGCCGGGCCCCGTAACGCTCGTAAAAGCGCAGGCGGGAGCGGTTCTGTTTGAGTTCTGCCGGATCCGGGCAGGTAGCGGCATCATCGGGAAGACACTCGAAAAAGAGGCCTGCCACTTTCAGGGCCGTGGCCTCGCGACGGATGCGGTCGTACAGGGCGCCGCCGATGCCGCCGCCGGCCCGGCCCGAAGCCGTGGCGATCCAGTCCAGATAGGCGAAGTGCAGTTCCGGTTCATGCAGCAGCATGGCGAACCCGCGAACCTTGGCCTTGATGCTCTCGGCAACGAAGAGGATGGTGCGGAAACGCTGTTTAAAAGGGTTGCGGAGCTTTTCGGCGATGTGGTCGACTTCTTTTTCGTCCACGGCGGTGAACTGGCTGCGCAGGATCTCCTGCACCTGGCTCAGGGTGCTTTTATTCACCGGCAGAATGTTGTCATAAATGCGTCGAATACGGAGCATGCGGTGCGTTCCTTCGCAGGATCAATGATGTTTCTTCAAGTGCAATCGTTGGTCTTGTCTGGCCAAAGGCCATCGGCGACGATACGGCCGATGGCATCGGCATAGGCGATACCTGCCCGGTCCAGGGCGGCGGCAAACCCAGCATCGGGTGAAAGACACGGGTTGGCGTTGATCTCCAATACCCATGGATGGCATGCCGGGTCCACCCTGAAATCCACCCGGGCATAGCCGTTGAGGCCGAAATGATCCCAACATCGAAGGGCCAGCGCTTTGAGGTGTTCCAGCAAGCCTCGATCGGACGGATCGAAATCGAATCGGCGTGGGGTGTGGTAATATTCGAAGGCGGCCTCGTCCCATTTGGCCCGATAGTCCACGATACGGGGCATGGTTTCCGTGTAACCTTCAAAAATGATCTCCGCCGGCGGCAGCACCTCTGGGCCCCGGGGACCGCCCAGCACCGACAGGTTGAATTCCCGGCCGGCAATGAACCGTTCGGCAAAACAGGCACCCCCCAGCAGCGGCGCCCGGGATCGAAGCATGGGAAGCACGGTCGCCGGGTCGGCATCTTTGACGATGCTCTGCCCGTCCAGGCCGATGGAGGCGTGCTCCCAGACCGATTTGATGATCCATGTGCCCTCGCCGGTGTCGTCAGCATGAATCGAACCGTTACGGCCGGGCCAGGGGCCGATCCACGCAGGAGTGGGGATGCCGGCCGCGGCCATCCACCCTTTGGCCAGCACTTTGCCAGAGGTGAGCACCATCGCCTCCGCCCGGGCACCGGTGTAGGGCAGGGCCACGGCGTCCAGGCAGGAGGGGAACAAATGGATCAGCCGACCCTGGCCGCCGATGGATTCCACCAGGTTGAACACTAGGTCTACACGCCGCCGGCGCAGTTCCTCCTCCACAGCCAACAGGTTCAGGCTGCAGGAGATGCGACAGGATGAATGGCCCTGCATCTCCAGTGCCTGGGCCACGGCATCGGCCTGGGCGATCACGTCCCGGGCATCGGGGGCATCGGCATCGGTGACGGTGTCGTGAACAATGGCTACCTGCATCAGGCGGCTCCGCGGAGGTTTTCCGCCTGGGGAATCCGGGTGGCGGCCGAGTCGATGATCCAGCCGATCAGATCCCGATAGGGAACCCCCAGGTGGTTGCAGATGATGGGCAGGTCCGAATGCTCGGGGTGGATGCCGGCCAGCGGGTTGACTTCGATAAACAACGGGTGGCCGTTTTCATCGCAGCGCAGGTCCAATCGTCCCGCGTCCCTGCAGCCCAGGGCATGCCAGGCGGCAAGGGCGACCTTCTCGGCTTCGGCGACTACCGGATCGTCCGCAGCGCGTCGCAGGGCGTATAGAACCCGCGACTCACACTCCTCCTTGTTGACATAGGAATAAACACCCGGTTCCGCCGTGTCCAGCAGATGCACCTCGATGGTACCCAGCACACGCGCCTGGGTGCCGGTGCCCACGATGCCCGTGGTGAACTCACGACCCGGTAGATAGGGTTCGATGATCACCGGCTGCCGGAAAACATCGATCAATCTTCTGCATGCAGCCTCGAGGTCTTTTTTATGGCGGACGATGGACTGCGGTGTGACACCCTTTCCCGTTCCCTCCGCCACGGGTTTTACGAAATAGGGCGGTGCAAAGCCCACTGACCCGGCCTCGTCGGGTGTCTCGACGACGCAGAAATCGGAAGTGGGCACCCCGGCGTCACGGATGACCCGCTTGGTCATTCCCTTGTGAAGGCTGAGGCTCATGACCAGCGGGTCCGAAAAGGTATAAGGGATCCGGTACATGTCTAGAAGCGCCGGCACCTGGGCCTCGCGGCCGATGCCGTGCATGCCTTCGGCAATGTTGAACACCAGGTCCCAGCGCCGGCCGGCAACCAATGCGGCCGCCAGCTGGCGGCTGTGGCCGATGCGTTCGGTGCGGTGTCCCAAGGACCGGATGGTCGATTCGATAGCGGTGATGGTGTCGTCGCGGTCGAACTCGGCCGTCTCTGCTTCCGAAAAACCTTCGGCCAGGTACTGGGAGCGAAGGTCGTAAGTCAGTCCGATTGTCATGGTCATCGGTTGATTTCTCCTCTGGTAGTAAATTCTGCCTTGCTGGGTACAGCGGCCCATCGGTTGGGTAGTATGGTCACCATGGCCGTCTCCATGGACCTCGTCTAAAAAACATCGGGGACGCGCGCCCCGCAAAGGGCCCATTCCCCGATCGGTTACATTATTTTTATTATATTAAGTATTTGATATATATTCGGATTCAGGATACCGAAATAATCGGTCTTTGTAGTTTCTCAGCACCAGTGCGTCATCTTCGCGGCCCACCACGTAGTCGGGCATCAGCGGGATCTTTCCACCACCGCCCGGGGCGTCGACCACGTAGGTGGGAACGGCATAGCCGCTGGTGAAGCCGCGCAGACCGCGGATGATCTCAAGACCCTTTGCAATGGGGGTACGAAAGTGTGCTGACCCGGTAATCGGGTCGCACTGATACAGGTAGTAGGGGCGTACACGCATTTTGAGCAGATTGTGTACGAGGCTGCGCATGGTCTCCAGGTTGTCGTTGACGCCTTTGAGCAGCACCGTCTGGGAACCCAGGGGGATCCCCGCATCGGCCAGCATGGTGCACGCCCGCAGCGCTTCGGGCGTGCATTCATCCGGGTGGGTATAGTGAAGGCTCATCCACAACGGGTGATACTGACGCAGCATGCGAACCAGGCGCTGAGTGATGCGCTGGGGCAGCACCGCCGGAACTTTGGTGCCGATGCGCACGATCTCGACATGGGGGATCTGGCGCAGTCGGGACAAAATCCAGGAGAGCTTCTCTTCTCCCAGCATCAGCGGGTCGCCGCCGGAAAGGAGTACATCGCGGATGGACGGCGTTTGCGCGATATAGGCGAAGGCCCGCTCCAGCCGGTTTCGGCTGGGGTGGATACCGCCATGGCCAACCACGCGGGAGCGGGTGCAGTAGCGGCAGTAGGTCGAGCAAAAGTCGGACAGCAGCAGGAGTACCCGGTCCGGATAGCGGTGGACCAGCCCGGGCACCGGGCTCATGCCATCCTCCCCCAGCGGGTCGTTTGCCTCACCGGCCGTACGAGCCGTTTCGTGAATGGTGGGGATGACCGTGCGGCGAATGGGCTGGCCGGGATCGTCCCGGGAAACCAGGCTCATATAATAGGGGGTGATCCCCAATGGCAGCACTGTTTCCGGGCCGGTGAACGCCGCGCGCTCATCCTCGGACAGGCAAATCATCGATTCCAGCTGGGACAGACTGCGGATACGGTGGCTGGTCTGCCACTGCCAGTCGTTCCATAACTTGTTGGGAACGCTGGGAAAATGTCGTTTGCGGAATGATCTGACGGCCGGGCTGAGGATTCCGGCGCGCTGGGTGGGAAACCGGACGATTCGCCCGGTAGGTTTAGCGGTGGCAATGGAAGCGGCACCTTCCAGACATGGACTAGGGTCGGGAGGTTCGTCGTCACCTTCCTGAGCTGCCTGCGGCGGTGTTGCGATCAGCTGTTCGTTCCTCTTCATGGTGACCTGCATGGCGTCTGTTTTCCTTGGTTAAAAAGGTTGTCTTTATTCCGGTACGTTGCCATTGGGGACCGGGGCTTTGTTCCGAATTTCAATCGGATCCGATCGGCGCGGAATATATGTCTTTTCGGCTTAAATGCAAGAAAAAAAATAGCATCTTGAAAAATAAATTTTTATATATATATCATAAGGTTAAAATACTTTTTCCATACTATTCGATCCTGGTATGGTTCTTTTGGCTGCACAATTTTGCTTCAGGGGCGCCTCGATGTAGTGCCATAAAGGAATTAAAAGTAATAAATCCAAGAAGATGAAAAAAAGGGGGGGGTGGACAAAAAGGGCGGCCGTCGACTGAAAGAGCGGCCTGGGTCCTAAGATATGGACAGCGCCGGAAAATCATTTTATAAAGCGGGCATCAGATTACAGCGAGACGATTTTCTATAGCCAACAATCCAAGAGAAAGCAGGACAGGATGACCTTGACGGATACTGACCCACGCGTCGCTTCGATTATCATGGCTGCCGGAAGGGGCAGCCGAATGCAAGGTTATGACGGCAACAAAACCCTGTTGCCGCTGGTGCCAGGCAGCTCTATGTTTGTCGGCAGCCAACCCATTCTCATGCACCTGATGGAAAATCTGCCTGCCGGCCCCAAGGCACTGATCGTCAACCATCGCAAAGATGAGGTCATGGCGATCACGCGGGGCACCGGTGCCGTCTATTGCGACCAACCGGTGCTCAACGGCACCGGCGGTGCCATTCTTGCCGCCGGTGAGTTTGTCAACGACCAGCGGGTCGCATACGTGATCATTACCATGGGTGATGTGCCCTTTGTTCAAAAACGGACTTACGACCGGTTGGTCGACGGTCTCGACACCCACGATCTGATGATTTTAGGCTTTTCCCCCGAGAATAAGAAGCAATATGGGATGCTGGAAATCGAAACGGGCCAGGTGAGAAAAATTACCGAGTGGAAATACTGGAAAGACTACCCGGCTGACCGGCAGGATTCCCTGACCGTCTGCAACTCAGGCATTTATGCCGCGCGCAGATCGGTCCTGGCGACCTATCTTCCTATTTTGGCATCTCGACCGCAGATCGTGCAAAAGCAAGTCAACGGCAGGATGACGGACATCGAAGAGTTCTTTTTTACCGACCTGATCGAGTTCATGGTCAAGGACGGCAAGCGGGTCGGGTTTCATGTGGTCGACGATGAATTCGAAACCATGGGAATCGATGACGTGGCCGCCCTGGAAAAGGCCCAGGCGATTTACCGGGCTCCGACCCGCTAGATAAATCCTGCCAAAGCGGATGTCCGTGGCCTGAGGACGGAGGTCCATACAGGGCAATCGCTGGCTTCGGGACACCCGTCATCCGACTTCCGTCCTCTGCCCTCGGACCTGCGTCATCCGGCTTCATCCAACACCCGCAGTGCTTCGCGATGCGCCTGATCGAAGGGATCTGATGCCGCCGTCCCGACGTCATCCGGCCGACACGATGTCGGAACCATGTAAAAGTAGAGGGTCTGCACCAGAAAAAACAGCCAGATGCTGATGGCCCAGGCGATGGTGGAGCCTGGACTCAACAACAGCATCAAGTTCGGCCGCCACCTGCCGGAGAAACAGATTGCCATTGGGGTGGATGCGGTCGACGGCTGGGTGCGGTTGACCGTGTCCGACAGCGGGCCGGGTATTCCCAAACGATCATTGAAGCGGGTGTTTGATGACTTTTATCGCGTGGGAAATGACCTTACCCGCACCACCGGGGGAACTGGACTCGGTCTGGCGCTGGTTAAAAAATTTATTGTCGCCATGGGCGGACGGGTTCAGGCGGAGAACAATGACGGTCCCGGCTGCACCATCACGCTAAGCCTGCCGGCGAATCGACACATTTGCTAGCGGTAAGATGCCATGGAAAATAAAAAGAACCGTATGCAAACCATTTACGACGACTTCGAAACCGCCGCCGCGCCATACAAAGCCGAAGCGGCCTGCGGCAAAGGCTGTTCATTTTGTTGCAGCGACGCGGGCAGTATCCACATCACCACCCTGGAAGGCTTGGTGATCCGTGATCGGATGAATCGATTGCCGCGACCCCGGCAGGCGGCTGTGAAGAAGAAGCTGGCTGCCGACATGAAGCAGCGGGAGCACAAAAAAACGGCCGCCTGTCCATTTTTGATGAAAAACCGGGCCTGCATGATCTACGACGTGCGCCCCTTTGCCTGCCGCCGGATCTACTCGCTCGCCATCTGCAGCCGGGACCGGTACCCGGTGCTCAGCCGGCAGGTCATGGCCAAGGGTGACGAGGCCATCCGGGCCTTGCAGCAATTGGACGACAGCGGCTACAGTGGCCACCTCTCCTACATCCTCTATATGCTGGACACCCCCGCTTTTTTAAAGGCCTATCTGGCTGGAGAATTCCGCCCCGAAGCGGTCATGGTCTTTGGAAAATCCCATGGGATCATCATCAACCGGATCGTGGGGCAAGCGGGTGAGAAGTTCAGGCGCTGACCGTCAGGATCCGAGGGTGTTTCGATAGGTTCGGTGGGTAAGATAGGATTCGAGGGGTCGAGGGGTCGAGGGAAATTGAAAGATGAACATCGAACAATGATCTTTTACAGGAAGCGGAGGAATTGATCCGGATCACCGTTACCAGCATCAAGACGGCGGAAAAGAAAAAGAAATAGCTCTTGACTGTAGATTTTTGTTCGATGTTGGATATTCGCTGCACCTGTCTGGTGACGTTTCTGCTGAATGTCCCGGTTTTTTATCAGGTCTGGGCACTTGGCAGCCGCGTGACTCGGTTACAACCCACTAGCTGTTTCATGCAGACCAGGCCCGTTGCCGGTCCGGCGGCCAGCAGGATAAGCAGGTATTGTGGGGGCACCATGGCCGCGATCCACTGCATCAGAGACAGACTGACCACGGTGATGGAAAACCCGATGCAATTGACCAGGGTCAGGGCGCTGCCCACCAGTTCCGGCGGAGCTGTGCGGGCCACGATGGTTGAAAATTGCGGAGAATCCCCCACCACGGCCGTTCCCCAGAGCAGCATGAAGACCAGGAACAGCGATGGAGGGGCAGCGAAAAAGAGGGGCGAGAAAAGACAGCAGATGCCGGATACAGCCAGCTGGATGAAGGCCACCCGTGCGCTGCCCACGCGTGCCGAGACCAGTCCGCCGAGGCTGCATCCCACACTGCCGATGCCGATGATCAGAAAGCTCCAGAAAGAGACATTGCGGGAAAGGCCGGGAACGCTCGACAGGTATGCAGCCAGGAAGACCGGTACAAAGGCCCACAAGGTATAAAGCTCCCACATGTGGCCGAAATAGCCCAAGGCGGCGGCGCGAAGCTCCCGATGGCCAAACATCGCGACGACTGCCCGCGGGTTGAATCGGGCCCCGGCCACCAGGTAAGGCCCGTCCGGAATCAGCAGAAACATCAACAGGCCGCCGAGCAGGCACACGCCTGAAGAGAGAACGATAACGGCCTGCCAGGGTACCGATGACAGTCCGCCTTTCAACAGATGGGGAAAGGCCGTGCCCAGCACCAGGGCCCCGATGAGAAACCCCAGGGCGTTGCCCAGACCCTTCTGATACCACCCGGCGGCGATCTTCATGCCCACCGGGTAAATACCCGCCAGAAAGAACCCGGTGATGCAGCGAAGGACCAGCAACCCTGCCAGACTGTTGCCTGCCGGGCCGGTGAGCAGGTTGGACAGGGATCCCGCCACCGCGCAAAGCAAAAAGACCCACCGCGGCGAAAAGCGATCGGAAACGGCGAAAATGGCGAAGACCAGCGTGCCGGCGATAAAGCCCAATTGAACCGCACTGGTTATCCAACCGGCCATGGATGACGGTGAAGACCAGCGTTGCATCAATTCCGCGAGCACCGCATTTCCCGAAAACCAGATGGAGGTCCCGGCAAATTGCGCAAAGACGATGACCGGCAGCGTCCAGGGCGGACGCTTGATCTTGGCTGTCACGACCGGCCACACGGGATTGGGCGGCCGCATCGGGGCGCCGGTGAGATTCCGGCGACGATCATATGGCGTCCAGGGCCTGATTTAGATCGTCGATCAGCGTCTGCACCGCTTCGACGCCAACGGAGAGGCGCACCAGGTTTTCGCTGACGCCGGCCTTCTCACGGGCCTCGGGGCTCAAGGCCACATGGGTGTTGGTAATGGGCTGGTTGGCCAGGCTGGTGACGCCGCCCAGGCTGGTGGCCAGCTTGATCGTCTTCAACCGGTCCATCACCTGTTTGGTGCCTTCAAAGTCAGCGATCACCTCGAAGCTGAGCATACCGCCGAAGCCGGTCATGCGAGCCTTGGCAATCTCGTGGTCAGGATGGGCGGGCAGTCCCGGATAGTGCACGGCGGCGACGTTGGGATGCGCGGCCAAAAAGCGAGCGACCGCCATGGCGTTTTCGTTGTGTCTGTGCATGCGAAGCTCAAGGGTCTGCAGGCCGCGAAGGGTGAGGAATGCGGTCATGGGGTCCATGACCCCGCCGAATATTTTTCTGCGGTTCCAGATGCGGTCAGAGCAGGGTTTGGTGCAGCAGACGAACCCCGCGGTGATGTCGTGGTGTCCGCCCAGGTACTTGGTACCGCTGTGAATCACCACGTCGACTCCCCATAGCACCGAATGCTGGTTGATCGGCGATGCAAAGGTGGCATCCAGCAGCACCAGGGCCCCTTTGGCGTGGGCGGCGCTGGCCAGTGTCGGGACATCGACCACGCGCAGCAGGGGATTGGTGGGTGATTCCAGATAAAGCAGCGTCAGGCCCTTGTCGATTTCAGCCAGGATTTCATCGGTTTTCCAGCAGTTGACA
>Ga0272441_10004649_pt1 | contig 24583 bp, 24 predicted proteins | sample SSMProp6N_FD_193582 | JGI IMG/M metagenome (GOLD analysis project Ga0272441, IMG submission 193582) | Marine sediment archaeal communities from Little Sippewissett salt marsh, Falmouth, MA, United States - SSM-Prop-6N | ecosystem: Environmental > Aquatic > Marine > Wetlands > Sediment ...
TCCACCACCGGCCCTCGTCGGTGAGGTCGCCCCGGTCGGATGGAGACTGGACGAGGCGCCGTTCGAGGGCCGCGAGTTTCTCGTGAATGCGGTTGAGTTCATCGGCCAACATCTGCGTATCGGGACCTGCGTTTGGCGGATTGACTCGGTTTGATGCAAAAGCGGGAGATTGGTGTTCGATGCTTTGCGGCTTTATTAGAGACTTAGCTCGCAGCACATTACTCGCTTCTGCTAACGTTAATCCGGTATCATACAGCTCCTGCAATTGTCTGAGCAGTCCGAGCCCGGCGTCCGTCAGAAAGATCTGGTTGTTGGGTCCCCGCCGGATGTGCTCGGACAGCAAGTCCTTGATCCGTTCGATTCGATTTCGTACTTGATTGTCGGTCGACAACCCGAGCGTCCGACGAAGCGTGGAAATGGTATGCATGGCGCCTCCGACCAACGATAGCCGACACACCGCTGTTGCGCCAATCCGATTGCCCAGCCACCGGAGATCGGATAGCCTGAGATTCATGACCATTCAACGCCTGGACAAAGCCCTCACACAGAAGATCGCTGCAGGCGAGGTGATCGACCGCCCTGCGTCCGTAGTGAAGGAACTCATTGAGAACGCGATTGACGCAGAAAGTGAGAGTATCGAGATTGCCATCGTCGGCGGAGGCAAGGAGCGAATTGCCGTCCGTGACGACGGAGTGGGCATGGCATCCGCGGACCTCAGATTGTCGATTGAGCGATACGCAACCAGCAAGATCGCGACCGAGGAGGATCTCTACGTCATCGAGTCGCTCGGCTTTCGTGGGGAGGCGTTGGCCAGCGTGGCCGCTGTCTCGAGGCTTCGCATCGTGACCCGTGTAGCTGAGTCCGACGAGGCACAGGAGCTGACCGTCGAGGATGGCCGCATACTCGGCATCGGCCCGTCGGCGCGCGGGCGCGGTACGACAGTCGAGGTTCGCGATCTCTTCTACAACGTTCCCGTTCGCGCCAAGTTCCTCGGGACGGACCGAACCGAATTCCTTCACATCCACCGCATCGTTCAGCGTATGGCATTGCTCCACCCCCGCATCGGCTGGAAGGTGACTCACGGCGATCGCGAGGTTCTGGTCGCGCCACGCGTGGATACGCTCTTGGAGCGTATCGGGCAGACCTACGGATCAGACGTGGCTGCGGGCATGATCCCCGTCGACTTGACTCGGGACGGAGTCGCCGTCAGTGGCTACATCAGTCGGCCCGACCTCCGAAGAGGTAACCGGCGCGACCAGTTGTTCAGCGTCAACGGACGAACGATCTCCGACCGAGGACTTTCGTTCATCCTATCGGGCGCGTATCGTGGCATCCTGCGACCTGGCAGTTTCCCGATCGCGATCCTCACGCTGCGCGTGCCGTTGTCCGAGGTCGATGTCAACATCCACCCGCGTAAGGAAGAGGTGCGCTTCGCGCATCCTCGTCAAGTACAGGATGCCGTCTCTGCGGCGCTGCAACGGGCGCTGTCCAGCCAAGCGGTCGTCATCCCGATGGATCAGCGACCCGCAAGCGACTCATCAAGCGCACCGGCCGATCGCCTCGCCGGGCGGCACTCACACGAGGCACGACGACAACTAGGCTTCGACCTTACGGTGGAGCGCGGCGTCGCCAAGACCCTTCACGAGGCCTCAAAAGTGAGCGTCCGGGGAGACCGGCGCGTGCTCGGCCAAGTCCACAACACGTACCTCGTCGTGGAAACGCCCGATGGCCTGGAAATCGTCGATCAACACATCGCCCACGAACGCATTCTCTACGAGCGGATGAAGGGGGAATGGCCGGCCGGTATCGTACGTCAAGTCTTCCTGTTGCCGGCAAGGGTGGAGGTCTCGTTTGAACAGGCGAGCGCTCTGTCGTCGCATACCGACGAGCTTGCCGAAGCCGGAGTGGTTCTCGACGAATTCGGTGGAGGAACGTTTCTCATCCGTGAGTTTCCGCAGGTGCTGGCCAACTACCAGTCGATGCGGGGATTCCAGGAAGTCATCGAGGGATTGGCTGACGTCCTTGCGGATCAGGGGGACCTCACGGACGCGCTGTACGACCGGTTGTTCAGTCAGCTGGCGTGCAGCGCCGCCATCAAGGCGGGCGATTCGATTCCGCTCATCGAAGCACAGGAACTCGTCGACGAACTCATGGAGATGGAGAACCCGTATACGTGCCCGCACGGGCGCCCCGTGATCGTCAGCTACGACAAAGCGGATCTCGACAAACGTTTCAAGCGGGCGTAGAGCTCCCCGGAGCCAGAACTCGGAGCGCATTCGGCAAGGCCCGGACGACAAATGACTCGCCGGGAAGCCGGTACGGTTCGCCGTCGACGTGAGCGACCAGTTTCACGCTCGAAGAGATGGTCGCCTCCGGAATCTGGCGATAGGTCACCCGCTTCCAGTCGGCGTGCTTGCCCGCCCGCACGCGCGGCAACCGGACGAGGCGCTCGAGGGTCGGATAGTCACCGACGGCCACTACATCGATCATCCCGTCGCGAAGGTCCGCACGAGGCGCCAGCTTGAACCCGCCACCGGCATAGATCCCGTTGGCCACGCCGAGCGACAGGCAAGAGAGCTCCAGTTCCTCAGTCGGCGTCGATACGGTGACGGGGAATGCCTCGAATCGGAAAACTTCCTGAACCGCGGCCGTGAGGTAGGCCGGAGCTCCGCGAAGGCGTTCCATCTTCAGGACGGCACGCGCGACCTGCGCGTCGATCCCGATACCCAGGCCGTTGATGAAACACCGATCCTCCCCGACGCATCCAAGATCGATCGTCGTGGTGTTGTCCGCGAGCAACGTGTCGATGGCCTCAAGCGGATTCGCGGGAATCCCGAGCATGCGAATGAAGTCGTTGCCGGTCCCGGCAGGCAGGACGCCGAGAACGGCATCCGATCCCAGCAGCCCGTTGACGACCTCGTTGACGGTCCCGTCTCCGCCCATCGCCACGATGTGCGTGAACCCCGCTTCGATGCCCATCTTGGCGACGTCGGTGGCTTCCAGTGGCTCGTTGGTGAAGTGAAGGTCGTAGTCCACCTTGCGACGATCAAGCTCGAGCTTGATCTTCGGATACAGCTCCTTGCAACGTCCCTGGCCCGCAATGAGATTGATGACGAGGAAGAACTTCGATTTGGCCTCCATGCCAGGATGCTACCGCCCTGTCCGCAGGGAAGTCAAGCATCCTGCGAGAACCGACAGCGTCAGCCCGCTCGGCTTCGTATCGCTCGAAGTACGACGAACGAGCCCCGTTCGATCCCGCGGACGGGTCGCTGGATCCGCTTCTCAAACATCGTCGGCGCGCCTCGTAGCGTTTGGACGGTTTGATCGACGGTCAGTCCGGCGTTCTCCAGTTGATTCAGCACGTTTGAAGTCTCCCGCAGCGTCGCATGCCGAAAGAACGTATCCGTGGCGCGCTCAGAGGAGACTGCCCGTCCCAATGCACTCGACTTCGGCAACATGCCGACGATACAGCACCCGCCGGGCCGCAGGACGCGTTGTGCCTCGCTGAACGCCTTGCGAACGTCACGAACGACGCACAACGTGGTGATGAAGAAGACCGCATCGCAGCTTTCCGATTCCAACGGCAGCGCCTCCGCGACGCCGGGAATCACGTCCACTCCGCGCGCGCGGGCATAGGCGGCCATCGCGACGGCAGGCTCCACACCAGTCTGGATCTCGAGTTCCGCAGCGAACCGCCCGGTTCCCACGCCGACTTCCACCCAATCGCCGGGCGGTGGCACCAGTCGTCGAATGGCGAGAACCTCGGAACGAAAGGTCCGAGGAAACCGCTCATACCAGTCGTCGTATTCGTCGGCTCGCGTTTCGAACGGGCGTTCAATCATCGAGGGCCTCCGGGTCGATCAAGTGGATCAGATCTTGTCGGGCCTGCAAGAAGGGCCCGGACATTCGATGTGTACGATCGTGGGCCGATAGGCACGGCTCCAATTGACCGAGAACGGTCGCAGGTCGGACCGACAGCACGGCGATACGTTCGGCAAGGACGAGGGCCTCGTCAAGGTCGTGGGTCACGAAGATGAGCGGTTGGCTGAGGCGTTCCCCGATCCGATACAACCAGTCTTGCAGCCGGTGACGCGTGACGGTATCGAGGGCGCCAAACGGCTCATCGAGCAGAAGCGTCGACGCGCCAGCGAGGACGGCCCGCAAGAGCGCGGCGCGCTGTTGCATGCCGCCGGAGAGTTCGCGAGGGAATGCACGCTCAAACCCGCGAAGCCCGAACGTATCGAGGTGGGAACGAATCCTCGCCGATCGCTCATCTCGACCGATCCCCTGGACCTGCATGGGGAGTTCCAGGTTCTCCCAGAGCCGTTTCCAAGGCAGAAGCAGGCTGCCTTGGGGCAGGTAGCCGGTGCGATCGGGTGCACCAAGGACGGCGCCCGCGTCGGCCGTCTCGAGACCCAGAAGAATCCGGAGAAGCGTCGTCTTCCCGCAGCCGGACGGACCGAGAATCGCCAGGGATTCGGAAGCGTCCACGCACAGGGTGATGTCGCGTAGAACCTCGAGTTCGCCGAATCGCTTGGACAATCCTCGGACCTCAAGTACTGGGGTCATGGACCCTCCCAGCCGGGGAGAAAGCGATTGGTGAATGCAGCCCCGGAGGCAATCGGCGACACGATCAATCCGTTTTCATAGGCCCAGTCCGCGAAGGCACGCCAGACGTCCTCACGCTGCCATCCCCAGCTTACGAGATCCGCATCCGCCTGGTCGGCGAGCCAGGCCTGTGAGGCGCGCACCAAGGTGGCATCGAGTTCAGGGGCGAAGTGGAGCAGCATGTTCGCTGCCTCCGCCGGAGCACGCGCGGCGAACACGTAACCCCGCGCGAGTGCCCTGAGGAAGCGCCGGACAACATCGGGTGAAGACGCAATCATCGTCTCGGACGTGACGATCACGGGCGTGTAGTAGTCGAGCACATCCGCCAGGTCGCGGAGCGGCAGGTAGTCGAATTCGATGCCTCGAAGCTGCGCGTGGATCCCATCCCAGCCATAGAAGATCCAGAAGAAGTCGGCAAAGTCGCGTTCAACCGCCGTGGGGAAATCAAGCATGCCCAGGTTGAAGCGTTTCACGCTGGCGTCATCGGCGGCCGCGGCCGCCATCACCGTGCGGATCATGATCGCCTCGAGATCGCTTCCCCATCCTCCGTAGCGCAAGCCTTCGAAATCCGCCGGCGACGTGATGCCCAGCGCCGAGGGAGACGCGAACCCCGACGTGTTGTGGGGAAAGACCGCCGCAACGGACACCACCGGGACATCCTGAGACCGGGCCATCGTCACGTATTCCTGCATCGAGACGGCGAAGTCACATTGCCCGGTCGCGACGAGATGAACGGACATCGTCGGACCCGGCTGCACGATCTCCACCGTTAGTCCCTCCTCCGCGAAGTACCCCAGCTCCTGGGCAACGACGATCCCGGTGTGATTCGTATTCGGCGTCCAGTCGAGGGCAATCTTTACAACCTCATCGGCGGAGCTGCTGGCACCCACCGCGCTGAGCAACATCAGCGTCGTGAGCGCAAGCACCGCCATCTGCTTAGTCATCGGACCGCCTCCTCATCCAGGGCGTCAGCGCGTCTCCGACGACGCCCACAAGTCTGAACAGCGCAAGACTCATGGCCATCACAACGACAATGGCCGCGAACAGTCGATCCGCTCGGAACGACCGCTGAGCGCGCGTCATGTACACGCCAAGCCCAATCGACCCGCCCAGCCACTCACCGATGACGGCCCCGAGAACGCTGTACGTCGCAGCGATTCGCGCGCCGGAAAGGATCCCAGGAAGGCTGGCCGGGACGTAGAGATGGCGATACCGGCTCCATCGGGAAGCCCCGTACGTGTCGAGCAACTCGCGATACGCCGGATCGACGCTTCGGAATCCTTCGTACGCATTGACAGTGACCGGAAAGAAACAGACGAACGCGACGACGAGGACCTTTCCCCAGGGTCCGAATCCGAACCAGACGATGACGATCGGAGCGACGGCGATCAAGGGGATGGCCTGCAGCAGGACGAGGTGCGGATACGCGAGGTATCGAACGGCCCGTGACGCGTGCAACAGCAGCCCGACTGCCACGCCGAGGACCAACGCGACTGCAAGGCCGACGGTGGCCTCATACGCGGTTATCAGGCTGTGCTGCAACAGCAATGGGCCGTCGTGCCACAAGGTCGCGGCGATCGTCCCAGGCGATGGCAAGACGTACGCGGGGAATCGGAAGACCCAGATGACGAGGTACCAGATTGCGACGAACAGCGACAGGCTGAGGGCCCATCGGACGCAACTTCGCCACCACTCCGGGGCTGCCCGCCGATCCTTGAGACCGCAGGAAGGCTTCATGTCGCGCTCTGCTCGCGAACCCGTCCGTGGACCACAGCGACGATTCCTGCGTGAACGTCGATCTGCACGGGAACGCGCGCTACGACATTCGACACGCCACGCCCGGCCCCGCGAACGAGTACGTCGTGAGCCAGGGAGTACTTCAGCCCGGAGGTCGTCACCGTCACCGAAGCCGTGATCGGCAGCAGAGACACACGGTCGCCGATGGCGACATCATCCAACGCGACGGCGGCTTGCGCCAATTGCACGCTCTCACGGCCCGCAATCAACGCGACGGCTGTCCTCGTACCCAATCCTTTCTCGAGAAGTGCAAGGTTCGCCATCGTGTGATCGATGCGCCCGCCGGTGGCTCCATAGATGACAATCGACTCCGGTGAGCGCTCCAACGCCCAATTCAGAGCCAATTCGAGATCCGTCCAGTCCTTCTCCGGGGGGAAGCGAAGCACGTTCAGTTCCGGCCCCAGCCGATCGATGAGACGAGCATCGTCCAGCGAGTCCATGTCGCCGATGACCGTGTCGACGTGGATTCCATGATCCCGGGCCTGATCGAGCGCGCCGTCGGCAGCAATCACGTGCGTGGCCGCAGCGGCGATCCGGCGGGCGAAAGCGATGTCGCGATCCATTCCCCATTCTCCATCGGCAAGGATCAGCACCTGTTTCACAACAACCTCCTGCCGGGGAGGGTCGCAGAAGTGGCGCGAGAATGATACATTCGCGTCCGGCACGCTCGAGACGCGGCCGGAGTCGGCGGTTTCCCTGCGCTGGCATTACCCAGATCAGGTTCGACGGGTCGAGGTCGTTCCTCCTCTCAGCCCAGTGACGAGCTCCCCAACGTCACGACTGTAGCCGATGGAAGCGGTACGTGCAAAGGAAGACGGGGCCCGTCGATGAGCCCCGTCTCCAAGGTATCGGTCGATGCTAGCCGGGAATCAGGTTTGTCTCGTCGTCGATCGCCGCGACGGTGCGCGCAATCAGCTTGGCCGCGTTCTCGACGTCGTCCAGATGAACGATCTCGGACGGCGAGTGCATGTACCGGCTCGGAAGGCCGACGAGGCCGGTAGCGACCCCTGCGCGCGTGACCTGGATCGCGCGTGCATCCGTCCCCGTCGGGCGCGGGTACGCCTTCTCCTGGACGGGGATGTCGTATTCGGCTGCGGTTTGCTGGAACAACGCGAACACCTTCGGGCTGATGTTCGGGCCACGGGTGATGATCGGTCCCGCCCCCATGTCCGCTTCTCCGATTCGCTTCTTCTCGGAATCGAGCTTCGGGGTGTCGGTGGCAAACCCTACGTCGACGGCAATCCCTACCTTGGGATCGATGCCGTACGCGGACGTCGTGGCCCCCCGCACACCGATCTCCTCTTGTACCGTCGCGACGGCGTAAATGGCCGCCTTTGGGCTCAGTCCCGCGGCGATTCGCGCCGCCTCGAGTATCGTGAATGCGCCCACTCGGTCGTCCAGCCCGCGCCCGACGACGAGTCCGTTGCGCAGCTCGGCGAAATCGTAGTCCAGTACAGCTGGATCGCCCATGGCGACGAGGCTCGAGGCCTCCTCCTTGTCCTTGGCCCCGATGTCGATCCAGAGGTCCTCGAGCTTGACCACCTTCTTGCGTTCGTCGGCGTCCAGAAGATGGATCGGCTTGCGGCCGATCACACCGAGCACCAGCCCGTTCGCCGTCTTGATGCGCACCCGCTGTCCCGGAAGGATCTGAGGATCCCATCCACCGAGACCGGAGAAATACAGATACCCCTTCTTGTCGATGTAGCCGATCTGGAGTCCGATTTCATCCGCGTGCCCGGCGAGCATGATGCGTGGGCTCCCCCCCTCATTCACCACCGCGAACGCATTGCCGTGAAGGTCGACCCACGTGCGATCGGCGAATCGATTCGCCTCCTCGCACCAGACGCGGGTTGCCTCTTCCTCGGACCCCGTCGGGCAGATGGTGGACATGTATCGCGTGAAGAACTCAAGTCGCGCTCTCTCCATACTTCCTCCTCTCGATGGCGCGAGTGTACTTCGTTCCGGCGGCCGGCTCCACGCCGAATCGGCGTTCTGGGCGAGCCGGAGTGTGTTGCATTGTGAAATCCGCCTTCGATATACTGAAGACATGAACGATCTCGGGGCCAGAATACGTGCCGCGCGCAAGGAGAGAGGATGGACGCTCGAGTCGTTGGCCGTCAGGAGCGGCCTCTCCACCGGGTTCCTGTCGCAGGTGGAGCGCGACCTGACGACACTCTCGATCGTTTCGCTGTCCGCGATCTGCCGCGCGCTCGACCTTCCGATTGCCTCTCTTTTCTCCAGCAGCGGAGCGTTGGACGATCCTCCTTCCGCCGTCACGCGCGCCGATCAGCAGCTCCACATCCGCATCGGCGGATCGCCGGTCAGCTACCGCTATCTGACGGCGCAGCTGCCGGATGCACCGATCGAGGAACTCTTGATCGCTGAGTTTCCTGCGGGTTGCGATCAGCGTCATTCCTCGCACGCCGGCGAGGAACTCGGATACGTGTTGAGAGGCTCCCTCTGCCTCTGCGTCAATGATGATTTTCACGACCTGTCCGCCGGCGACAGCTACCGCGTCGCTGCCTCCGAACCCCACCGGTATCGGACAGGCATGTCCGAAGGCGCCGCCGTGCTGATGGCGGTGACGGAACGGTTCGTGGAGATCCCGTCGGGGACACCGCGGGCGACACTCGCCAAAGAGGAGGACTAGATGGCGCGCATCGAACGACATCCTGTGTTGGCGCCCAAGGCGCCGCCGTCCGTTCCGTTTACGTTCGGCGGGCGAGCGCTGCACGCAGTACCCGGTGAGACCATTGCCTCCGCGTTGTTTGCCGCGGGAATCCGCACGTTCGGCACCCATCCGAAGGACGGCGCGCCGCAAGGCATCTTCTGCGCCAACGGGCAGTGCGCCCAATGCATGGTCATCGCCGACGGCCGTCCGGTGAAAGCCTGCATGACACCGGTGCGTGCGAATATGTCGGTGCAACCGATGAACGGTCTTCCCGAACTCCCCGACGTCGCTTCGCCTCCGGAAGTGGCCGCATCGCGCCTCCACGACGTGGAGGTGCTGATCGTCGGTGGCGGACCGGCAGGAATGTCGGCGGCGCTCGAGCTGGCCAAGTGGAACGTGCCGGCGCTTCTGATCGATGACAAGGACCGCCTCGGGGGCAAGCTCGTGCTGCAAACGCATCGCTTCTTCGGATCGATCGATGCGGTGTACGCCGGCACACGTGGCATCGACATCGGCGTGCGCCTCGCTGAGCAACTCGAGCGACAGGAGGGCATCGAGATCTGGCTGAACAGCACAGCCGTCGCCGTGTACAGCGACCGCGTGGTCGGCGTGCTTCACGACGGCGCGTACGTCCGGGTCCGGCCGCAGGTTCTGCTCGTTGCCACCGGAGCGCGGGAGAAATCTCTCGTCTTCGAAGGCAACACGCTGCCGGGCGTGTACGGCGCCGGCGCGTTTCAGACACTGGTCAACCGCGACCTCGTCAAGGCCGCGGATCGGCTGTTCATCGTCGGCGGCGGCAACGTCGGATTGATCGCCGGTTACCACGCGCTTCAGGCCGGAATCGACGTCGTTGGACTGGTCGAAGCACTTCCGGAATGCGGCGGGTACAAGGTCCATCGCGACAAGCTGGCCCGGATGGGCGTCCCCATCTACACATCACACACCATCTTGTCCGCCAACGGCACGTCGTCGGTCGAGTCGGTCACGATCGCGCGCCTCGATCAGGACTTCTCCCCCATCGCCGGCACGGACCGGACGTTCGGCTGTGACACGGTATTGATCGCGGTCGGCCTCGATCCGGTGAATGAATTCACCGACGCAGCCGAGCGATATGGCCTTCCCGTCTACGCAGCGGGCGACGCCGCCGAGATCGCCGAGGCGTCCGCCGCCATCTTCTCCGGCCGCATCACCGGACGACAGATCGCGCTTCACCGCGGCGCGACCCAGCAACCGATTCCCGACGATTGGGCACGCATGTCCGAGATCCTCAAGTCGCGTCCCGGGAAGACGGTGGATCGAACCGCCGAGACTGCGGCGATCGCGCCCGGTCGTGTCGCTCCGGTCTTCCACTGCTCGCAGGAGATCCCGTGCAACCCATGCACGTCCGTCTGCCCCCAGGGCCTGATCCACATTGACGAGGGGGATATCCGCCACCTCCCGCGCTACGTTGCCGAAGACGTCGGAAAGGATTGCATCGGCTGCCTGCGCTGCGTCACGGTGTGCCCCGGACTTGCGATCACCCTGGTGGACGCGCGGGAGGACGCCGAGCATCCCACCGTGATCGTCCCGCTGGAGTTCGGCCGGGATGCGGTGGCCCGGGGCTCGACGGTCCTTGCGTTGGATACCGAGGGGACGCCGGTCGGCGAGTTTCTCGTTCAACAGGTTCTCGACCTGCCCAACAACGATCGAACCGTACTCGTTCGCCTGCAAGCGCCTGCCGACTTGGCGCCGACGATTGCCGGGCTTCGCATGCAGGAGCCATCGATTGGTGAAGCGCTTCCTGAGGCCGTCGCACCGTTGCGCGATCACGACATTGTCTGCCGCTGCGAGCGCGTCACCGCCGGCGAAATCCGCACCCTGATCCGCGCCGGACACCGCGACATGAACGAGATCAAGGCGCTCACGCGAGCTGGAATGGGAGCTTGCGGGGGGAAGACGTGCCGAACGTTGATACGTCGATTGTTTCGCGAGTGCGGTGTGCCTGAGGACGCCATCATCGACGCCGTACCCCGTCCACTGTTCGTCGAGGTGCCGGTCGGCACGCTGGCGGGGGCGAAGTCGCCCCAATCGGCTGCATCGAATGCGGCGGAGTCCCCGGTTGGGACGGTCGATCATGGCCGGTAAGACATACGATATCATCATCGGTGCGGGCGGCGACTCGATCCGCTGGGACACGTCGAGTCGCATGGCGAATCTGAACGATTCGCCGGCTTGGAAGGGTGAACATGACCGGTAATGCCTACGATGTTATCGTCATCGGTGCCGGGAGTATCGGGGTGCCGGCGGCCTGGGCGATGGCGCGGTCAGGCCTACGTGTCTTGGTGCTCGATCGACTGGGAAGCCCCGGCCAAGGATCGAACAAGGCCGCGATCGGCGGCATCCGCGCGACGCACTCCGAACCCGCTAAGATCCGCATTTGCCTTCGATCCCTCGAATTGGCCGCTTCCTGGGAGGAGACGTACGGCGATCCGATCGATTGGAGAGCGGGCGGGTACTCGTTCGTAGCCTATGGGAAGGAACAAGCGGGCATCTTGAAGAGCCTGCTCGATACCCAGCAGGCAAGCGGGCTCGACATCCGATGGTACGACACGCCGGATCTGCTCGAACGTATCCCGGCGCTCAATCCAGAGGGCCTGCTCGGAGGCACGCTCTCTCCGGGCGACGGCCAGTGTTCCCCGTTGCTGCTCGGCCAAGCGATGTTCCGACAGGCAACGAGCGAAGGCGTCGATTTCCGGTTCCGCGAGACCGTGACCAAGATCCTGACCGGCGAGGAACGCATTCGCGGCGTGAAGACCGATCGCGAAACGTACGCTGCCCCCATTGTCGTGAACGCGGCTGGCGCATGGGCCGCCGAGGTCGGACGTCACCTCGGGATCGAGCATCCGGTCGCGCCCGATTCGCACGAGGCCGGTATCACCGAACCCGTCTCTCGATTCCTCGACCCGATGATCGTCGACATCAAGCCGGGAGAATGCTCGGCCAACTGCTACTTCTTTCAGTTGGCCACCGGACAGATTCTGTTCTCATTGACACCCCGTCCGATCGTTCCCGGCTTCGACAACCGAGAAACCTCAGACTTTCTGCCGCGCGTCGCCCAGCGCATGATCCGTGTGGTTCCCAAGCTCGCCAACGTCCGTGTCCGGCGTACGTGGCGGGGGCTGTATCCGATGACGCCGGACGGCGCTCCGCTGGTCGGTTGGTCCGAGCAAATTGACGGATACGCAATCGCGATCGGTATGTGCGGACACGGATTCATGATCGGCCCGGGACTCGGCGAAGTGCTCGACCGACTCGTTCGCGACGACTTGACTCAGTCGGACGATGTGATTCTCTCCGGCCTATCACCTAATCGCACGTTCAGCGCGCAAGCGGCGCTCAAGTAGCGGATCGGCGGCATTCCGCGCTCGCTTCGAGCAAGATATCCATGCGGCGCATGTGCCGCGACGGGGGGAGGCAATCGAATGGCCATTCTGGCGGTGCGCGATTTGACCAAGAGCTACACATCGCGAACCCTGTTCGAGCATCTGTCCCTCACCTTCCATGAGGAGGATCGCGTCGGGCTGATCGGCCCGAACGGCGCCGGCAAAACAACACTGCTTCGGATTCTCGCGGGCGAGGAGGACCCGGACGGCGGCACCGTCGACACGAGGAGCGACGCCTGTATCGGCTACTTGCCACAAATCGACCTCCTTCCCGAATCGTGCTCCGTCGAAGAGGCATTGACCGGCGCAACCGCGGATCTCCGCTTGGAGCCCCATGAGCCGGCGGTCCGCGCCCGCAAGCTACTGCGGCGGCTGGGGTTCGAGGATCCCGAGGCCGATGTCGCGACGCTGTCCGGCGGGTGGAGGAAGCGGCTGGCGCTCGGGTCGGTGCTGATCCGGGCCCCCCACTTCTTGCTGATGGACGAGCCGACAAACCATCTCGACCTCGCCGGCATTGCGTGGCTGGAGCGGTTCCTCGACCGTGCCGGCACGCCGTTCATCGTCACGTCGCACGATCGCTATTTCCTCGAACGCGTCTGCGATCGCATCGTGGAGATCGACCCGAGGTATCCGGACGGCGCATTCAGCGTCCGTGGCCGCTACTCGGACTTCCTCGAACAGCGCGAGGCGCTGCTTCAAACACTCGACCGCGAGCGCCGCGCGCTAGCGAACGAGGTCCGCCGCGAGGTCGAGTGGCTTCGTCGCGGTCCCAAGGCGCGCTCCAGCAAGGCCGGCTATCGCATCGACGCCGCACATCAGAAGATCGAAGAACTGACCGAAGCGAAACGCCGAGCGGCAGGTCCCGCGACGGTCACGCTCGACTTCAACGCCAGCGGCCGACGCACGCACGAGCTGATCACCGGCGCCGGCCTGGCAAAGACACTGGGCGGCACGTGTTTGTTCGAGGCGCTGGACGTTCACGTGCTCCGCGGTACCCGGTTGGGAATCGCGGGAAACAACGCCAGCGGGAAGACCACGCTTCTGAAGGTACTCGGCGGCCAGATGCCGCCGGACGCCGGCACGATCAAACACGCGAGCGATCTTCGCGTGGCACTGTTCGATCAGCAACGAGCGCAACTCGATGTAGCAGTGACGCTGCGGCGCGCACTCGCTCCGCAAGGAGATCAGATCTCATTCCTCGGCCGATCCACCCATGTCGCGGCCTGGGCGAAGCGTTTCGGCTTCGACGTCGGCCAACTCGTCATGCCCGTCGGCGAGCTGTCAGGCGGCGAGAAAGCACGCGTTCTGATGGCGACGATGATGCGGGAGCCCGCCGACGTGTTGATGCTCGACGAGCCGACCAACGACCTCGACATCGCCTCCGTGGAGATCCTGGAGAACGCGCTGCTCGCGTTTCCCGGCGCCGTCGTCCTGATCACACATGACCGTCACATGCTCGATCGCGTGTGCACGGAGCTGATCGGCCTGCATGGGGAGGGAGTCTGGGGCACGTACGCGGACGTCGAGCAATGGCTCGACGCACACCGGCGGAGGCGACGTGGCCGGGAGCCGCACGATGACGCCGATGCGACACCCGTTCCTGCGGAGCAAGCCGGACGCAAGCAGCCCCCGTCTCTTACGTATCACGAGAAACAAGAATGGGCCGGGATGGAAGCGGCGATTCTGGCCGCGGAGGGCGAGGTCGAGCAGCTTGACGCGCAACTTCACGAAGCGAACGCCGCCGCCGACCACGTCCGCCTGGCCGAACTCCATGAGGCGCTGCAGGCGGCGCAGGACCGTGTCGACACGCTCTATGCTCGCTGGGAGGAGCTGGAGTCGAAGCGGAACTGATTACGCAAAAAACTCTTGCATCGCATCGAAGACCTCGCGCTCGCGATCGAGGAAGCAGTAGTGACTCGTGTTCTCCAGCACAACGATGGTCACGTTCTCGATCTCATTTCGTACGCGCGCGAGATTCCGGTCCTTGAACTCCCGATGCATCCGTCCGGTGTAGTCTACGATCCGTTGACGCAGCTCTTCGGATGCGCCTTCGGGGATCACCCAATCCGCAGTCTGATAGGCAAACATGGCCAAGACGGGACAGCGGATCGCGGATAGATCCGATTGATATCCCACCATGTCGCCGTACAGTTGCTCCGCGGTGTGCGGACTGATCTTCTCGACGAAGCGCCCGTCCTCACGCTGTCGCAACGACATGGCCCACCACGCATCCCACTGAGGGGATCGCAGCGGGCGGTAGGCGGGATATCGATTCACGAAATCCTCGCAGTACTCGACCACCGAAGCGAACGACTCCGGTGGCGGCGGTGGGGGCGGAGCCGGGTTGTCGCCGAACAGCGCAACGTCTGCGTCGATGTACTCGTACATCGCATCGAGAAACACAAGCTTGGAGACGCGCTCGGGATGGCTGGCCGCGACGGCCGCCATCTCCCGCCCCGCAAACGAGTGTCCGACCAGCGTCGCTCGATCGATGCCGATCGCATCCATAAACCCGACGATGTCTGCGGCCAGTGTCCCCACGTCGTAGCCGGAATCGGGCTGGTCCGATTCGCCGTGCGCACGCCTCGTCAGCCCCAACACGTGGAACTCCCTCGTAAACCGCCGGGCTAGCCGATCGAACACGTGTGGCGTGTTGGCCGAGCCGGCTAGGAAGATCAGTGCGGGGCCCGACCCGCCCCAGTCCAGCATTTGCAGCCGAACATCGCCGATGTCGAGGAATCGGGCGTCAGGGGTCTGCTTCATCGGATTCTCCCACGATCGTTTGAATGGGGGAGAGATTGCCCGCACATGCCGGCATCTGCAATGGGAAGACGCGTTCTGCGACGACGCGATTGGCGGCGCACCGCCATTATCCGTACAGTGTGCATGGATCAAGGGGAAAGATCGGAGGAAGCATGGACATTCCGAAGCGCTACTACGTGTTTGCATTGATCTTGCTGCTATGCCTGGCGCTGGCCGCCTGCTCGTCGGACACCGCGTCCGACGATACGAGCCTTTCCGATGCACCCACGGCGGCCGGAGAGCCGGAACAGCCCTCCGCGGCGCCGGCGGAGGCCCAGGCCACGGCGCCTGAGTTGGGGGCCGTCGTGACTCCGTCCCCGGAGGCGGCACCGGACGAGGGAGCCTTGCCTGAGGCAACTCCGCCTCCTATGGGCGCGTTCGCAGGCGCTTCTGCCGCTCTCGAGGGGCTCTCATCCTATCGCTTCGTTACATCGTTCGTGTTCACAGGCGAAGACGACGGCGAGATCGAATCGGGTTCGATCGAGCTGTCGGGCGCCGTCATGGATGCCGACCGCAAACACTTCGTTTGGCGAGACCTCGGCGAGGACGAGGAGTTCCAGATCATCCAGCTGGACGATCAAGCGTGGCTCTATCAGGACGGCAGATGGGAAGCTGTGCCTGCGATGGTGGCGGACGCGATGTCCCAAGCGGTATTGATCTTCGCGCCGTCGGTCGTCTGGGGCGGCCTGTTCGGTACGCTGGAATCGGACGCGTCGTTCGTCGGTCGAGAGACGCTGGACGGGATTCCGGCGCTTCACTACACCTCAACGTATCACCAGTGGGCCGGCTACTGGGAAGGCGAGCTGGTGGACGCAAGTGGAGACGTCTGGATCGCCGAAGCAGGTTATCCGCTGCGCTACGACTTCGCGGCGACCGGGATCGACGAGAATGGCGATCGCGGCTCCGTATCGTGGACGATGCAGCTCAGCGATGTCAACGCGGACATCGTCATCGAACCGCCGCTGCTGGACGAGACGACCTACTGAACGGCGCTCTGTGGGAGCTGGATGGCGAACTTACACCACATCCCGCCGCGCAGCGCGGATTCGACGACGTCGTAGTCGAGTTTGCGTCCGAAGATGACCTCCCACGGCTTCGCGTTGAACGACGGACAGAAATCACAGAAGTCGGGCGAGATCGTCAGGTCGTCACTGAGAATCGATGGCTTGACCACGGGGCAGTGGCAGACGTGGTACTGCTTCCGGCGGCGATCGGACGTGGCGAGGTACTCGACCGCTTCGTGCGGGATCTTGATCTCGATGATCGTGTTGCCGTCCCGAACGCCTCGACCGATCTCCGGCGTCGCCTCGACGAACTCGATCACATCGTCAGTGATGAACTGATTGAAGTACAGCGTCCCGTTGTCACGATGTTCGATCAGCGTCTCCAGGTGCTGCGCTCCTCGAGCATCGAGAAATGCGTCCACGCTTCCTAGCGATTCGTACCGCTCCTTGGCAGGCAGGTACTGCTCGTCTCGTAGCGTTCTCAAACCGGAACGGAGGATGCGCTTGACGGTAGCCGCGTCCGTGGCCGCCTGCAGGCGTGGGAATACGACCGCATTGACCCTGGTCCACTCCTCGGGCGAGGTCCCGAGGGGCGGCAACTCCACACCCTCGAACAGCTGTGTCTGAACGTCCTCGCCGAGGACCTCTCCGATCACGCAATGGAGGTTGCCGAGGATCTCGTACCCATCGAGCAGCTCCAGGATGCCTACCTGCAGACCGTAGTTGGCGACCATGCCCGCGTAGAGATAGATGCCGATCAGGCGGTTGCGCGTCGCCAAGTCCCGATGCCGCAGGCTTTCAAGGAAGGATGGAAGGTGTTCGTGCCTGACCTCGCTCACGTCGATCGAGGACGCCGTTTCGTCAAGGTGCGTCTCCAGCAACTCCACGCCGGAAAGACAGTCGTTTACCTGCCGCTCGTTGTAGCCGTACCCGTCCAACAGCTTCTGGAACTCGTCCCGTTTCATGACTCTCCTCCCGTTCAGGATCGAGCATCGCGCCGGCGCGTTGCGGGATCGTCTCCGCTTCCTGTTGGAAGCCGACGTCCTCGATCACCGCGCCGGGCGAACACGGCAAACGCAGTCGCGAGTGCCAAGCACAGCCCTGTCGACCGCCACAACCACGTCGGATACCCCAGCCAGATGGTTGTCGCCGTTCCCCAGTCCCAGAAGTCGAGCGACGCGACGAACAGCCCGGCGAAGATCCCGCCCCACGCAAGTGTTCGAAGCCCCGGTCGTGAGGTCCTCGTAGTCTTCGTCGACGCCCGTGCACGGATCGTCCATGACCCGGCGATCAGAACCAACGTCACGATCCCCACGATGGGGATCACCGGCAGGGTACCCATTGTCGGCAACCGCCCGAGCGCCGAGGCGACGACCAGCCCCTCGCCAACGATGATGGACAACATTGCAGCCTTCGGGTGCATGCGCTTCCAGTACAGCGCGCCGACGAACGTGGGGAACAGCACGGCGAGACCGGTGAACGTTTGGGTGGCGATGACACGAAATGACGCCGGCGGCTGGTAGGCCATCCCCAACCCGATGAGGGCAAGCGCGACGACGAAGCTCTTGCCGATCCAGGAAGGGACGGCGTCGCTTTCGCTCTTTGGATCTCGCCGCCATCGTCTCCTCAGCGGAACGCAGACGTCGCGCGTGAACATCGAAGAGAGGGTGAGAAGCTGAGAGTCCAACGTCGACATCAACGCCGCCAGCGCCGCCGTCAAGACAAGCGCTTCAAGAACCGGTGGAACATGCGCGGACAGCATGAGTGGGAGGATCTGATCGGACGCAGTGCCCGGCGGCAACTCGGGATAGGTCAACCGTCCGAGCACACCAAGCGTGATGGGAAGCAGGAACAGACCGGCGGTCAACAGAGGATACAGCGTCATTGTCGTGGACAGCGCACGTGGATTCCGGGCGGCATAGAATCGCTGGAACAGCTGGGGAAACATCGGGTCGCACAGCGACCACAGGAGCATGTACCCGAGCCAGACACCGGGCGTATACACCCCATCCAACCCGGGACGCGCAAGCATCTGCGGGAACGACTCCGCCAGCTGGAGATGTGCCGACGTAAGACCGCCGAGCTTCAGCGAGACGACGACCACGGCCGCTCCGAGAAGTACGATCATCATGCCACCCTGGAAGGCGTCGGTCCACGAAACGCCGCGAAACCCGCCGAGGAATGTGTACAGGAGAAGAATCGCCGTGATCAACGCGGCGCCGAGGAAATACGGGATCCCGAGGAGCGACTCCAGCGCGTAGCCCGCCGCCATCGGCTGCATCGCCAGGTACGGCAACGTGAAGACGGTCATGACGACGAAAACCACGATCTGCAGGCCGCGGCTTCCGGTGACGTCGTGGACGAGTTCCGCGGGTGTGATCAGGCCGTGCGCGAGGCCCAACCGATGAGCGGGACGACCGATGATGACAAATGTCAGCGCCATGAACCCGGTCCCGAACGCCAGTATTGGATAGAACGCATATCCGCTCTCGTAGCCCGCTCCGGCGAATCCGAACACCGTGAACGCGCTGAAGTTGGTCGCCGCCATCGTCAGGAACAACACGAGCGGCGGGACGGACCGCGATGCCACGAAGTAATCCGTCAAACCGGGACGGGCGCGCCGCCGCGCCGCCCAGCCCAGTGCTAACAGAATCAACAGATAGATGACGACGACGGCGATTCGAATGAGCATCGATCTCCTCTCCCAAGCGAAATGCCACCCAGCAAGGCTGGATGGCAGTGCCTGACATACCTTGAAGCAGCAGTATAGAGCGCAGCGTATCCGGACACAACGCCGCCCACACGGTTGAAGCCTCTTTGACCAGATCGTGTACTATGGGGTCCAACGACTCCGTACACCTAGGAGGACGCGATGCGGCGACGAAAGAAAGAGAAGAAGCCTGCACTCATCCTGCGGCTCGTGTGGCATTACGGCTGGCACCCTGGGCGCGTCATGCGCGAGGTGTTGGAGTGGACCGAAGTGATCGTCGTTGCCGTCGGGCTTGCCGCCTTGATCATGACGTTCATTACGGTCCGCATGCACGTGCCGACGGACTCCATGTATCCGACAATCAACGGCGACGGGAGCCTTTTGCGCGCCGACTCCTTCTTTGTCGACCGGATCACGTACTACTTCCGCGATCCGAAACCCGGTGACATCGTCGTCTTCCGTCACACGTGGTATATCCGCATCCAATCGGTGGACGAGGGATCCGCCGCTGAAGCCGCCGGCGTCCCGATCGGTGTGGACCTGGCGTTTGTCAACGCCGAGGGCGCATACACGGCCGAGACGATCGAACGCGCGGTCGCGGACGTCCCCGTGGGAACGCATATGGTCATCTGGACCGCGGGCGGTCAGCGCTACGATCTCGGCCCGAAGCCTGAGGGCGCCGTATCGCTCGAGGATTTCGGCATTCACCTGAAGATCAAGACGAAGATGTGGGTGAAGCGGCTGATCGCCGTTGGGGGACAGACTGTGCAGATCCGCGGAGGCGACATCTACGTCGACGGCGAGAAGCTCGAAGGCGAACGGTTTGACCGCTACTACTACTCCAACGACGACCGTTTCCGATACGGCGTCGAGCCGACCCTCGTGCCCGAGGGTTGCTTCTTTATGCTCGGCGACAATTCGAACGACTCGCTTGACTCGCGCTTCTGGGGATTCGTGAAGCGCAAGGACATCGTCGGCGTCCCCTATCTTCGCGTCTGGCCGCTCAACCGGATTAGCTTTATGTAGGGCAACTCGCGCCCGCGAGTTGCCGGAGAACTGCCAACCGTATTCTCTCTGTCAGTCCGTTTGCGACCCGTTCTGCAACTCGCGAACGCGAGTTGCCGGAAGACTACGAATTGCAGGCTCTATGCAGGCCATGGCTACGGGCGCCGGTACGTGTCGTACCCGTCTGCGTACACGACGGCCGGCGCAGTGGATCCGGATAGGATCCCGGCAACCACCGCCGCGAGTCCGGGATCCGCGTGCATCGCGATGTGGTCATACCCTATAGCCGCGCAGTTCTCCGCGTCCGGTAGATACGCGGACGGCATCGTCACGACCAAATCGGATCCGTGCCAGGCCAGTCCCTCGTCGACGCACGCTTGACGACAAGCGTCTACGTCGAAGCGCAGACCGCAGCCCAGGCACGTTTGACCGGCGAGCGAGACGTAGCGGACGGACGGATTGATGACCGTTACCGTGCCGTCAATCCATCGCAATTCGTTGAGTGTCGCGAGAAACTCGGATCCGGGCGCCAGTTGACGGCTGAGCGTGCTGAACCACTCGCCAAGCGAGGCCACTTCCGAACCATGATTCGGCGTCGCGAGCATGACCAGGGTACGGATCTCGCCTCCGTAAGCGAACCCCACGTCACCTTCGAGATCGTGGCTTTCGATATACGCTCGCGCGATCAGCCCCCCCATCGAATGGGCGACAATGTCGAATCGCGTCATGGAACGCTGCGCGGACAGCGTCGCAATCTCCGCAGCGAATCGCCGAACATAGACCATGATGTCTCGGACCGTCGGCTCAATCGGAGACGCAGGATTGCTCAAGATCACGTCGCGATGGTCGTCGTCCGTCGCGCTCAGCAAGTAGAACTCGTGATCATTAGGCACGCTTATGGATTCGGCATTCTGGATGTCGTTTCCACTCAATTCCTCTGCGAACGTCGCCCAGATTTCGGTCGCGCGGAACCCGGGAACGGGTTGAAACCCGTAGATGAGGATCACGGGGAGCTGTGCCGTCGCCGAGGCGGAGGTCGCAAAGAGAAGGAACGCCAACGTGAACGCAGCCAGCGATCGATTGACGCACTTCCTCCGATCCTTCCGCAGACGCACCCTGTTCCTCCCGGGTTCATTCTAGCAGCACGGCGGCACGCGAGACACTTAACCCGCGGACGGAACAGACGCGTGGGGGGCTCGCGGGACGAGCGTGATTGCTCCGGATGGGCACGTGCTCACGCAGACGCCGCATCCGAAGCATCGGTCCGGGTCGAACGTCGGTTTGGCCACACCCGCTTCGGTACGCCACGCCCCGAACGAGCAGCGTTGGACGCAGACGCCGCAGCCAACGCACCGGTCCACGTCATGACGCGCGACGTGAGACGATGCAACGATGCCGTCACTGTACTTGAACGGCTTGAGTTCTTTGAAGAACCAGCAGCAGCACGAACAGCACGAGCAGAACTCGGTGACCTCTGCGCCGGGCTTGCGAAACGCCAAATGCACGAGGCCGGCCTTGTGTGATGCCTCGAGCGCCCTCAAGGCGGTTTCCACATCAACGTAGCGGAATCCGGGCTGAGTCTGCACCATCTCCGCGCTGGCCGAGTTCAAGGCAAGACAGGTGTCGATGGGCGCATCGCAGTTTTTCTCCGTCACCCGGCAGATACATGGGCCCAGTGCGATTGCGCTGGCGCCGCGCAGGATCTTCTCCGCTTCTCGCAGAAGGAGCACGGTCTCTTGCGAGCCCAGTTCGACGTGCACCGGGATCGTCCTCGCGGTGTACTCCTTCGTGTCGGGTGCAGGCTTGGGTTCGGTTCGTGGTGTCTCCGTCACGTTCCCTCCTTGGGACCGCAGGTGATCCCCCGCATAATACGGAAGTCGCGGCCGCCGCGAAAGCAACTGCGCGGCGGAGCTCGACGAAAGGAGACAGTGTGCAACGGAGCATTCGATGGGATCAAGAAACGGCATGGCTGCAGGCGGGACTTGCCGGAAACGGCGCGTTCCTCAATGTCCGGACGCCGGACGACAAGTTCAATGTGATGACGATCGGATGGGGCCAAGTCGGGATCGTTTGGTCACGGCCGACGTTCACCGTCTTCGTACGCCCGAATCGATACACATTCGGATTCATCCAGACCGCGAGCGACTTCACGGTGAGCGTTCCGCGGCCGGACGAGCTTTCCGATGCCCTGACGCTCTGTGGAACGAAATCCGGGCGCGACATCGACAAGGTTTTCGAGAGCAACCTACATCTCGCGGACGCCCAATCTGTCCACACGTCGGTGATCGCGGAATGCGGCCTTCACTACGAGTGCCGTATCCTCGCCCGTCTCCCGCTTGACCCGGAGAACATGGTGTCCAAAGACGCTCTGCAGAAATACGAAACGAAGAATCCCCATCAGATCGTGCTCGGCGAGATCGTCACCGCCTACGTGTCCTCCCCCTCCTCATGACGACGTGGCGTATCCGGCCGTTAGAGAGCGATGACGTGGCCGCCGCCGCTCGCATCTTCAACCACTACGTGGAGACGTCCCTCGCCGCCTACCCGCAACGTCCACTGGGCGTGGACGAATTCCGATCGCTTCTTCCCTCAGGAGAACCAGTACCCGCTTGGGTTGCCGCCAATCCCCAGGGCGACGTCGTCGGATTCGCGTTTCTCCGTCCGTACAGCCCTCATGACACCTTTTCCTCAAGCGCGCTGGCAACCTACTTCGTCGCCCCCGGCCACACGAGAGCCGGCCTTGGATCGATGCTGCTCGATCGGCTGGAGGAGCAAGCGAAACGCGTCGGCATTCGCCATCTGCTGGCACACGTCGCCTCGGGGAATGAGGCCAGTTCGGCGTTTCACCGGTCGCACGGCTTCCGCCACTGCGGCACGTTTCATGCCATCGGAACCAAGCACGGACGAAGCTTCGACATCGTCTGGTTCGAGAAGTGCCTCCCGCCGGACGACTAGGTGAACGGCGCGATGACGGGACGGAACACAGCGGAGACGGGCGAAGCCGCGCGCCGGCTGGCGCGGGACGGACGATGGTGCCGGCCGACCGCGTCGCTCGCGCCGGGCTACGTGCAGACGAATCTGCTCGTCGTTCCGGGAGAGGCCGCAGACGAGTTCGAGGATCTGTGTGCCGCGAATCCGCGCCCGTTGCCGTTGCTGGAACGGCTGCCGCTCGGTTCCTCGATTCCACGACGGATTGCGGTCGGTGCCGATCTTCGAACCGATTTGCCCCTCTACCGCGTGTTTCGAAACGGGACCTTCATCGGGGAGCGAACGGATCTGCTGGACGTGTGGCCGGACGACGGATGCGCCTTCCTGCTCGGGTGCAGTTTCACGTTCGATTCCGTCCTCTCCGACGCAGGGATCCCCATCCGGCATCGAGAGGCCGACCGCAACGTCCCCATGTACCGCACCCATCGGCCACTGGTTCCCGCCGGCCGCTTCGGCGGAACGACCGTCGTTTCGCTTCGTCCGGTTCCCGCACGATTTGTCTCGCTCGCATGCGCCCTGACGGAGCCGCTGACGCAAGCTCACGGCGGGCCGCTGAACGTCGGAGAGCCATTGGCACTCGGCATCGCCGACCTTTCACGACCCGATTACGGCGATCCGCCGGACGTCCATCCGGGCGATGTCCCCCTGTTCTGGGCGTGCGGCGTCACGGCGCAACAGACGGCAGTTGCCGCACAGCTTCGCTACACTCTCACCCACGCACCCGGGCACATGTTCGTGACCGATTTGCGCATCACCGAGACGCGCGCCGGCGCTTGAGCTCATACGTATCCGAGAACAGGAGGTGGCAAGCATGCCGCGAAGGATGGAGGTCGTCGAGTCCTCGGGCCGCTGGCCGGAGATGTATGCCCGTGAAGCCGAGCGGTTGCGACAGGTGCTCGGAGACGAGGTCGTGTGCATCCATCATATCGGCAGCACGTCCGTCCCCGGGTTGGCCGCCAAGCCTGTGATCGACATCCTCGTCGAGGTCCGATCCGTGGAGGCACTGGATACCTACGCCGCTGCGATGCAGACCCTTGGATACGAGCCGCGAGGCGAGTTTGGCATTCCCGGCCGGCGCTACTACCCTAAAGGCGACGACCTGCGTACGCATCATGTGCATGCGTTTGCGAGCGGCGATCCCCACGTGTTCCGTCACCTCGCATTCCGCGACTACCTGAGAGCGCATCCGGAACGTGCCGCGGCGTACGGCGAGGTGAAGCGCCGAGCCGCCATGGCTCATCGAACCGACCCCGAGGGCTACGTCGAGTACAAACGGGCGTTGTCGAACGAACGCTCGAAGATGCCGTACACTGGGCAGAGCAAGATGCATCGTCTCGCACAACAACGGAGGAGGGGTGTGGATGAAGATCTTGACGATCCTCGGCGGACCGAGAGTGGACGGAAACACCGATCGCATTCTCGATTGGGCGGAGCGGGCGTTGCGGGAGTGGAGACACGACGTCGAGCGCGTCAATCTCGGGGAGCGTGACGTCCGAGGCTGTAAGTCCTGCTTCGCGTGTACGGAAGAGCCGGGGGAGCCGGGTTGCGTGCTATCGGATGACGGGCCCGAGATCTT
>Ga0272441_10004650_pt1 | contig 24579 bp, 20 predicted proteins | sample SSMProp6N_FD_193582 | JGI IMG/M metagenome (GOLD analysis project Ga0272441, IMG submission 193582) | Marine sediment archaeal communities from Little Sippewissett salt marsh, Falmouth, MA, United States - SSM-Prop-6N | ecosystem: Environmental > Aquatic > Marine > Wetlands > Sediment ...
TTTTCCGATCATGGCCCTCAATAATATCAAACAGTTATATAAGCTACGAGCGCATTATCAGTCTAATTTTGCCTTAAACAGGTCTGATCTTGACAAACTTGGGTTAGGGTCCTGTCTTTCATAATCATGATCATTTGTTTCCCTCCTTTTCTTTACTTTTACAACAACCTCTTATTGAAGTACAAAATCAGTGATCAGAATGAGGTACCATCTTCCAGTTCTTCCTGAAAACACTTTCCATCAGGACCTTTTGGGAAAGATCCATATAGTTCATTACAACTTCATCCCTGTTTCCTTTGGGCAGGATATTGTAGAGTTTCCTTGCGGTCTCTGAGACAGAGCCATGGTCAACACCGAACAGCAAATCCGGGTACAGCCCATGATTCAATCTTGAAAATATTGCAGCCATATCCTTTTCTTTTTCCCTGATAAACCACAAGGCAGGGGATTGCGAGTTAACAACATCGTTGGCATCATGCAGTTGCAGATCATTGTCCGGCAATACAATGACATTTTCAAAAATATTGAATGACATGTCAGTGCTAACAAGCCCCAGACGCCACATATTCACCTGATAATCGATTGCCATTTTGATATATCTTCTGCACTTTTCGATATCATTTCTTTCTGCGCATATCTTTATGACATTCAGGAGGAGTTCATTGTCTTTAAAGCGTTTTTGAAGGATAATCTTTTTTGGTTGCTCCAGGTAATTCTTTAAGACACGATTCGTCTTCAGGGATAATTGCACACAACAATTCGGGATAACCCGAGTGGGAAATCTCTCCATAAGCCCATTGCTGATACACCTTTCATATCCTTGTACACATAAATCGCTTTTATCTTGTAATTTCTTGGAATTTTTAGAACTCCGAAATATCGCCAGAACGAATTTCGCTTTTTGTCTCAGGGAATTTACCCATGAGATATTCTGCCATTTCAAACTCATTTTATCGGCAAACCTCAATAAAGGGTTTTTTTTTATAAAGCTCAACTCTTCGGAAGTGCCGATATTCAGTGGAGGAAATACCTTTATAACAACTGTATTATCTGTATCACCAAATACATATGCCCAGTGACCATGTCCGATCATATTGAAATCCATGTCAGACAGCATTGAAATAAGGTCATCTTCCGAGAGATCAAATAGTGTGTTCGTCATCTTAGCATTCTTTTCACATGCACTGCCCATGCCTTGTCGGATTGATATAATTCACTCAATATCATTTTAATAAATATACGTTCGAAATGACGTATTTCAACCTATTGATGAATATGACTGCTTGTTCTTTTTTATACGAGGTAGTTGAACGAGATAATGACAGGTGAGATACAGATGCTTTCTATCTTTCCCTAATGTTTCAAATGCCATAAGGGCTTATGCACAAAAAGCCGGGTTGAGCGCATATCGCACAACCCGGCTTTGATTTATTCCTGCAGATTGTATCTACTAATCTATTATGTTTGTCGAAATTCCTGAAGGAGATGCCGGCGGAGTAGTATCTGCTGAGACACCGCCGCTGAAGTTTATCGGATAACCATCTTCATTAATATTTCCTTGTGCATCTATGACATACAGGTAAGCGGTATCATTGGATGAAAATGATCCCTGGTTACATCGCATGGTAACCGAATTATCCGACCAACTGTATGGGATTTGAATCTCCCGATGATTAGAGCCGGCAAATGTAGGGTTGTTTCCTAACATTACCCGTGCCTGAGTGTTTGATATGTAACAGTCGTCCGTATAGGTATAGGGGCTGTCTGTCTCGTGCGAGTACCGATCGAAGACAATCGCATGAGGGTTAAAGGTACCCCAATCAGATGGTGTGGCCCTGAGTTTTTCATCGCCATCCATCCATACAGTAATCACATCATTATCCTGGTCTAAGAGAATTTCATAGAAATGCCAGCTCTCGCGAAACTCCTGGCCGAAGGTACCGTAATATACGTTGCCTGCAAGAGTATGTTCGGTCTCTATAGTCCAACCGAAATGGCCTGTCTGCCAATTGGTCGGGCCATCGATAAAACTCACCCAGTTATAATCCGTGCTCACACTGCTCCACACCCGAAACATCTTTGCATTAGTTCCATCTATGGTATTGAAATCCTCAAACCATCTCCAGCCGGAAATATAGAGCTGCCTCTGTGTGTTGTCGCCATAATGACCGAGAATCGTCTTTTTGCTGGTATCGCCCCTTTCCTGACGGGCACAGTAGTCTGAGTTTGTTCTATTTATCGCACCATTGTCTATGACGACCCCGGATTGGTCTCCCACATCCCAATATCCTGCGTTATTATTTAGGGTTCCACTTTCAAAATTATCATAGAATCGGGCAAGGTAATCATGAGACGGGCTGTAATCCGGATGCGTACCAAATCCTGAACCATTAATGGTAATAAGGCTGCCATTGATAAAGCTGCTGTTTAATGATGAGACACTCGGGTTTCCAGGATCAGATGAAGATGCATATGTTACCGTGATCAAATCACTGTTTGTATTACCGGAACTGTCACAGGCAGTCACGATAATACTATTCTCACCGCTGTACAATGTAATATTGTTAATGGACCAGTTTGCGGTCCCTGTTGCATTGCCCAACCCGCCCCTGCTGTTTACCCAGGATACCGAAGACAAACCCATGTTATCTGATGCATTTCCTGAAAGACTTATTGTTCCTGATCCTGTTGTGTATGAGGAAATGTTTGTAGGTGAAGTAATGTTTATCGTTGGTAGCGTAGTATCCTGTTCCGGGCTTGTGGTGAACGTATATGAAACCTGAGACATGGCATTGCCTGCAAGATCTCGCGCATTAATAATAACCGGAACACTCGTATTGTAACCAAAGTCAACCTGCGGATTATACGTGAGTGTGTAACTTGCCGGGCTGCCTGTAATGGCGGGATATACTTCTTCGGAATCCACCATCATCTCGATTGTAGATTGGTCAACACCCGAGCCTGTGTCCTGAAGAGCAACCACAACATCTGTGCCGACGGAAACACCTGTTGTGCCTCCTGCGGGGTTGAATGCTGTTGCTACAGGTCCTGCGGTGTCTTCTATGCTTGATCCACCACTGCTGCCAATTACGACCGGATAACCATCGGAGACCTCTCCAGAGGCATCCACAACGAATACATAGGCAGATTCATTTGCACTGAACGCACCCTGCCTTACCGTGGCAACAATCGAATTTGAAGACCACGAATCAACCGTACATATCGTCAAATTTGTACAATCCGAATAATTAGACCGATTACCTATTTCAACCCTTGCCCTGCAACCCGAACCTGATGCAACATAAAAGTCATCATATGTTGGATGAGACTGGCCGCCGGCAGATCTTCCATAGGCACCAAGATAAACCGTGTGGTACGGAGTGCTGTCACACGCATTGTTTATTCCGACATCATCAAGTGCGACAACCGTTCTGTTCGTGCCATTATAGTGAAGGTATGAAAGATAGCATGTCCCGTTCCCGGTATTAGATCCAACCCAATAAAATTGTGTCCGGCACCAGACTCCCTTTGTCTGAGGATGGGCATACTCGGTATAGCCCCCGACACAATTTCCGGTAATGGCTCCGCTTGAACTGCTTCCACTGCCTAATATGGTTGAACAGATAACATCACTTGTATCTGTAGGCCCTGAATCTCTTCGGAACCATACCTGCTTCCAGTTTGTACCGATCCCCCCTCCTTCGCCTGGGAAATATTCACCGGCAGGCAAATATACCCACCATGTTCCGAAAAACTCCCTTGCTTCGGAAAAACTCGCAGACGCATGAATCTTCGCCGTGGGTGCGCCGGAACTACAATTGGCTTGAAAAGCAAGTGAGCCGCTGACAGTATGATTGTCATCATAATATGGAGCATTGGTGCCGACAGAATTCCATTGCCCAACAGTTGCAGAATTGCTTCCTGTCCGTATGGTGCTGCTATTACTGCCACCCTCAAAATCATCAAAAATGGCAATATTCGGACCAGTGCTTCCAAAACCGACCCCACTTATAGTAAGCTGATTTCCATCAGAACATTGACCGGACACCGACGAAAGGCCGGGCGCCGCATAGGAGATGAGCGGCATGATCAAACTCAATATCATTATAAAAGATGCAAGTAGATATCTCTTTTTCATTGATACACCTCATTCGTTCCTTTTATTTGATATATTGCAAGCATCATACCAGTTATTTGATTGTTAGAGAGGGCTATTTCCAATTATATTCAGACACAATACATTAATATTCTAATTTCGTTTGATTTTTAAGTCATATCAGGTTTTTCACCGATTTTTGATGATATTTGATTTATTTTCATTATTTTTACTATCACAAATTTTCCGTGCAGGAACCGTACAATCTCATATCTTTTTAAATATATGTTAAGATTTAACGAACATTTGTCTCAAGGCGTTCTGTGGTTTAGCCGTTTCCAGGGATAAATATATGGATTGAGCCATCAAGTAAATGCCATGTTTTGGATAGAAAATTTCTGTAGTATTTCTACATTAATTGTAACCGATTCATCAACATCGTAACCACATTCTATTGAACCGATTGCAAAAGCCCGGATTTTTCATTTTCACATACACACTTGTCATTCCAGGGAGGGCTTCAAAACCAGCATTGTCGATAACAGTCATCCATAAAAAAAAGCATTGTTAGATATTTCTTATTCAAGGGCACACAACCTTGCTCTATTATTGTCTATCAATCCTCTGCCCCCACATGCGCGGGGCAACCTTAGACAGGGCAACAGCTTTCTTTGGGTTTGCAGGTTGCCCGGCACAGTATTTAATTGCCATGATATCTTTTCATTACAGCCTAACACTCTTCTTAAACAGCCGTTCCTGAATAATACACCTTAAATCCGGCCGGTAATTATCTATTGCTTTGAGCATCTTCATTGTATTTTTATTGAGAACACTGCGCTGAGACATTGCCTGTCTCAAACCCCGCAGGCCGTCAAAAACACCCTTTACCCAGTAGCGAAAAAAACCATCCCTAAGAGAATACACCCCCATGGAAGAAATCCCGCGAGCAAGGTAGATCAGTGTATATGAAACCGGTAAATTCCTTGCTGCGACAAAAAACTGGTTCCTTGTATCATAGTAATACCGCAGCCATGACTTTCGACCAAGGTCGGAATGCATGTGCCGGACAGCGACAAGGGGGGAATACATGACCGAATATCCGTGGTTTAATATCCTGAAAGCCAGATCAAGCCCTTCGTGGCTTAAAAAAAATGTTTCGGGGTAATAGCCAACCTCTTCCAGAATCTTTTTCCGGAAGGCTACGGCCCCTTCGGTTATTTCGTATGTAAGAAAATCCGTACTGCTAAAATCCCTGGCATTACGGTGATGCACCCAGTTGCAGATTTCACCGGTAGTATGTTCAAGAACCTTGAAATTTAAAGCACCCAAGTCTTTTTTCTTCCTAAAATATTCAACAAGATCAACAATTTCTTTATCTCCTATGCCGGCTACATCATCATCCACAGTGATTATGATTTCCCCGCCGGCACTTTTCATCCCAAGGTTTCTCGCCCCCACACCGATATTTTCATCTGTTCTGATATGATGAATAAAAGAAAAGTCCTTACTTAGCATCTCATCGGTGCCATCCATGGAGTGATTATCTACAACAATAATCTCCAATGGTTTATATTCGATCTTTGATAACGAATAGAGAAGATCTCTCAGCAAATCTTTTCTGTTATATGTCAGGATAGAAATCGATACTTTTGGGGAGTCTTCTTGATATTCTTTTGTGCAGTCATAACAGTCCTCAATATACATAAAAGGTTTTATGATCTTTCATGAGCCAGTAAATTTTTTTACCATTAGCTCTCTCAAGCTTCAGAATCCTCCTCAAACGTATCCTCACCATGCTCGTTAACCTGATAAGAAAGCCTGAGCATAACAATGGACAGTCCGCCAAAGAGATACCAGATATACGAAGACAGGCCAAAACTTGCCAGGCTGAACAGTATATTCATCCATAACCATACCTGCATGGCATCATTGAATTTTTTCAAAAAACTACCCTCTTCGACTATCTCCTTCAATATCTTGTTGCTATTGATAAAGTTCACGATGATGGATTTCAGAAAAAACAGGTAGATGATCAGACCGACCAGCCCCAGTTCCTGGGCCACTTCGGCATAGAGATTATGGGCAATCTTGAGCTCTCCCCTGAAATTAAAGTTTGTCTCAGCCGATGTACCAAGCCCATGGCCGAAAATCGGCCTTCTAAGGGCGATTTCAAAGCTTTTGGTTATTCCCGTGAACCTCGCCTGAGATGTAGCCGAATGCCGGGCATCCTGGTCAACAATAGAAAGATATCTGTCCTGGTGCTCTGCTGAGAGATTGAGATAAAACATTATTCCGCATAAACAGGCGACGACCGTTAACAATGCCCGTTGTCTGCTTTTGACAATACATCCGATAACGATTGCTATAAAACCGATAAGGCCTGATCTCGAACCTGTCAGAACAAGCGCATACAGCAACGGCGGCATGGCACATACGAACAGCATCGTATATAGTAAAGAAAGCGGGGCGAGAAAATAGAGAAAAGGTACTGCGGAGTCTATAATCGCAGCCAGGCCATTGGGATTAATGACATCATGAGGGCCCCCGGAAAGCCGGTTCATGTACTCTCCCTGTGCATACGCAGCAGATCCCCAATAATCCTGGGTTATATGAAGGTATAACGGTTCAAGAACCCTGAATAAAAGGCAAGCCACGAAAATCAGCACAAAGACCTTCATCTTTTTTTCCGTGTCAATAAAAGCTATTGTGAAAAAATAAAAAACAATGGCCTTCACAAAATTTGGCAAGCCTCTTTTTATAACACTACCCGGCCATTCAACCAGAGGAAGCGTTACGATAACAAAGACAATTAAGAGCAGTAGAATCTTTTCTGTATCACTATGAAAAAATCTCTTTTCAGCACCCCCGCCCTGATAAATTATTATACTGATCATTACAACAACCAACATAAGATCAAATTTGAGATCACCCAGAATCGATATCCTGGACGTGAGATGCAAAAACCAACTCACTATAAAAAAAAGATATAGCTTGTAGCCTAATTCATGCATGGCATTTTAATTATGACCATTACGGCCTTCGCAAAAAGAGCTACTGGTTTGTTTTATTACGATACTTTTTCACCTTGGCGGGATTCCCAACAGCAATGGCATAATCGGGTATGTCTTCGACAACAACCGCGCCTGCACCGATTATCGCGTGACATCCTACCCGCACACCCGGCAGCACGATTACCCCATGCCCGATCCAGGCATGATCATCAATATTGATATCCCCGCCGACATAGCCATCATAGCCTTCTTCAAGATACTTGTGGTTCTGCAGGATATAGGTGCTGTGGGGCCCCATTGTAACATGTCTTCCAATGATCAGCGTGCCCCTGGAACCACTCACGGTCGTATAATTACCAAGAGATGAATACTCGCCCATAACAACGCTGCTGCCGTTACCAAAATCCACCCCTTTTCCCACACCGATCCGGCCTACAGAGTCTTTAAACAAGGGTCTGCTTAAATTCCTTCTCAGTTGTTCGGAGATCTTCCCGATTACACCCAGTTCACCAAGGGCGGGCAAATGCTTTGCAAAAAAGATATATACCAGATAGCAGCATACTTTTTTTACAGTCCATTGCTGACTGTTTCGTTTTTTCATAACTACATCTTTTTTGTAATCACCTTCCATGATTACGCATCCGATATTTTACAGATCGAAAACCTGTACTTACCTGATTTATCAGGCTTTATACTATCGACCTCTTTAATGCTTATTACAACATCATCCCCAAACAATTCTTTGAAATACTTGGTCAAAACAGCCTTTGTCCTTTTTTTACCATCTCCACCGAACACAACCTTCAGACGAATCAGGCCGAAAGATTCCTGAATAATCTGCATCTGATCTATACCCGCAATCCCGGTCAATGTGTTCTCGATCAGTGACACACCGGCAACCTGTGAGCCATCTTTTTTCTTAAGAAAATCCGCTATCCTTCCGGCAACAGGAGCCATCAGGGGAAGACCCCTTCCGCACGAACATTTCCTACCCAGCGCCATACCCACATCTTCTACCTGATACCGGATAAACGGCATTGCATAATTCAGCAGGTCTGTAATGATTATCTTCCCGGGTTCACCCGGCGATGCCCAATTACCGTTCTCTTTGACAAACTCGATCAACAGATGTTCGACATTCATGTGCATGCCGTTATGCTCATTACATTCCGACCCGATAAGACCGACTTCCTCACAGCCGTAGCGGTCAAAGACCTCGACCCCGAATACCTGCTCAATGGTTTTCCTTTCGCTGGGCAGCAGCATCATTGAGGTTGAAAGAATACCCCCGGGAGATATCGAGGATATTCCAAGATCACGGACATATCCAGCAAGCAGATAAAGTGAATGTGCGTGGCCGAAAAGCAGGGTCGGATGCACTGTCTGCCATTCATGTGCAAACTGTAGAATTGTCTCTTCCGTCACGTTCATGGTGTCGAGATATATAAACGGGAACAGAAGATGATGTTTCAACTTTTGCTTTATGGTCCGGGGCAGCTTTGGATTTCCCCACACAGCAGCAATTGGTTCTCCTACCTCCCACCCTGTCCACCTGTCATGCCTACGGGTACAGGCATTATGCTTTTCACTGCATTCTTCAGTGAAGTATATATCCAGGGCCTTTCCTGTAGATCCACCTGTCTTACTCTTCAACAGCTTATCAAGACGATACCCTGAAGAGATCATCTCGTGGGTATTCTCACGGATCTCTTTTTTTGTCAGAACAGGTATGTACTTCATATCCTCTGGATCTTTTATGTCATCAGGTACTATTCCTGCTTCGCCAAAGCGCCTGTAGTAGAACTCATTATTTGCATACGCATGACGTATAAGGGCTCTGCATTTGAACCACTGCAGATCGCGCAACGTACTCTCCGGAAGATACTGCGTCTTCTCTAGTTCCTGCCAGCACCTGCGTTTGGTGTTGTGATTTTTGATACCATAGAGCGGTTCTATGATATTCCGTCGAATTCGCGGCAGATTTGATTTTACGTTTAAAAACATTTCATTAAAAGCTCATTTCACAAGGGATTGATAATATCCTTCCCATTCTCTCATACTCCTGTCCCATGAATACTCCTGTCTTACTTTTTCCTTTGATGCCAGGCCCTTCTCATTACGCATATTCGCGGACATGCATAATGTTGACAAGGCCGATGCAAGAGCGTGCGGATCACCGGGAGGAACACATATACCATTGGTATGGTCTACAAGCTCTCTATTGCCGCCAACTCGTGTAGCCACGACCGGTAATCCGCATGCCATGTATTCGAGAACAGCATTTGGAAAACCCTCCCTGTCTGAACACAACACACCGATATTACATCTGTTCAGAAAAACGGTAACGTCATCCACAGATCCGGCCAGAAACACATGGGATGAAAGATCATACTCCTTCAGCATCTTCGTAAGGGATATCCTCAGGGGCCCTTCTCCAAGAATAATGGCTTTGATGGTTAAATTATCAACAAGCTGAAGAAGTTTACGAAACGCCTCTACAAAAATGTCCAGACGTTTTATGGGCTTGAGATTTGCGGCAATGCCTATCCAGATATCTGCGGGGTTGTCCCGGAATATCTGAGGAATTATTTCAGTCTTCTCATTTATTGAAATACCGTTATGGATCACTTTGATCTTCTCGTACGGGACATTTGACATCTGTGCAGCATACCCGAAGACACTCTCCCCATTCACCACGATCCCGTGAAAACCTCTGAACACTAGGGGATACATCTTTCTATACAACGCATGGTACCACGGTTCTTCATCGCCCATCCCCATATCCCGACGACTGGAAAGAAGGATCGGATTATTTCCGCTAAAAAAAGCGCCAACATAACCGATCAGTATGGAATCTTCGAAAAACGTCTGCATGATATCAAACTGTTCTTTCTTTATTATCTTCACAAGAGAACTGATCACCTTTGCGATATTAGGCTTCACCAACCCTTTGTATCCCAATTCAAAGACCTTTACCGGCAGAGCATTGTGCTCCATCCAGGGTGATTTCCACAAACATATAAGATATGGATCAAATATATCCCTGTCCAGACGCCTGACAATCTCAGACAGTTGTTTTTCCGTACCGGCTTTCAGGGAATGTATCGTATCTATGATGTATGCAATCTTTATCATTGTTATAAGATATACTCAGCCGGTCATCTTGACTGTATCAAGGTGTAGCTTTATGGGCCTGGTGTGCATGTGGTGCATCAATCTTACATGGTGCCCGGTTGTGTTATCTCGTTTGATACGGTAGATCCTGAAAGGAGGGACTTGCAGCAGAGAGATTTCAGCTGCACGAAAAAAACCGAACTTCTTGAGAAACCCCCACCCCATGGGATTGCTCTTTTGTGTCAGGCTGTACATTGATCCATGGTTGAGCAACCCTTCATCAACAATCAGATTGGAAAGGGCAATCTTATTCAAACCTTTCCCCCTGTACGTGGGATCCGTATACCCGTCGTAGAGATAACTCGAGCCCTGCGGAAAACTAACCAATGATCGTATATCCCAGACATGGTATTCCTTCAGAGAGTACCACTGTATGTTTACACATGTTCCATTATAGGCCAACCAGTAAGCGCCATCTCCCTGTTCAAATCTTTGCCGAACAATTTCTCTATTCCTGTGCACTTCAGTGACAATATCGATATCATCCTCGGCAAGCCGGTGAAGGCTTACTCCATGCGGTACTGGATATCTTTGGCAAGTCTCATCCATGCGGAATAAATACAGGGTTGTGAGAAAAAATTTATTTTTAACAGAAGAAATTGTTAAACTCATAGGTAATGTCTCCTTTCTCAAATTGATATTGGGGTTTGCAGACCTTTCAGGACAAAAAATTGACCCATACGAGAAGCCGGGTGTCCTTAAAGTAATTTATTACAGCGGGTTCAAGACATTCGTGAAAATGACAATTCCTGGCTTTTAAGTTCCGCCCTTGCTTGATCATCTCCCCACTATTTTCTTTATCCGGTCTTTTACATATCTCTTGATTCTGATCTTCTCGGGCAGCATACGAATCTCGTGCGGGGAAATACCGGAAACTGATGCAAGGGCATTGATCGATTCTTCCGGATATGCAGACAAGGAATCGATTTCATCTAAATATATTCCACGCGCCTGTTCTTTGCTCATCTGATTAAGTCGAACAAGGGCACTTATCTCCAGACCGATAAAGGGCACCTTGTGCCTGCGATAATACAGATAACCTGCTGCATCATGGGCAGTACAATCCAGGTGTGACAGCAAACCCTTCTTTTCCGGATTTCGCCAGGATGTATTCCTCTCCAATGTCTCCATCATCTTGATCTCATCGTGTTTTTCATAAAGGAAGAAAGCAAGGTATTCAGGGGCAAAATCGTCTGAGGCAATTGTATTATCTGTTGGGTACAAGGATATATTCTCCTGAAGGGGCTTTTCATGATCACCAAACAGCCATCTCTTTTCCAGCTTTATCCTCTGCAGTGTTTGCACTGCCATTTTCAGCACCCGGCCTCTATCATAGCCCGAAAAATTATCAAACAGGAGTGAGTCTTCCTGTCTCATCAACTCCCTGCTCGGCCTGCGCAGTATCTGCTCTGGTGTTCTGCCACTGATAATAAAGGGAACCCTGTGTTCATATGCCAATTTCCAGATTGAAGTCTCTCCCATATGGACACATGCAGAGCACGGCCAGCATTCCTTATTGAGATTAACTGCGTATAATCTTCTCTGAATATCCTTCTCAGGCCTTACCCAGATATGATCCACACAAAATCCTCTTACAATGCTCTCGATATTGTCTCGCGCATAACCGGTAAGGAAACCATTGTCTAAGGTAAAGGTCAGGACCCGGGCATTATATTTTGTCTTGAGCAAATATACTATGTAGGAGCTGTCTTTCCCTCCACTAAGTCCCACAATACAATCGTACTTTCCCTGATCTTGAAACAAGCCGAGACGTTGGCTCAAAACATCTTCACTACTTCCAATCCTGGAGATTATCCAGGGAAACCCCTCGATCAGCCTGCAGTATGAACATATACCGAAAGAATCCATATCGACCCCATGTCCGGCATCTATCATACATCTACTGCATATTGTCATCACACACCTCTTTGAAATAAACTGCTGTGTTCATGTAATATTCCATATGGTCTTTTCATGGAAACCAGTCAGAGCTGTATTCTCCAACAGGATAAGATGTGCCCCTCTCACCTGTGCACTCTCAGTAATCCGAGGAAGATTTACTGCTTGAATCTAAAATATCTGCAAGCTTTTTAGTAAGTAACCGGATATCGTACTCCTGAATGTGTGAGATGTTCCGGCATATTCTTTTCTGAGCGCCTTTATCCATAAATAATGAAAACTGATTTTCCAATACATCACATACGGCCTTATGACTGGAAACAGATATGACATAGCCGGTCCCTGTTCTGCGTATAAGTCGAGAAGCTGCACCGTCTTCAGGCACTATTGCGAGAATCGGTCTGTCGCAACCCAGATAATCATAGAGCTTCAGAGGTATCCACCCTCTGGTTTTTTTATTATCCTCAAGCCCCAGGTTTACCAGCAAAAGATCTGCAGACTTTGCATATGAAAGGGCCTTTTCATGACTAACCCTTGGGATAAAATGAACACAGTCTTTCAGACCAAGTTTTTCGACTACAGGTTTCAAACCGCTTTCACTGGTCCCAACCAACAGCACCTGCAGGGATTCCCTGGTTGTAGCCGGCTTGCTCTTTAACCACTTTGAGAGTGATTCAAAGAAAAAACCGGGTTCTAACAGAGAATAAAATACGCCGGTATGACAAATGGTAAATTTATCATGATCCTGAGGATTTATGGAATCAATGAAGGCCTTGTCAAATCCATTAGTGATTGTCTTAATCCGTGCCTCAGCAAGCAATGAATTATACCTATTGAGTAATGCATCTCTGTTCTGGGCCGTGTTTGCGATCACGCAATTTGCCCTGGTTATTATAAGCCTTTCGAAAAATGTCTCAACCTGCCTTCGAACAAGACCTTTGAACCGGTCAAAATACACATTGTCCACCCATGGGTCTCTGAAATCCGCTATCCAGGGTATACCGAGACGCCTGGACAGGAACAGACCTGCAAAATGGATTGAATGAGGAGGAGAAGTCGTTATGAGAACATCAAAGGGCATTATCTTATGTAATTGATGTGTCTTGCTGATCACCGAAGGCACCCAATATATCAAGGGGTCGGGAATGGATATGAAATTATTGATGGTATTTTTCAAATCCCTTTTCATTCGCAGGTATTTCATTACCTTATGATCATCATCCATACCCGATACTCCACTGGAGATATCCGCCTCCGTGATAATTCGCAGCTTCGGCGATCCCCAGGCCTTTGTGCGATACACGTTTACATCTTCAGGTATGTGCCTCATCAATGTCTCGTCATGGGGGATATCATCTCTTCCATCAACCGTGATCACCGTGGGTTGCCAGCCGAATTCAGAAAAATATTTTACAAATTTCATGGGCCTGAACGTTCCGGCAATACTCATCGGGGGAAATGCATATGATATAAAAAGAACTCTTTTCATGGTTTTATCAGGGAATGCTCTGCTTTTATTGAGCACGCTTAAACCCCAGAGAATAATATTTTATGCAATAGTTTCTCATTACCAAAACCTCCTGCTGTGTAAAAAATCCTGTGAGGAACAGAAACGCTATAAATGAGATAAAAAGCATTGTCTTAAAGGGTATGGCCCACCAGAATGACTGAATGTGAACGCCATAATTAACTATTATAATGAAGGTATACACTGAGACCAGATGAAACAACCTCCTATATTCATACTCTATGGGGTAAAACTTCTGATTGATTCCGTATGTCAACGTCAACATGACGACATATGACAGCATGGTCCCGACACCTGCTCCCATCATACCGTATCTGGGAATAAGCAGGGCATTTAAAACAATGTTTACACATGCACCGCTTATGACGATTAAAGGGGCGTATATGGTCTTGTCTTTAACAAACAGTCCCATATTTATGGTTGCCTGTAATCCGTGTATCAAAAGTCCGGTCACAAGTACGGGCACGACCAGGCTGGCATCCCAGTATTGTCTGGTTCCCATCAGTTTGATCAGATGATCACTAACGCAGATTATGCCCAGGGAGACGATACTACCGACAAGGAGAAAATATGTAGCAAACCGCGAGAAGACCTCCTTGGCATCTGAATCCCTGGCCTTAGGATAAAAGATTGCGGGCCAGGTTTTCCTGAATGGACCGATAAAGCCGATGGTCAGTATCGTAGAAACCTTAAACCCTATTGCATACAGACCCAGTTCCGTTCGTGTTGAAAAGTGTTCAAGAAAGTACCGATCAAACGATGACATAACCCAGGCGGCAAATATCCCCGGGACTAAGGGCCAGCCGAACTTGAGCATCCGGGTCAGCTTTTCATTGGATATCTTTAACAGGAAACTCCGGTGAATAATCAAAGGAATGAGCGGTGAAAAGACAAACACCAAGATAGAAACGATCAGGTTTGCATATAAAACACCGAGCACACCCATGTCATTGAAAACAACAAACCAGATAGTGAGTGTTGCACTCACAACAACCCTGAACAACGTAATGCCGGCGACCCAGGCAGACAAAAGCCGCGCCCTCAATATTACAAAGGGTATGGCGCTTGTATTCCTGAAAAATTCGGTTATGAAAACCAGACGAATATAATAGCTGAAGTCTCCCTGTTTGAACAACATGTTCGACCAGAAGGATGCAGAAGCAACCAACCCTGAAAACAAAAGGATCGAACAAAGCAGGATATAGGTGTAGGCAGTATATATGACATCTTTCTGTTCTAAGTCGTCACTGCCATAATCAAAACTGTATGCCCTGAATGAAGCGGTTGGGATGCCCTGCAGGACGATCCCGGAAAAGACCAGCGAGAGGATTGTGAGAAGCTCCAGGACACCATAATCCCCGGGAGTCAGGCACCTCATGTATACCGGCAGCAATAAAAAGCCAACAGCCTTCTGGGCAAAATCGCCGATACTGAAGATAAAGGTATGTTTTGTCGCTAGCTTAAGAAACCTTTTCATATCCGGCATGCTTGCCTAAGATGGTTTCATACATCCCCATAATCTGAGAAATAACTATACCTTGTGAAAACGTGTCCACGACACGTTGTCTGCCTGCTCGAACCTTTCCAGTCCCGGGTGTATTATGAGACAGAAAATCATGCACCGCTTGTGACAGGGCTCCTTTCTTAGCCATATCAATATGCACCCCGCAATCCTGAACAATCCATTGAAAGCTTGCATGATCATGGCACAACACAGGGACGTTGCAGGACATCGCCTCGATCAGAACTGTCCCAAAGGCCTCAAGCAATGAACACAGGACAAATACATCTGCCGCGCTGTACAGCACAGGCATTTGCGCCCGCGGCACATCAAAGAGAAAAGAGATGCTACCTCCCAACTTCTTATATCCCATCTCCATGAGTTCACAGGATTGAGGGTCCCTTGCGCCGGCAACAATGAAATGCATTGGAATGTCCGCTGTATTTTTCAATTCAGACATCTCTTCGATAAAATAATCTATACGTTTATGATACTTTTTCACCGCGCCTGCGGTGAGAACGATGCGGGCATCTTGCGGCAAACCCAGCTGCTGTCTGCTCTGCTTTTTATTGTGTGGAGAAAAAAGCTTTGTATCGATAAAATTTGGTATAACAAATCTGTTTTTCGGAACACTTTCAAGGTTAATTCTTACGCAGTCTATTCTTTCAAGACATGGCGTAAGGTGTTGAACATAATCAAACTTTGAAAGAAATATATCATCGGTTATCTGTCCATTTGATAGTATTATCGGCACCTGTATCAAACCGAGATGTTTAAGCTTTAACAAAAATAGGGCAAGGCTTGCCTGTTTTATATGAAGTAAATCATACCTACCCCTTCTCAAATGCCAGAAAAGCTGAATCCCAAAGAAAAAAGATTCAACTGCAGGGGCTGTCCCCAAACCAATTCGCCATCCCCCCTTTGAGGTCAACTTTCCGATGATTTTTGCATAGAGGCAATTCCTACGAAAGGTAGACAATACATGCTCATATGCATAATTTACAGGCCCTGAACCTTTAAAAAGAGTAACGTCGATTCCTTTTTGATATAGACCTCCGGCAATATCTTCAGACCAACCCTCCATTCCACGTTTCATATGACTAAGCCCTGATGATGCTATAGCAATTTTCATAATATTTTTAAGCGTGACAATGTATTGTCACGCTTAAATTATCAACCTTAGGTATTCGGAAGCTTTCCTTCCTATATCATTCCAATCATACATCTTTGCATACTCTATTATCGAATCTTTATCAAAATGCATCTCTTTTGCAATCCTCATTGCTTCTGATAAATCTTTAATGCATGAATCTTTTCCATACAATACCCCTACAGAATCGCTTTTTAAAAGATCTACAAAATTCCCGATAGCCGGTGCAATGATTGGAAGGCCAAAACTTAAAGACATCAGTGCAATCCCGGAAGACATAACAGATCTTTTCTTATAAGGCAGCACCATAACATTAGCGGCATTCATAAATGTCTGCAACTCATTGTCATCGATTCTTCGGTCCATTAAAATTATTCTCTCACCCGCAGGGTCAATTTCTTTAATCTTGGATACAATACTATGATAATATTCCTTTTTGGGAAATTTACCGGCAATGATCATCTTATCATTACCATCCGTTACATTATTGTATGCAACAAGCAAATTCTCCAGGCCTTTGTATGGATTAGCCTTACCTAGAGAAAGATATACAAATTCAGAGTGGTTCAAATCCAGTTTTTTCCTTGCCTCTTCAACATCGATGTTATTCATAACACTCTCAATATAATTTCCATGCTCAATCACACGTATTTTCGGTTTTGCTGCTATAGGAAATTCTTTGATAACCGTCTTTCTTGAATTGTCACCGTGCACAAAGATTAGGTCACTAAGCAATACAAGGATATACCGCATGACATAATCTGTTATTAAAACCCTGGAAGTATAATGTGGATAGAGATTGTGTAAGGTCCATATAATCTTCTTATTAAGAATCTTTACATAGCATAGAAAGATATAGAACCTTACGATAGAAAATATTCTTTTACGATCATAATAGAATGACGGCCAATGTATATGGATTCCATCGATATTTCTTCTGTTATTATAGAGCCATTTCAAACCTCTTTCGCCCTTGATCGCTTTGATATTATATTCCTCAAGCGAATCATAAAACTTATTACAGTACTGATCATCCCTAGGAAATGCAGCAATGATAATCTCTTTTCTTTTATTTATCATTTTTCTCTTTATCCAACCAAAGGATCACTCTCGCTGGATTACCAAAAACTACAACATTCTCAGGTACATCTTTTATCACGACGGAATTTTCAGCAACTATGGATCCATCTCCGATTGTTACTCCTCTCTGTATAAATGCGTTTTCACCAATCCAGACATTGTTGCCGATAATTATCTCTCCCACTTCATCACTTGGCGTATGGTTTCTATTTCTCAACACATCAGGTTCATCTAATTTTCTTGGAGAAAGAGAGTGACCGTTGTAGTCATGGATTCTAACGAATGAACTAATAAGACAATCTTTTCCGATCAGCACCTTTTTAGCCGCAATAATCTTACTGTAACTACCAATACGGGTTCTATCTCCAATCTCAACAATAGCATCCGGAAAGATATGATCAGACGAGGTTATTTTAACAGGGGTGTAGATGGTTACATCTTTTCCGACAACAATCTTTCCGGTGCCGAATCGATAAATGGTTGTTTCATAAGGCCCGATACTCAATCCCGGTCCGGCCTTTACGACTTGCGCCAAAAATATCTGCTTATTGTACCAGCTCTTTGCTGCATGGATTCTTGTCTTCGTAAACTGTTGATGTTTAAAGAGGACAAACCGCATGAAATCGCCCAACCCTCTTTCCCTATACGCCTTTATTAAGTTCTTAACTTTCGGCATTCAAAAACCCCTTGATATCTATTGATCATGCAGTGACTTCATTATAAATACTCATATAATCCTGTGCCATCTTTTCACTCGAAAACTCCCTGCAAACAAGATCTTGGGCTCTTTCGGCCATATTTTGTCCAAGATTCGGATCTTTATAAAGCGAGACCATGGCATTACAAAGGCCTTCAACATCTCGTGCTTGTACGAGGATTCCATTTTCCTGATGATTCAAAACATCCGGCACACCACCGACGGATGTTGCTACAACAGGAATTCCCATTTGCATGGCCTCGAGAAGCGTTATGGGCAAGCCTTCAGATATCGAGGATAATACAAATAAATTACCATATGGCAGATAATCCTGAACATTGTCTCTATAACCAGGGAGGTATACTCTCTCCTGTAATTTCAGCAAAGCGATCCTGTTTTCTAGGTTCTTCCTTTCAGGACCTTCTCCAAGAATAAGCAGGTTTACATTCGCACCTTTCTTGATGGCTTGATCCAAAGAACAGATAAGATCTTCATATCCTTTTTCTTTTGACAAGCGCCCACACGATATGACGGTATATGCATTTGAACAGAACCGGATGATCGATTCATCCGGATTTACTGCAGACTTTTCATACCTCATAATCCCATTTCGCACATAATATAGGTCTTGGTCCTTTAATCTCTTCAACCACCTGTTGGTCATCATCGACTTGTTTACGAGCACGACAGCATCCACAAAGCATAGCGATAATGTATGCAAATAAGCGTACAACCACATTTTTGTAAATAATTCCGTACTCGTCCAACCATGAAGGGTAGAAATGACAGGGATGCTTCTCAAGGCTCTCGGAATAAAACCTAACAGGATATCACCCTTATATCCGTGATTGTGAATAATCGTGAATTTATTATCCTGTGCAAATCGCAAAATATTGTAACCACCTATTATATTTGGTCCATCTCTCATGCGAAATATCCGGACATCTAGTCCTCTTTTTTTCGCTTCTATCTCCAGTGGTTTTTCTTTTACGCCAAGATTACCTATACTTGAGATCACAGGATAATGTTTCATCTTACGTTGTTCATCTGCAAGGTTAAGTACAACAACCTCTGCACCGTATATTCCGAGGCTATCAATTACATGAAGAATCTTCATTTATCAGCTCTTAGATATGATTTCCGAAAAACTATGCCCCGACTAATGATAGATTTCACTTAAAATCATTGATAATCGCTAATAGTATTCACCCAGCCCTCGGTGTCCACGTAACCTGTCTTTGTCCGCGTAAAAATTTCATAAAGGCATGTGCGGCAGCTATATTGAGGAGCACAAAATAATAGGGAATATACAATAGCCCGACACTTTTCTGTTTTTTTGTTCTTGTATGGACGAGAAGTACGAGAGCATAAAACAAATGCTGCAGCACATAGATAAATCCCCAAAAGGCTGCTTTTGAAACAAGAAAAACATTGGAAACATATAAACCGATTAGAAAAATAAACCCTAAATATCGTAAAAATTTGTGGGTCAGTACTTGCCACGCAAAAAGTTTGAACTGCACAATATTCAGTAATTTTCTCATATCATACAATGCCCATAAGGCCCGCAAAGTCACCCTTACTCGCATTTTATATTCATCGTGTGTTTTATCGAGGGATGATTCCATTACTATGGCATCCGGTTCATATATAACCCTATATCCCTGTTCTATTACCATGAGCGGTAAAATAAGATCCGGCAATTGGTCGTCACGCATGGTTTTATAGAGTTCTTTGCGTACAATATCCACACCTCCATTTACTCCGACTGTGGAGCCGATTTTCGTTTCGTAAGCCCTCAGCAGATTCTCATATTTCATATAAGCACTGCACCCATCTCCGAGAGAAGAACCATTGGAGTTTATATAGATCATCTTTCCGGTCACATATCCGACATCCGGGTTCTTGAAATTTCTGGCCATCTTTTTGAGAGCATCGCTGGCATATATCGAATTTGCATCCGAAAAAGCGATGATCTCACCTCCTGCATGAGGAACTGCCAAATTCAGTGCAGCTGTTTTACCTTTCCTCGGTTCCTGGCGAATCAGCCTCACACCCTGATTCTCAAATCGTTGTGCAATCTCGTCGGTACCGTCCGTGGATCCATCAGAGATTACTATAATTTCGAGTTTATCCTTCGGATAATCAAGTTCAAGTTTATTTTGTATTGTTGCTCCTATATGTACTTCTTCATTATAGGCAGCGATTAGGATGGTGATAACAGGTTCATGTATGTATTTTTCTATTTTCTTTTCCATAAACATAGAGCAGACCACAACAGCAAGCGGATATCCTAGATATACATAGAATAATGTAAAAATACATATAATGAAAACTATCAGCATGGCCTTATTGATCCGTCTTTACTGAGTTCTGTTTACAACCTCATGAAATGCTCACTAAATATTTTTACCGATTTGATGTTTATTCATTTTCGCGAGATATCTTCTTCATGAGAACTGCCGGATGCCCTCCAAAGACCGTATATTCAGGAACATGTGTGTAGCTGCAAAGAACTGACCGTGCAGCTATAGTGGAATTATCTTCAACTGTTACCCCTTTCATTATGACGCAATCAAATCCTATCCAAACATTCTTTCCGATTATTATTGGGGATGACTTGATTAAATCCGGATCATCTCTTCGTGAAGGATCAAGGCTATGAAAGTCTGTATCCAATATCCTACTCTCTGCAACATAACTGTTATCTCCGATCTCCACACGTTTGCTACAACTTATCCTTAATGACGATGTCTGAACACCATTGCCAAAAAAGATCACTGCGTCCTTAGTATTCGTAAATGGAGTAACCGGCCCTGTTGTGCTTCCATCCATAGTGACGTTATCACCTATTACAACTTTTCCCGGTCCTTTTATTATCAAACGACCCCTTACATGAAAATTCTTTCCAATGATTACATCCTGATTTAACAGTTTATACTTTATCTTGTAGTAGTGTCCCCTGGCTAAATTTCTTATACTTTTGTATGCCCGAACAGGATCTTTAAGCCCTTTCTTAATCTTTTCTCTATCCATATTTGTCCAATGCCCCCTTTTCAGAAAACCAACCTAGGCTTAGATTTCCATTTCTTCAGGCCAAAATTGGATTATCAGAGGAAAAATTTCCTTAATATACCTTTCGATATCTGTTTTTGCCCTTGAGATATCCTGATTGATTTCTTGAGACACCCTGATAAAAGCCCCATCATTGCGTTTATATAGAAGCCTATTTCTAAAACGATCAAAATTTTTCTGTATGCCTGTTGCCAACACATGATCTTTATTGGTCTGGTTCCAATAATAAACCACCTGCATGGCATCAACCTTTGAAACAAGCATCATATTTAACCGCAGGGATCTTTGCTTTCCCTGCACAATTACCGGGACTGAAACTATTTCTTCATTAATAATTCCCCATCCGGTTCCCGGATAGCATCCAGCGGGTGAATGTGTGGATCGCCCTCCTTTTTTTGTTCCATAATATCCGATATATAACGTAATGAGTTCACCATTGCTCTTCAAATAGTTGCGGAATACGTATGCATCCGGATCAAGAACTCTCACCACTGAATCTTCAAGGGGGATATCCTTCCCCTCATACCCGCCTATACTATATGGTATCTTGTCAATATTTCTCTCAACAACAACGACATTGTCACCTATCTGCATGGTATAGATAAGCAAGGCAGCAATTATCATACATGCACTGCTGATCCAGAATGATTTTTGCTGTATCATATTAACCCAATTACCGGTCTATTGTCGCATCCTACCGGCTTCGCTTTCTTTCAGGAGATAAAAGGCAACAAACAAAAAAATAAAACCGAGAACAAATACGCTCATGCCGGAAAACTCGTGAAGGAAGCCCCGTGCCATGCTGCTACCGTAATAATGTGCGAGTATCCCGGTTCCTGTCACTCGCAGGATATTTACAAAAAACGCTAATGGAACTGCAATCAAAATTAATATTGATCTGCGCAGGAAAGAACCATTTAGCATATAGGCAAACAGAAATCCCAGCATGATGTATGCGGTTAAAGACCTGATACCACTGCATGCCTCGGCAACCTCCAGAGAAGAATGGGCAAAATGTAGTATATTTCCTTCACGCAACACTGAAATAGACAGGCTGGAAATAATTGACGATGATACCTTTGTAACCAACAACTGTAAAGGAATTGATATTTGATTTACAATAGATACAGGCACCGGCACCATAAAAAACAGAAAAAGCAGCGGAAAAGTGATCTGTCGAAAAATATGCTTGCCCCAGTTATAGATTACCAACCCGATAAGGGTCGATACAAGGGTCAGTCGGGGAAGAACCTCCACACCACCGGCATAGCCGAGATAATATAGCAACAAACTTATCACCATAATTACAAGGCCCAGTGACGATGTATGAATCTTTTTGAAGTCAATCCCGCTACGTTTTCTCCAGACAAGGTACAAGCTGATAAATGGAACAAGTATCCCATGGGAATTGTTGTTGTATTTGAACCATACATGGCACATGTCAGGCAGGATCGGGATATAGAGTATAATGAGCAGGCCAAACAGAACAATGCTGCTGATCAGATCCTGTCTACTCATCTGGAGATTATTCATGTTATGGTTCCGACCCCATAAGCATCTGTGATCGAAACTTGATTAAGGCTTTTTTTAAAAAAACGAATAAGTTCCTGTGCAGCCCTGGTGTTTCCCTCTGAATTAGGATGGCTGTCTTTGCCTTGCCTGCTCGGATAGCATGACCAGTTTGATGCTCCGCCATCTGTCAGGACATCATAGAGGTCGAACACGACTACATTGTTCAATGCATAATCTTTCAGCCAACCGTTTTGCCTGTCTTTCAGCCAGTTGTTGAATGCACGTGCACGTCTGCCCACATTATCGATATTGTCAGAAACCATGATATACCCTCTTTCCTTGAGTGAATTAATCCTCTCAGGAGAAGGCAAGGCAAGAGGCGGGGTAGTCAGGGCGACGAACATTGTCCCGGCCTGGCTGCTGAAATAGGGCAACAATGCAGCATACGCGGCCTTGAAGTTGGTAATGGTCTTTTCGCATGAATCCGCATCGCCGGGCTCATCCCCATGTGATTTGATAAGATTGTTCGGGTAACAGGACTTGAACATGATCACACTGTTCTTCCTACCGTCGGTGAAATATTTATTCTGATGCTCTGTGACAAGTATCTTATCCATATAGTCGCGAAATTTGGCATTCCAGTGGCAGACATCGGTCTTTTCCCCAATCTTTGAGCCATATGTTGCCTCGTGAACACGGTAGTTGTTTTCTTCGAGCAACCGTCTCAATCCCCCTCCATTCGGGTGATGTCTATAGAAAAGTCTCTCTACGTGAACAGGGCCTTTATCGGCAAGCAGTTGTGCACCGCAGGAATGGTGGATAAAAAGAAGGTTAAACGGTCTTTCATTAATTTCCTTCGAAGATCGTGCTGAATTTGATGATGTGTCCAAATCGCTATGAGAGCAGTTGCTTCCTCTTTTTTCGACATTATCGGCAAAGGAAAAAACTAATAAGGAAACGATAAATATTTGAATAATCCTATTCATTGTATATTACGTACAGATATTTTTCGCAGTGCTCCGCCATCATGGGTGAAAGATACTTTGATCGCCCTTCGTGATAATAACAAATACTAGCTGCATATCTTCATAAAAATAAGGAGACGTTTCTCACATTCAAGACCAAAAAATATTTTCTCTATAGGTGTTTGATAATACATTTTTACTATAGAGATATTGGTTATTATATATTTCCAGAACAATTTGTTTATCCTTTGCAGACAATTCACGCTCCCGCTTCGTTGGGCCCTCATTTTTACGGTTATCTTTGTGTCTTTGCCCGGAGCGGTCTTCACATTCACACGGGGGCATGGCAAACTTTTACGTCAGATCGCGTTTGGCTAGGTTCGGGGTGTGTATATTGTCTTGCATGGGCACGATGCATCGTGCCCCTACGGATAATCTGCTATGAATTATGGGTGGTATTGTTTGCTCGTTCTTGGCATGTTGACGCTGATTGCACTGCAATATTCATATATTTGCCAGCATCTCTCGCTAAATATATAATGCCTTTTTTCTAAAGCAAACAGGTTAAACCGGCAAGGGGAAATCTTTGTTCAGGTCGAATATGATATTCTTGTCTAATTACAGCCCGAGGTATGCTGCCTTTACCTTTTCATCCGCCAGGAGATTTTCGGCTGTGTCTTCCAGTGCTATCGAACCGCTTTCCATGACATAGCCCCTGTTTGCCACCTTCAGGGCCATATTTGCGTTCTGCTCCACAAGGGGGGATAGGTGTCACCCATTAAAAGGCCCTGTCAAGTAAATAAAACTTCACCTTCGCAAAAACATACATTTTTTGCAGGATACACCCGTGATCCAGCGTTGGACGTTGCCATTGGCTCCTTTCTGCACCCT